>Ga0070665_100003095_pt1 | contig 17909 bp, 13 predicted proteins | sample KBSS13metaG_FD_65862 | JGI IMG/M metagenome (GOLD analysis project Ga0070665, IMG submission 65862) | Switchgrass rhizosphere microbial communities from Kellogg Biological Station, Michigan, USA - KBS S1-3 metaG | ecosystem: Host-associated > Plants > Roots > Rhizosphere > Soil ...
AAGAAGTATATACCTTGGTGTTGCAATAATAAAATTAATCACAACAAATAGTAAAGCAGCACTTCGATTTTATAAATTGGAGCGAGCTGCAGGGCGTAATAACAGAATTGCTATTGAGAACCTGTATATAAATGCACATATACTTTCATGCAGATTAGACTGGTTGCACTACGGTTTTGCAACAGTGGCATTGCGAAGGGAGCACGTGGCAAAAGCAATAGGTGCTAAAATGGCCATTAGCTTTAGAGGCTATGATGTAGGTATATATGCATTAAAGCATCCGGGCTGCTATAAACAAGTATGGGATAGTGTAGATAAGGTGCATACTATATCAGATGATTTACTGGTGAAAGCATACAAATTTGGCTTGCCGACAGATATACCTGCTGTGAAGATTACGCCTGCAATAAATGCGAATGATTTTATAGTAAATCATACGGAGCAAACTGATGACACAATTAATATATTGACTATAGCTCGCCTAAACTGGAAAAAAGGAATACAATATGCTTTGCAAGCAATAAAGGAATTAAAAGACAAAGGACTGAATATACGGTATACTATAATAGGTGATGGAGAAGATAAGGAGAAACTAATGTTTGCTGTCTATCAGTTAGGATTAATCAACAATGTAGTTTTTGAAGGTAAAGTGAAAAGTGACCAGGTGCCTGAATATTTTAAAAGACATCAAATATATCTGCAACCAAGTGTACAGGAAGGTTTTTGCAATGCTGTACTTGAAGCACAGGCAGGTAGTATGCTTTGCATAGTAACTGATGCTGAAGGGCTGCAGGAAAATGTATTGCATAATAAAACAGGATGGGTGGTGAGAAGGCGTGACGTAAAGGCAATGGTTGAGACCATTGCAGCTGTTGCAGGAATGGCTAAAGCAGTTAAAGAAGAGATAATAAAAAATGCATGCTTACGCGTGCAGCAGGAGTTTACTTTAGAAAAGCAAATAACTGCATTTGAAGCGTTCTATAATGATTAAGATATTTTACCCCGCACAATTTTTTGATGCCAATGTAAGGGGTAGCTGGATGGAATTGCTAAGAAGTAAAGACCGATCTACGCGTGGAAGTAAAACAGCAGATGACCTGGCATTGCAAAACGGAATTAGCTGGATAGATAAACCTGAGGATGCTGATATGCTGCTTGTGCCTATGGACTGGGCATATTATTACAAACAGAAATCGCACGGTAAAGTATTGCAATGGGCCAATGATTGGAAAAATAAAATACCTGTTATATCTCAATCGAACGGTGATCATGGTATTACAGTTGCTGATGGTATATGGCAGTTCCGTTCAAATATTTATGCATCTAAGAATAACCACTATCAATTAGCTACACCTCCATTTTTCCCTGATCCTGTAGTTACTAATTTCAAACAAAATGAAATTACGGTAAGGCCTTATGAGGAGGTGCCAGTTATTGGCTTTTGCGGACAAAGCATCAGTACACCTTACAAGCGTATAAAAGATATATTGCGTGTTTCATTTTTAAACGTGCTGCACCTGATAGGTGCTAACTATTGGGACACGCATAAAATAATGAGTACTTCTCACCTGCGCGAAAAAGTATTGCGCACGATAGAAAAATCTTCACTGCAAACTAATTTTATAAGGCGGACAAAATATCGTGCAGGCGCCAGTACGCCCGAGCAGCGCGAAAAAACAACACTTGAATATTTTAAAAATCAGCAGGATAGTGACTATATAGTATGTGTGCGCGGTGGTGGTAACTTTTCAGTGCGTTTTTATGAAACACTGGCCATGGGCAGAATTCCCGTTTTCATCAATACAGACTGCAAATTACCTCTTGAAAACAATATTGAGTGGGAGAAGCATGCAGTATGGGTGGAAGAGGAAGAAATACAAGATATAGCTGAAAAAATTATGGCTTTTCATGAAAAGCTTGGTGAAGATGGGTTTAGAGCATTGCAGCAGCATAACAGGAAGCTGTGGGAGGCCAACATGACCCTTAGTAGTTTTTACTTGCAGGCGCTAAATGAAATAGTAAAACAATCGTGATTTTTTCATTTCTGAAATATGTAAGCCCGGTATGGTATTTTAATTTGCCACCTGCAAAAGATCACTTGTATTTTCCTTCGGAAGAACAATTAAAGATAGCTGGAGTAAATATAGATACTGACAAGGGCTATATATCAAGTCTGGCGCAACAAAGAGATATTGCATGGCGTGCTTTCAAGCAAGGTTGGGTAATGACAAACGATAGTGAAAAAGGAATAGATGTATGGAAGAAGGAAAGGATACCTGTCACAGATGAATACCGGTTTATCCGGAAATATTATAGCCCGGTTTGGTGCTCTTATATCCTTGCGTTAAGATTAATCAGTTTGAAAAATCCTGTAGCAGAGATAAATGGTTTTTTGAAAAGCAGAAATGTGAAGCGTGAAAATATTTACGCTAATCCATTACCTGCAAAATCAAACGGCACATTCGCCGATATAGAAAAAGAAGTACACAAAGTCTCAATTATTATTCCTACACTTAACAGATATCAGTATCTGAAAGATGTACTGGATGATATAGCGAAGCAGACGTACCGGAATTTTGAAGTAATAGTTGTAGACCAGTCCGAACCTTTCAGGGAAGATTTCTATAACCAATGGTCTTACGATATAAGGGCAATACCACAAAAAGAAAAGGCGCTATGGCTTGCCAGAAATACTGCTATAAAAATATCTACAGGTGATCTGATATTATTGTTTGATGATGACTCGCGTGTGGAGAGTGACTGGATAATACAACATATACGCTGCTTATACAATTATGGTGCAGATATATCATCAGGAGTGTCCATTTCTAAAGTAGGAGATAAAGTACCTGAAAACTATAAATATTTTCGTTGGTCTGACCAGGTAGATACAGGCAATGTAATGGTGAAGAAACAGGTGTTTAAAGAGTTAGGTTTATTTGACCGTCAGTTTGAAAAGCAGCGTATGGGCGATGGGGAATTTGGATTGAGAGCTTACCTGGCAGGCTATAAAAATATTAGTAACCCGCTTGCACAACGTTTGCATTTAAAGGTTGGCGAAGGCGGACTTCGTCAGATGGGTAGTTGGGATGCCTTCAGAACAAAAAAACTTACTGACCCAAGGCCTATACCAAGTGTGCTTTATTTATTTAGAAAATATTATGGTAACAGGCTGGCTAAGCTTGCAATGTTAATAGAATTGCCGGGTTCAATAGTTCCTTATAAATATAAGGGCAATAAAAAGAAACTTATATTGGGCAGCCTTGTGACAGTAATCATCTCACCGGTAATACTAATGCAAGTGGTACGTTCCTGGCGCAGATCAAGTAAAATGCTGCAGGCTGGTCCTAAAATTGAGCGTTTATGAAAGTGCTGCACGTAATTGATACATTGAATATAGGTGGCGCAGAAAGAGTGTTTCTTGATATTACTTCCTTGCTGGCAGATACAAGTGTGCAGATAGGAGCTTTACTATACTTTAATCAAGGTCCCTGGATAGAACAACTTGACAAAAGAGTAGAATTAAATATCCTTAATAGGAAAAATAAGTACTCGCTGAAGGAATTGTATAAAACACATAAAATATGTGCTAAGTACGATATTGTACATGCACATATGTCATACTGTTACACTTATATCACTTTGTCGAGACTAGTGTTTGGCGGTAAGTATAAAGTAATATTTCATGATCATAATGGCGATCACGATGCATTTGGGTCTGAAGTTGGCCTTGGGTTGAAATATATGTTTCGACCTCACTACTACATAGGTGTAAGCAAAAAGTTGGAGCAATGGGCTGTAAATGATTTAAAGGTACCTGCAAAGCACGCTTATACACTTATTAATATCATCAAGCCAAACGCTAAAATTAATTACCAACCTACACCCGGCTTGCACAAAGCCTTTATGGTGTCCAATTTCAGGTCAACAAAGAATATAGAATTTGCTATTGAATTATTTGCAAAACTTGGGTGGCCGCTTACAGTATTTGGTAATTGCATAGAACCAGACTACTATAATAGTATGACAGCACTGGCCAATGCTCATAAAAACATTCAGGTAAAGGAAGGCGTATCTGATTTTACTAATATTTACAATGATTTTGGTATAGCCATCCATTGTGCAAAATCAGAGTCAGGTCCATTAGTGTTGCTTGAATACCTGGCTTATGGAATACCTTTTGTTGCTTATCAAACTGGTGAGATAGCAGATATATTGCAGCGGGAGGTACCGGAATGTTTTTTAAAAACATTCGATATGGACAAGTGGGTAGAGAGAATCGAAATAATTCAACATGACAAAGAATTGCCTGCAAAACTTAAAAAGATTTTTGCCAGGCTTTTCAGCAGTAAAGCGTACTTAGAAGAATGTCTGAAAATATATCAAGAGATAAGCTATTAGTAGTATCTGACAGTGCTGTATATAGAGAAAGCGATGGAACATATTCAGCTTTTGAGCCTGTGGTACGTGAGCTGGAAGCATTATGCGATATCTTTGATGAGATAGTATGGCTGGGCAGTATTACAAAAACAAGAAAGTTGGCTATGGCAGTGCCAACGAATAAAAAGATTAAAATAGTACCACTGCCGGCTACTACGCGCTCTACATCTTTTTTTAATAAACTATATATTCTGTTGAATTATCCTGTATTTGTATTCAGGATATTGAAGCACATTAGCAAAGCAAAATACATACACTCAAGAGCGCCGTCACACCCGGCAATGATTACCATTGCGTTTTCTTTGTTTGACCGTAAAAGAAGATATTGGCATAAATATGCCGGTAACTGGGCGGAAGTGGATCCACCACTTGGGTATAAATGGCAGAGGACCTTGTTGAAAAAAGCCCATTACAATAATATTAAGGTAACGGTGAATGGCTCATGGGGCGATAAAAGCCATGTATATGCATTTGAAAACCCTTGCTTATACGAAAGCGAGCGTGTGGCGGCAGCGCAAAACGCAGCACAAAAAGATTATTCGGGTGAGCTGGCAATGATTTATGTTGGCACAATAGAATATCCGCATAAAGGTATTTTGCAAATACTGGATGCGATTGAGAATGGTCAAATACCTGAGCAAATAAAGACTTTTTATATAGTGGGCAACGGCGTACTGAAAAGTGTGATAGAAGAAAGGATTGTCAAAATAAAAACGTTAAAAATAGAGTTGCTTGGACACATGAATCGGGCTCAACTTGATAAATACTACAGAAAAAGCCATATTATTATCTTACCTACAGTTGCATCTGAGGGCTTTCCGAAAGTTATTGCAGAAGGTGCCGCTTATGGTTGTATACCTGCGGTCACAGGTATATCGGCACTCTCACAATATATAAAAGATGAAGAAAACGGTGTTATAATAAAAAGTCAGTTGCCCGAAGATATAAGCAGTGCATTGTACAGACTGGTAAATAATGCAAGAATAAAAGAGATAAGTAATAATGCTGTGGAGATGGGTAAAAAATTTACGTACGAATACTACACAAGACGGATAGATAAAGAAATTTTTTCCGAGATCGATAGTATTGTGAAATAACTTTGAAGTATGCTAAAAAAGATAGCTGAAGGGAATGTGTATTTTTGGCTTGCGGTCCATATAGGCCTGGGTGTAATGGCCAGCGTCTTTGCTATGGGCATAACCTTCTGGATATATATACTGTTCCTGAGCACAATTGCTCAGTTGTTGACGACGCGCAATTTTAATAACAGCATCCATTATTTTCTGTGTTACTTCCTGGGTATTGAAGTATTTACCCGTATGCTCAAGCTGACGCCATATATACCAATGGAAGCTGGTAAGTACTTAGCATTGTTTTTTTTACCACTTGGACTCATATTTAAAGTAAATAATACAGGCAAGTTTAAACCCAATATGATAGGGCTTATAATAGTATTATTATCTCTCCCATCTATCATCATGATAAAAGAAAGCTTCTGGGAGAGTCTGATATTTGACTGGGCCGGTATTGCCACACTTGGTCTATATGTAATGTATTTCAGCAATTTTATTTTCGATAAAGTGGAATTGAACAAAATGCTGAGGTTGGTAACATACCCTTTGCTAAGTGTGGGGGTCTATTTATTTATTAGTACGCCCTCACTTACTCAACTGGAATTTACGATAAGCGCCAATTTCGATGCATCTGGTGGTTTTGGACCCAACCAGGTTGCCGCTATGTTTGGGATGGGTATATTTTTAATGACTACATCTTTATTACTCAATTACAGACCGTTTAAAGAACGCTGGATAGAAGTGGCGTTATTGTTATTATTTGTCTACAGAGGGGTATTAACCACTACCCGTGGGGGTATATTTTCTGGTATATTAGCGATAGTGCCTATTTTCCTTTTTGGTCGTGTAAGTAAAGCATCACCTTTGCGAAAAGTTACTATGCTTGTCATTTGTGCCATTGGCGCATTCTTAATCTTCAGGTACATTAATGTGGCATCGGGAGACGCATTGGCAGAACGATATGAAGGCGAAACCTGGGAAACCACCGGCGGCTATAAAGAGAAAAACCTTGAATCAATTTCTACAGGCCGTACGGATCTTATTTTGCAAGAAATGAATATATTTTTAGATCATCCCATTTTTGGTGTAGGGCCGGGCCAAGCGGCTAAATTATGGGATATTGATTTTACAAATGCTTCGCATACTGAGTTTACCAGGTTAATGGCAGAACATGGCATGTTTGGAGTAATAATTTGCGCTATACTTATAAGTAGTCTTTACCTTGTATGGGTGCGCCGTTTTAAGTCTATTAAGTATGGGTATGCATATTATTTAAACCTGGCATTTCTTATATTTTCATTGTCTATGAGCACGCATGCTGCTATGAGAACAATGATTACTCCTTTCTTTTTTGGTTTAGCCTATGCACGTTTTAAAACAATAAATGTTTCAAAACAGGTAAAGCGTAAAGAACAAATTGATGAACTTGCTATCGCAACAACTCAGATAGCAATCTGATACAATGTGCGGTATTTTTGGTATTTATGATAAAAAATCCTCGGCCAGTATAATAACTGCTGTCGGGAGAAAAGCCTTAACTACGCTTCTGCATCGTGGACCTGACGATGAGGGAGTTTACTATGGTGATAATATCTTTTTAGGCCATAAGCGATTAAGCATTATAGATACATCACCCAATGGCAGGCAGCCTATAGCTAGTAACAATGGTCGCTATATATGTGTGTTTAATGGTGAACTATATAATTACCAGGAGTACAGAGATTTATTAATAAGTAAGGGATATCAGTTCAAAGGCCATTCAGATAGTGAAGTAATTCCTAACCTCTACCAGGAATTTGGTATAAAATTCCTGGATATGATAAAAGGAATATTTGCCATCGCCTTATACGATGCAGAGGATAATACGCTATTGCTGATTAGAGATCGCCTAGGTGTAAAGCCACTATATTATTATAATAATGATAGTTACCTGTCCTTTGGTAGTGAGCTAAAAGCAATACTGGCAGACGATCGAATAGAAAGGAAGGTAGATCACCAAGCCATATATGATTATCTGAGCTTTAGCTATATACCGGAACCAGCTACCGGATTTGTAAATATTTTTAGCTTGCTGCCGGGACATTATTTAATGTTTGATGGAGCGAAAACAGACATCAAATGCTATTATAGCATTCAGAACGAATCACAAAACTTTTATAAAACACAGGAAGAAGCAGAAACAGATTTAAAAAGTATTTTAGCAGATGCTGTAGAGCGCCAGCTAATGTCTGATGTGCCTATAGGTACTTTTCTAAGTGGGGGTATAGATTCTTCTTTAGTGACTGCGTTTAGTGTTGCTGCCTCAAAAAACCCTATTGAATCGTTTACAGTAAAGTTCCCCGACCAGGCTTTTGATGAATCATATTACGCAAAGCGCATGGCAGAGCATTGTGGTAGTGTATATAATGAATTACATATAAAGCAACAAGCTATTGATGCAAAACTGCTTAAGGAAGTGCTTGAGCATTTCGATCAACCCTTTGGCGACTCATCTGCATTGCCTACACATCTTATATCAAATATGATACGGGAAAAAATTACTGTGGCTTTATCAGGCGATGGAGGTGATGAGTTCTTTTCCGGCTATGAGGTGTCGTGGCGTTACCCTTTTATTCTTAAATTAAAAAAAATACCTGCAGTTATTCGCAGGCTGATGATTGCAGTGCTTTCGCCATTAAAGTTTGTATCAGCTACACGTTATCGCCAATATAAAAAGTTACTGAGACTTACATTTTTAGAAGAACATATAATATTGCAAAATGCTTTTTCGTATCTCACAGAAGAAGAAAAGCATGAACTTTATAAAGATGATTTACCACTTGCAGCTAATTTAAAAGCTACTCATAGACTATTCAAAGAAATACATAAGAAAGGTGCACCGGGTGCTACAGTACAGCAATTTTACACAAAGTATAGTTTGCCGGGGGATATGCTGAAAAAAGTGGACATGATGAGCATGAAGGCAAGTATTGAAGTACGTGTGCCATTATTGTATGAAGATGTAGTGGCATGTTCCTATAAAATTCCCGAGCAATGGAAATATAAATTTGGCAAAGGTAAGTTGGTGCTAAGGAATATATTGGCAACAATGGCTCCGGATGAAGTAGTAAATAAAAAGAAGTGGGGCTTTAGTATTCCGTTAGATAAATCACTGTCGGCAGATGGCATGGCATTTATTAATGAGACATTAAGTGCATCAGATGCATTACTATACAAGTTTATAAAAAAGGGAATAGTACAACGCTGGCTCGATATGTTTTTGTCAGGTAATAACAATATGCTTACTATAAGCCGCTCAGGGCTATACCAACGCATATATATGTTGTTGTCGCTGGAATTATGGTTGCAAAAATATAAGCCTGCTATTGGTTAATGGAGCATAAGAAAATAAAAATACTACTCCTTGCAGATATGTTGGCTAATACCAGGCAATGGGTAGATGGCCTGGAAAGATATGGCAATGCAGAAGTAACAATATTAGAATTGAGAAACCGTAACAAGCTAAAGAGAATAGCAGAGTGGGTAAATATACTTTTTACTATTAAGAAGAAAGTAAGAAAGTATCAGCCTGATATTGTTATAGGTTACCGGCTCACCAGTTATGGATTTTTAGCAGCCTGGAGCGGCTTTAAGCCATGTGTGCTCGCATCGCAAGGTATAACAGATGTATGGCCCGAACATCACTGGACAACGCCAATGAAGGCAACACTAGCCAGGTATGCCATAAAACGCGCAGAGATGATACATGCATGGGGGGCGCATATGGCAGTAAGTATTTTTGAGTTAGGGGCAACTGAAGAGCAGATGTTTATAATGCCACGCGGAATAGACACAGATATATTTTCAATGCCTGTAGGGAAAGAAAACCATACAAATGGGCGCACATTTAAAATATGTGTTACAAGAGGGCTTTACCCGGAATATAATCATTTGGTAATCCTGAAGGCAATAAAGAAGCTTGTTGATGAAGGTTTTGATATTCACTTAACCATAGCTGGCACAGGCGTGGAAATGGATAATATCAAGGCCTTTATTTCTGCTAATTCTCTTGAGAAAGTTGTATGTCTTGCTGGTTATATTCCTAACAAAGAGTTGCCCTCATTGCTTCAGCAATCAGATATTTATCTTTCCATGCCTTCTACAGAGGGGGTATCAGCCTCTTTGCTAGAGGCTATGTCTTGTGGCTGTTTCCCTATCGTATCAGATATTGTAGCAAACAGGGTTTTAATAAGAACTGGCGAGAATGGTTACCTGGTAACACTTGATGATGTAGACGAATTATGTAGTAAAATAAAGGCTGTTATTAATAACCCCGATTTATTTAAAAATGCCGTGTTAGAAAACAGGAATTATGTGATGCGCAATGCAAGCCTGAAGACAAACATGCCATTATTTGTAGAAAAATATAAAGAACTGATTCTCACCAAAAGTAAATCAGTAAGTCGTTTTGCCGTGTAAACTACACGGGTGCACCTCTATCTGCCCGGATATAATTTAAACAGAAATTTTTTAACATGGCTGCAAAGAAACTTTTAGTTGTCGGTTTGTTTCTAAGAAGCAAAGGAGTTGTTCCTGCCCAGGGTATGGAGCTGGCCAATCTTTTGAAGAAGAATGGTTACGAAGTCATTACCGTATCGCATATAAAAAATAGGGTGGCCAGGTTATTGCACACTCTATACTTTATCATTAAGAACAGGAATAAATTTGATACAGCACTTGTACAGGTATATTCCGGGCTTAGTTTTTATTGGCAGCTCATCTCAGGTGTACTTATCAAGTCAATGAATAAAAAATTGGTGCTTACTATTCATGGTGGTGGCGTACCGGCTGCTATGAAAAAGAATACTAAAGCACACATGGCACTTTTTAATAAGGCAGATTTAATCACCTGTCCCTCAAACTTTATTGTATCTACATTAAAAGATTATGGAGTATCATCCCTCTTGGTAGAAAATGTAATTAGGCTCGATAAATTCCCTTTCCACCCTAAAGAAAGCATTAGGCCAACCCTGTTTTGGATGCGTGCCCTGAGTCCGATTTATAACCCGGAAATGGTTGTAGAAGTAATTCGACAATTGAAATATGAATATAAATATGAAAACATAAAACTGTACATTGCAGGGCCTAATATGGGCTTAAAAAAAAGGATAGAAGAATTAATTAATAATTATAATCTTACAGATAATATTGAACTTGTGGGGTTTGTAAATGACGATGAAAAGCTTAAATATGCAGAGATATGTGACGTATATCTCTGTACAAATAGGGTAGATAATGCCCCGGTAAGTTTTATAGAAATGTTGTCATTAGGCTTGCCTATAGTTAGTACTAATGTAGGCGGCATTCCATATATAGTGAAGGATAATGAGACTGCTTTGCTGGTAGATAGTGAAGACTATAAAGCAATGGCTGAAAAAGTAAATTATCTCATATCCAATCCTGAAGTAGGAAAAAGACTTGCGGCTAATGGAAGGCAAATAGCTGATGTGAACAGATATTCAGAAGAAGGAGTATACAACAAATGGAAAACCCTATTAGAAAATTTATAAACATCTAATAAAACTATAGTAAGATAAACAATGTGTGGTATTACAGGTATTTTGCGGTTTGACAACACTCCTATAGAGGAGTCGGTTGTTATAAAAATGCGCGATAGCCTGGCTCATAGAGGCCCTGATGGATGTGGTGTATTTATTCACGGCAATATAGCATTTGGCCATAGACGTTTGTCTGTTATCGATCTTACCGATAATGCACGTCAGCCCTTTACATCTGCTGATGGCAGGTATACCATTACGTACAACGGCGAGATTTACAATTACAAAGAATTTATTCCTGAGCTGGAAGCAAGAGGCGTACAGTTTCGTTCTGACTCTGATACCGAAGTGTTGCTGTATATGTTTATACATTATGGCCCCGAAATGTTAAGCAGACTCAATGGTATGTGGTCATTTGGTATATGGGATAATGCAGAAAAGAAATTGTTCCTGTGTAGAGATAGAATGGGGGTAAAACCCATGTACTATAGCAATTGGAACAATGCCCTATATTTTGCATCAGAACCCAAAGCACTTTTTACAGCTGGTGTTCCTTTAAAGCTGGATGAAAGTCTTTTTTATGAATTGTTTATTTACCGCTATATAGCCGGAGCTAATACCTTATTTAAAAATGTATTTAAGTTATTACCGGGACATTATATGTATATAGATGTCAATGGTAAAACAGATATAAAGCGTTATTGGCATCTTGGCAAGATTGCTGCAAAGACTAAAGTGGAAGGTGACCCGTATAAGTGGTTTCAGGAGCAATTCAATAAATCTATTCGCTACAGAATGGTAAGTGATGTACCCGTAGGTGTGTTGCTAAGCGGGGGGCTTGATTCCAGTTGCGTAGCAGCCTCACTTGCCAGCCAGGGATATAAAGGCATAAATACTTTTACCATTAGGTTTCTTGAGAGCAATCTGAATGAAGCACATCTTGCAGAAAATCTTGCAGAAAAATTAGGTTACCAGTCTCACACATTATTAGTAGAGAACGATTTACTCTATGATAGCCTGGTAAAATCTATATGGGCGCATGACGAACCACTGATACATCAGAACGATCCTCAATTAGTGGCGATAGCCAACTATTCAAAACAATACGTAAAAGTATTGTTGTCTGGAGAAGGCGCCGATGAATTAATGGCGGGCTACATACGTTATAAGCCCTTGAAATATTGGGGACAGCTAAAAATGTTCAGTTTGCTTTTAAATCTTCCTTTCATTAAAAAGAAGGAGCGTATAAAGAAATTGAATCGTTATATAAATAATCGCAGTATTGATGATGCTATATTGCTAAACGCATCCAATTTTTTCCCGGAAGAATTTGGCTTAAGCAGCAATAACGGAAATATTAAGTATAGAAAAGAAATGTTGGAAGAGGCAAAGCAATATGCGGGAGATGATCCCGTTAGAATTGCCTTGTATCTGGATCAGCATACTTATATGGAATCGTTGTTGATGCGCAATGATCGCACTACTATGGCTGCAGGTATAGAATGCCGTGAGCCATATCTTGATTATAAATTGGTGGAAGGCCTCATTACATTGCCCATATCTTATTTTACAAAGGGCAAAAAGGGTAAAAACTTATTGTTAGAATCCGTAGGTAAAAGCCTGCCTGAAGAGATAAGAAATTTTAAAAAAATAGGCTTGGGTGTGCCATGGGAGCGTTACCTAAGGGAACAACCTAAATGCAGAGAAGTGCTGTTATCTGTAAAAGATAGTGAAGTGCTGAAAATGGGATTATTTGCCAACCTCGAAAAAGAGAAAAATATTAAAGCATTCCTTGACGGCGATAATTCTCAAAAATTACTTGTTCGCTTCTTCTTTATGATGCGTCTTTGGGAAATAGAGTACCTTTCTAAGTTTTAGTTTACTGCATTCCATTACGGTGAGTTTATTCGAAGTAATACTGAAAGTAAAAGGCTTTCCGCTAGCGGAAGCGCGTAAGCAATTAGTGGCTCTGCAACGTATGAGCGTTGATGAATTTATGCATTGGCAGGAGCGGCAGAAGTGGGAGATTGTAAAATTTCATTATAACAATAATGAGTTCTATAAAGGGAAAGTGGGTAGACACCTGCCGGAAAAATGGGAAGACTTGCCGGCAATTACCAAGAGGGATTTACAAAAGCCTTTACCTCAACTATTGAGTAAGGGCTATACTATAAAGAATACACATGTAGGCAATACATCCGGCTCGTCGGGAGTGCCATTTTATTATGCAAAGGACAAATTTTCTCATGCCATGACATGGGCGGTGATAACTGACCGGTATAGCATGTATGGTTTAGATTTTGGCTCGAAGCAGGCGCGTTTTTATGGTATACCAAAAGAGTTTGTCGGTTATTGGAAGGAGCAAATAAAAGACAGGGCAATGAACAGAAGGCGCTTTCCTGTTTTTGATTTATCTGATGTTGTGCTTGAAAGATTTCTAAATAGAATTAAGAGTAACAATTTTGAATATTTGTATGGCTACACCAGTTCTCTCGTATTGTTTGCCCGCTTCCTGATACAGAAAAAGATAGTACTGAAAGATGTTTGTAAAACACTAAAGGTATGTATTACCACATCTGAGTTAAGCACTGACGAAGACCATATATTGCTGGAGAAGGCTTTTGGCCTGCCCCATATAAGAGAGTACGGTGCATCTGAAACCTGCCTTATGGGTTTTGATGCGCCTGAGGGCAAATGGCGGCTGACAGAAGAAAGCTTATATAATGAAGTAGTAGGGGATAATTACATGCCATTACCCTATGGAGCAGAAGGGAATATATTATGTACTTCACTTTTCAACAAAGCATTCCCCATCATACGTTACCAGGTGGGCGATATGGCTGTGCTAAAAGACAGGGAAGATAATAGTATATATAGAAGTATAGATAAGCTGGTAGGTAGAACAAATGACGTGGCTATATTGCCAAGTGGAAAAGTATCACCTGGTCTTACATTTTATTATGTATCCCGAAGTATATTAGAGTCGAGTGGAGTACTTAAAGAGTTTATAATAAGACAAACAGCCCTTGACCATTTTGTTTTTGATGTGGTGGCAGATCGCGATCTTAGCGCTGCAGAGATTGAGCAGATAAAAGAAAAAATTACGCTGTATCTTGAACCCGGAATAAATTATTCTATAAACAGAGTAGATAAAATAGACAGGCCTGCTTCAGGCAAGCTGAAGCATTTTTATTCTGAATTAAAAAAGAATTGAAGAAACTAGTAATCATTACCCAATATTTTCCACCCGAAATGGGTGCTCCCCAATCACGTTTACTGGAAACTGCTAATGGTTTAACATCCTTAGGTTGGGACGTAAAGGTGATAACTGCAATGCCTAACTATCCTACCGGCAAAATATTTAAAGAATATAAAGGGAAACTGCATAGCAAAGGAAAGATAGGTGAGATAGATGTATGGCGCTATTGGCTGTATGCTTCTAACTCAAAGAAATCATTGCCGCGTATCATTAGCATGTTGTCTTTCAGTTTTACAGTATTGTTCTCATTATTTAAAGTAAGGAAATTTAAGCCCGATTATGTTTTTACAGAATCCCCGCCGCTTACGCTAGGGCTTTCAGGGCTAATGATAGCACAATGGTCAGGCGCAAGGCATATAATGAATGTATCGGACCTATGGCCGCTAAGTGCATATGAGTTAGGTGCAATATCGAAAGGCTTTACATACCGGCAGCTTGAAAAACTGGAACGTTATCTCTATAAAAAATCTTACGCCTGTACAGGGCAGTCGCAGCAGATAGTTTCGCAATTAGCAGCAAGTGGTAGCCGACGTGCACACCTATATCGTAATGGTGTAGATGCAAAACGCTTTGATAGTATCAGGCAAAGCATGCAAACAGAGCAACATGGCAAATTGAGGATTGTATATGCAGGATTGCTGGGTGTAGCACAGGGTATATTAGGCTTATGTGAAAATATAGACTTCGCATCGTTGAATGCTGAGCTGCATATATATGGAGAAGGTGCTGAAAAGAATGATATCATTGCCTACCTCGAAAAGAATAAGGACAAAGGTATTTACTTGCATAACTCGGTAAAACGTGATGAAGTGCCTGCAACCATTATGCAGTATGATGTAACACTGATACCATTAATAAAACCCATATTTGGCGCTGTGCCTTCAAAAATATATGAATCTATGGCTGCTGGTCTGCCAATAATATTTACGGGGGGTGGAGAAGGCGTGGATATAATAAATGATAACCGGGCTGGATGGATATGTGAGCCGGGCAACTATGTACAGATAAAACAGAAAATTGCAGAAGTAGCTGCCATGAACGAACCTGAACTTGAGCAAATAAAAAATAATTGTATTTACGCAGCACAACATATTTTTGACAGGCGAATACAAATAGAACAGCTTGACCAATTCCTTTCCAAAAAATAATAAATGAAACTTACTATAGTTGCTGGTGCCCGCCCTAATTTTATGAAGATTGCGCCACTGATACATGAAATAGAACGTGTAAAAAGTAATGGCGCAGATATCTCATACAGGCTGGTGCATACAGGGCAGCATTACGATCCTAAGCTGAGTCATGTTTTTTTTAGTGAACTCGGCATTCCCGAGCCGCATGTAAATCTTGAAGTAGGCTCCGGCACACAGGCAGAACAGACGGCCGGCATCATGATAGGTTTTGAGAAAGAATTAATGCAGCATAAAACTGACCTGGTAATAGTAGTAGGTGATGTTACCTCTACCATGGCCTGTTCTATAGTAGCAAAAAAGCTAAATACTAAAGTAGCACACATAGAAGCAGGAATACGCTCATTTGACTTGGAGATGCCGGAGGAAATAAACAGGATGCTCACAGACGCTATAGCTGATTATTTCTTTACTACCACAGAATGGGCTAATGAAAATTTGCGCAAAGCAGGCATACCCGATAATAGAATTTTCCTGGTAGGAAATATTATGATCGACACTTTGCTGAAAAATGAACCTCGCTTTGAAAAGCCGGAATTATTTGGCGCGCATCATCTGGAGGAAGGCAATTATATGGTGATGACGCTTCACCGTCCTTCCAATGTAGATGACCCGGCTCATTTGGAAAATTTATTGCAAGCCATAATAGAAAACAGCAATGGAGTGCCTCTTATCTTCCCGGTACACCCGCGCACCAAGAATACGCTTGAGAAAATTAATTTTAAAAGTGATAAGGTAATACTGGCAGAGCCACTTAGCTACCTTAAGTTCAATTACCTGGTAAAGCATGCTAAGGCTGTAATAACAGACAGTGGTGGCATACAGGAAGAAACAACAGTAATGGGTGTACCCTGCATTACTATGAGAAGCAATACAGAAAGACCTGAAACAGTTTCCATCGGATCAAATATATTAATAGGCAGTAGTATTGATGCTTTAAAAGATGCACTCGGCGTTTTGTTTAAAGGTGAATGGAAAAAAAGTGGTATACCGCAGTTATGGGATGGCAACACCGCCAGCCGTATTGTAGAAGTGCTGCTTCATTTATCCTGATAGTAGAAAGTAGAAAAAATAATCCATCACACTAAATACTTATAAAATTGAAAATACCATTTTCACCACCATTCATTGACGAGGATATAGAAAACGAAGTACTTGATAGCCTGCGCAGCGGCTGGATAACTACTGGTCCGAAAGTGCGTGACCTTGAATTGTTATCAGCAAAATTATGTGGCGTGGAAAGAGCCGTATGCGTTAACTCCTGGACATCGGGCGCTGCATTGGTTTTAAAATGGCTGGGCGTTGGCGCGGGAGATGAAGTGATAGTACCTGCATATACTTATTCAGCTACTGCACTTATTGTGTTGCATGCAGGAGCTAAACCTGTAATGGTAGATGTGCTGGATGACTTCACTATTAATCCCGAAGAAATAGCTAAAGTTATCACACCGGCTACCAAAGCCATTCTTGCAGTAGATATAGCAGGCTGGCCTTGCGATTACGATGCCGTTATGAAGGTGATATCTTCAGATGATATAAAAAAGAATTTTAAGCCTGCAAATAAAGTGCAGGAAATGCTCGGTCGTCCATTATTGATCGCTGATGCTGCACATTCGTTAGGTGCTACGTATCTGGGTAAGCCGGCCGCATTAGCAGCAGATATACCTATCTATTCACTGCATGCTGTAAAAAATGTAACTACTGCTGAGGGCGGTGTAATATGCCTTAACCTTCCTACTCCATTCAGCAATGAAGAAGTGTATAAATGGATGAAGCTAAACTCGCTGAACGGCCAGACGAAAGATGCCTTTACTAAAACACAAGGCGGTGGCTGGCGCTATGATATAGTATCCGACGGGCTGAAAATAAATATGCCTGATGTGTGCGCTGCCATAGGCCTTGCACAACTAAAGAAATATCCGGGCTTATTGCTGCCTGAGCGCGAACGAGTATTTAATCATTACGCAAAGTTCTTCAATTCTAAAGACTGGGCTGTAATTCCGCCGTCTGAAACTGCGGAGCGTAAGTCATCTTTCCATTTATATCCTTTGCGCATAAATGGTATTACTGAAGCACAACGTGATGCTATTATTCAGAAACTGGCAGATATAGATGTGGCTACCAATGTCCACTTCATACCCATGCCTATGCTCACCCTCTTCAAAGGTTTGGGGTATAAAATTGAAGACTATCCGGTAGCATACAAGAACTATGCACAGGAAATCTCATTGCCTATATATCCACAGCTAACTGATGAGCAATGTACTTTCATTGAAGAACAACTTGAAAAGGCTTATAACGAAGTAATATAATGACAAGGGTTTTTGATATAATATTTTCTTTTGTAGGATTAATTATATTAAGCCCTGTATTGCTATTTATTTGTTTGTGGGTAAAGTTTACTTCTAAAGGC
>Ga0070665_100003097_pt1 | contig 17905 bp, 11 predicted proteins | sample KBSS13metaG_FD_65862 | JGI IMG/M metagenome (GOLD analysis project Ga0070665, IMG submission 65862) | Switchgrass rhizosphere microbial communities from Kellogg Biological Station, Michigan, USA - KBS S1-3 metaG | ecosystem: Host-associated > Plants > Roots > Rhizosphere > Soil ...
GGCAAGTTCGTGCGCTGGGGGACCGCACTGCATGACCGCTTCATGCTGCCGCATTTCCTCTGGGAGGATTTTCTCGGCGTGCTCGATGAACTCAGGCAGTCCGGCTACGAGGTTTCGCCGGAATGGTATTCGGCCCAGCTCGAGTTTCGTTTTCCGGTGTTCGGCCGCGTCCATCATGGCGGCGTCGCGCTGGAATTGCGTCAGGCGCTGGAGCCCTGGCACGTGCTCGGCGAGGAGGGCTCGGCCGGTGGTACCGTCCGCTATGTCGACAGTTCGGTGGAGCGGCTGCAGGTCAAGGCAACCGGTTTCGTCGAAGGCCGCCATGTCGTGACCTGCAACGGCAGGCGGATGCCGATGACATCCACAGGCCGTTCCGGCGAGGCCGTTGCTGCCGTCCGTTTCAAAGCCTGGCAGCCGGCCTCAGGGCTGCATCCGACCATCCCGGTGCACGCGCCACTGACATTTGACCTGATTGACAGCTGGAACGGCCGCTCGCTCGGCGGCTGCGTCTACCACGTCGCCCATCCGGGCGGGCGCAGTTACGAAACCAAGCCGGTCAACTCCTACGAGGCGGAAGCCCGGCGGCTGGCCCGGTTTCAGGACCACGGCCACACCCCGGGCAGGATCGACCCGCCGCCCGAGGAACGCACAATTGAATTCCCTTTGACGCTCGACTTGAGGACGCCGCTCCTGATCTAATCGCGGTCTCGGGGAATCGGAATGGCAGACCAAGGCAGCAGTCAGGAAACCAGGGTCCGCCCGGGCCAGCGCCGGATCGCGCAATGGATGCGCGACTATGCGCGGCTGCCCGGAATCCCCGATGAATATATCGGGCCGGACGGTACGCCGCGTACGGCGTGGAGCCGGTTTTTCGATGCCTTTGCGTCCCTGTCGCCTGGTGATATCGAGCGGCGTTTCGCCTCCGCCGACCGGCATCTGCGCGAGGCCGGCGTCACCTATCGTGCGCCCGGCGAGACTGCCGACCGGCTGTGGCCGCTCAGCCATTTGCCGCTCATTATCGACGAGGCCGACTGGCAGCAACTGACCACCGGCATCGCACAGCGCGCCCAATTGTTCGAAATGGTGCTGCGCGATCTCTACGGCGAAGGGCGGCTGGTCGCCGACGGCGCGGTGCCTGCGGCCGCGATTGCCGGCAGCAACGAATATCTGCGCGCGGTTTGCGGCGTCAAACCGCCGGGCAATCGCTATCTGCATTTGTACGCGGCCGACGTCGGTCGCGGTCCCGACGGCCGCTGGTGGGTGCTGAACGACCGCACGCAGGCACCGTCGGGCGCCGGCTACGCACTTGAAAACCGTCTGGTGCTGTCCCGCGCCTTTTCCGGTCTCTACAAGTCGATGAACGTCGAGCGCGTGGCGCCGTTCTTCGAGGCATTCCGCGATTCACTGCGCGCCAGTGCCGACCGCGACGAGCCGCGGATCGGCTTGCTGACGCCCGGCGCCTTCAGCGAAACCTATTTCGAGCACGCGACGCTGGCGCGCTATCTCGGCTTTCTCCTGGTCGAGGGCGACGATCTTGCCGTCAGCGGCGACCGTATTCACATCCGCACCGTCGCCGGCTTGAAGCGGCTCGATGTGCTGCTGCGCCGGGTCGATTCCAATTTCCTCGATCCGCTTGAACTCGATGCGTCGTCGCATCTCGGCGTGCCCGGCCTGGTCGACGTGCTGCGCAAGAACGGCGTTGTCGTTGCGAACATGCCAGGCTCGGGCGTACTGGAGGCGAGGGCGCTGCTCGGCTTTCTGCCGAGCCTGTGCCGGCGGTTGCTCGCCGAGAACCTGATCATGCCGCATATCGCGACCTGGTGGTGCGGGCAGAAAGCCGCGCGCGAGGAAGTGCTGTCGCGGCTGGAAGATTTCGCGATCGAAGGCGCCTATGGCCGGGCCGTTCCCGGCTTTTCCGGCCACGGGCCCGTGCTTGCCGGCGAGCTGGCACCAGTCGAACGCGACCGGCTCAGGCAGGCGATCTCCGATCGCGGCATCGACTATGTCGGCCAGGAACTGGTGCGGCTGTCGACGACGCCGGTGTGGGAGCAGGGACGGATCACGCCGCGCCCGTTTGTGCTCAGGGTCTTTGCCGCGGCAACCCCCCATGGCTGGACCATCCTGCCCGGTGGCTTCTGCCGGATCGCTGACGAGCCCGATGCCCGTGCAGTGTCGATGGGCGATGGCGCGCGATCGGCGGACGTCTGGGTGGTGTCCGACAAGGCCGTATCAACGGCGACGCTGCTGCCGGGGGCCGACGCCGTGCGGATCAGGCGGATCGCAGGTGTCGTACCCAGCCGCGCCGCGGACAATCTGTTCTGGCTCGGCCGCTACCTCGAGCGCGCCGAAGCGACGCTGCGGCTGATCCGTGCCCTCGGCACGTCAACGCGCGATCCCGATAAGGGGGTCTCCACGGCGCTGCATTCGGTCGAGCGCATCCAGCGGATTCTCGTAACCTGGGGCGCCGCCTCGCAGGCGACGCGGACGAACCCTGCGAGGGTGATCGCTGAAGCGTTGCAGAGCGAAGCGAAATTCGGCTCGGCATTTTCGCTGGTGCGATCGGTGCAGCGAACGGCTTCCTCGTTGCGCGAGCGGCTTTCGCCCGACGCCTGGCAGATCATCACCGAGATGGTGGAACGCCTCGCCCTGCAGGTCGACGACGATGACGGCATCGTCAGCGCAGCCGAGTTGACGCTGCAGGAGCTGGCAGGCCTTGCCGGACTGGCGCAGGAGAACATGAATCGCGCCGCCGGCTGGCGCTTTCTCGACATGGGCCGCCGCGTCGAGCGCGCCATCAATACCGCACGGTTCGCGCGGCAGTTCGCCTATGAAGAAGCGGGCGAGGACGACCTCGACATGCTGCTGACGCTGGTGGATTGCCAGATCACCTATCGTTCGCGCTATCTGGTCGGCCCGGCGCTGGCGCCGGTGCGCGATCTCGCGGTGCTCGATCCCTACAATCCGCGCTCGGTCGCGTTTCAGGTGGCGACGCTGAATGATCACATCGCCGCGCTCCCGAGCCTGAAGCAGCATGGTCTGATCGAGCGGCCGCAGCGGCTGGCGGTGGCGTTGCAGGCGATGCTGACGACGGCCGAGGCCACGGCGCTTGACGTCAAAACCCTGTTCGCGCTGGAGCAGGATCTGCTCAACCTCGCCGACGCAATCGGCCTGCATTACTTCCCGCACGGGCCCAATGCGAGCCGGCCGGAGAAGCTCACGGGCCTCGCGTGATCTACGATATCCGTCACGTCACGAGCTATAGTTACGAAAGCCCGGTCGGTTTTGCGCGATGCTCGCTGCGGCTGGAGCCGTGCAGCGGCGACGGGCAGCAATTGATCTCTCATGCGGTCGAGATCCGGCCACGGCCGGCCGAACGCACGGTACGGCGCGATTTTTTCGGGACCCATACCGAGAGCGTGCTGATCGAGGCCGCGCATCGCAATTTGCGGATCGATTCGCGCTCGCGGGTTTCGGTTTCGCGCCGGCCACCGGGTCGCGCGGCGCGGAGCCCGTCCTGGGAGCACATTCGCGACGTGGCGTTCGAGGCCTCTAGTCTCGGCCCCGCTTCGCCGGTCGGCTACGTCTTTGCGAGTTCGCTGGTGCCGGTGCTGGCGCCGCTCACCGCCTATGCCGCACCGAGCTTCCCACCCGGCGGCGGCATCCTCTCGGGCGCCGTCAACCTGATGTCCCGGATCCGCCGCGATTTCAAATATGACCCCAAGGCGACCGTGATTTCGACGCCGCTGAGGGAAGTATTCGAGAAGCGCCACGGCGTCTGCCAGGACTTCGCCCATGTGATGATCGCGGGCCTGCGCGGGCTGGGCCTGCCCGCAGCCTATGTCAGCGGCTATCTCCGCACCATTCCACCTGCCGGTCAGCCGCGCCTGCAGGGCGCCGACGCCAGTCACGCCTGGGTTTCGGTCTGGTGCGGCACTGAGCTCGGCTGGATCGGGTTCGATCCGACCAACGACCTGCTCGTCGAAAACGACCACATCATCCTGGCGGTGGGCAGGGACTTTTCCGACGTCTCTCCGGTCGACGGCATCATCGTCGGCTCGCGCAAGCAGAAGCTCACCGTCGCCGTCGACGTGCTGCTGGTGGAGTAAGGACTGGCTTAAGTCCCCGTCTTGCGCACCTGCTCGGACGAATCCGCGCGCAGATTGTGGAAGAACGTCTCGACTTCGCGGGACAACGTCTCGGCGGTAGCCGTCAGTTCGCTGGATGCGGTGAGAACGGATGCCGCGGCCGTGCTGGTCGTGCCGATCGCGTCGCTGAGCGAACTGATATTGACCACCAGCGTTCCGTTGCCCTGCGCCGCCAATTGCGCGTTGGACGAGATTTCGCGCGTCGCCGAATCCTGCTGCTCGATCGCGCCGGCGATGTTGGAGGTCACCTCGTTGATCTCGCGCACCGCGTTGCCGATCTCGCGAACTGCTTCGACGGAAGTTTTGGTCGACGTCTGGATCAGGCCGACGTTCTGACCGATCTCGGCGGTCGCCTTGGCGGTCTGCTCGGCAAGCGCCTTGACTTCATGAGCGACCACGGCAAAGCCGCGGCCGGCATCGCCGGCGCGCGCGGCTTCGATCGTCGCGTTGAGCGCCAGAAGATTGGTCTGCTCGGCGATCGCCTGGATCAGGCTGAGAACGCCGTCGATGCGCTGGGTCGCGGCCGCAAGCCCTTCGATTTCGGCGACCGATCGCTCGGTGCGCTGGCCGGCCTGCTCGACGGCGCTCGCCGATTGGCGCACCTGGCGACCGATTTCCTCGACCGAAGCGGAGAGTTCCTCGGCTGCGCTGGCGACGGCGGAAACGTTGCTGGAAGCCTGCTCGGTCGCGCTGGAGGCGGCCACCGCGCGCCCGCTGGCCTCCGACGAGACGCTGGCAATGGTCTGGGCGGTGCCGCGCATCGAGGTCGCGTTGTCGGTAACGGCGCGCAGCACGCCGCCGATCGCTTCCCGGAAGGCGTCGACCGAGGCTTCGATGTGACGGGTGCGCTCGTCGCGCGCTTTTGAATCCTCCAATACCTGCGAATTGAGGTTACGGTTGCGATCCATCGCCTCCTGGAAGATCTTGATCGCACGGGCGAGTGCGCCGATCTCGTCGGATCGGTCGGTATGCGGAACCTTGACGCCTTCAGCGCCGTCCGCGACCTGCTTGATGGTTGCGGTGATGACCGAAAGTGGCCGGGCGATCGAGCGGGCGATGATCAGGACGCCGATCACGACCACCGCCAGCGCCAGCACGCCAAGGCAGGTCAGCACAAAGGCCAGGGTATGATTGGTGTCGGTCTGCTGCGCCAACCGCTTGCTGCGCTCGGCGTAGACCTTGGACAGCGCCTCGAGATCCTTGTTCAGCGCGGTGCGCACTTCGCGGTTGGCGTCGTTGTCGCCCCATTCGCGTCCCGCTGCCCCGTTAATCTCGACGCCGCGGCGAACCAGCTCCTTGCGGAAGTCGATGAACTGCTCGATGCGCTTCTTGAAGGTTGCAAACTGCTGGGCATCGTCGGCCTGCACGAGTGCCTGCCAGTTCTTGACGACTTCGAGGATGCGGTCGTTGAATTTGAGCAGCCCGTCGCCGTACTTCTTCACCACGGCCGGCTCAGCCGACATGTAGACGCCGCGCGATTCCATCACAACCGCATAGACCAGCGAGTTGATGCGCTCGACATTGAGCGCGGCGCGGCTTGCGATCGAGACCTGCTCGGTGAGCTCGGCATTCTGGTTGGTGTTGTACTGCGACAACGCCGTGATGGCGGCGACCAGCACCGCGAACAGTGCGAAGATCGAATACAGCTTGGCTGCGAGCGAAAATCGGGATGCCATGACACCACCAGAAAACGAGTAAAGGGAATTCGCAAAGTCGGCCGTAGCGGCGCGCCGGAGCGCGCCCAATTGCCGTCGGTATAGGCAAAGTGTGCTGAATTTTGATGGACATTGTCTTAACGCGCGAAGTCCAGCTGACTGCAACTAAAGGACAATAATTGAGCTAATTCAGTTGATTACGGCTTCGCGGCGAATTGCTTCGTCGGGAAAAGTCGGTATCTCCGCGCGACCATAGCGAGATGCTGGTATACCACCACAATTGCAGGTCGCAGTTTCGACTGATGCGCTCCTGGTACCGCGTCGGCAACCAAGAATAATCGGGGATAAATCATACAACTTTTTAGAACAGCACTCGCTTAGCCAATCCCTCATCACAAGACATCCTCACACCGAATCAAGTTAGACAACGGCAATGCGAGGGAAGTTGGCCCAGCTGCGCTTCGACGGTGGTGAGAACTGATGACTCAAAGTGCTGCTCTGCCCGGTAACGCCGATCTCTACCTTCACGTGCGGGTGCTGATCGGAATCATCCTCGGCCTCAGCGTGACGCGCCTGGTCAGCGGCATCGCGGCAATAGTCCAGCATCCCAAGCGCTACCAGATCTGGTCGGTTCATCTCGGCTGGGTCGCTTGGGCGCTGGTGAACGTGGTCACGTTCTGGTGGTGGGAATTTCGTCTGAGCATCATCCCGCACTGGACGTTCAGCCTGTACTTCTTCGTTTGCGTCTACGCATCGATGTACTTTTTCCTCAGCGCGCTGCTGTTCCCGCAGGATCTCGAGGAATACACGGGCTATCAGGATTACTTCCTGTCCCGCCGGCGCTGGTTCTTCGGATTTGCGGCCCTCACCGAAGCGCTCGACGTGGTCGACACCTGGATCAAGGGGGACGCGCATATGCAGTCCTTCGGGCCTGAGTATCTCATATCGGTCGGTTTGTTCATGATGTTGTGCGGCATCGCCTCGATCACGCGCAACGTGAAATTCCACCTGCTGTTCGTGCTCGGCGCGCTGGTCAATGAGATCAGCTTTTTTGCCCGCTACTATCATACGCTGAACTAGGGTGAGGTCGCCCCGTTCCGGACAGTTTCCGGATGGCTATACGAATGCCAATCCGGCAGCGACTAGCACCGCCAGTCCGAGCGTGACATTGAGCACGCGTTCGCTATTTGGCGACAGGATCAATCCTCGCAGGAAGGCTCCGACGTAGAGCCAGACGATATCCACCACGATCATCACCGCTACCAGCAAAAACCATTTTATGAGGGTGTCTTGCTGCGCGTTGCCTTTGATCAAGGTGTAGGGCGCAAGCAGAGATGCGAATGCCAGATAGGCTTTCGGATTTGTCATACCCAGGAGAAATCCCGCCGCAGGCGACGCGTGCGCGCTGCTGCCTGGTTGGATGGGGTTTCCGAGTTGGGAAGACGCAATCTTGTAAGCGAGATAGATGAGATAGAACGTGGCCGCTGTCGTCATCACGCGTAGCGCTGACGGGAGCGCTGTCAGCAGCGAAAACAATCCTGCGGCCGTCACGCCGGCAGCCGTTGCCAGACCCAATTGAAGCCCCAGGAAATACGGTAGCCCGCCAACAAGGCCGCGGGCGCGACCGATCGCGATGAGGGCCGCGATCGCGGGGCCCGGCGATCCAAGCAATCCGATGGCCGCGGTCAAAAATGTACCTAGTGCGGCCGTGTCCATTGCGACGCACTCCCTTCCGACATTGTTGTCGTGAGGACTAACCGGCTTGCCTGCAATACAAAAACTATTATTCCGATGGATGATATTGATTTTTCTAATTGCGGGAATAGCGATGGACGACATCGACGTGAGCTTGCTGCGCTCATTCGTGGCCGTAGCTGAGACCGGCCGCATGACAACAGCCGCGAAGGTTGTGAACCGGAGCCAAGGCGCAGTTAGTCAACAGATAAAGAGACTGGAGGATCTGTTCCGCGCGCCTCTTTTCGAACGGCACGCCGCTGCGGTGCGGCTGACGCGTAGCGGGGAGCGATTGATGGTTGCCGCCCATCGCATCATCGCGCTGAACGACGAAGTGATGAACCAGATGCTGGCAGTCGAGTTTGCGGGGGAAGTGCGGCTCGGTGTGCCCCATGACGTGGTCGGCATGCTGATGCCGCCCATTCTGCGGCTCTTTCGGCAAGATCATCCGAATGTCTTGGTGACACTCGTCAGCGATACAAGCCGTTCCTTGAAGCAGAGCCTTGTTGAGGGCGAAGTCGACCTGACGCTGCTCACCGAGCCGCAACCAGGCGAGGGCGATCTTCTGTTGCTTTCCGACCAACTCGTGTGGGTTGGCGCAAAAGGCGGAGACGCTCACAATCGCAATCCATTGCCAATTGCCTTAGGGCAGGAAAGCTGTGGTTTCCGCGCTGCGGCCGTACATGCGTTGACCAAGGCAGGGATCGAATGGAGAGCCATATGTCAGGTGGGCAGCCTGGAGCCGGTCTTTGCCACGCTTGAAGCGGATATGGCGATTGCGCCATTTCTGTCGAAGACCGTTCCTGAACGTCTTGCCGTGTTTACCGGTTCTCATTTGCCGAAGCTGCCAACGCAGTTCGTCAACATGAAACGTCCCTCAACGGGCGTCAGTGCTCTCACAACAGAACTTGCGCGATATATTCATGAGGGTTTTCACAAGCGTCACGGCTGAGGCACATCCATCGTGATAGACTAGCGAACGACATAGCAGGTACGCGAACGAGGTCAGCAGCATGGTCTATCGCCAGGTCATTGGCGCCACCTCCTACGTGTTCGACGATTTGCGCGAGCTGCTCGCCAAGGCGACGCCGCCGCGCTCCGGCGATCGTCTTGCCGGCGTCGCGGCTGGGAGTGCAGAAGAAATGATCGCGGCGCGGATGGCGCTCGCAAATGTCCCGCTGAAGCAGTTCCTGAATGAGGCGGTGATCCCTTACGAGGACGACGAAGTCACGCGGTTGATCGTCGATAGCCATGAGGCGCGGGCTTTTGCACCGATCTCCTCGCTGACCGTCGGCGGCTTTCGCGACTGGCTGTTGTCCGATGCCGCAATCGGCGAAACGCTGAGCAAAGTCTCGCGCGGGATCACGCCGGAAATGGTCGCCGGCGTCTCCAAGCTGATGCGCAACCAGGACCTGATTCTGGTGGCGAAGAAGTGCGCCGTGACTACGGGCTTTCGCAACACCATCGGCTTGAAGGGGCGGATGAGCGTGCGGCTGCAGCCCAATCATCCCTTCGACGACGCCAAGGGCATCACTGCTTCGATCCTCGACGGCATCCTGCTGGGATCGGGCGACGCCTGTATCGGCATCAATCCGGCCAGCGATGACCCCGCCGTGATCGGCGAACTGCTGCGGCTGCTCGACGGCATCATTTCGCGGCTGCAGATTCCGACGCAGGGCTGCGTGCTGACCCACGTCACCACGACGCTAGGATTGATAGGACAGGGCGCCCCGGTCGATCTGGTATTCCAGTCGATCGCGGGAACGGAGGCTGCCAACCGCAGCTTTGGCGTTGATCTTGCGCTGTTGCGCGAGGCGCGTGAGGCGGGGCTGTCGCTTCGCCGCGGCACGGTCGGCAACAATGTGATGTATTTCGAAACCGGACAGGGCTCGGCGCTATCGGCCAACGCCCATCGCAATGTCGATCAGCAGACCTGCGAAGCGCGGGCCTATGCGGTGGCCCGAGCTTTCGATCCGCTGCTGGTCAACAGCGTGGTCGGATTCATCGGCCCGGAATATCTGTATGACGGCAAGGAAATCATCCGCGCCGGGCTCGAGGATCATTTTTGCGGAAAACTGCTCGGCCTGCCGCTCGGCGTCGACGTCTGCTATACCAACCATGCCGAAGCCGACCAGGACGACATGGACAATCTCCTGACGCTGCTGGCCGCTGCCGGCGTCACCTTCATCATGGGGGTGCCGGGCGCCGACGACGTCATGCTGAACTATCAGTCGACCTCGTTCCACGACGCGCTGTATATCCGCGACCTGTTCGGCCTGAAGCGGGCGCCGGAGTTCGACGATTGGCTGGTTCGCTCAGGCCTCGCGGACGGCAATTTCCGGCTTGCGGGTGACGCGGGTCTGTTGCCCGATTTTGCCGCCCGGCTGATCGCCTGAGCGCCGCTCGTGTGCCATCGCCCGCCGCCAACACTTTTCCCTGAAACCAATTGAACCCGCAATGAGTTAGGGCTGACTGTCACAATGTTGAAGAATTTCTGGCCCAGCTTTCAATGTCGTGGTTAAATTCATGCCAGCCTTGAGGAAATTTGATGAGAGCTGAAGGCATCGGAACGGCACGGCGCATCCTGTGCGTCTTCCCGCGCTATACCTCTTCTTTCGGGACGTTCGAGTACGCCTATCCCCTGACAGACGGCGTGCAGGCGTTTATGCCACCGCAGGGCCTGTTGCTGATCGCGGCCTATCTCCCGGAAAACTGGCCGGTCCGTTTCATCGACGAGAACATTCGCCCCGCCACCAAGGAAGACTTCGAGTGGGCCGAGGCGGTGTTCGTCAGTGGCATGCACATCCAGCGTCAGCAGATGAACGACATCTGCCGCCGCGCGCATGGCTTCGACCTTGCCGTTGCGATCGGCGGACCCTCGGTGAGCGCGTGCCCAGATTACTACCCTTCATTCGACTATCTTCATGTCGGCGAGCTCGGCGACGCCACCAATGACCTGATCGCGCGGCTGGCGCGCGACCCGTCGCGCCCCGAGCACCAGGTGGTGCTGACGACATCCGACCGCATTCCGATGACGGAGTTCCCGATTCCCGCCTACGAGCTGGCGGAGGTCAAGAAATACTTCCTCGGCAGCATCCAGTATTCGAGCGGCTGTCCATATCAGTGCGAGTTCTGCGACATCCCCGGCCTCTACGGCCGCAACCCGCGGCTGAAGACGCCGCAGCAGATCGTTGCCGAACTCGACAAGCTCAGGGAATGCGGCGTCACCGGCTCGATTTATTTCGTGGACGACAATTTCATCGGCAACCGCAAGGCCGCGCTGGACTTGCTGCCGCATCTGATCGAATGGCAGAAGCGGACCGGCTACGCGATGCGGCTCGCCTGCGAGGCGACGCTGAACATCGCCAAGCGGCCCGAAATTCTGGAGAAGATGCGCGAAGCATTCTTCGTCACGGTGTTCTGCGGCATCGAGACGCCCGATCCCGACGCGCTGAAGGCGATGCACAAGGATCACAACATGATGGTCCCGATCCTGGAAGGCATCAACACCATCAACTCGTACGGCATGGAAGTTGTCTCCGGCATCATCATGGGGCTCGACACCGACAAGCCGGAGACCGGCGATGCGCTGCTGCAATTCGTCGAGCAGTCGCAGATCCCGCTGCTGACGATCAATCTGTTGCAGGCGCTGCCGAAGACGCCGCTATGGGACAGGCTGGAGCGCGAGGGTCGGCTGGTCAATGACGACGACGGCCGCGACTCCAATGTCGAGTTCCTGCTGCCCTACGATCAGGTGGTCGAGTCCTGGCGCAAGTGCATGGAAGTGTCCTACGAGCCTGAGAGGCTGTTCGCGCGCTACCAGTATCAATGCGATTACACCTATGCGCGGCGGATCAAGGTGCCGGTGACGCCGGAGCAGAAGAGCTGGACCAATATCAAGCGCGGCCTGATAATGCTGCGGAACATCTTCTGGAAAGTCGGGGTGCTCGGCGATTACAGGAAGGTATTCTGGAAGTTCGCGTTGGGACGGCTGCGCCGCGGCGATATCGAAGGCTTGATCGGCCCGGTGCTGGTCGCGCATCATCTGATCATGTTCGCGCGCGCGGCATCGGGTGGTCAGCAGAACGCGTCGAATTACTCGATCCGGCTGCGAGAAGCCTCGGTCCCTGCCGAGTAGCAACCCATGAAAACGCCGACGCCACCGTCTCGCCCGCTCGAAGCCCTGCGGGAACTGACGCCGGCGCGGGTCGGACTTGGCCGTTTCGGCGCGAGCATGCCGACTGAGGCGCTGCTTGCGTTTACGCTCGACCACGCACGTGCCCGCGATGCCGTTCACGCTGCTTTCGATACGCCGCATCTGGTTGCCGAATTGGTGGGCCTCGGTCTGCAGGTCAGCGAGGTTTCCAGCCAGGCGCAAAGCCGGCGCGATTATCTGCGCCGCCCCGATCTCGGACGCATGCTGGATGCGGATTCGCGGCGTGCGCTGGAAAAGCAAGGCGGCAGCGCAAGCGAGATTGTGATCGTTATCGGCGACGGGCTATCGCCGGCGGCTGTCAACGTCCACGCGGTCGAGCTGGTTCGCCACCTGGCTCAGCGCCTGAACGAGGCGGGGATCCGGTTCGGCCCTGTCGTAGTCGCATCGGGTGCACGGGTGGCGCTGGGTGACGAGATCGGCGCCGTGCTCGGCGCGCGGATGGTCGCAATGCTGATTGGCGAACGGCCCGGCCTTTCGGCGCCCGACAGCCTCGGCGCCTATATCACCTTTGCACCGCGCATCGGCCTCACCGATGAGAAGCGCAATTGCGTGTCCAACATCCACGGTGCAGGGCTGAGCTATGATGAGGCTGTCTTCAAGATTGTGTGGCTGGTCCGCGAAGGCCTTGCGCGCCAGATCACCGGCGTGGCCCTGAAGGACGAAAGCGGAACCGCGCTTATCGCCGCCAGGCCGATCGATTGAATCCAAGCACGAATCGACATGCGCCTGCTTCGCCGTTGTGAGCCAACTCGCGCCTGATATAAGCGAGCGCGGAGCGGGCAGAGACAGGTTATGGGGACAGCAGAGGCGGGACGAGGCGTGGCGGGCAAGCATGCGAGTCCGGACGGGTTCCGTCTGGATATCAATGCGCTGCGCGCGCTTTCGGTCATCGCTGTTGTCGGCTTCCACTTCCAGATACCAGGATTCGCCGGAGGCTTCGTCGGCGTCGACGTCTTTCTGGTGATCACCGGCTATCTCATGACGGCGAAGGTGGTGAACGAGCTGAAGCTCGGCCGGTTTTCGCCGTGGACTTTCTGGATGATGCGGTTGCGCAGGATCTATCCGGCGCTTGCGGTGCTCACCTTTGCGTCCGTCATGGTCGGCTGGTTCGTGACCTTGCCGGCCGAATATTCGCGGCATCTGCTCCAGGCGCTGTCAGCGCTGACCTTCTTTTCGAACTTCGCCTTCAAGAACGACAGCGGCTATTTCGCCATGGCGGCCCAGACCAAACCGCTGCTGCACACCTGGTCGCTGTCGCTGGAGTGGCAGTTCTATTTCTTCATGCCGCTGGTCGTTGGCTTGGTCTGGCGGCTTGCTTCGCGCAGCGTCTCAGGCATCAACGCAGTGGTCGTTGCGCTACAGGCCTTTGCGGCCCTGTCATTGGCGTGGTGTCTCTGGGCAAGCCAGCAAGATGCCACGGGATCGTCGTTCTTTTCGCTGCAGGCGAGGGCCTGGGAGCCGTTGGCTGGCGGATTGATCGCCGCCGCGGAGATCCGCCGCCGATCGGAAGGCGCGAAAGCTTCATGGCTGGAATCGCCGATCTTGGCGCTCGCCGGCTGGGCGCTGGTTGTGGGCTGCACCGTCTATCCACTGCCCGAAGCGCGATGGCCCGGCATCCTCACGATTCTGCCGATCCTGGGCGCCGCGATGATCGTCGGGACGCGACAGGGGGCGGGCGAGGGCGGCCTGCTTGGATTATCTCCGGTCCAGCGGCTCGGCGACTGGTCCTATTCGATTTACCTGTGGCACTGGCCGATCTGGGTGTTCGCGCTGAGCTGGTTGGCGGTGCGCGGTTACGACGTCGGCAGCGCGCAAAAGATCATGATGGTGCTGGTCTCGCTGGCGCTAGGCGCACTTTCTTACCGTTATGTCGAGCAGCCGGTGCGAACACAGCGCGATTTCTGGACACTGCGCCGGCTGCTGACGGCTTCCAGCGTCTCGTTTGCGGTGCTCGCCGGCTTCGTATCACTGGCGTTCCTGAACCATGGTTTCCCCAGCAGGCTGCCGGATTACCTGCTACCAGCTGAACTGGCGCGAAGAACCAACACGCCGCACGACGAGTGTTTCCGGAATGCGAACTCCACCAAGCAGACCACTGAGACCTATTGCAGTTTCGGTAGCGCGCCAGCGACGGGCAGGCCGACGGCGATCCTGTGGGGAGATTCCTTTGCCAACCAGTATCTCGAACCGATTTCGTCGGCCGCGTTCGGTAACGAAATCCACGGCCTGATCGCGACACAAAGCGGATGCAGGGCCTTCGTCGATGGGGAGGCCAGCAATGCAGGCGATCAACCGCCATGCCGGCAGTTCAATCGCAGCACGCTTGAATTCGTGCTGGCACAGGCCGAGCCGAGCATCGTCGTGCTCGGCAGCAACTGGGACAATGCGGCCGAAATTTCTGCCCTCACGGACAGGCTGCTTTCGGCGGGTAAGACAGTCGTGCTGATCATGCCGTTACTCAACATCGGCTTCGACCTCACTCAGCGCTGGATCGAAAACCAGATCCGCGCCGGCAAGGCGATCGATGAGTGGAAGGTCGAGGCCGGTCCCGGCCTGACGATGAGCGCCTTACGGAGCGATATCACCGGCGTCCTTAATCGGTACCGCGATAATCCGCACCTCATCACGGTGGACCCGCAGCCTGTCGTCTGCGAGCAGGGATATTGCTATCTGGTACGGAACGGGCAGGCCAATTTCCGCGACACCGCGCACATTTCCAACGTCACTGCGGGCCAGTATCGCGGCGTATTCGACGCGGCCTTCAGGGCCGCGCTGCGTGCCGGGTCGGAAACGGACAAGAAAACGGACTGAACCGTGCCACTCTCGCCGCGATCTTCCCGGATGGGCCGCTTCCCGAAAAATTGAGGGGAGGCGGTCGCGCCGCGTCGTCGCGACGGGCGTTGGGGTTGGCTGCCGGGAAGCCCAAATGGGATGCCGGCGGGTGTGGCAATTCAGAGACTTAATGCGCTTTTTCGACACCTTTGTGCCGATTTGCCCCGCTGCGCGCGCTTGCCGGACGGGGTTCGGCCCTGTAAAACGGCGCCGGTTAATTTACCGCGTGATTTCAATGGCTAGCGCCAATCGGATAGGGCCCTCAGGGCCGCATTCGCGCCACCAAGCTGCATAAAAAACCAAGCTGCGCAAACAGGCCGACGTGAGAACTGGACAGGGTATGCTCGACAAGAACTCCGAAAGTCGCGTCCACGTCGAAGCCATCGAGGAGCCGCCGCCGCCGGGCAAGAGCATCGCCTTCGGGCTGGAGCGCATGGGCCTGATCGCGGTCAAGGCGCCGATCCTCTCGATGATCATTCTTGCCGCGCTGATCGTGGCTGCGCTGTTCGGTATCGAGCGGATCAAGATCGACGACTCGCTGAGCCAGCTGTTCCGCTCCGATTCCAAGGACTACAAGCAATATGAGGCTGTAACCAAGCGCTTCCCGGCGACCGAATTTGACGTGTTGGTGGTGGTCGAGGGCAAGACGCTGATGGCCCGCGAAAACCTCGAAAAGATCCGCGACATGGTCACCGACCTGCAGCTGGTCGAGGGTGTCCGCGGTCTGGTCTCGCTGTTTTCGGCGCGCCAGGCGCCGGAGCCGGGCAAGCTGCCGGCTGCGCTGTTCCCGCCCGAACTTCCACAAGGCGAGGCTTACGACAAGTTCGTCGAAACCGTCAAAGCCAACGAGATCATTCGCGGCAAGCTGTTGTCGGAGGACGGCACGCTTGCCCTGATCGTGCTGTCGCTCGAGCCGAAGGTCGTTTCCTCTAACGATCTCGGCAAGGTGGTCGGCGAAATGCGCAAGATCATGGCCGAGGATCTCGCCGGCAGCGGGCTCAACGCCCAGCTCTCGGGCGTTCCCGTCATGCAGCTCGAGATCCGCAACGCGGTCAAGCGTGACGGGCTGACCTACAACATCCTCGGCATTCTGGCCGGCTGCATCATCGCGATCATCTTCTTCCGCAAGATTTCGTTCATGGTGGTCGCTGCCTTTCCGCCGATCATCGCGATCCTGCTCGCGCTAGGCGGCCTCGGCTGGGCCGGCTTCAATCTCAACATGTTCCTGAACGTGATGACGCCGCTCATCATGGTGATCAGCTTCTCGGACTCGATGCAGTTGACGTTCGCGGCGCGCGACCGCCTGATCGCGGGCCAGGACAAATTGACCGCCTTCACCAACGCCGTGCTGGTGGTGGGCCCGGCTTGCGTGCTGACGCACGGTACCGCCGGGATCTCGTTCATCGCCCTGCAGTTCTCGGATTCCGAATTGATCCGGAAATTTGGTGAGGCCGGCCTTGCCGCCACTATCATCGCGTTGATTGCGGTGCTTTCGCTGGTGCCGGTGTTCGGCGTGCTGTTCGTCCGCAACGAGAAGATCTTTGCCGTCAAGTTCCAGAGCGCCGATGCCGGCGTGCAGGCGCTGCGCAATTTCTGTTACTGGATCGCTGTGCGCATGGTGGGCCGCCCCGGGCTGTTCAGCCTGCTCGCGCTGCTGCTCGTCGCCGGCCTCGGCATCATCTACGCCACGCTGGAGCCACGCTATCGTCTCGCCGACCAGGTGCCGGACAAGCGGCAGGCCGTGGCGGCGTCGAGCCGTCTTGACGCCAAGCTCACCGGTGCCAACCCGATCGACGTGCTGATCGAATTCCCCAAGGGCGCTTCGCTCTACGCGCCGGATACGTTGAAAACGATCGCCGAAGTTCACGCGATGGTCGAGAAATCGGCCGGCGTCGGCAACGTCTGGTCGCTCGAAACCCTGCGCCGCTGGCTCGCCGAGAAGGCCGGCAGCACCGATGTCGAAACGTTGAAGCAATATGTCAGCGTGATTCCAGAGCATCTGGTTCGCCGCTTCATCTCGGCGGATCAGGATGCGGTGGTGGTTTCGGGCCGCGTTCCCGACCTCGATTCCAGCGAAATCCTTCCGGTCATCGACAAGCTCGACAAGTCGCTCGACAAGGTGCGCGCCGAGCATCCCGGCTTCGAAATCGCGGTCACCGGCCTGTCGGCGATTGCCGCGCGCAACAGCGCCAACATGATCTCGAAACTCAATCACGGCCTGACGATCGAGTTCCTGCTGGTCGCGGTATTCATCGGCCTGGCATTCCGCTCGGTCGTGGTGATGTTCTCCTGCATTCTGCCCGGCATTTTCCCGGTGGTGGCATCGGGCACGGTGCTCTGGCTATTGGGCGAGGGGCTGCAATTCGCCAGCGTTGTCGCACTCACGGTGTCGTTCGGCCTGGGCCTGAGCGCCACCATCCACTTCCTCAACCGGTTGCGGCTGGAGAGCAAGCCGGGCATCACGCCGGAACTGGCGGTCGAGCGCGCTACTGTGCTGGTCGGTCCCGCGCTGATTCTGACCACGGTGGTGCTGGCCTGCGGCCTCGTGGTAACCGTGTTCTCGGACCTGCCGTCGCTGCGGCTGTTCGGCTGGCTCAGCGCGTTCTCGATGATCGCAGCGCTGGTCGCGGATCTCTTCATCCTGCGCCCGACCTCGATGTTCCTGATCAACCTGTCGGAAAAGATTCGCGGCGTCAGTCACGCCAAGCCCACGGAATAGAATGGCGTCCGCTGGCTCAGCCGATCACAAGATTGCGCCCGACGCTGCCGCCTACCGCGCGGTCGAACATATCTATCATTCCTATCTCACCGGGCTGATTCTGATGCTGGCCTCGCGGGCCGGCGCGCCGCGCGCTGCCGAGGTGGTGTTTCGAACGTTCCGACGCCAGCAGCTAGCGCGCTTTCTTCCCGGATTGAAGAAACTCGGCCTCGACCAGCTTCCGCATGCGGTTGCGTGCGCCCAATATCACTATCTTTCGAACCAGGTCGGCGGCGTGAAGGTCGAGTATGTCTACGAAAGCGACACCAAGGCCTGGGTACGCTATCCGCCGCCGCGCTGGATCTGGTCCGGCACGGCGATCTGCGGGATCCCGTCGGAAGTCTCGCGGGCGATGCTGCGCGGATGGCACGCCAACAACGGCGTCGTGCTCGGTAATCCCAGGCTAGGCTTCGTCTGTACAGGACAGACCGTCGACGGCCAGCCCGGGCTGGAAGGCTATTACAAGGAGTGGGATCACGATCTTGCGCCGGAGGAGCGGCTGCAGTTTTCGCCCGGCGAGCGCTGTCCGCCATTCCAGGCCGATCTTGCGCCGCGACTGGCGGCA
>Ga0070665_100003099_pt1 | contig 17903 bp, 10 predicted proteins | sample KBSS13metaG_FD_65862 | JGI IMG/M metagenome (GOLD analysis project Ga0070665, IMG submission 65862) | Switchgrass rhizosphere microbial communities from Kellogg Biological Station, Michigan, USA - KBS S1-3 metaG | ecosystem: Host-associated > Plants > Roots > Rhizosphere > Soil ...
GGGCAGGATGGGCGGGATAGGCAGGATGGGCGGGATAGGCAGGATGGGCGGGATAGGCAGGATGGGGAGATCAGGAGGCAGATTCATGACGACTAGGATCAAAAGAGGGCTGATCGTGTTCGCACTGCTTTCCCTTCCCGCCCTTCCCGCCCCTCCTGCCCTATCCGCCCTTCGCGCGGCCCTGTCTGCAGATCCGATCGTGAAAGGTCCCGAGCATGGCGCTCTCGTGATCGTCGGCGGCGGCAAGGTCGGCAACGACATTCTCGGGCGGATGTTCGAGCTGGGCGGCGGCAAGGATGCGCCGCTGGTGGTCATTCCAACGGCGAGCGGCGCCGAGGATTACCCGGCCGATTGGTCCGGACTGAAGATGTTCAAGGACTTCGGCGCGACCCACATCACGCTGCTCCACACGAAGGATCGCGCGGTGGCCGACTCCGAGGCGTTCGTCAAGCCGATCGCGACCGCAAAGATTGTCTGGTTCGTCGGCGGACGGCAATGGCGGCTCGTCGATTCGTACCTCCACACCCGCACGCAGCGCGAGATCGAGCGCGTGCTGGATCGCGGCGGCGTCGTCGCCGGATCATCGGCGGGGGCCTCGATCATCTCGTCCTACATGGTCCGGGGCGCGGTCGAGAACAACTTCATCATGATGGCGCCCGGCTACGAGGAAGGCTTCGGCCTGATGAAGGGCGTGGCGATCGATCAGCACATGCTGACGCGCAACCGCCAGGACGATCTCGAAGAAGTCGTCGAGAAACATCCGGAGGTGCTCGGCATCGGGCTCGACGAGAGCACCGCGATCGTGGTCCAGGGACAGCAGTTCGAGGTCATCGGCGCCAGCAAGATCGCGATCCACGACGGGCGCATCGTCAAGGGCGCGCAGGAGCGCAACGGCGGGAAGAAGAAATACTTCTTCATGGGACCCGGCGAGAAGTACGACCTGAACAAGCTGGAACGGATCGGCAAACCGAAGCCGACCGAACCGTAGTCACGATCAGAAGAAACCGCGGTCTCTGCGGTTTCTTCCGGTCGTTATGTCTCTCCTCTGCTGGAGAGCAGCGCGAGCTGCGCCGCGCCCATGATCAGGAAGCAGGGTGCGACGTACAGCCATTCCGGCCCTTCGCCGACGACCGCCGCGATGGATGCGCACACACCCGCGCCGAGATAGCCGCCTGCCGTGACGGCGATGAACCGGTTGGTGCGGCGCAGGGGATCCGGGTCGTGGACCGGAAACAATGGCCGCTTGATGACCGAGCGCCAGACCCGCGACGTGAAGAACGAGACGAAGGCCGCCGCCGTCCACGGCACGTCGTCGCGCCAGCCAAACACCAGCACCAGCACGGCACCGATGGCGAAGAGCGTCAGCCAGAAGCTCCGCAACGGCTATTGACCAGCGGTCGTGCGTGCCGGCGTCCCTTTCAGGTAGCGGCCGATGAACTCCTCGAGGCGGTTGAACACGTAGAGATAGCGCTTGTGCAGCAGCGGCTCGTGCGTGTCGTCGGTGAACACGATCACCTCGTGATAGACGTTGTGCGCCCGCAGCAGCTGCACCAGGCCCGTGAGCTGCGAGAACTGCACGTTGCGATCGTCATCGCCCTGCTCCAGCAGCACCGGCGATTTCCAGGTATCGATTGCCGCGATGGCCGACGAGCGGTACGACACGTTGTCCGGATCCAGCGAGCTGCCCCACAGGTGCACGCCGGCGAGGTCGACACCCACCTTGAAGATGTCCGAGTTGCGCGCGAGCGCCTGCGCGGTGAGCACGCCGCCGTACGAAAGACCCCAGATGCCGATCCGGTCGGCGTCGACATCGGATCGCGTCTGCAGATACTTGCCGCCCGCCAGCACGTCCTGATACTCCGCGTTGCCGCGGCCGCCGGTGTTCGGAGCGGTGCGGAAGGACTTGCCGTAGCCGATCCCGCTCCGATAGTTGATCGACATCACGACGTAGCCGCGACTCGCGAGCCACTGATTCACGGCGTACGCCACGTGATAGAAGTGCATGTAGTGATAGCCGAGCAGCATCTGCCGGACCGGCCCGCCGTGGACGAACACGATCGCCGGACGCTTCTCTCCAGGCTTCAGGTCTTTCGGCAGGAACAGCTGGTTGTGAATCTCGGTGCCGTCTGCCGCTTTCGTCAGGACGAGCTGCGGAACGACTTCCGCGTTCAGCGGAAACTGCGAGAGGTCCGGGTAGATGTACTTCGGCGCGCCTCCGGCGGCCGGCACCAGTCCGACTCCGAAAGGACGCGTTGCATCGCCGCCGAGGACTGCGACGCGGCCCGACGCGAGCGCTGCCGGATACGTTTCAATCGTCTCGCCGCGGGTCATCGCCTCGGCGGTGCCGCCCGCGGTCGGCACTTTCCACACGTGCCGCCGCTCGATGTCGCCGGCGTTGGTCGCGTAAAACAAGAATCGTCCATCTGGAGAGACCGACGTCTGTTCGACCGCCCCTTCGCCTGGCGTCAACACAACCGGCGCCGGCTCGGCATGTGAGACGCTGACCGAGTACCAGCGCGCCCATTCCTGCGGTTCCGCCTCGAAGATCACGTGGTCGGGATCAGCCCATCGGATCGCGGAGATCGCGCTGAAGTCGCGGTCGCCTTTCTGGTTATGCCAGAACTCCTTGCCCTCTCCGGTCGCGACGTCGGCCGAGTACAACGCGAGCGTGTATCCGCCGGTGAACGCCGACTCGAACAGTCCCGGCCGGTCGCTCGGACGATCGCTGGCGGCCTGGCCGCGGCCGCCGCGGCCGTTTTGTCCGCCCCCTCGTCCGCCTCGCCCCGCTCCGCCGCGCAGCGCGGCCAGCGGGTCGTATGCCGGGCCGTCCGGATTCCCGATTCCACCCGAACCCTGGTGAGCCTGTTGACCGAACGGGGTGCCGGGGCGGCGGATGAAGGCGACACGCTTGCCGTCGGGCGACCAGGTTGGGCTCGTGTCGTGATCGACGCTCGGTGACAGGAACGTCACGCTCCGCGCGCGCGTATCGTAAATGCCGATCAGCGAGTGATCGACGCGATCGCTCACAAAGGCGAACTTCGATCCATCGGGCGACCAGACCGGCATGCCGTTCGTCCCCCACGCCTTCACCAGCGGTTTCGCGCTTCCTGCCCCTCCCGCCCTTCCAGCCTCTCCTGCCTCAATCATGTAGCTGAAAATCTGACCGTCCTTCGCGTATGCGACGGTCTTGCCGTCGGGTGACAACGCCGGCGTCGTCCCTTCACCGAGCTTCCACGCGCCGCCGCCTGCCGTCCTCGCCGCCCAGATCGTGCGCCTCGCACCTGCCGGATCGCCCGTCGGGTTCGCGATCCAGCCGTCGCGGTTCGGCTGCGTTCCCCGCACGAAGACGACGATCGCGCCGTCGTCCGATACGCTGATGTCGCTGAGCTCCACGCCGTCGTCACGCGTGACGTTGGTCAAACGAACGGGCGCGAAGGCCGGCGCCGCGGCCGTATATACGTTGCGCAGACCGTGCTCGTATGCGGTCCACGCGATCCGCTCGGCCTTCTTCGCCGCGACAACCTCGGTCGGCGTGCCGGGCATGAGGAACTGATCGATCGTCGGCGTCTCTGGTCCGGCGGAAAACGTGCCGCGCGGAAAGATCGCCACCAACAGAGCCACGAGAACGACAACGGCACGCTTCACGGTATGCCTCCGAAAAAACGATCTAGCTCTTCGCCGCCATTTCTCGATAGAACGCGACCATGTCGAGCGACTTCGGCGGCGCCGCGCCGAGCTGCCGCAGCAGGGTCGTCACCTGACCGCGATGGTAGCTGGCATGATTCACGACATGCTGCAGCATCTGCCAGAACGGCATCGCGCCGGACTGACCGCTCAAGAGCGTGAACTGAAACACGCGGTCCACGCCCGCGTCACCAAGATTCCCGACGAAGGCGCGCACGTTCGCCTCATTTTCCACCCAGGCACGGCGCAGGGCCGCCAGATCCGGATACGTGTCGGTCGTCAGCAGCTTTGTCGGCGAGGTTCCTTGCCACCGTGAATACCAGGCCCACTCAGCGGCGTACAGGTGCGTCACCGTGTCGCGAATGGTCTTGAAGCTGTTGCCCATGTCGCGGTTCACTTGTTCAGCGGTCAGGGGATCGAGCGCGTCGAACATCCGATCGCGCGCCCAGTAGTGATAATCGAGCAGCGTCCGCAGGTCCTGAAGGTTCATGGCATCACCACCGCACGAACGAGACGATCGAGCCGGGGAAACTCGCGGTCCAGATAGGCGTTGCCGCCATCGAATAGCGGCTGCTGCTTGCCGGCACGAATGCCGCTGCCCGAAGCCTCGCCGTACTCGCTGTTGAGCGCGTCCGCCACGGCCATCCCCTCGATGACGCGGCCGAACGGCGCGAAGCCCTGCTTGTCCTGTGGATCCGACAGGTCCTTCAGCGCGATGTAGACCTGGGTCGTCCGCCCGTTCGCCTCGGCGAACGCGAACGCGACCATCCCTCGGACATTCGACTGCACGCGCGGATCATCGGCGATCGTCTGCGTCCGCCACCGTTTGGCGACGGCCGGATCCCCGTTGATGCCGAACTGCGCCCACTGCCCCTTTACGACGCGAAAGAAGCGGTTGTCGTCGAAGTAGCGGGCGTTTACGAGCTCGAAGAATCGATCCGCCCCGAGGGGCGCCCAGTCGCGATGCACCTCGATCACGATCGGGCCCTTCGTCGTCTCCAGGCGGACGCGAAACGTCGCCGACGCCGTTTTCTCCTGGAGCGCGAGGCTTTCAGCCGAGCGGCGCGGCGATCGCTCGCCTGAAAGGCTTGCGCTCCCGAGGAGCGCGCTACACAGAAACACCAGCAGCGTCCGCATCGGGAAATATTATCCGCGATCGCGATCCCGGTACATGGCCTTCTGCGCCTGGTGTACCTGTTTCCATCGGCGCTTCTGTTCGGCCGCCGCGGCCTTGTCGTGTTTTCGCGCTTCGAACGCCGCCTCTCGGCCGAGCCGCCGAAAGTTCTCGAGGCGATCGGCATCGATTCGCCCGCTGTCGACGGCCGCCCGGACGGCGCAGCCGGGCTCGCCCTCGTGTGCGCAGTCGGCAAAACGGCACTCGGCCGCGAGCGATGTGATGTCGTCGAATGCCGCCGCAACCGCGGACTCGTCGCCCCACGGCTGAAGCTCGCGCATCCCGGGCGTGTCGATGAGAAGCGCCCCTCCCGGAAGCTCCACCAGCTGCCGTGCCGTCGTCGTGTGACGTCCTTTGCCGTCGGCGTCGCTGATCGCGCCGACTCGCAGCCTCTCCGTCCCGAGCAGGCGGTTGACGAGCGTCGACTTTCCTACTCCGGATGACCCGAGCAGCGCGACCGTCTGAGCCGGTCGAAGATACGGCGCGAGCGGACCGAGCTCCGCGTCCGCGATCGCACTCACGGCGACGACGTCGACCATGGGCAGGCGGGAGCGCAACGATTCGCACACGCCTTCGGGATCGTCGCAGAGGTCCGCCTTGTTCAGGACGACCACGGGAACAGCTCCCGCATCCCACACCATCGTGAGGTACCGCTCCAGGCGCCGGGGATTGAGATCCTGCGTGAGCGTGGTCACGAGGAAGATCACGTCCACGTTCGCCGCGACGACCTGCTCGTCGACCGCGCGCCCGGCCGCGGCGCGCGAGACTTTGCCGCGCCGTTCCAGCCGCACGTGAATGATGCCGGCGTCGACACCGACCCAATCACCTACCGCCGGGAAGTCGGCCGTGTTCACGGCCTCGTGACGAAAGCGGCCGCTGACCTCCGCCCAGCCCTCCGCATCACCGGCGATGCGATACAGACCCCGCTGTTCTTCGACGATGCGTGCGAAACGAAGATCGCCGCGGGCAAGGCTCGCGGCCTGATGCTCGAAAAACGGACTCCAGCCAAAGCGTTCGCGTAGAGACACTTCGGACCTCCCGAGAAAAAGAATGAAAAAAATCAGGGAGGGAAAGGCCCGCGGGGATCTAACAGATGGACGAGAAGGCGGACCTGTCCCTGGAACGTTCGTCGGCAACTCTCATGTGACAGGCCCTCCTTTCTGGAAGGTGATTGTATCCCAAGATGGAGCCTTCGAATCGGCGACGACGCAGGGTTGAAGCCCTGCGCCACTTCGGCCAGATGTGACGCAGCCCTTCGGGGCTGCGTCACGATCCTGACACCGCTAGAAGTTCACCTTCAGACCGAAGCGCGCCACGCGAGGCGCCAGCATCGTCGTGATATTGCCAGCCGTGGATTGGTTCAACCGCTCGACCTGAGTCTGCACGACGTTGTTGTTCATGAGGTTGAACCAGTCGAAGTTGAGCGACACGCGTCGATTGCCGCCAAACGCCAGCGTCTTGTCCACATGGATGTCGGTCTGGAACAGCGCCGGGTAGCGGAGCGTGTTGCTCGGGTTCAGGAAGATCGCGACGCCGCCCTGCCCCCCGGTGCGGTTGCCGGTCAGGATGTACGGGTTGTACGGGAAGCTCGAATGCCCGTTGAAGTTCGCCGCGAAATTGATCCCCCACGGGAACTGGTAGAGGCCAGACAGCTTGCCGATCACCGGCGCGTTGCGGCCACTCGATGCGGTGGTCGTCGTCGGACCGTTCGAATTGACTGTCGCGGTGCCAAGTGTGATGCCACCGCTCTCGTATCCGCTGATGAGATCGACCGGCGCGTGGTTCGTCGGATCGAGATAGTCGATGTTGGCGTCCGGTTCGAAGTGGAGCTGATGGTTCCACACCAGGCTGCCGTTCATCATCCACTTGTGCGACAGGCGCTTCCGTGCGGTGAATTCGACGCCGTTGTACGTGTTGTATTTGGTGTCGTTGCGCAGAATCGTCGGCGCGTGAAGCGCGGTCGGACGCTGGTAGTAGACGCCGGTGTACGTCTGCGTGCCGCACGTCGCGGGATTGCCGCAGGATGCCGTGAACGTCACCGGCACGTACGCGTCGGTGAAGTCCTGCGTGCGATAGGTCCCTTGCAGGTCGGAGTACTTGCGATAGATGTAGCTGATGCCGACGCCGAAGTTGGCCATCAACTCGTGATCGAATCCGAGGATCAGCTCGTCGGTCTTGTCGTTGCGCAGGCCGGGATCGACCGTTGCCGGCGTCACCGCCGCCGATGGGTGCGCCGGATCGTAATTGGACGTCGGCGTCGTCAGGAACCCTTTGGCGAGATCCAGCTCGTTGCGCTGCACGCTGTTGTCGCCGTTGAGATCGCGCCACGCATAGCGCAGCGTGGTGGCGTTGGTCGGCTGCAGCGTGCTCGCCGTGTACATCCCCAAGCCGTAATATCGCCCCGCGTTCACCTTGAGCACGCTCTTGCCGTTGCCGCGCAGGTCGTACGTCAATCCGCCGCGCGGCGACAGGTTGTTGTAGCGCGCGCCCGAGTCAGCACCAGGGTACTGCAGTCCCGGCAGGAGGTCCGGCAGGATGACGTTCGCCGGCGTCGTCGCCGCGCGGACGATGTCGAACTGACGGTCGAAGCGGAGGCCGACGTTGATCGTCGCCTTGCTCTTCTTGTACGAGTCGTTCCAGTAGAGCGAGCGGTTGTAGAGGATGTACGAGAAGTCGCTGTCGCGCTTGATGTCCGCTTCATTGCACAGAGCGGTCACGCCGCCGACGGTGCAGTTGGCCTGGTTGGCAACCGAGCGCACGCGCGTGTTCGCGCCGCCGCCGAACGTAGTCAGCGACTCGACCGGCGACCGGCGATAGGCGAACCCGAACTTCATCGAGTGATCGCCGCCGAGGAAGTTCGACTTGAAGTAGTTCGCGTCCGCACGGATGTCGTCCTGCGGGCGGTGCGTATCGTAGTTCCCGCTCGCCGTGTTGCGGTCGAAGTAGCCGGTGTCGATGTACTGAATCGCCTGGACGTCTCTCAGGCTGTCGTTCTGGAAGAACTGACCCCAGTTCTCCGAGATGTGCAGGTACTGCGCCGTCATCGTCAGCCGGTTGGTGACGATCCACTGATGCTCGCCGCGGTAGAAGATCGTCGGACCGTCCTGCCGCCGCGTCGTGATGAGCGGATGGAAGGCGTCGGCGCCGCGCGCGTTGCGCGTCTTGATGCCGTCGGTGACGGTGAACGTCGACTTGTTCGAGGCATTCTCCTGGAACTGCAGCTTGCCGTTGTAGTTGATCAGCACCGTCTCGTCGGTCTTGTAGCAGTCCCAGAGGTCCTTGACGGCATACTGATACGCGCCGTTGACCTTCGTCGAGGCGTTGTTGGCTACGGTCTGGCAATTCGGCGTCGAGGTGTCGAAGAAATTCACCACGCCCACATGGATCGTGTTGTTCGACATCGCACCCCAGAACCAGGCCTTGTTCTTCTTGATCGGCCCGCCGACCTCGACGCCGTAGTCCTTGATGTCCTGGATCGGGTTGCCGCCGGTCGCTCCGAGGTCGCGCTGCGCGTCGGTGATGTTGTTGGCCTCGAACTTCTCGTTCGTGTCGAAGAACCGGCCGGAGCCGCGCAGCTTGTTGCCGCCGCTCTTGGTCACGAAGTTGATCTGGACGCCGGCGCCCTGCTGCGACGCGTCGCTGCCCCCCGTCGTGATCTGAATTTCGTCGAACGAGTCGAAGTCGAAGTACGTGGGCGACGAGTTGCCCGAGGCGATGTCGCTGATCACCGCGCCGTCGATGTTCCACTGCTGGTTGCTGCTGCTGCCCATCGCGCTGAACGACGTCTGCTGGCCCGAGAGGTTGCCGCCCACATTCGATCCGCTCATGAGGACGCCCGGCGTCTGCTCGAGAATCACCCACGGATCGCGGGCGGACGGAATCTTGTCGAGCGCTTCCTTGTTGAAGCTCGCGGCAATCGCGGTCGACCGCGTGTCGATCACCGGGCTCTCGCCGCTCACCGTCACGGTTTCCTGGACGGTGGAGATGTCCATCTTGGTGTCGATCTCGGCGTTGAAGCCCGCCTGGATGACGACGCCGTCACGAATCGTTTTCTTGAATCCCGTAAGCTCGAATGTGACCGTGTAGGTGCCGATCGGGATGCGCGGGAATCGATAGGCGCCGCTTTCGGTGGTGGCGGCGACCTGCGGCTGAATCAGCGCTGCTCCGCTCAGCGTCACCGTGACGCCCGGCAGCACCGCACCAGTGCCGTCTGTAGCCTTGCCAAAAATCTCGCCGGTGCTGACCTGCGCCAGTGCCGGAAGTGCTCCGGCCAGCAACAACAAACACACGAGCACACTCCCGCGACGTCGCGATCCGTTCATACATCCTCCCGGGGCACCGCGGCCCCACGCCTTATGTCTTGCAAACCGACCGTTGTTCGGATTCAAACGAAAAATTCCGAAAACGGACACCGTTCGGTGACAAGAGAATATGAGCGGGTACAAATGGATGCAACTACTTTGGACTAGTATTTTCGCGGTGAGCCAACTGGTCAGGTTCAACTTCTTGGATACCCGCGCTCTTTCAATCGTTCTCGCAGGACTGATGACAGCGGCCTGCGCCGCGAAGTCCGCAGACCTCCCTCAGGCATCTGACCGCAACGTCCTCCTGATCACGATCGACACGCTGCGCGGTGACGCGCTCGGTTGTGATGGCGGTCCCGCGAGGACACCGAACATCGACGCGATCGCTGCCGAAGGAATCCGTTTCTCCTTCGCGCATGCGCAGGCGGTGGTCACGCTTCCCTCGCACGCCAGCATTCTCACGGGTCTCTATCCGTTTCAGCACGGCTATCGCGAGAACAGCGGATATCGACTGGCCCCTGGCGTCCAGACGCTCGCTTCGCGGCTCAAAACGAGCGGCTTCAGCACCGGCGCATTCGTCGGCGCTTTCCCCCTCGACGCGCGATTCGGCCTGACACCCGGCTTCGACACGTACGACGGCCGCTTCGACGATGTGGGAAGTGGAGCCGAGTTCCTGCTGCCCGAACGGCCGGCCACGGTCGTGGTGGATCGGGCGGTGAAATGGATTCAACAGCGACAGGGACGATGGTTCGCCTGGGTCCACGTCTACGATCCGCACGCGCCGTACCGGCCACCTCCACCATTCGACAAGGAATACAGCTCGCAGCCTTACTACGGCGAGGTCGCCGCCGTGGACCAGGCACTCGGTCCGCTGCTGACGGCCGCGCGCGGCGCCGCGCGGCCCACGCTCGTCGTACTAACCGGCGATCATGGTGAGTCGCTCGGCGAGCACGGCGAGCTCACGCACGGCCTGTTTGCGTACGAATCCACGCTCCGAGTTCCGCTGATTGTGACGGAGCTCGCTGGGTCCGGTGGGCCGGGTGGGTCTGGTAGGTCGGGTGGGCCGGGTGGGTCTGGTAGGTCGGGTGGGTCAGGTGGGTCGGGTGGGTCGGGCCGGCCAGGCGAAACGTCCGATCAGCTTGCGCGGCATGTGGACATCGTGCCGACGATTCTGGACGCGCTTGCGCTCCCCGTTCCGCCCGAGTTGCCGGGACATACACTCCGCACGCGCGCGGATCGCGAAGGCGGAGCCGCGCGGGCGTCGTATTTCGAGGCGATGGAGTCGATGCTCGACTTTGGCTTCGCGCCGCTCGACGGCGTGCTGGCTGGACGCGAGAAATACATTCGCCTGCCGATTCCCGAACTGTACGACCTGGCCGCCGACCGAAGCGAGAAGGACAATCTTGCTGACACCGCCGGCGAACGCGTGCGCGTCCTTGCGGCACGCCTGAACGACTATCACGCCTCGGCTCCCGGCGAGAAACAGCCAGAGGCGCCGGACGTCGCCGCTCGACTCCGCGCCCTCGGCTACGTGTCGGGTTCCGCGCCGATCAAATCGACCTACGGCGAACAGGACGACCCGAAGCGGCTCGTCGAAGTCGATCGCCTGATGCACGAGGCCGTGGCGCTCGACGACGAGGGAAAGCTGCCGGATGGCATCGCACGCTACCGGCGAATTCTCGCGCAGCGTCCCGACATGATGGCGGCGTCGCGTCACCTCGCGTTCGACTTGTGGCGCATGGGCGATCTCACCGGCGCGATCGCGTCTTTGCGCGACGCCTTCGCCAGGACCCCGCCGACGGCGGGCGCGAAGATTCAGCTCGGCACGTACTTGAGCGAGGCCGGTCAGACGGGCGCGGCGATCGAACTGCTGACGCAGGCGGTGGCGAGCGAGCCGACGCTCGACGCGCTGAACGCGCTCGGGATCGCGTACGCCCGCGGCGGCCGCGCCGCCGACGCGCTTTCGACGTTCACGCGCAGCCTGTCGATCGATCCGGGCAATGCGATGACGTTTGAAAATATCGGAGCGGTGCACCTCGACGCGGGCCGCTTGTCGGAGGCGAAGCGCGCCTTCGAGCAGGCGCTGGCGTCCAACGCCGATTCGTCGCAGGGACACGCCGGCCTCGCGATGGTCGCGATTCGCCAGGGTGATCGCAGGACGGCTATCGCGAGATGGGAGCGCGCCGTGGCGCTGCAGCCGTCGAACTTCGACGCCCTCTACGATCTCAGCGTGCAGCTCGTTCAGGACGGGCGTCCGGCCGAAGCCCGTCCCTACATGGAGCAGTTCGTGAACACCGCTCCGCGCGGGCAGTACGGCAAAGACATCGACAAGATGGCCGCGGCCCTCGCACATCTACGGTAAGAAGAAACCGCGGAGACCGCTGAGATCGCAAAGAAAAGCAGTTTTTCGTTTCGTTTGTGGGACGCGTTCGTTCCACGCCCGGTCATCGGTGCTCGCCCGCCGAGCGCGTCGAGGCCGGAACTCTCCGAGCAACATGTTCTCTCCGCGGTCTTTGCGCGCTCCACGGTTCCTTCCGGTCGTGTGGCACGTGCAATGCTCAAATCCATAGACCCATGTCGGATTTCAAAGCCGCCCTCCGTGCGTTGCGAAAGAGCCCGGCGTTCACGCTCGTCGCCGTCATCACGATCGCGGTCGGGATTGGCGCGAACACGACGCTCTTCTCCGTCTACGACCGGCTCGTGCTCAACCCTGTCACGATTCCGCGCCCCTCGTCGCTCGTCGCGATCTGGACGAACAACCTCGCGCTCAACTTCAACGCGCCCGCGCTGTCGTGGCCGCGCTATGAGGATCTGAGAGACCACGCGCACTCGTTCTCGTCGATCGGGATTTCGGCGTTCGACAACTTCACGTTGACGGGAAACGGCGATCCCGAACAGTTGAACAGCCAACGTGTGAGCGCCACGTTCTTCCCGACGCTCGGCATCCTGCCGGCACGCGGGCGCAACTTCACCGCCGACGAAGATCAGCCGAACGGGCCGGCGGTGTGCATCCTCAGTCACGAGCTGTGGCAGACACGGTTCGGCGGGCGCGCGTCGCTTGTCGGGGAGAACATCACGCTCAACGGACAGCCCTGGCAGGTGGTCGGCATCCTCCCGCCGGGGCTCAGCCCGCCGTTTTCGCAGGTCCAGGTCTTCGCGCCGCGCGTGTTCGAGATCGGCGGATTGACCGCGATTCAGATCCAGGCGGGCGCCGGCTATGCGCAGCCGATCGCCCGGCTGAAGCCCGGCGTCTCGCTGCAGCAGGCCGTCCAGGAACTGGCGGCGCTGAGCCGGGCCTACAAGGAACAGTTCGCCTCGAAGCTCGACGCCAACAACATCAGCGAGCCGCGCATGTACGTGGCGGCGCTGGTCGGCAACCTCGAGCCGGCGTTCTACACGCTCATCGGTGCGGTCAGCTTCGTGCTGCTGATCGCCTGCGCCAACGTGGCCTCGCTCTTTCTCGGACGGCTCACGGCCCGACACAAGGAGATTGCGGTCCGTCAGTCGCTCGGTGCGACGCGAGCACAAGTGGTGCGGCAGTTCCTGGTGGAAAGCCTCGTCTTCTCGCTCATTGCCGGCACGCTCGGCGTGCTGGCCGCCCTCTGGTCGCTCTCGGCGATTCAGTCGACGATCGCGACGCAGCTGCCGCCGAACACCACGTTGACGCTCAACTGGCGCGCGCTCTTCTTCACCGGCGGCGTGACGCTCGTGAGCGCGCTCCTGGTCGGCGCGGCGCCGGCGATGCAAGCGTCGAAGTCGCGTCTCGTCGACGTGCTCAAGGACAGCGCGCGCGGTTCGTCCAGTGAACGCGGCGGGCGCTTCCGCGCGACGCTGATCGTGGCCGAGGTCGCGCTGTCGGTCGTGCTCCTGGTCGGGTCGAGCCTGCTGCTTCTGAGCTTCGTAAACCTGCAGCGGACGCCGCCGGGATTCGACCCGGCCGGCGCCGCCGCCGCGTTCGTGGGCGTGCCGCTGACGCGCTACCAGACCAACCCGCAGCAGGCCGAGTTCTTCAACCAGGTCATCGAGCGGCTGCGCGCGAACCCGGCGGTCACCGCCGCCGCGGCGACCATCGGCCTGCCGCTGGCCGGGAATGCGCGGGCGCCTTACAGCGTCGGCGGCCGCGACATCCTGCCGCTGCCGCAGCGGCCGCTCGCCGGATTTGAAATCGTCAGCGACGATTACTTTCAGTTGATGCGGATCGCGTTCGCCGATGGACGCCCGTTCCGCGCCACGGACCGCGACGGCTCCCCGAACGTGTGCATCGTCAACGATGCGTTTGCGCGTCATGTCTTCCCCGGTGAGTCGGCGCTCGGCAAGACGCTGATGCGCGGTCGCGACGCCGACATCAAGTGCGAAATCGTCGGCGTCATCCGCGACGTCAAGACCAACGGCCTCAACGCGCCGGTGCCGGACGAAATCTACTATCCGATGCGGCAGCTCGGGCGGCCCGGCATGAACGTCGTCGCGCGAACGAGCGGCGATCCCGCGGCGCTGCAAGCGATCATTCGCGCTGCTGTTGCCGAGGTCGACAAGAATCAGCCGATTTCGTTCTTCGCGACACTCGAAACCAACGTCGCCACCAGCCTCGGCACACAGCGCATCGTCGCCACGCTGACCACCATCTTCGCCGGGCTGGCGTTCGTGATGTCCGTGGTGGGTCTCTACTCGGTGCTGGCGTACGCGGTGTCGCAGCGCACCGCGGAGATCGGGATCCGGATGGCGCTGGGCGCGCAGTCGGCTCAGGTGATACGCCTGATCATGCGCAGCGGCCTGGAACTGGTTGCGATCGGGTTGGTAGTGGGTCTGGCGGCCGCAGCCGGCGCCGCGCGCATCATACAGACACTGCTTTTCGACGTTCGTCCACTCGAACCCGCCGTCTACGCCGGCGTGGCGATCACCTTCGCGCTGGTAGCGGCACTCGCCTGCCTGCTGCCGTCGCTACGGGCGTCGAGAATCGATCCCATCATCGCCCTGAGGGCCGACTAGGAAGAAACCGCGGAGACCGCCAAGACCGCAGAGCCAAATATTCTCTCTGCGGATTCCTCCGCGATCTTTGAGATCTCCGCGGTTTTTTCCGAATCGTGATCTATCTCCCGGTCAGAGGCGTGATGGCATTCCCGATCGCCCGGTTGAACGCCGGCACGTCGCGCTCCATCAGGTTCTTGTAGTCCGCCTTGGCCGTATTCAGATCCTTCTCGATCGACTCCATGACGTTGACCGAGGTGTCGGTCGGCGGGAAATCGGCGCCTCCCGAGACGTCGCCCGCGCCGGGTCCCACCTCGCCGTTGAGCCAGATCAGGTTCATGTAGACGCGATACGCCTGCTGGAAATACTTGTCGTCGCTCGTCATCTGCGCCGGCTCGAGCAGCTGCGCTTCCACATCGAACAGTTTCTTGTCCATATCGGCGATCTGTTTCAGCAGCGCGTCCTTCGAACGATCGTTCTTGTACGCCCTGGTCACGTCCTCCAATTGTTTGCGCATGACCTCGATCGTGTTGACCATGTCGGCGGCCGCCGAGATGTCGTCGCGAAGCCTGAGCTGCAGCTTGACCGACAGATCGAGATCGGCGACTGACGTAGCGATCTTGGGATCCTTCAGGATCTCGATTGGCTGCGACGACGACTGACCGTCGACGGTCAGCTTCACGGTGTACTTGCCCGGCACGACGAGCGGTCCCACTTGCGCCGGCTCCAGGCCCCAATGAGTGACGGGGCGCGTGTCCTGGCCGCGGAAACGCGGCTCTTCCCAGATATGTGGATTCTCTGGCGGCGTGGTTCGCATGGCGATCAGGCGTGGCGATTCGTACCGCAAGTCCCACGCGACGCGATTGAGGCCGGCGTGCGGCGTCGATCGCAGATCGCGGACCACCTTTCCATCCGAGTCGAGCACCTGAAGCTGAACGGCGCCGCGCGGCTCGCTCTTCAACGAGAAGTTGATCAGCGCTCGGCTGCGCTGCGACCAGCGATACGTCGAACGCGGCGTGAACAGGTGCGCGGCGGCATCGGTCGTCGCCGGCGTGGCCTGCTCGAGGGGCGTAATGTCGTCCAGCACGTACAGACCTCGGCCGTAGGTCGAGATGGCCACGTCGTGAAACTGTTTCTGCACGACGATCCAACTGACCGGCGCATGCGGCAAACCCATCGCCAGTTCGGTCCAGTGTCCGCCATCGTCGGTCGAATAGAAGAACCCGTGGCCGGTGCCCGCGAAGATCATCCCCGCCTTGTTCGGGTTCTCCGCCACCGCCTTCACGTACGACAGCGGATGCGCATTGGGCAGATCGCCGCTGACCCGTTTCCAGGTCGCGCCGTAGTCGGTCGTCTTGAAGATGTACGGCTCGCGGCTGTCCATCAGGTGCGCATCGACGGCGACGTACGCGGTTCCCCCGTTGAAGTGTGACGGCTCGATTTTCGAGATCACTCCCCACGCGGGAAGGCCGGTGACGTTCTTCGTCACGTCGTTCCACTTCTGGCCGCCATCGCGCGTGTACCAGATCTTTCCGTCGTTGGTCCCGGCCCAGATCAGGCCCTTCTCCACCTCAGAGGTCGCGATGGCGAAGATCACTTCCGGTGCGAACTGGCCCAGGTTATCGCCCACCAGGCCGCCGGAGGATCCGATGCGGCTCGCGTCCTGTGTGGACAAGTCCGGGCTGATCACGCGCCAGCTCTGGCCGCCGCTGTTCGTGTGGAAGATGACGTTGCAGCCGTAGTAGACGTTGTTGTGATCGAACGGATCGATCGCCAGCGGCGCCGACCAGTGACAGCGGTACTTCGAATCTTGCGGCGGAGCATCCAGCGTGATCATCGCCGGCGCGACGGAGCGGGCAATTTTCGTGCGGTGGTCGTAACGGGTGACCTTGTTTCCGTAACAGGTCGACCACACGATGTTGGGATCCGCCGGGTCTGGCGCGGTGAAACCCGATTCACATCCGCCAAGACCGTGGTCCCACTGGTTTCCGGATCCGTTGTAGCCGGCGCCGGCGCCTTCGGAGGCGATCACCGACCCGCGCATCGTCCCGTCGTCCTGCATGTTCGAGTAGACGTAGTACGGCACCTGGTTGTCGACGGTGACGTGGTACATCTGGCCGATCGGCAGCGTCACCCGCTGCGTGCTGCGTCCGTGCTGCGTGGTGAGGGTGATGCCCGCGTCGTGTGTGATCGCGAAGCGGTCCGGATCCTTCGGGTCCCACCAGATGTCGTGGTTGTCGCCGCCCCACGGCACGCTTCGGAACGTTTGCCCGCCGTCGACCGACTGGAAGAACGAGCTGTTCGAGATGAGAACCTCGTCTTCGTTGGTCGGCGAGACCGCCAGCTTGATGTAGTAGCCCGCGCGGCCAATCAACTCACGCGACCAGTTCACCACGCGCCAGCTGGTCCCTCCGTCGTCAGAGCGCCAGACCGATCCTTGATCCCTGGTTTGAATCAACGCGTAGACGCGATTGGAGTCGCTCGGCGCCACGGCCACGTCGATCTTCCCGAGCGGCGATTTCGGGAGCCCGGCGCCCTCGACCTTCGTCCACTTCGACCCGCCGTCGCGCGAGACGTAGATGCCGCTGCCGGCGCCGCCGCTGAGCATGGCCCAGGGGTGCATCTCAACCTGCCATGTGCCGGCCCAGATCGTGCGCGGGTTCTTCGCGTCCATCGACAGACCGGAGCAGCCCGTGTTCTCGTCGACGAACAGCACCCGGTCCCAGTGCTGGCCGCCATCGGTGGTGCGATAGACGCCGCGCTCCTGCTGCGGCGCGGTAATCCGGCCGATCGAGCAGGCAAACACCACGTCGGGATTCGTCGGGTTGACGAGAATCCGGCCGATGCGGCCGGTCTCGTCGAGGCCCATGTGGTTCCACGTCTTGCCGGCATCGACCGACTTGTAGATGCCGTCTCCGATGACGTCGCTGTCGCGGATGGCCCACGCCTCGCCGGTTCCGGCCCAGACGATCGTCGGATCGGATGGAGCCACGGCCATCGCGCCGATTGCGGTTACCGGCAGATTGTCGGAGACCGGCACCCAGCGAATGCCGCCGTCCGTCGTCTTCCAGACGCCGCCCGACGCCGCGCCGGCATAGTAGGTCGTCGGATCGCCGGGCACTCCCGCGATCGAGGCCACGCGGTTGCCGACGACGGGACCGAGGAATCGGAACGCGAGCCCTTCGGGCTGCGTGACGCCGCGACGCTGCGCGTGAGAGGAGGCCGTACCAAGAACGGCAAAGATGAGGACGAGAATCATGCGAGATCTCATGCAGATATTGTAGGCGGGCCGGCGCCGCGTCCAAAGGACGCGGCGCATCACTCCGTTCGCAGGGCGACCGAAGGATCGACCCCGGCCGCGCGGCTGGCAGGGATGCCACACGCGGCCGATGCGACCACGAACACGACCGCCGTCGCCACGCCGAAGCTCACGGCGTCGAACGCCGTGACCTGGAACAGGAGGCTGCCGAGCGCGCGTGCGCTGGCGGCGGCCGCAGCCAGCCCAATCGCCGCTCCGATTCCGAACAGCACGGCGCCGCGGCGCAGGACCAGTGTCACGATCTCGCCGCGCCGCGCGCCGAGGGCAAGACGGATCCCGAATTCCCGGCGGCGCTGGCCCACCGCGTGCGCGATCACGCCGTAGATCCCGATACTCGCAAGAAAGACCGCGGCGAACGCGAACGTGCCGAGCAAAGCGGTCTGGAGCCACCGCTGCTGAACCGACCGCGAGACGACGGCTTCCAGCGTCCGCGCGTCGTAGATGGCCTGCTCGGGAT
>Ga0070665_100003100_pt1 | contig 17903 bp, 17 predicted proteins | sample KBSS13metaG_FD_65862 | JGI IMG/M metagenome (GOLD analysis project Ga0070665, IMG submission 65862) | Switchgrass rhizosphere microbial communities from Kellogg Biological Station, Michigan, USA - KBS S1-3 metaG | ecosystem: Host-associated > Plants > Roots > Rhizosphere > Soil ...
CTATGACAACGCCCCATTTCATCGCCGTCGTCCCAACAAGAATTAAGCCGGCAGCGGCTTGGCGCGAAAACTCCAAAGCCGCATCGCGCCCAAAGCCGTCTCCGCCAGTTGCGGCAGGAAGCTGGGGCGCAGCAATTCGGCATCGAAGGCACCCATGCGGCGCCGGTTCTCGGAATAGCAATCTTCCAGAAAGCGCCGGAAGGTAAAGCCGTCCAGGAACACCGAGGCTTGCGTGGCCGTGAATTCCTTGCCGTCGTTCAATTCCTTGCCCCGCTTGGCGGTGCCGATCATGCGGCCCAAAGCGCGCATGTAATAGCGGAAGGATGTCAGCGGCAGGACCATCCGCGCGAACGCGCCCTTCTGCGCCTGGGCATAAGCCATCCAGTTGACGAAGAAGACGATGTGGCGTGTCTCTTCGTACATCAAGGTTTCGAAGATCTGGAACATTTCCTTGGGCAGGAATTCCGACTGCATGGCGATCTTGAAGACGCCGAAGCCCAGGAAGGAATCCATGCATTCGCCGAAGCCGAAATCCTTGAACCGGGTTTCGACATTGTCGCTGACATCTTCCAGCGGGCGCTCGGCAGCATCGATGCCGTATTTCTCGATCATCACGCGGATCAGCTTGGCGTGCCGCGCTTCCTCGAAGCCCTGCAGCGCGATGGCTTCCTTCAGAACCGGATCTTTCACAGTCTCCGTGAACGCCGCCACAATCGCACCGGCGCGGCGCTCGGTATAAAAAACCTCTTCCCAGAACGGCACGGATTTGAGGCGCGTCAGCGCTGCTTCATCCAGATCTGGCCATGGCAACGTATCCGGGTCGAACTCGGTGTAGGTGTCCTTGAAATGGCGACAGAACGTGTCGCGATGTTCCAGCGATCCGATTTTCATGCGGCAGCTTTCTTTTTCTTCGGTCCGATGAATTTCAGCGCCAGCCGCGCCATGAAGGGCACAAAGCGGGGACGCTTGAGCCGCTGGTCATAGACGCTCAATCGCCGATCATTCTCGGAAACACAGATGGCGATCAGTTCGCCGATATCGACATCCGAACCCAACTGGCTGGCACCATTGACGGTGAAATTCCAATCCTGCTCGCCATTGCCAACGTTGGATGCAATGCCGATGCGTTCCCAGATCAGGAAAATCCAGACTGCGAGCACCTTCAGCTCGAAATAAGGCCGGCGCCAGAACGGCATGTTGCGACGATGCCAAGCCATCCAGTTCACGAAGAACAGGATATGGCGGGCCTCCTCGTTCACCACCGGATCGAAAGTCTGGACCAGTTCGGGTGGAAAATAGCCGGTATCCTTGGCCGCTTTGAACAGGCCGAAAGCAAAAAATGAGTCGATGCATTCGCTGTAGCCCGTGACCATGAAAGACCATTCCGGATCGCGAGGCTTTTCGTATACCGGCTCGGGCGCCAGCTTGATGCCATAGGCTTCCACCAGATTGGACAGCACATGGCGATGGCGGCGCTCTTCAAAGCCGTTCAACTCGACCGCCTTGCGCAGCAAGGGATCGGGAATGCCTTCGGCATAGGTGCACACATTCAGCCCGGCGCGATTTTCCGTCTGCACCGCGATGTCCCAGATCGGTAGCGACGTGATGCGCTTCTCCGCCTCTTCGCCCAGCTTGGGCCAGTCCAGCACAGCGGGACGGTATGGATCGAATGTATCGAGCAGGGTCTTGCAGAACAGCCGCTTATGCTCGTCCGTGCCGTAACGGATCGGCCCGTCGCCGGGCCAGATGCCGGTGTCCCGCGAAAGGTCGGGCGGTATGGCGAATGCCGGGCTGCTCATCCGAAACGCTCTCTAAGTCATTGAAATTGCTTGGAACCGGAACAAGTCACCGGTTCGGGTCATTGTACCGGAAAGTCGCAAAAGCCGCCAAGGCGAATATCATGTGCGGCAATCAAGCCCGGCATGTCCGGGTCGGTCAGGGCCCGCAATTCCTCGCCATAGGCATAGCCGGGCGCCGATCCCGGATAGGCGCCCGTGGCGGGGTGCAGATAGATCTCCGACAACCCCTCGGGCAGATGTTCGATCAGGCCCTTCAACCGCTGTGGCGTCATGGCGCCGGACCAGGCGAGCCCGAACACCTGATCGGGCGCGGCGATGCCGGCGCGGCGAAAACGCGCCCGCAAGGCCCTGGCGAACGGCGTCGTGAGCGCCACAACACCCGGCGCACGATGCGCTTCGATCCGTTGCAGGATCGCTTGCGGCTCCAGCGGCACTCGCGCGCCCCGCACCCGGTGTGCCCGCCCGGTCTTCACCATCAGCGCCGCGATGGTGGGATGTAAATGAAAATGCTTGTGCGCATTGACGTGATCGAGCTTGAGGCCGGTTGCGGCGAAGGCTTCGAACTGCGCCTCGATCTCGGCGGCAAGCTGGGCGCGTACCTTGGGAAGAAAGAACATCGCCGCGCCGGCGCGCGCCATGTCGGTGCGAAAATACCCCTGCCCGTCCACCAGATCGGGAACCGCCCGAGCCGGCAGAACGGGCTTTCCGTCCACCAGCACCAGATGCAGCCCCACGCGCAGAGACGGCATCTCCCGCGCCCGCGCAACAGCATCATGTGCCGCCGCGCCCGATACCATCAGACTGGCGGCGGTCAGCACACCTTCGCGGTGCGCGCGCTCGACCGCATCATTGACTTCGACCGAAGCGCCGAAATCGTCCGCTGTCAGGATCAGCCTTTTCAAGCTTAAGAGACGATCATGTCTTCGCGGTGCCGCAGGAACTGGAAGAACTCCACGCCTTCGCGCAGGCGCCGCACCAGCATGTCGCGCGAGGTCAGCATCTCGCCCACGATTTCTGCGATCTTGGAGGGGCGGAAATAGAACTTCTTGTAGAAGGTCTCCACCGACTCGAAAATCTCGGTATGGCCGAGATGCGGATAATTGAGTGGCGCGATCTGGGTGCCGTCATCGGTCAGAAGATCGACATCCGACGCGAACCAGCCATTTTCCTTGGCCTGCTTGTAGAGGAAGGTGCCCGGATAAGGCGCGGCCAGCGACACTTGAAGCGTGCGCGGATTGACTTCCTTTGCGAAGGCCAGGGTTTCCTGGATGGTCTCGCGGGTCTCCCCCGGCAGGCCCAGGATGAAGGTGCCGTGCACGACGATACCCAGTTCGTGGCAGTCTTTGGAGAATCGCTTGGCGACGTCGATCAGAAGACCCTTTTTGATGTTGTGAAGGATCTGCTGGTTGCCGGATTCATAGCCGACCAGCAACAGGCGAAGGCCGTTGGCCTTCATCACTTCCAGGGTCTTGCGCGGAACATTCGCCTTGGCATTGCACGACCAAGTGACCTTCAGCGGGCCCAGCGCCTTGGCCAGCTCTTCCACGCGGTCATGATTGTCGGTCAGCGTGTCATCGTCGAAGAAGATTTCGCGCACTTCGGGGAAATTGTCCTTCACATACTGGACATCCCGGACCACGCGCTCGATCGACATGAAGCGGTATTTGTGGCCGCCAATGGTCTGGGGCCAGAGGCAGAAGGTGCAGCGCGACTTGCAGCCGCGGCCGGTGTACCAGCTCATATAAGGGTGCAGCAGGTAGCCGCCGAAATATTTCTTCACGTCGAGCTGCTTGTAGAGCGGCAACACGGAAGGCAGCTTGTCCATGTCCACCAGGATTTCGCGTTCCGGATTGGAAACGATCTGGCGATTGGCATCGCGGTAGGTCAGCCCCTTGATGGTGGACCAGTCCGCGCCTTCCGCCAGCTCCTTGATGGTGAAGTCGTACTCATTGCGCGCCACGAAATCGAGTTCGGGGCAGGCTTCCATGCTTTCGTTCGGCTCGACCGCCACCTTGGCGCCGATGAAGCCGATCTTGGCGTTGGGATTGATGCCGCGCACCAGGCGCGCGGTCTTGCAGTCGGATTTGAAGCTGGGCGTCGAGGTGTGGATCACGATCAGCTCGTGCGCCTTCACATCTTCCTCGATATCCTTGAAGGACAGATTGTGCGGCGGCGCGTCGATCAAGCGCGATCCCGGGACCATGGCGGCGGCCTGCGCCAGCCAAGTGGGAAACCAGAAGGATTTCACCTCCCGCTTCATCTGATAGCGCGCACCGGCGCCGCCGTCATAACCGTCGAAAGACGGAGCCTGGAGGAAAAGAGACTTCATGGGCATGGAATGACGACCTTCAGAATTGGGACAAGGCGCCGCTTGGCTCGACCGAAAAGCGGGTTCCCCGCCAATGGACCGTTTCGCCGAACAGCGAGGTTACGAACACTGCAAAACTCAAAAGGTCGCGCACCGGCAAAAGCCAGAACGGACCCGCATAGGTGCCAAAAATACCATCAATGCGGCGCTTGAGAAACAACCGCGCCGCCAGGGTCATACACATGACGGCTATGCTGAACCAGGAAAAATCCAGCAAGATCGCGGAAATCAGCGCCATCGGGAACCCAAAGGTGACGATAGTGCCAAGATGACCCAAGGGATTGACGGTGCGGATGGTGCGCGTCCAGCGCAGTTCGTGACGGAACAGTTCCTGGGCGCTCGATTCGGTCGCGGTATGACCGACGCCCATGGCGGGAATGGCCAGCACATGGCCCTTGGCCCGAACAGCCCGGCCTATTTCGTAATCGTCGGCCAGGTAATCGGCGAATGCCATGAAGCCGCCGATCTCATCCAGCGTGGCACGGCTGAGTGCGATGGTGGAGCCCATGCAAGGCTCTGCCAATCCCAGGCTCGCGCCCAGCATCACATTGGGCAAGAAATCATAAGATGTGCCCATCGCCGACAAAGTCGACCAGATGCGATTTTGATCCTGAACCACTTGGCCGGTGTAGAGGCACGTCACCAGCCCGACGCCCGGCTGGGCCAATGCATCCGTCACATGACGCAACCAGCGCGGCGTCACCATGATATCGCTGTCCGACAACACCAATATGCCGTGCCGGGCCGATGGCAGCATGTTGATCAGGTTGGACACTTTGGCGTTGGAGCCATGCAGCGCACCGTCGGCGACGATCACGGTATCGCGATGGGGATAGCGCGCCTGCAAGGCTTCGACCACGGCAATGGCGGAATCGTCCGGGTCATGCACGCCGAACACGATCTGGACGTCGCCGGGGTAGTCCTGCGCGAAGAAGCTTTCCAGATTCTCTGACAATCCGGGCTCCCCCTGGTGCAGGGGCTTTAAGATGGTAACTGCGGGATAGGCGGATGCGGACGCGTTCTCGCCCCGCATGAAGCGGCCTGCCAGAAAGGCAGCCGTCAGGGCATAGCCCGCGCCCAAAAGCGCAAAACCGGCAAAAAGGCTGCCCGCCCAGATGAATAGCGTTGCCATCATTCTTCCGGCCCCCGCCGAAGCACCCTATGTAATGGAGGGGGGAGGCAGGGTGAAGGGGGCCTGGTCGATACAATTTGCGACAATAAAGTAATGTTGCCGCTATACCGCACACCCCGCCCAAGCGGCTCAAACCAGGCGGCTCAGACCGATCTGTGCGTGGCCGCGGCGCGTGCAGTCCGGCGACGGGGCTTTTCCGCGGCAATGCTGGAGATCCAGTTGGCGAACAGCCGCAAGGTCGTACCGCGCCATGATTGCAGCGGGACCGCCCCCGTCACCACTTCGGTATAGTCCGCGAACTGCGCCGCGCGGCCCGCCAGAGCCTGGAGCGCATTTTCGGTGACCCGGTCGAAGTAATTTTCCGGAATCTGGGGCCGCTCGCCTTCGCCTTTCAGGAACAGCGCCATGTCGCTGAGATATTCGCGCCCCAGTGTGTCGGCGCCATATTCCGGGTGCCCCTGCAGGAAAACAAGACGGCTGCGGCCTTCGCGCACGAAAAGATCGACGGACCCATCCGTCAGCCGGGCGAGCACGCGATAGCCGTGCGATGTCAGATCGCTTTCCAACAGGCCATGTTTGCGCGAATGCGGCGTGGTGGCGCGTGCGGGAATGCCGGTCAGCAGAATATCTTCAGCAGCGCGCAGACTGGCGAAAACGCCGCTGAGCTTTTTCGGCAACGGACGCCGCCGAACACTGTCGAAATGCAAAACAGCGGCATGTGCGGCGACGCCCGAGAACAGCGTTGCGGCTGTACCGCCCGCCGCCCAATCCATCAGGCGGGTCAGCGCTCGCCAATAAGGCTCATCGTTCAGCCGTTCGACATGCTGCTCGGCGCCCGTGACGATCAGCGCATCCATGCCCGCTTCGGGAATGGCGGCAGCGTCGGCATAAAACCCGTCCATCCGCGAACGCACATCCGCGCTGCGGACAATTTCGGGCATGGCGAAGAGATGCAGGCGCACGTCGAAGCCGCCCGCAGCTTCCTTCAGCAACCTTGCGAATTGCAATTCGGTGGCGCGCAGGAACGCGTCGGGCATATTGTTGACCAGCCCGATATGCAGCGTGGCCCGGGTGCCACGCTGACCGAACGCAAAATTCTCGATGGTCTTGTCATCGCGCGGCATCAATCCGCCCCGCTGTTGAACAAGCGTCCGGTCCGCAGTCCGGCCAGAACATCGCCGGCGGCCGCCAGCCGATTCTTCCCTGCCCGCGCCACGCGCGCGAAACATTTGAAGATCATGGGCGGCGTGGTCATGCGCAAAACCGGGGAACTCCTGCCCAACCTAAGCCCGTAGCTTTAACGTTCCGCTAATGGACACACGGCAATAACAATCTGTCAGGAAGGACTTTTGAACCTTGTCCGCTGAACCCTCCTCAGTTTCGCGTGTAAAATGCCGCCAGATTGTAGAAGGCGACCTGGGCGCGATTTCGCGCATGTTGACGGAAGGGTTCCGGATTCATCCACACGATTTCTGGAACAAAAGCCTGGCGCGCATCGCGGCACGTCCCGCCATCGCAGGCATGCCCCATATCGGCTATACGCTGGAAACTGAAGCCGGACTCGTGGGCGTTATCCTCACGCTCTGGTCCCGGAGAGGCGATGAGATCGTTTGCGCCCTGTCGTCATGGTATGTGGACCGGTCCTATCGCCGTCCCCATGCCACGTCACTCCCGATAACGGCCACCAGCATCGATGGCCCGCTTTATCTGAATACGTCGCCCGCCGATCACACGCGCAAGTCCATGACATCGATGGGATGGACGCAATACAATTTCGGGCGCAGCGTCGCTTTTCCTGTTCTGACATGGGGTACTGGAAAAGTCAGCGAGGATATCCCAAGCGATCTGCCCGAACGGGCTTTGCTCGAAGATCATCGCGCCTGGAGCTGCATCAGCGTTGTGTGCAGGAAAAACGGCGCACTTTCGCCGTTCGTTTTCCGCCCTCGCCGCGTCACGCCCCTCAAATTGCCGATCATGGAATTGATCTATTGCCGCGACACATCGGATTTTGAACGCTGTGCCGCTGCCTTGGGCCGCTGGTTTCTGGCGCGTGGCTCTTTCGGCTTCATTCTGGACGGCAAAGTCAAAGGCATGCCGTCGATATATGCCGAAGGCAAGGAGCCGCGGCTTTACAAAGGGCCCCGCAAGCCCAGGCTCAACGATCTCGCCTATACCGAAAAAGTGCTTGTGGCCTAACCAACCGCAGCTTTGACCGCCTCGCGCATCGGCAGAACTTCGATGCGCGCCTCGGCCAGCCGGTCCAGCAATTCCGACAACATGGCGGGTGTGGAACCATACTCGCTTGGCCTATCGCTGACATCATGCGTGTAGAAGATGATCCAGGCGCGGTCGTGCCGTGCGCGAGTGATGGCGCGCATGATCTGATCACGGTCCCAGCAGCGCATCTCGATGGATACGACATTGAGCAAGGCCAGATCGGCGCGCCCGCTGTTCAATCCGGGATGGACGCCGCGCACATTGGTGAAACGCGGCGCGAAAAATTTCTTGGTGCGAGGCGAAGCGAGGCCGTAGGGGAAAGCATAGCTTTCCGGCGCCAGACCGTTCAAAAACGGCTTGAGAAATTCACCGTTCCGCGCGGCATCCAGCGCCAACTCCCGCGATGACAGGCTCGGCGTCGGCTGATGATCGAAGCTATGGCAACCGATCTCATGACCGGCCGCAGTCAGCGCGGTGAGATCGTCCGGGTCGTAAAAAACCGTGCCGTCCACGGTCCGGCCGCAAAAGCTCCCCGCCGTGTAATAGGTGCCGCGCACTTTATATTGGGCGAGGATCGGTCCGCCCTGCGTCCAGGCCGATTTGGGGAAATCGTCGAAAGTGATGCTGGCAAGGGGCCGCGCCCCGGCCAGCCTTACGGAATGCGCAGGCGTCAGCCGGGCAAGGAGGCGATTGAGGCGGACCGACAGCATGGGTCTTTCTAGCGCTCAAAGCCTTAACTATTGGAAAAATCGCGAAAAAAGCGCTATTTGCGCCGCCATGAGCAACCTTCAAATCGGCGATGTGACCGTTCCGGGCCGGGTGCTGATCGCGCCCATGACCGGGGTTTCGGACCTGCCGTTCCGCCAAGCCGCATCGCGGCAGGGCGCGCCTTACGTCGCGACGGAAATGGTGGCCTGTGACAGCTTCGCGCGCGGCCGTCCCGATGTGGTTCGCCGCGCGGCCGTGGGAGATGGCCTGCCCCTGATGGTGATCCAACTGGTCGGGCGTGAGGCCGAATGGATTGCCAAAGGCGCGCGCCTGGCCGAACAAGCTGGTGCTCACATCATCGACTTTAATATGGGCTGCCCCGCCAAAGAGGTCACCGGCGCGCTGTCCGGATCGGCGCTGATGCGGGACGAAGAACTGGCCTCGCGGCTGATCGGGGCAGCGGTGAACGGCACGTCGCGGCCCGTCACGCTAAAGATGCGACTGGGATGGGATGACCATTGGAAGAATGCGCCAGAAATTGCGGCGCGGGCCGAGCAACTGGGCGTCAAAGCCATTACCGTGCATGGCCGGACCCGGCAGCAATTCTACAAAGGCAAAGCCGATTGGCGCGCGGTCGCCGAGGTCAAACGGGCTGTGAAAATTCCGGTGATCGTCAATGGGGACATCACCGATCTGACTTCGGCGCAAGCTGCACTGACGCAATCGGGCGCCGATGCGGTGATGATCGGGCGCGGCAGCTATGGCCGTCCATGGGTTGCATCCGACTTGGGCCGTGCATTGGCGCAGGACAGCGCCGTGCCGGAGCCCGATACCGGCGCAAGGCTGACCATTCTCTTGGAACATCTGGCCGCGTCCTTGAAATTTTACGGTGGCGCGCTGGGCCTTAGGGTTTTTCGCAAGCATCTGGGCTGGTATGTCGAAAACGCACCCTTTGGCACGGCGGCAACACGCCGTGAGATCAAAGCAACACTGTGCCGGATCGAAAATCCAACTCTCCTGGAAAAAACCGTCACGAAATACTGGCTGGATGCTTCGCTTTCCACTCCCGCCGCGGCCCCTGTGTAAAACATCTGTAAAGACCGGGTCTTTGGCAGCACCGCCCCTTTCAATCGGTTCCGCCCGGCCTATTTAAGGCGTCTGTAAAGTCGGCCTTCGCCAAGCATTTATCACGGCGGCAGGTTGGGGTTGGGCGCGGCTTCTGGTAGGAGAGCGCCCAAATCGGGGCCGGCGTTGCCGGTATTTTGAGGGGATTTCATGGTGCGCAACACTTCGGTCATCGTGGCGATCGCAGCCGTCTTGTCGGCTTGCAGTCCGCCCCAACAGCAACAGATGACGCCGATGGCCGGCTTCATCGTGGTGAAGGAGCAGCCGGTTCAGCTCACCTCCGAGCTTCCCGGCCGCACCGACCCGACCGCCGTCTCTGAAGTGCGGCCGCAGGTCTCCGGCATCATCAAGGCCCGGCTCTTCACCGAGGGCGGCACCGTCACGGTCGGTCAGCCGCTCTACCAGATCGACCCGGCGCCTTATCAGGCCGCCTATGACAGCGCGGCCGCCACGCTTTCCGCCGCCAAGACCAAGGCAAGCCGGTTTGCGGATCTGTTGAAGGCCAGCGCGATCGCGCCGCAAGACAATGACAATGCGCAGTCGGCGTATCTGCAGGCCAAAGCCGCCCTCGAAACCGCGCGGATCAATTTGGCCTATACCCGCATCACGGCGCCCATCCCCGGCCGCATTGGTGCATCCACGGTCACGGTCGGCGCTCTGGTCACGGCCAATCAGGCAAACTCACTGGCGACGATTTCGACTCTCGACCCGATCTATGTCGACATCGATCAGTCGTCTTCCGAGTTGCTGGCCTTGGAGCGTTCCGCGCAGAAAGGTCAGATCGACCGCGGTGGTCCGCTCAGCGCGGAAGTAACGCTGACGCTCGACGATGGCAGCGTTTACCCGCAGAAGGGGAAACTGCAATTCACCGACGTCACGGTGGATCCCACCACGGGCACGGTGCGCCTGCGCGCCATCTTCCCCAATGCGAGCAACTTTCTGCTTCCAGGGCTTTATGTTCGCGCCACGATCAACGAAGGCGTCGACCCGCACGGCATCCTGATTCCGCAACTCTCCGTCGGCCGCAATCCGAAGGGCGAACCCACCGTTCTGGTGGTGGATGCGGACAACATGGCGCGGCTGCGTCAGATCAAGACCGGCCGGGCCGTCGACGGAAACTGGCAGGTCGTGGAGGGGCTGAAGGCGGGCGAAAAAGTCATCGTGCAGGGCCTGCAGAATCTTCGGCCCGACATGAAAGTGAACGCCATGCCGGCGCAAACCGGTCCCGCGACTGGTCCCACACCGGCCGCTCAACCCGCCGCAAAATAAGGAGCAGCCATGTCGCTGTCTCGCTTCTTCATCGACCGCCCGGTTTTCGCCTGGGTCATCGCCATCGTCATCATGCTGGCGGGCGGCATCGCGGCGTTCAGCCTTCCGGTTGAGCAGTATCCCACCATCGCGCCGCCTGCAGTTTCGGTTCTGGCGATGTATCCCGGCGCCGATGCGGCAACGGTGCAGAACTCCGTCACCCAGGTGATCGAGCAGCAACTGACCGGACTGGACAATCTTCTTTACTTCTCGTCCGCGTCCAACTCGGACGGTTCGGTCACCATCATCGCGACCTTCGCGCCGGGAACCAATGCTGACATTGCGCAAGTACAGGTTCAGAACAAGGTCCAGCAGGCCGTGGCGCAGCTCCCCAGCCAGGTGCAGCAGCTGGGCGTGACGGTCGCCAAGGCGCAGACCAACTTCCTCCTGGTCGTCGCCATGTATGACGACACCGGACGCTACACGACCCTGGACGTGTCGGACTTCATGACGTCCCACATGCAGGACTCGCTCAGCCGCGTCACCGGCGTCGGCAACATCCAGAATTTCGGCACGCAATATGCGATGCGCATCTGGCTCGATCCCTACAAGCTGCACAATTACGGCCTGCAGCCGTCCGACATCCGCGCCGCCGTTCAGGCCCAGAATGTCCAGGTCTCCGCCGGTTCGATCGGCGGTCAGCCCGCCGTTCAGGGCCAGGCGATGAACGCCACCGTGACCGCCCAATCGCAGCTTCAGACGCCCGACCAGTTCCGCGACATCATCCTGAAGAGCACACCCGATGGCGCCGTGGTGCATCTGTCCGATGTCGCCCGCGTCGAACTGGGCGGCGATAATTATGCCGTCCTCAGCGAGATGAACGGCCATCCTGCCGCGGGCTTCGCCATCATGCCTGCGCCGGGCGCGAACGCCCTCAAGCTGGTGGACGCGGTCAAGAAGCGCGCCCTGGCAATGGAACCGACATTCCCGCCCGGCATGAAATTGCTGTTCCCGGTGGACAATACCGAGTTCATCCGCCTCTCCATCAAGGACGTGGTCAAGACCCTGGTCGAAGCGATCCTGCTGGTGATCCTGGTCATGTATCTCTTCCTGCAAAACTGGCGCACCACCCTGGTGCCCGCGGTGGCCGTTCCCGTGGTGCTGCTGGGCACGTTCGGCGTGCTGGCGGCGGCCGGCTATTCGATCAACACATTGACCTTATTCGCCCTTGTGCTGGTGATCGGCCTTCTGGTCGACGATGCCATCGTGGTGGTGGAAAATGTCGAGCGCATCATGCGCGAAGAAGGATTGCCGCCACGAGAAGCCACCCTGCGTTCGATGCAGGAAATCACCGGCGCCCTGATCGGCATCGGCCTAGTGCTGACAGCGGTGTTCCTGCCGATGGCCTTCTTCGGCGGCTCGACTGGCGTGATCTACCGGCAATTTTCGGTGACCATCGTTGCCGCCATGTCGCTGTCGATCATGGTCGCCTTGATCCTGACACCCGCCTTGTGCGCCACCTTGCTCAAGCCCATCGAGAGCGGTGAGCATCAGCATGCGGGCGGTTTGCTCGGCCGTTTCTTCACCTGGTTCAACGCCAGCTTCGAGGCTACGCGGGACGCCTATCACCGCAATCTGGCGAAGATCCTCAACCGCACCCGTTTGGTGATGGTGGTCTACGCCCTTGTCGTGATCGTCATGGCGGGCCTCTTCTATCGCTTGCCCACCGGCTTCCTGCCGGACGAAGACCAGGGTTTCATCATCAATCTGATCACCCTGCCCTCGGGAACGACCCAGCCCAAGACCCTTTCGGTCGCGCGCCAGGTTTCCAATCATTATCTCAATGACGAGAAGAAGAATGTCGACATGGTGTTCACCGTGGCCGGCTTCAGCTTCCTGGGTGTCGGCCAGAATGCGGGCATCACCTTCGCCCGTCTGCGCCCCTGGGAAGAGCGACCTGGCGCCGCACGCGGTGCGGTGGCCATCGCCAGGCGCGCCTTCATGAATTTCATGCGCATTCCCGATGCCCAGGTCTTTCCCATCGTTCCGCCTTCCGTGCCGGAACTGGGCATCGCCACCGGCTTCGATCTGCAAATGGAAGATCGCGGCAATCTCGGCCATGACGGATTGATCCAGGCCCGCAACATGCTCCTGGGCATGGCGGCGCAGAATCCCATGCTGGCCGGCGTGCGGCCGGCGAGCCTGGACGACACCCAGCAGCTGCACATCAATATCGATCAGGAGAAGGCCAACACGCTTGGCATCGCCACCACCGACATCGACTCCACCCTGTCGTCGGCCTGGGGCAGCTCCTTCATCAACAACTTCATCGATCACGACCGCGTCAAGCGCGTCTACATGCAGGGCGATGCGCCCTATCGCATGTCGCCGGCCGACTTGAACCGCTGGTATGTCCGCAGCAACACCGGAACCATGGCGCCCTTCTCGTCTTTCGCCACGGCGAATTGGACGCTGGGGCCCGCGACCTTGAACCGGTACAACGGCTTCCCGTCGATCGAAATCCAGGGCCAGGGCGCGCCCGGCATCAGCTCCGGCACGGCGTTGCAGGAGATGGACAAGATCTTCCAGAAGCTGCCGCAGGGCATCAGCTACGAGCTGACGGGGCTGTCCTTCCAGGAACAGCAGTCCGGCGCCCAGGCGCCTGCTCTCTATGCGCTGTCGATCCTGATCATCTATCTCTGCCTGGCGGCCTTGTATGAAAGCTGGGCGATCCCGCTCTCGGTCATGCTGGTCATTCCTCTGGGCGTGATCGGGGCGTTGGCGGCGGCCAGTGCGCGCGGCCTGTTCAACGACATCTACTTCCAGGTTGGCCTGCTCACCACCATCGGCCTCTCCGCCAAGAATGCGATTCTGATCGTGGAGTTCGCGGTGGATGCCGAGAAAAAGGGCATGTCGGCACGGGAAGCAGCGCTGGAAGCGGCGCGGCTGCGGCTTCGCCCAATCCTGATGACCTCTATCGCCTTTGTGGCGGGCGTGTTCCCGCTGGCGGTGGCGTCGGGCGCGGGCGCGGGCAGCCAGAACGATATCGGCACGGGCGTGATCGGCGGCATGCTGACGGCCACGATCCTGGCGATCTTCTTCGTGCCGGTCTTCTTCCAGATCATCAACCGGGGTCTTCAGCACCACGAATAGCGGCTTTTGGAATCGCAATCCGGGCAACAGTGTCGCAAAAGTGCAAAGGTTGACATCAACCTGTTTCGGCCCTTGAATGCGGCCAGGAGGTGCCGCCATGGATCATCCCGTCGTCGATCGCGAAGAATGGCTGAAGGCGCGCAAGGCACTTCTGCTAAAGGAAAAAGAGGAAACCCATCTGCGCGATGCCGTCCGCGCCGCCCGACAGGCCCTACCCTGGGTTCGTGTGGAGAAGGATTATCACTTCGACACACCCAATGGCCGCAAGAGCCTTGCCGGCCTTTTCGATGGGCGCAGCCAGCTGATGGTGTATCACTTCATGCTGGCGCCGGGCTGGAAGGCCGGATGTCCCGGCTGCTCGTTCCTTTCCGACCATGTCGATGGCGCCCTGCCGCATCTGAACAACCACGATGTGACATGGACGGCCGTGTCGCGTGCCCCATTGGGTGAAATTCAAACTTACAAGACCCGCATGGGATGGAATTTCCCCTGGGCTTCGTCATTCGGCGAGGATTTCAATTACGACTATCATGTCTCCTTCACCCAGGAGCAATTGGCGCAAGGCTCGGTGAATTATAATTTCCGGCAGACGCCCTCCGAACGGGCCAATGACGAACTTCACGGCCTCAGCGCGTTCTTCCAGAACAAGAAGGGCGAAGTGTTCCACACCTATTCCAGCTATGCGCGTGGGGCCGAAGACACGATGAGCACGTTGATGATTCTTGATCGCGCGCCACTGGGCCGCAATGAGACCGGCACACTGAGCTTCGTCCGCCGTCATGACGAATATCAAAAAGCCGCAGAATAAAGAGAGGAACCGACATGGCCGGCCAATTTTTCTGGCATGAACTCATCACCACTGACCCCAAAGCGGCGGCGAAATTCTATTGCGACGTTGTGGGATGGACGGCGCAGGACGCCAGCGTTCCGGGTCAGGATTACACGGTATTCAATGCCAAGGACCAGGGCGTTGGCGGCATGTTCCGCATTTCCGAGGAAATGGCGAGTCACGGCGCCCGCCCGGCATGGATGGGCTATGTGGCGGTGGATGACGTCGACGCCATGGCGGCGAAGGTCAAGCGCGAAGGCGGCAAGATACACCGCGAGCCGATCGAGATTCCGGGTGTCATCCGCCTCGCGCTTGCGGCCGATCCCCAGGGCGCGGTTTTCTACATCGCCAAGGGATTGCGCGCAGATGCGCCGCCCCCGCTTCCTATAGGCATGCCGGGCACTGTCGGCTGGAACGAGCTGATGGCGGTGGATTGGCAAGCGGCCTTTGCCTTCTACGAAAAGCTGTTCGGCTGGACCAAAGATCAGGCCGTCGATATGGGGCCGATCGGCACCTATCAATTGTTCGCGGCAGGCGGTCCGGCCATCGGTGCGATGATGAACAAGCCCGCCGCGCTCCCGGTTCCGTTCTGGGGCTATTACTTCAACGTGCCGTCGATCGACGCGGGAACCGCGAAGATCAAGGCCGGCGGCGGAAAGATCCTCAACGGTCCGATGGAAGTTCCAGGCGGCCAATGGATCGTGCAGGCGATGGACCCACAAGGTGCCGCGTTCAACCTGGTGGCGCCGGGACACTGAGCCGTTCCAGCACGCGGTCAGCGATACGGCTGCAACGCGCACCCAGGAATGGAAATACGTCGTCCATTCCGCTGGAAAGCGTCGTAACCAGGGACTGCCGCAGGGACTGGCGCGCCCGGAACAGCCGGGTGCGCACGGTCTGGGGATTGATGTCCAGTTGCGCGGCGGTTTCCTCCACCGACAGGCCTTCGACGTCACGCAGCATGAAAACGATGCGAAATTCGTCCGTCAGTCCATCGATCGCCCGCTCCAGAAGGCGCCGCGCTTCAGAGCGCACGGCCTCGGCTTCGGGATCGGTAATCTCGGCCATGCCTGGAAATGGAATGATGCGATCTCCGTTTGCTTCCATGACCTCAAGACTTTCGCCGGGACGGCGGCGGCGCAGCCGCCCCCGCGCTTCGTTCAATGTAATAGCGGTGAGCCAGGTGTTGAGGCCGGATTCGCCCCGAAACGCGGCAATGGCGGCGAAGGCCTTGAGATAAGCATCCTGCAGGATGTCTTCGGCTTCGTCGTCATTGTTCACCACAGCCCGGGCGACCCGGAACAGCCGCTGATTGTGCTTTTGCATGATCGCGCGGAACGCTTCGCGGTCGCCGCCCTGGGCATGCCGCAGTAGCAGCTTCTCCGGCATGGTTGCGTAGTCGAGCGCTGCCTGTCTCATGCGGTCAATGTTCCTTTTCCACCGACAGCTGCACCGTCATGTTGGGATGATAGCGGCAAATCACATTCAAGATGCCCGGATGTTTCAGCGTCACCTGCCCTTCCGCGCCCGGGGCCAGATTGAGGTCAAAACCGGGCTTCGCCGTAGCGGTGTGGCGGAACATGTCGTTGTTCCGCCACACGATCGTATCGCCGACCTTCAAATGCTGGGGCGCGGAACTGAACGCCATATCCTTGATCTCGATGACATAGCGCGCTGCTTCGGCCGGGTGAGGGGTTGCCCAGACCAGAAGCAGCGCGCCAACGACCTGCCTTGTGCGGGTCTTACGGGCCATCTATTTCGCCAGCGACATGGACAGGTGTTCGGCGTGTTGCTGATGCGCGGTGAACAACGACAGGCCAGTCTGCAACAAGGATTTCAGTTCTGCATTTTGTGAATTGGGGATCAGCATATCTTTCAAGGCACCATTGACAGTCTTGTGATAGGCGACTTCGTTCTGGACATAGGCGCGGTCGAAGGCCGCGCCGGACAGTTTGCTCAGTTCGGCCTGCTTGGCCGCCGCCGCCTTGGTCAGAGCCTGGCTGGTGGCATTGTCTTCCGGCGTAACATTCAGCTTCTTGACCAGAGCGAGAGCTTTCTCATTCACGGCCTGGTGGTCGCGCACCATCTCGCTGGCGAACGCCTTGATATCCGGATTGGTGCTTTTCTCCAGCGCTTGTTTCCCGGCGGTGACGTCCAGCACGCCAGCGGTATAGGCAATATGGGCGATTTGCGCGTCATTGGGCTTTTGCGCCTGGGCAAGCGCGGCGGCCGGCATCAACATCAGGGCCGCGAACGTCAATCTGGTCAGCATGGGAGATCTCCTTTGCGGAAACGCGGGCTCGCGCTTCCGGACACCCATTGGATGACCCTGGGGCGGAAATGTTCCCGTGCCGTGGAGATTTTTTTGGGCGCTCTAGCCGGAGTGGGCCTTGGCCCAGCGCACCACCTCTTCATGCGTGGCGAACCAGACGGAACCGCGCGCTTTGGCGTGACGGATTAACTCATCCAGAATCCAGATGCGCGAGCGATAGCCGATGATGTGCGGATGACAGGTGAGCTGGAAAATCCCACCCTCGTCATAGGCCGCGTCGAATTCGCGCCGGAAGATGTCGAACACATCGGTGGGCGGCGTATAGGGACGCTGTGCCTGGAAGCGGTTCATCATGAAATAGACTGCATCGTCGCGCACCCATTCCACCGGCAACTCGATCACCCCACTGGGCTCGCCGTCCAGCAGCAGCTCATAGCAATCTTCGTCCGCCATCAGCGAAGAGTCGTAGAGCAGCCCCATCTCCTTCTGGATCCGCAAAGTTGAAGGACTGAAATCCCAGGATGGCGTGCGCAGGCCCACCGGCCGCTTGCCGGTGATTTTTGTCAGTGCATCCGACGACCGCAGCATCAGATCGAGTTCATCCTCGTAGGACAGGCCGGAATTCAGCTCATGAATCCAGCCATGGATGCCGATCTCATGGCCCGCCGCGATCAGCGACCGCTGCTCTTCGGGATGGATCAACGCCGTAACTGCCGGCACATAAAAAGAGGCGCGCACATCGTGGCGTGCCAGCAGCGCGGCAATGCGGGGCACGCCGACCCGCGCACCATATTGGCCCCAGGACAGCCGGCCGATGGATTTTCCGCCATCGCGCAGTTCGTTGGTCTCATGATCGGAATCGAAAGACAAAGCGAAGGCGCAGCGCGCTCCATCGGGCCAGCTCGCCGGGCGCAGCGGACGGCCCGCACGCGCCTGACCCAGAATACGGCGCCAATGCGCTTCCGGCCATTGCCAGGGCTGCATGTCCTTATCCGTCATCGCGCGTTTCCTTCAGCGGCAGGATCACCGCCAGCGAAATGCAGGCGCATCCG
>Ga0070665_100003102_pt1 | contig 17890 bp, 16 predicted proteins | sample KBSS13metaG_FD_65862 | JGI IMG/M metagenome (GOLD analysis project Ga0070665, IMG submission 65862) | Switchgrass rhizosphere microbial communities from Kellogg Biological Station, Michigan, USA - KBS S1-3 metaG | ecosystem: Host-associated > Plants > Roots > Rhizosphere > Soil ...
AATTCCACACCGGCGCATTCGCGATCGCGGCGCGGGCCGCCTGCCCGGTGGTGCCCGCGGTGATCATCGGCACCCGCCGCAACATGCCGGCGACGCGCGTGTTCCCGCGGCCGGGCCCCATCGAAGTCCGCTTCGGTCCCGCCATCATGGCCACGCCCGCGGGTGATGAAGATCTCGCGTTGAAGCTGCGCGACGCCTCGCGCGCGGCCATCCTCTCCGAGCTCGGCGAACCGGACCTGGCTGCCTGAGTCGTTGACGCTGTGACAAAAGGTTCTGCGCCGCGAACCATGGCAGCAGAACCATGCAACCGGCCGTACTCATGAATCCCGCCGCCGGCGCCGAATTTTCCGCGCTGCTCGAGAGCAATCGGCGACTCATCTTCAAGGTGGCCAACACCTATGGGCGCGGGCGCGCCGACATCGAGGACCTGGCGCAGGAAATCGCCGCGCAATCGTGGCGGGCGTTTCCGACTTACGATTCGGCGCGCAGTTTTTCGACCTGGCTGTATCGCATCGCGCTCAACGTGTCGATTTCCTGGTTGCGCGCGGAGGGGCCACGGCGCCGGCAATCCGTGTCGTTCGAAGCGGAACTGCATGATGCGGCCGTCAACGAACCCCATGACGCGGACGACGGCACCCGCATCCTGCGCGGCTTCATCGACTCGCAGGGGCCGCTCGACCGGGCGTTGCTGCTGCTCTACCTCGAAGAGCGGCCTAACAACGAGATCGCCGAGATCCTCGGGATCACCGGCACCAACGTCACGACCAAGATCAATCGCCTCAAGGAACGCCTGCGCGCCTACGCGGAGAAGAATCATGGAACTCGATGAACTGAAGGCATCCTGGCAGCGCCTGGACCAGCGGGTGCAGGCGCTCACGTTGATCAACCGCAGGCTGACGATCGACACGGCCGTGCGCAAGGCACGCTGGCGACTCGCACCGCTGGTCATGGGCGCGGCGGCGAGCGCCCTCATCGGCGCGGTTTTCGCGGTGCTGTCGGCCATATACATCGGCGATCACCTGGACTCGCCCCCCGCAATGATCGCCGGTGGTTTCCTGCTCGTGATGAGCCTCGCTTTCTGCGTGATCCACGTGGGACGGCTGATCCTGGTACAGCGCGTCGATTTCACACGGCCGGTACTCGAGATCCAGCGGTCGCTGGCCTCACTACAAAGGTGGGAGGCGTGGTCATTCCACGCGGTGTGGGTGGTCTGCTGCCTGTTGCCGCTGGGAATCTTGACTGGCGCCGCCATGGCGATGAAGGGCGCGGTGATCTGGCAGCGCGCACCCGGCTATCTTCTGGCCAATATCCTGGTGTGGGTCGCGTTCGGTGTCGGCCCGCCGCTGCTGTACCTCTGGTCACGTCGCCGCCAGGGCAGGCTCGCCGCGCGCATGGACGCATTCCTGACCAGCCACAGCATCACCAGCGCCAGGGCTGCGATCGAAGAGATCGACGAATTCGCGCGCCCCTGACCGGCTACATGTGGCGGCGATACTGGCCGCCGACGTCGTAGAGCGCGTGCGTGATCTGGCCCAGCGAGCAGACCTGCACGGTCTCGAGCAGCTCCTCGAACACGTTGCCGCCGCTGGCGGCAACCTCCTGCAACTTCTGCAGGGCTCGTGCGGATTCCGCGCGATGCCGCGCCTGGAATTCGCGCACCGCGTCGACCTGCGCGCGTTGCTCCTCTTCCGGCGCGCGGAACAGGGGCGCCGCCGCGTGCTCGTGCCCGCCGCCACGCTCATCGAGGAACATGTTCACGCCGACGATGGGTAGCGAGCCATCGTGCTTGCGCGTCTCGTAGTGCATCGACTCTTCCTGGATCTTGCCGCGCTGATACATGGTTTCCATCGCGCCCAGCACGCCCCCGCGCTCGGCGATCGATTCGAATTCCTTGTACACCGCTTCCTCGACCAGGTCGGTGAGGGCTTCGATGGCGAAGGAACCCTGCCAGGGATTCTGGATCTTGTTGAGCCCCAGCTCGCGGTTGATGATGAGCTGGATGGCCACCGCGCGCCGCACGCTCTCCTCGGTCGGGGTAGTTAGCGCCTCGTCGTAGGCGTTGGTGTGCAGCGAATTGCAGTTGTCGAACAACGCGTACATGGCCTGCAGCGTGGTGCGGATGTCGTTGAACTGGATCTCGCGCGCGTGCAGCGACCGTCCCGAGGTCTGGATGTGGTACTTCAACATCTGGCTGCGAGGCCCGCCGCGGTAGACGTCGTGCATGGCGCGTGCCCAGATGCGGCGCGCCACGCGGCCGATGACCGCGTATTCGGCGTCCATGCCGTTGGAGAAGAAGAAGGAGAGGTTCGGCGCGAAGTCGTCGATCTTCATGCCGCGCGCCAGGTAGTACTCGACGATGGTGAAGCCGTTGGCCAGCGTGAAGGCCAGCTGCGTGATCGGGTTCGCCCCGGCCTCGGCGATGTGGTAACCCGAGATCGACACCGAGTAGAAATTGCGCACGCCGTTCTCGCTGAAGAACTGCTGCACGTCGCCCATCATGCGCAGCGCGAATTCCGTGGAGAAGATGCAGGTATTCTGGGCCTGGTCTTCTTTCAGGATGTCGGCCTGCACCGTGCCCCGCACGCGCGCCAGCGCCTCGGCACGCAGCCCGGTGTACTCCTCGGCGTTCAGCAGGCCGAGATCGACCAGCTTGCGGCCGCTGACGCCCAGCAAGCCGAGCCCGCTGCCGTCGTGGTCCGCCGGCAGCTCGCCGCGGTATTGCGGAAGAGTCGCGTCCAGCTTTCGCAGAGCCGCCTGCACGTTTTCCCAACGACCAGCCTCGCGCAGGTGACGCTCGATGCGCTGGTCGATGGCGGTGTTCATGTACATGGCCAGGATCATCGGCGCCGGGCCGTTGATGGTCATGGAGACGGAGGTGGTTGGCGCGCACAGGTCGAAGCCCGAATACAGCTTCTTCATGTCATCGAGCGTCGCGATCGACACGCCCGAATTGCCGGTGCGCCCGAAGATGTCGGGACGCAGATCGGGATCCTCGCCGTACAGCGTGGTGGAATCGAACGCGGTAGATAGTCGCGTGGCTTCGTGGCCGGCCGCGAGATAGTGGAAGCGCCGGTTGGTCCGCTCGGGCGCGCCCTCGCCCGCGAACATGCGCGTCGGGTCTTCTTCTTCGCGCCGGTACGGGTAGACGGCACCGGTGTACGGGAACGCACCCGGCAGGTTTTCGCTCTCGATGAACTTCAGCCGCTCGCCCCAGGCCTCGAGCTTCGGCGGCGCGAGCTTGGGGATCGGGTTGTGGCTCAACGACTGGGTGAAGTTCTCGCCGCGCACCTCGCGGCCGCGCACCGTGTACGAATATTCGGGCGTGGTGATGCCGTCGATGCGCTGGGGCCAGGCCTTGAGCGCGGCCACGCCGGCCGCGCCGATCTCGCCCAGCGCGCGGTTGTAGCTGGCGCGCAGCGCGTCGAGCGTGTCGCCCGAATTGCCTTCGGGCGCGCTGCCGAGCGGCGCCGGCAGCCGTGAATCTCCCAGCGTTTCCAGCGCGAGGTACAGCCCGTGCGCGCGTTGCGCGGCCTGAGCGCGCGCCTCGCCGCGGGCGCGTACCGCGCGGCCCTGCGTGGAAATCTCGGCCAGGTAGCGCGAGCGCGCCGCGGGGATCAAGGGATCGCGCGAGCGGAACTCCGTCGGCTCGACGACCAGCGGCGCGCCGTCACGCGTGGTCCAGCGGCCCGCAACGCCGCACTCGGCATCCAGCGCCCGCGTCAGCGCCAGGAACAGGCGGTTCACGCCCGGATCGTTGAAGCGGCTGGCGATGGTGGGAAACACCGGGATCTCGGCGTCCGGCAACTTCGCCTGGTCGGGATGATTGCGGCGCCACTGCTTGCGCACGTCACGCAGCGCGTCTTCGGCGCCGCGCTTCTCGAACTTGTTCAACACGATCATGTCGGCGAAGTCGAGCATGTCGATCTTCTCGAGCTGGCTGGCCGCGCCGTATTCGGCGGTCATCACGTACAGCGAGAGATCGGCGAGATCGACGATCTCGGTATCGCTCTGGCCGATGCCGGCGGTCTCGACCACGATGAGGTCGAAACCCACGGCGCGATACAGCGCGATGACGTCGGCCAGCACGGCACTGGTCGCCAGGTGCTGGCGACGCGTGGCCAGCGAGCGCATGAAAACCTGCGGCGTCGACAGCGAGTTCATGCGGATGCGGTCACCCAGCAAGGCGCCACCGGAACGACGGCGCGTGGGATCGATGGCGACCACCGCGACGCGCCGCTCGGGGAACTGCCGCAGGAAGCGCTGCAACAGCTCGTCGTTCAGCGAGCTCTTGCCCGCGCCGCCGGTGCCGGTGAGTCCGATGACCGGCGCCTGTTTCGTACCCGACACGGCCGCACTCAGCGCGCGCCGCAGATCATCGGCCTCGGTGCCATCCGGCGCGCCACCACCTTCCAGCAGCGTGATGGTGCGCGCGATGGCGCCCGCGTCGTCCAGCGACGGAATGCCTGTTTTCGCGGGCTCCTGCGTACGCCCCACGCGGGCGAACACATCGTCGATCATGCCCTTGAGGCCGAGGCGGCGGCCGTCTTCGGGCGTGTAGATCCGCGCGACACCGTAGGCCTCGAGCTCGGCGATTTCCGCCGGCGAGATGGTGCCGCCGCCGCCCACCACCACCTTGATGTGCTGCGCGCCCTGCTCGCGCAGCATGTCGATCATGTAGCGGAAGTATTCGTTGTGGCCGCCCTGGTAACTGCTGACGGCGATCGCGTCCGCGTCCTCGGCGATCGCGGCGCCCACGATGTCCGCGACGCTGCGGTTGTGTCCGAGATGGACCACTTCCGCGCCGCCGGATTGCAGCAGGCGGCGGATCATGTTGATGGCGGCGTCGTGGCCGTCGAACAGCGAGGCGGCGGAGACGAACCGCAACGGCCGTCCGGGTTCGGGCGGTTTCATGGTTTATTACTTGCTGGTAAGTTTTGTTACCGAACAGTAACATGAAGCTCGCCCGCGATACATCACCGGACCCGAGGACTCTCCCGAAACATGCCTGCCGCAACCGCAAAATCCAGCCAGCGCAAGGGCTTGCGCCCGGCCTCCCCGTGGGCGGCGCGGCGCCGGCCGCGCCACGAGCACGCGCTGAAACGCGAGGCGGTGATCCTGGCCGCGGCGCACGCCTTCCGCCAGCGCGGCTACCACAACACCTCGCTCGACGACCTGGCCGCCAGCCTCAAAGTCACCAAGCCCACTCTCTATTTATATGTGCCCAACAAGGAAGCCATCCTGTTCGAATGCTTCCGCGCGGGACTTGCGCAGATCCAGGCCTCGCTCGACGCGAGTGAAAACGCCGCGGGCCCGGCGCGCGAGCGGCTGTTCGCGTTCATGCGCGGCTACGCCGCGGCCATCGTCGGCGACTTCGGCTGGTGCATGCTGCGCGCCGAGGACCAGCACCTGGGCGCCGCCATGAGCCGCCGCATCAAACTACTCAAGGCCGGCATCGACAAGCGCATGCGCGCGCTCATCGAGGCGGGCGTGGCCGACGGCTCGATCCGCCGCTGCGACACACGCATGACCGCGTTCGCACTGGCCGGCGCGCTCAACTGGATGGGCCACTGGTACCGCGAGGATGCGAGCCTCAAGCCGCACGACATCGCGGAAAGATTCATCGATTTTTTCAACCATGGCCTGCGTGGCCAGGCTTGATGGAGTTGTCCCATGAAGACTGAAGTCGTCATCGTCTCGGCCCGCCGCACCCCCATCGGCGCTTTCCAGGGCGTGCTGTTGCCCGTCACCGCGCCGCAGCTCGGCGCCGCGGCCATCAAGGGCGCGCTCGAATCGGCCGGCGTCGCCGGCAGCGAGGTGCAGGAAGTCATCATGGGCTGCGTGCTGCCCGCCGGCCTCGGCCAGGCGCCGGCGCGCCAGGCATCGCTCGCCGCCGGCATCCCCACCGGCGTGCCCACCACCACCATCAACAAGATGTGCGGCTCCGGCATGAAGGCCGTGATGATGGCCGCCGACCAGCTGCGCGCCGGCGACGTGGCCGTGGCGCTGGCCGGCGGCCTCGAGTCCATGAGCAACGCCCCCTATCTACTGCCCAAGGCGCGCGGCGGCATGCGCATGGGCCACGGCGAAGTTCTCGACCACATGTTCTACGACGGCCTGCAGAGCCCGTTCGACGGCCAGATGATGGGCGCCTTCGCCGAGGCCACGGCGCAGAAGTATGGCTTCTCGCGCGCCGACCAGGACGCCTTCGCCACCGAGTCCACGCAGCGCGCCCTGAAGGCGGTGAACTCCGGCGCCTTCGCCGCCGAGGTCACGCCGGTCACGGTCAAGGGCCGCAAGGGCGACACCGTGGTCGACCGTGACGAGACCCCCTTCACCGTCGACCTCGCCAAGATTCCCACGCTGAAGCCGGCTTTCCGCAAGGACGGCACGGTCACCGCGGCGTCCTCGTCCTCGATCTCCGACGGCGCCGCGGCCGTGGTGTTGATGTCCGCCGCCGAAGCCGCGCGCCGCGGCGTCAAACCACTGGCGCGGATCCTCGGCTACACCAGCTTCGCGCGCGAGCCCGAGTGGTTCACCACCGCGCCGGCTGGCGCCATCCAGAAGCTGCTCACGCAGCTCGGCTGGAAGGCATCCGAGGTCGATCTCTACGAGGTCAACGAAGCCTTCGCCGCCGTTGCCATGGCGGCCATGCGCGATGTCGGATTCGATCACTCCCGCACCAACATCCTCGGCGGCGCCTGCGCGCTCGGCCATCCCATCGGTGCCACCGGCGCGCGCATCATCGCCACGCTGGTGCATGCACTGCGGGCGCGCGGCGGCGGACGTGGCATCGCGTCGTTATGTATCGGCGGCGGCGAGGCCACGGCCATTGCGGTCGAGGTGCCGTAACGCATCGTGGTCCGATATGCTGTGCGCGTCCTGACCCGCGGGTCCGACTTCTTGGGGTTTCGATGAAACTAGCTGACGCGCGCGCCGTCGTGACTGGCGGCGCTTCCGGTCTCGGGCTTGCCGTCGCGCGCCACATCACGGCGGCGGGCGGCCGCGTCACGTTGTTAGATGTCCAGGAAGGGCCTGGCCAGGCCGCGGCCGCATCGCTGGGTGCCAGCGCCGGCTTCGCCAAGTGCGACGTCACTTCCGAAACCGAGGTCAATGCGGCCATGGAATCCGCGCGCGCCGGCATGGGCTCCATCAACCTGCTGGTCAATTGCGCGGGCGTGATCGGCGCCGGGCGTGTGCTCGGCAAGAACGGCCCGATGGCCGGCGACTTCTTTTCCAAGGTCGTGCAGATCAACCTGGTCGGCACGTTCCAGTGCGACAAGGCCGCCGCGGCCATCATGCAGCACAACACGCCCACCGCCGACGGTGAACGCGGCGTCATCATCCACACCTCTTCGGTGGCGGCGTACGAAGGCCAGATCGGCCAGGCGGCCTACGCGGCCACCAAGGCCGGCGTCGCCGGCATGACGCTGCCCATCGCGCGCGAGCTCGCCATGTTCGGCATCCGCGTGTGCTCGATCGCGCCGGGCATATTCGGCACGCCGATGCTGGCCGCGATGCCGCAGGACGTGCAGGACTCGCTCGGCAAGCAGGTGCCATTCCCGCCGCGCCTCGGCAGGCCCGAGGAATTCGCGGCCGTGGTGCAGACCATCTTCGAGATCACCTATCTCAACGGCGAGACCATCCGTCTCGACGGCGCGATCCGCATGCAGCCGAAGTAGCAGCGCGAGCGTAGCGAGCGAAAACGATGAACAACGGCCCAGCACAACGCGACGTCATGGAATACGACGTAGCCATCGTCGGCGCCGGCCCGGCCGGGCTCGCCACCGCGATCCGCCTCAAGCAGCGCAATCCCGAGCTGACCGTCTGCATCCTGGAAAAAGGCTCGACGCTGGGCGCGCACATCCTCTCCGGCGCGGTGCTCGAGCCGGGACCGCTGGACGCGCTGCTGCCCGAGTGGCGCAATGCCGCGCTTCCCATCTGCGTGCCGGTGACGCACGACGAGTTCCGCTGGTTCGGCCGCCGCGGCGCGCGCAACGTGCCGTGGATTCCGCGCTACCTGCGCAACGAGGGCAACTTCATCATCTCGCTGGGCGGGCTGGTGCAGTGGATGGGCACGCAGGCCGAAAGCCTCGGCATCGACGTGTTCGCCGGTTTCGCCGCCGCGCTGCCGCTGTTCGACGACGACGGCTCGGTGGCCGGCGTGCAGATCGGCGACATGGGCGTGCAGCACGACGGTACCCGCGGCCCTAACTACACGCCCGGCCCCGAAGTGCGCGCGCGTCTCACCGTGATCGCCGAAGGCTGCCGGGGCAGCCTCGCGAAGGTGCTGATCAAGCGCTACAACCTCGACGAGAAGTCGGATCCGCAGGTGTACGCGCTCGGCATGAAGGAACTCTGGCAGTTGCCGCCGGGACGGGTGCGGCCCGGCCTGGTGCAGCACAGCGTGGGCTGGCCGCTGGACTCGAAGACCTACGGCGGCAGTTTCGTCTATCACCTGACCGACAACCGCGCCTACGTCGGTTTCGTCACCGGGCTCGACTACCGCGATCCACGCTTCTTCCCGTTCGAGGCGTTCCAGCAGTTCAAGCATCACCCGTCGATGCACGAATTCCTCAAGGGCGGCGAGATCGTCTCCGCCGGCGCGCGCTCGATCGCCGCGGGTGGATTCCAGTCCATGCCCAAACTCGAGATGCCCGGTGCCGTGCTGGTCGGCGATTCCGCCGGCACGCTCAACGTGCCCAAGATCAAGGGCATCCACCAGGCGCTGCGCTGCGCGATGGCGGCGGCCGACTACTTCGTCGAGAACAACACCAGCATCGGTTTCGATTCCGTGTGGCGGAAGACCGAGGCGGTGAGCGAGCTGCGCGAGGTGCGCAACATCAAGCCGGGCTTCAAGGCGGGTCTGCGCCTGGGCGTGGTGAACGCCGCCGTGGAGAGCGTTCTCGAAGGCAAGACGCCGTGGACCTTGCGGAACAAGGCCACCTTCCCGCTCGAGAAGCTCGCGGAGTACGAGTCGCCCAACCGGCACTGGGTGACCCGCGACCTGCCGCCGCGCGACCGGCTGAGCTCGGTGTTCTTCGCCACCACCGCGCACGACGAGGTGCAGCCCACGCATCTCAAGGTGCGCGACCGGAACATCTGCGCCACCACCTGCGCGCAGGAGTACGGCAATCCGTGCACGCGTTTCTGCCCGGCGTCGGTGTACGAAATGGTCGACGACGAGGCTGGCGGCAAGCGCCTGCAGATCAATGCCGCGAACTGCGTGCACTGCAAGGCCTGCGACATCAAGGACCCTTACCAGATCATCGACTGGACCACGCCCGAAGGCGGCTCCGGTCCCAACTACCAGCTGCTGTGAACGCGTCCAACGACGTGCTCGGAGCGCTGTACGCGCGCGAGATCGCCAAGCGCGGCTTTTCGTCGGATCCGGCCCAGGTGGCCGCGCTCGCCTCGCTCGAAAGACTGCGCGCCGAGCTGACCACGGCCGCTTCCGCTCCGTTGGGCAAACGACTGCTGCGCGGCCTGACGCGCGACAACGGCGGCCATCGCGGCGTCTACCTCTGGGGCGGCGTCGGGCGTGGCAAGACCTGGCTCATGGATCTCTTCTATTCGAGCCTGGCCATCGCGCAGAAGCGCCGCACGCACTTCTATCGCTTCATGCAGGAAGTGCACGCCGACCTGAAGCGTCTCAAGGGCATGCAGTCGCCGCTCGAGGGCGTGGCCGACAAGATCGCCAGGAAGGCGCAGGTCATCTGCTTCGACGAGTTGTTCGTCTCCGACATCGCCGATGCGATGATCCTCGCGGGGCTGTTCGGCGCGCTGACCAAGCGCGGCGTCGCGCTGGTGTTCACCTCGAACGTCAAGCCGAAAGACCTCTACAAGGGTGGCCTGCAGCGCGATCGCTTCACGCCGACCATCGCGCTGATCGAGAAGCACTGCGACGTGATCGCCGTGGACGGCGGCGTCGACTACCGGCTGCGCCAGCTGAAGAAGGCGACTATCTACCTGCCCACCGGCGGCGCCGACACGCAGAAGAAGCTCGAGGAACTGTTCGACGACCTGTCCGACGACGACGTCGAGACCGACGGCACCATCACCATCAACCATCGCAAGATCAAGGTGCTGCGCGAGAGCGAGAACGTCATCTGGTTTGATTTCGCGGCGCTGTGCGAGGGGCCGCGCAGCCCGGCCGACTACATCGCGATCGCCAGCGAATACCAGTCGGTGATCATCAGCGGCGTGCCCGTGCTGCACGACACGGCCGACAACGCCGCGCGCCGGTTCATCTCGGTGATCGACGAGTTCTATGACCGCGGCGTCAACGTGGTTCTGTCGGCCGCCGCGGCGCCGGCCGAGCTGTACAAGGGCGAGAAGCTCAAATTCGAATTCCAGCGCACCTCGAGCCGCCTGACCGAGATGCAGAGCGAGGAATACCTCGCTCGCGCGCACCGCGCGGCATAGACAACAGCGCACCGCGCGGCATAGACAACAGCGCACCGCGCGGCCTGACGGCCAATCAGCGGCAGCGCGCCTCGAAACACAGGTGCTGGCTGAAGAACGGCAGCACGCGGTTCTGGAAACGATCGGCGACCCGGCTGGTGTGCGTGCCCGGGTACTCCTCGAAAGAATTGGCGATGCCGTAGCGGTCCAACGCCTCGTGCAGCTTGCGCGTGTCGCCCCGCAAGCCGTCCTGGTCGCCCACGTCCAGTGAGATGGCGCGGTAGCGCCGCAGGTTGCCGACGTACTGGTCGAGGAAGGACAGCGGCGCATTGGCCGCCCATTTCGCCAGCACTTCGGGTACGGGCTGGCCATCCTGCGTCGGCAGGTCGCTGAAGAACGGCGGCTTGGCGGGGTTCGGTGACCAGGCCGCGGCGGAGGCGAAAGTGGCGCGCGCCATGAAGTGCAAAGTCGAGAAATCCTCCACCGACTTCACCGCTTCGAAGGACCTGGCCTGCTGCGGATCCGGCGCGCCACGCGCCGACAGGCAACACGGGCTCATGACGTACAGCGCGCCGTACACGTCGGCGTGTTTCATGCCGATGCGCGTGGCGCCGTAACCGCCCATCGAGTGGCCCACGAGCCCGCGGCTCTCGCGCGCCGCCAGCGTGCGGTAGTGCGCGTCCACATACGCGACGACATCACGCGCCACGTAGTTTTCGAAGTCTCCGGTCGTGACCGAGCTCGAATACATCGAGCCGAGGTGCAGCGTCCTGGAATCCGGCAGCACCACGATCATTTCGCGCGCGCCCTGCGCGAAGGCGCCTTCGATGGTCTGCGGCACGTGTATCTCGCCGGCCCACTGCTCGGCGCCGATGAAGAATCCGTGCAGCGCGTACACGACGGGATAGCGGTGTTTTCCCTTCGAGTAGCCCGGCGGCAGGAATACCAGCGCATCGCGGTCCACGGCGTCGCCTTCGAGGTTGCCCTCCAGCGCCTGGCCGTGGATCTTGATGTGCTCCACGGTCACCGCCTTCGCACCCGCCACCACGGGCGGTACTTCGGTTTGCACCTGTGCGCGCGCGACGCTCGCCAGCAAGGCGATTGCCAGAACAAATTTCTTCATCGAAGTTCCCTTCGTTGTCCGCACCCGCAGTGTAGAAGCCGCCCTCGGCAGCCGTGATGCGATCCCGCGCGGCCGCGATACGTGTTTGCACATCCCTTTCGAAACGCGGTGGCGTGCTAACGTTCGCGCCTCTTTCGAAGGGGACTCTCATGATCAAACTTGCGCGCGCCTGCTTGTGCGTGGCCGGTGCACTGCTCTCCGTGGCCGCGAATGCCGATGACACCGTCAAGCTCAACATCGATGCCGGCAAGCCCGGCGCGAAGATCGAGCGGCACATTTTCGGCCAGTTCGCCGAACACCTGGGCCGCGGCGTCTACGAGGGCGTCTGGGTAGGACCCGATTCGAAGATCCCCAATACGCGTGGCATCCGCAACGACGTGGTCGCGGCGCTCAAGGCCATCAAGGTGCCGAACGTGCGCTGGCCCGGCGGCTGCTTCGCGGACGAATACCACTGGAAGAACGGTATCGGCCCGCGCGACAAGCGTCCGCCGACGCTCAACCCGAACTGGGGCGGCGTCATCGAGCCCAACACCTTCGGCACGCACGAGTTCTTCGACTTCCTCGACCAGGTCGGCGCCGACGCCTATCTATCGATCAACGTCGGGTCCGGCACGGCGGCCGAAGCGGCCGACTGGCTCGAGTACCTGACCACGCCGCAACCCACCGCCCTGCAGCAGCAGCGCGCCGCCAACGGGCACCCCGAGCCATTCCGCGTGCCGATCCTGGGACTGGGCAACGAGACCTGGGGCTGCGGCGGTTCGATGACGCCCGAGTACTACACCGACCAGCTCAAGGTCTACGCGCGCTACGCGCGCAACTACAACAGCAAACAACCCATGCGGCGCATCGCCGTGGGACCCGACGGCAGCCACACCGACTACACCGAGGCGGTGATGGCCGCGTGGAAGAACAAGACCTGGGCCTGGGACATCGAGGGCATCTCGCTGCACTTCTACACCGTGGTGAAGTTCCCCCCGACGTACAAGTCCGTGGATTTCGCCGAGGACGACTACGCCACGCTGCTGCGCGAGACGCGCCGCATGTACGACCTGCTCAAGATGCACGGCGACATCATGGACAAGTACGATCCGGAGAAGAAAGTACTGCTGTCGGTCGACGAATGGGGCGTGTGGCTGGAGAAGCTGCCGGGCACCACCGAAGGTTTCCTCGAACAGCAGAACAGCCAGCGCGACGCCATCATCGCGGCGCTGAACTTCAATGCCTTCGCGCGGCACGCGGATCGCGTGCGCATCGCCAACATCGCGCAGATGGTGAACGTGCTGCAGGCCATGATCTTCACGCGCCAGGAGAAGATGCTGCTGACGCCCACCTACCACGTGTTCCGCATGTACGTGCCGTTCCAGGACGCCACGTTCCTGCCGGTGTCCTACGAGGCGGGCAAGTACACGCACGGCAACATCGAGCTGCCGCGCGTGGACGCCATCGCGGCCAGGGGCGCGGATGGCAAGGTCTGGCTGGCGCTGACCAACCTGGATCCGGCGCGGCCGGTCACCTTCGACGTGCAGGTCCCCGGCGTGAATGCCAAGGCCGCGCGCGGCGAGACATTGACCGCACCGCGATTCAACAGTGTGAACACCTTCGAGGCGCCGCAAACCGTGAAGCCGAAGCCCGTGAGCGCGAAGGCGGCCGGTGGCAAGCTGGCCATCAAACTCGAGCCGGCCTCGGTGACGGTGGTCGCGCTCGAGTAGTAGCAAGGCTCAGTCGAGGACGCGGGCCGTGCCCTCGACCAGCCAGGCAAACAACTCGCGCGCCTTGCGATGCTCGAGCAACGGCGCGCCCTGCCCTGACCACAATGAAATGAGATCGGTGCGGCCGGCCGCCAGCGCGGCCGCCCGCAGCCTGGCCGTGAGCCAGGCATGCACCGGGTACGGCGCGAAGGCGCCCTGCTTGTCGCGCATCGCGTCGATGAAGCCATTGTGGATGCTGCGCGCCAGCCGTCCGGTGAATGCGCGTGTCAGCGTGGTGCGGCGCGCATCCGCGCTGAACAACTTGTCCCGATGCAAGGGCGCGGCGTTGGACTCCTCGCAGGCCAGGAACGCCGTGCCGATCTGCGCGGCCGACGCGCCGAGCTTCAGCGCCGCCGCGATGCCACGCCCATCCGCCATGCCACCGGCGGCAATCACCGGCGCTTTCACCGTGTCCACGACCTGCGGGATCAGCGCCAGCGTCCCGGTCAGGCAGTCTTCCGGCTCCATGAGGAACGACACGCGGTGACCGCCGGCTTCGAAGCCAGTGGCAACGATGGCGTCGACGCCCGCATCGTCCAGTAGTTTGGCCTCGGCCGATGTGGTAGCGGCGCCCAGCGTGACGATGCCCGCGCGACGGCACCTCTCGAGAACCTCCGGCTTCGGCACGCCGAAGATGAAGCTGAACACCGGCGGCTTGAGTTCCAGCACGGTCTCGAGCTGCTCGTCGAACCGCGGCCCGAAGCGCGCCGGGCGCGCCGGCATGGGCACGCCGAGCTCCAGGAAATACGGGCGCAGCAATTCGCAGGCCGCATTCCAACGCGCATCGCCGAGCTGCGGATCGTCGCTGTCGCCGAGCGGCAGCCACAGGTTGAGCGCGAAGGGACGTCGTGTGCGCGCGCGGATTTCACCGGCGACCTTGCGAATGCCTTCGCCCTCGAGGTGATGCACGCCAAAAGATCCGAGGCCACCGCTCTCGCTGACCGCCACCACCAGATCGACGGCCGACAGGCCGCTGCCGAAGGGCCCCTGCACGATGGGCGCCGCGAGGCCGAGCCGGCGCGTGACTGCTGTGTCTTTCCACATGCCGCACAGCGTAAGCTCATACGCTCCATCTGGTAAGTACGCACCTTTCGGTAACCATGAAGACCAACGTATATAGCCGCGACTGCCCGTCACAGGGCATCCTCACGCTGATCGGCAGCAAGTGGTCGATGCTGATCCTCTGCTCGCTGAAGGATGGCGCGCGCCGTACCCACGAGCTCAAACGCCGCCTGGGCGGTGTTTCGTCGAAGATGCTCACGCAGACGCTGCGCGAGCTCGAGCGCCACGGCATCGTGCATCGCCAGGATTTCGGCGAGGTGCCGCCGCGCGTGGAATACCGCCTCACACCGCTGGGCCGCTCGTTGTCGGCGCTCATCGTCGACATCGAGGCGTGGGTGACGACTAACTACACCCGCATGACCAGCGTGGCGCGCAAGTACGACGCCGACGCGGCCTGAGTCCCCGGAAGCGTGCGGCCGGACGACCGCACGCCGCGGGGTTCGCGCGACTCACGCCGCCGCGGGCGCCTGCTGCGCGGCGCAGGCCTGGCGCATGCCGGCCTCGATCTCGGCCGGCGACAGGTCCTTGACCTGCGTCGCCACCGACCACGAGTGTCCGAACGGATCCTTGAACACGCCGTAGCGCGCGCCCCAGAACATTTCCGCCACCGGCATGATCACCGTGACACCCGCCGCGATGGCGCGCGCGAAGCTCGCGTCCGCGTCTTCGACCGACAGGTGGATGGTGACCGGGCTGCCGCCCAGGCCGCGCGGGTCGCGCGCGCCCATGGGCGCGCATTCCTCGGTCAGCATCAGCACGGAATTGCCGATGCGGAGCGACGCGTGCAGCAGGCTGCCATTGGGCGCCACCAGCCGCGAGAGCTCCTCGGCGCCGAACGCGCGCTGGTAGAACTCGATGGCGGCGAGCGCTCCCTTGCACACGATCATCGGCGTAAGTGAATGAAAGCCTTCGGGAATGGGTTTGGCCGCAGGTCGGGACATGGTCTATCTCCAGCTGTTTGTGGGGTGACAGACAGTGGTCGAGCGGCGGCAATCGGATTCGACAGCGGCCCGAAGATTTTCTACCTTGGCGACCATGAAATACGCCGCCCCAACTACATTCATCGCCCTCTTTTGTGTATTGGGTTGTGCGACCAAGCAGCCCAAGCCCGATGAAGCCGCGGACGACGGCCTGGTGCGGGTTGAAAACGTCATGCTCGATGAGCTCTTCGTGGCGCCGAACGTGTCGCTGGGCCACTACCGGCGCGTCCTGCTCGAGCCCATCGAAATCGAGTTCCAGGATGGCTGGCGCCAGAAACATCCCGACATGAACGACCGGGAATTCGAGTACTTCAAGACGCAACTCACGGACGCGTTTCGCGAAACGCTGGTGGCCGAGCTGGCGCGAGGCGGCTACGCCCTCGCCGAGGCGCCGGCCCAGGACGTACTGCGCCTGCGGGTCGGAGTCGGCGACGTGGACTTCGCCGCGCCGGAAACCGGCGTCGACAAGGTGACGAGCGTGTACGTGGACGGCAAGATGACCCTGCGCGTGCAGGGCTTCGACTCACCGAGCGGCGCGCTCATCGCACGAGCCAGGGACTACGAGGAGGACCCGGAGTCCCGTCACCTCAAGCGCGCCGACCGCGTGCGGGCCCTGCACAACGCGCAAATGATTTTCGAGAAATGGGCGCAGGAACTGCGCAGCGCGCTGGACGTCGCGAAGGTGAGCGCCGGCGCGAGAACGCTGCAGCAGTAGTCAGGCAGTAAACGCGGCCGCGGTCTTCCTGCGCACTTCTTCCGCGCTCACGCCGGGCGCCAGCTCCAGCAGCTTGAACGGCGCATGCCGGTCCGGCCGCTCGAACACCGCGAGATCGGTGATCAGCATGTCCACGCAGTTGGCCCCGGTCAGCGGCAGATCGCAACGTGGCTTGAATTTCGGGGCGCCGTCCTTGCTGTTGTGTTCCATGACCACGACCACGCGGCGTACTCCGGCCACCAGGTCCATGGCCCCGCCCATGCCCTTGACCATCTTGCCCGGCACCATCCAGTTGGCGAGGTCGCCGTTCTCGGCCACTTCGAGCGCGCCCAGCACCGAGAGATTGATGTGGCCGCCGCGGATCATGCCGAAGCTGTCCGACGAGGAAAAATACGCCGAGGTCGGAAGCTCGGTGATGGTCTGCTTGCCCGCATTGATGAGGTCGGGATCCTCTTCACCCTCGTAGGGGAACGGGCCCATCCCCAGCATGCCGTTCTCGGACTGCAGCACCACGTTCATGCCCGCCGGGATGTAGTTGGCCACCAACGTCGGAATGCCGATGCCCAGGTTCACGTAGTAACCGTCGCGCAGTTCCTTCGCGGCGCGCCGGGCCAGGTCTTCTCGCGTCCACGGCACGGTCAGGCCCTCTTTCGCACGGTGCGCTGCTCGATGCGCTTCTGGTAGTTCGAACCCCGGATGATCCGCTGCACGAAGATGCCCGGCGTGTGCACCTGGTCCGGATCGAGCTCGCCCGGTTCGACCAGGTGCTCGACTTCTGCCACCGTTACGCGGCCCGCCGTCGCCATCATCGGATTGAAATTGCGCGCGGTTTTTCGATACACCAGGTTGCCCTCGGTATCTCCTTTCCACGCCTTGACGATGGCGAGATCCGCGGTGAGCCCGGTCTCCAGCACGAAGGTCTCGCCGTTGACCTCGCGCGTCTCCTTGCCCTCGGCCACCACGGTGCCGGCACCGGTGCGCGTGTAGAAACCATAGATGCCCGCGCCACCGGCGCGAACGCGCTCGGCCAGCGTGCCCTGCGGGTTGAATTCCAGCTCCAGCTCCCGGGCCAGGTACTGGCGTTCGAACTCCTTGTTCTCGCCGACGTAGGAAGAAACCATTTTGCGGATCTGGCGGGTCTCCAGCAGCAGGCCGAGGCCAAAGCCGTCGACGCCGGCGTTGTTGGAGATCACGGTGAGATTCTTGGCACCCGAATCCCGCAACGCGACGATCAGGTTCTCGGGGATGCCGCACAGGCCGAAGCCGCCGGACATCACCGTCATGCCGTCGCGCGTGAGCCCGGCGAGCGCGGACTTCGCATCGGCGAAGACTTTCCTCTGGCCCGGATTACTGGGCATCGATCTGCTTCGACGGATGGGCGGCGGCGAACGCCGACATGCGATTGCAGTTCTCCCAGATCAACACCAGCTTCGGATATCGCTTCGGGTCGACCCCGAAACGCTCGGCGGCGTACAGCTGCGGCACCAGGCAGCAGTCGGCCATGGTGGGCGTGTCGCCGTGCGAGAACTTGCCGTGCGGTTCTTCGCGTTCGATGTGCGCGTTGTAGGCGTCGAGGCCGCGCGTGATCCATTCCTTCATCCAGGCATTGATCGCCGCTTCGTCGAGTTTCAGGACTTCCTTGAGGTACTTGGTGGTGCTGGTGTTCTGCAGCGGCTGGATATCGCAGGCGATGATCTGCGACAACATGCGCACCCGCGCGCGGCCTTCGGGATCCCGGGGCAGCAGCGCCGGCTGGTGATGCGTCTCGTCGAGGTACTCGATGATGGCCAGCGATTGCGAGTAGCGCTGGCCGTCGTGCACCAGCGTCGGCACGCGGCTCTGCGGGTTCACGCCCTTGTAC
>Ga0070665_100003105_pt1 | contig 17887 bp, 15 predicted proteins | sample KBSS13metaG_FD_65862 | JGI IMG/M metagenome (GOLD analysis project Ga0070665, IMG submission 65862) | Switchgrass rhizosphere microbial communities from Kellogg Biological Station, Michigan, USA - KBS S1-3 metaG | ecosystem: Host-associated > Plants > Roots > Rhizosphere > Soil ...
GGCACATCCACCGATAGCTGCTGCGCATGGACAAAACAAGCATCGCCGTTGCGGGCGCAGGCTACATCGGTCTCGCTCATGTGAGCGTAATCCAGCAAAGCCCAACCTGCACGCTGTCGGCCATCGTCGACCCCTCGCCCGCCGGTCAAGGCCATGCCGACAAGGCCGGCGTGCCGCTGTTCAAATCGTTGACCGATCTATTCCGCAACGGCAACCCTGACGGTGTCGTGCTCGCCACGCCGAACCAGTTGCACGTCGCCCATGCGCTCGAATGCATCGCAGCCGGCGTCCCGATGCTGCTGGAGAAGCCGATTGCGCCGACCGTGGCGGAAGCCGAGTCGCTCGTGAGCGCGGCCGATGATGCTCATGCGAAAATCCTGATCGGGCATCATCGCGCGCACAGCCCCATCATGGCGAAGGCGAAGGCGGTGATCGAGTCGGGTCAACTCGGCAAGCTGGTTGCCGTGACGGGCAGCGCCATGTTCTACAAGCCCGATCAATACTTCGCCGATGCGGCGTGGCGGCGGGAGGTGGGCGGAGGGCCGATCCTGATCAACATGATTCACGAAGTGCACAACCTGCGCATGCTCTGCGGCGAGATCGTCGCGGTGCAGGCTTTTGCCTCGAACGCGTTGCGCGGCTTCGCGGTCGAGGATACCGTGTCGATCAACCTGCGGTTCGCCAACGGCGCGCTCGGCAGCTTCCTCTTGAGCGACACCGCGGCCAGTCCCCGCAGCTGGGAGCAGACGTCGCAGGAAAACAAGGCCTATTCGACGTACGATGACGAGGACTGCTACGTCATCGTGGGGACCAATGGCAGCCTCTCCGTGCCGACGATGCGAATCAAGTCGTATCCGCGTCCGGAAGACCGGTCGTGGTGGAAGCCGTTCGAGGTCGGGGTCATCGGCATGGTGCGCGACGATCCCCTGAAGCACCAGATGGAGCATTTCGGGGCCGTGATCCGCGGGGAAGCGCAGCCGCTGGTCAGTGCACGCGACGGGCTCGCGAACCTGCGCATCACCGAGGCCATCGCCCAAGCCGCGAAATCCGGCACCGTCGTCAGCACGGCGTCAAACTGAGACCGCACCCAAGAAGGGACAACATGAAAATCCTCATGCTCCACGGCATCAACCACAACATGTTCGGCAAGCGCGACCCGAAGCAGTACGGCACGATCACGCTGGCCGAGATCGACGCCTCGCTGCGTGCGCTGGGCAAGGAGCTCGGCGCCGAGGTCGAGAGCTACCAGACCAACAGCGAAGGCGCGATGTCCGAGCGCATCCACCAGGCGTACACGGAGGGCAAGGATGCCGTGCTCCTCAACGCCGGCGCGTGGACGCACTACAGTTATGGAATACGTGACGCGCTCGCGATCCTGACCGTGCCGATCGTCGAGATCCACATGTCGAACATCCATGCACGCGAAGCGTTTCGTCACGTCTCCGTCTTCGCCGAACTGGTGAAGGGCCAGATCTGCGGCTTCGGCGTCGATAGCTATCTCCTCGGCCTCCGTGCTGCGGTGACGGCTATCAAGGAAGCGAAGAAGGGTTGAACACGGATGTGCGGTCGCGCGCCAGTTGCGTGAGCGCGGTTGGGCGGTCTATGGACCTGCCCGATCGAGTCCGTGATTCCCATTTGTTCGCAATTGCAATCGGATCCCGCTTCGCGGGGATGACAATTGAGAATATGTCATTTGCTTTTGGTCGTGCGACGTTTCGATGACGGTTGAGATATGTCATTTGCTTTTGCTCGTGCGACATCTTGATGAAGGTAGCGGTACGTCTATTGCTTTTGGGCACACGCCGTTTTGACTCGAGTCCCCCGGTCTGCGTGGCCGGGTGACGTTTCCCAAATCGCCCGCCTACCATCCTTCATTTCCGCGAAAGCGGGAATCCATTTTGCATAGCAAGAAAACCAACGCCGAACCGTTTTCGCGTCGCATACCGCTCATCGTGGCGGCGGCGTTCTTCATGGAGGCGCTGGACAGCACGATCATCACGACGGCGCTGCCCGCCATTGCGCAAGGCTTCGGCGAATCCACCCTCACGCTGACGGCCAGCGTCACGGTCTACCTCGTCGCGATGACCGCGCTGGTTCCGGCAGCAGGCTGGGCAAGCGATCGTTTCGGCGCGCGCAACCTGTTCGCAGCAGCGATCGGCGTCTTCACGCTGGCGTCGCTGCTATGCGGCCTCAGTCCCTCGTTCTGGACGCTCATCGCCGCGCGCACGCTGCAGGGCGCCGCCGCGGCCTTCATGTCGCCGGTCGGACGCCTGATCGTGCTGCGCGAGACGCCCAAGTCCCGCATCATCGAGGCGATCGGCATGATCGTGTGGCCCGGCCTGATCGCACCCGTCATCGGGCCTCCGCTGGGTGGATTCATCACCACGTTCGCGTCATGGCGGTGGATCTTTCTCATCAACATTCCACTCGGCCTGCTCGGCATTTTTCTGGTGCTTCGATTCGTGCCGAAACACGCCGGACGTGGGCACGCGCGATTCGACGCGATGGGCTTTTTACTCACAGCCGCGGCGCTGGCGACGCTGATCCACGGATTGTCGACCCTCGCGCACGGCGAAGGCGGGGCGGCGACCAGCGGCGCCTTTGTCGCCATCGGGCTCGCGTGCGGCTATGCGGCCATCCGCCACGCGAGACGTCATCCCGCTCCGATGCTCGATCTTGCGGCCGTCGCGTTCCCGACGTTCGCCCTCAGCACCGTCACGGCGGGGCTTGCAGCGCGGGTTGCCATCAGCATGACACCCTTTCTGTTGCCGCTGATGTTCCAGTTCGGGTTTGGCGCGACTCCATTCCAGGCCGGCATCATGGTGCTGGTCTACATGGCGGGCAATCTCGCGATGAAAGGCATGACCACGTCGATCCTGCGCCGCTTCGGCTTTCGTGCCGTCATTCAGGTGAACGGGGTGCTGTGCGTCGCGTCGCTCGTCGCATGCGGATTGATGTCGCCCGTCGTGCCCATGCCGTTCATCTATGGCGTCCTGTTCGTCGCCGGGATGACGCGCTCGATGAACTTCACGTCGATGGCCACGCTCGCTTTCGCCGATGTGCCGGAGCGATTGCGTCCAGCGGCGACCACACTGGCCGCGATGTCGCAGCAGGCGGCCGGCGCGATCGCCGTAGCGGTCGCGGCTCTGGCGCTCGGTCTCTCGCAGACAATCCGCGGCAGCAGCCACCTTGCGCTCGCCGACTTCCAGAATGCCTTGTTCGCGTCGGCATTCATCATGGCGGTCGCGGTACTGTGGGCAGGTCGCCTGCCGCACGATGCCGGGGTCGAGCTATCGGGTCGGACCTGAGCCGGCCTACCGATCCCTTTACGCCGTGGCGAGCCGCTCCACGGCGTCTTCGGCGTAGAGCACGCCGTCCTCCACCAGCGTTTCGATCTCGGTTGCGGTATAGCCAAGCATTGCCGCGATGTCCCGGTTGTGCTGGCCCATGAGCGGCGCGACGCTCCGGGGTGACGTATCGCAATCGGAGAACCGGAAAGGCAGGTTGGGCATCCTGATGCGCCCCAGCACCGGATGCTCCTGCTCGACGATCATTCCCCGCGCCTGGATTTGCGGGTCGGCGATCACCTCGTCGATTCGCTGCACCAGCGCGCTGGGGACCCCGGCATCGTCGAGTGCCGTCATGCAGGCCTGGCGCGACGGTTGCGCCAGCGTCCATGCGCGCACGAGCGCCAGCGCGGCTTCGCGGTGTGCATTGCGTCCCGCCGCCGTATGAAATCGCGTATCTGCGGCCAGCGCTGGGCCGCCGATGAGGCCGGCAAGGCGCTTCCATGCGTCGTCGACCTGCGCCGCGATCACGAGGTATCCGTCGCGCGCCGTGAAGACGCCATATACCGCCGTGTCGGGCTGGTCGTGACCCGTCTGCACGGGAATCACCTGGCCGTCGCTCAAGGTGTAGCACTGCACGGCATAGTCGTGAATGGACACCATGCAGTCGTAGAGCGCCATGTCGATGTGCTGGCCTTTGCCGCTTTTCGCGCGGCCGAGAAGCGCGGCGCACACTGCAGCCACGCCGTGAATGCCGGTGTACATGTCGGCCACCGGCATGCGAAAGAGCGGCGGCGGCGCGCCCGGAACGCCGATCTGCGCCATGGCGCCGCTCTTCGCCTCGGCGATCAGCCCGAAACCGGGTCGCGCCGAATCGGGACCCGTATGGCCATACGCCGAGACCGAGCAGTACACGAGGCGCGGATTGCGCGAGGATAAGGCTTCATAGCCGAATCCGAGTTTCGCCAGCGTGCCCGGACGATAATTTTCGACGAACACATCGGCCGTTTCCACCAGTCTGTGCAGGAGCGCAGACCCGCGCGCGTCCTTCACGTTGACGCACAAGCCCTGCTTGCCCATGTTCTGCTGCAGGTAGTAGCCGCTCTGCCCGTCCTTGAAATACGGATGGTCGCGACCCGCATCCCCGCGAATGGGCCGCTCGACCTTGATCACTTCGGCGCCCATGGCTGCGAGGCAGCGCGACAGGTACGGACCCGCAAGAAAGTGGCTGTAGTCGATGACGCGAAAACCCGCGAGAGGCAGGGGTTGTCCGGTCGGGCGCGCGGCCGCGCCGCTCATTGCCCTCTCCACACCGGCTTTCGCTTTTCCGCGAATGCAGCGGGCCCTTCGCGCGCATCGTCGCTCGCGAGCATCCGTTCCGCGGCGTCGTAGCGACGGGTCATCGCCTTCGCGAAGTCCGGTTCCTCGAGACTTTGCAGCATCACCTGCTTGGAGGCTTGCAGCGCGAGCGGTGCGCAGGCGAGGAGATCGTCGGCGAGGGCGCGTGCCTCCATCATCAGTTCCTTTCCCGGCACGACCTTGTTGACGAGACCGATGCGGCGCGCCTCGTCGGCACTGATGCGCTGCGCGCGCAGCACCAGCCACATCGCCTCCTTCATCGGTAGCTCGCGTGCGAGGCGCTGCAACGCGCCGCCGCCCAGCGCCGCAAGGCCGACGCGGGGCTCGGATAGTCCGAATTCCGCATGATCGGCGGCGATGGCGAGATCGCAGGCGGCGAGGATCTCGACGCCTCCCCCCAGGCACAACCCGTTCACCGCCGCGATCACCGGTTTCCACAAATCGAAGCGGTGCGTGATGCCAGCGAAGCCGGTCCCGGGCTTGGCGTGATTGCCGGTCGCCGCCAGCGCCTTGAGATCGGTACCGACGCAGAATGCGCGATCTCCGGCGCCGGTGACGATGGCGACGCGCAACTCCGGATCGGCCGCATAGTCGTCGAACGCGCGCGCCAGCTCGGCGTGGGCTTCCGGGTGCAGCGCGTTCAGCACCTCGGGACGGTTGAGCGTGATCGTGACGACGTGTCCTTCGCGTTCCACGCGGCAATGCTGGTAGTCGTTGGCCACGATTCCGCGCTCAATACGTCGCACGCCCACCGGAGAGATCGAACGTCGCACCTGTGGTGAAGCTGCACTCGGGGCTCGCGATCCACGTCACCATCGCGGCGATTTCCGGAATGGTCAGGAATCGTCCCATCGGAATCCTGGCCTTCATGGCCGCAATATGGTCCGGCGTCATCTCCTTGAACAGGTCCGTCTCCGTGATGACCGGTGCGATGCAATTCACGAGCACGCCCGATTCCGTCAATTCCCTGGCCAGCGATTTCGTGAAGGCGATGACGCCGCCCTTTGCGGCGGCATAGGCGGCGATGCCCGGGCTGCCCTCCTTGCCCGCGATCGACGCGACGTTGACGATACGCCCGTAGCCCGCAGCACGCAGGTGCGGAACCACCGCCCGGCAACAGTAGAAAACGCCTGTGAGATCGACCGCGATGACGCGATCCCACGCGTCGAGCGGATAGTCAGAGACCGGAGCGACCGGCCCGTTGATCCCAGCGTTGTTGACCAGGATGTCGACACGCCCGGTCTGTTGCAGCGTCTGTCCGAAAGCACTTTCCACCGACGCGATGTCGGCGACATCCACGGCCAGGAGCGCGGCCGGCGCGAATCCCGCGGTTGCGGCATCGAACGCGCCGGTATCGCGATCCCAGACGACGACGCGACAGCCCGCTTGCGCCAGCCGTCGCGCGATGCCGAGACCGATGCCGCGGACGGCACCGGTCACGATCGCCACCTGATCCTGCATCGAAACGGGCATGAAGGTTGACCCCGGTAGAGATCGGTTGACCGATCGATCCGCTATTTTGCGGCAGCTGCCGGCTTGAGCGTCTCAACGACCTGCGAACGCCCATTGACCACCTTGACAATGAAGCTCTCGCGGTCGAGGTCGCCCTTGTCGTCGTAGCGCACGTCGAACAGCACCCCCGGGTAGTCCTTCGCGGAGATCGTCGCGCCATGCATCGCCTGCGTGAATGCCTTCTGGTCGAGCTTGCCGGCCTTGTCCTGCACTGCCTTGACTGCATGCATGCCCGTGTAGCCCTTCATCGCATTGTGATCCGGCCGCGCCTTGTACTCGGCCTCGTAGCGCTTCACGAATGCCTGGACAGTGGGATTTGGAGCATCCGCGGTCAGGCCTACATGCGCGACGACGCCATTGGCCGCATCGCCGGCGAGCTCGATCACCTTTTCGTTCGTCAACGTGGACTCGCCGATGATCGGCTTGTCGTAGCCCTGCTTGCGCAGTTCGCGCAGCGCGCGCGCCGATTCCTCCTCGTTGGTGTAGATGAAAAGCGCATCGGCGTTCGACTGCTTCACCTTGAGGACCGGGCCGGAAAAATCCACCTGGCCGGGATCGGTCGAGATATCCGCGGCGATCTTGATGCCGCGCGCCTCGAGTTCCTTCACGATGGCGTCGCGGCCGCCCTTGCCAAAATCGTTGTTGACGAAGATCACCGCGACATTCTTGGCCTTGACGCTCTCCTGGATGTAGCGCGCGACCTTCGGCATGGCCGCCGCCTGCGTGAACGAGCAGCGAAAGACATAGGGGTTGCCCTGCTGCGTGATCGCAGCCGCTTCGCCGCCGATTACATTGGGGACCTCGGCGCGTCGAGTCTCGACCATGCTCACGAGTATGGAGCCCGAGAAGACAGGTCCCATCACCACGTACGATTTCTGATCGATCGCCTTCTGCGCGAGCGCCTTGGCGGTTCCGGGGTTCGTCTGGGTGTCCCAGGACGTGTACTCGATCTTGCGTCCCCCCAGGCCGCCCGACGCGTTGATCTCCTTCACCGCCAGCTTGACGCCGTTGTCGAAATTGGTGCCCGCGGTGGCGCCGGCGCCGGACAATTCGACCAGGCCGTAGATCGGCACCGTTTGCGCCGTCACCACCGCGGACAGGGTCGTCGCCGTCACGACGATGGCAAGCCGTAAAAGACTGCTTCGCATGGTTCCTCCAGGTGTGATGCGCATCGGTCGCAGGAGCTACGACGGGGAATCCGTTCGTGCGCTTCCCGCGGACGCATTCAACTGACCGCAACGATAGGTGTGGCCTCCATTATTGTCCATGCAGCGCGTTTTATTTCGTGCATTGCACCAGACAATAATGAGGCGAGCGAACGCGCGGGCCGCCCGATCCAGCGAGCGAAAAGGCCCGGCGCCGGCGTGGCGACTGCAGTCGAAGCCCTATGGAACTCTTGGTCGCCGACGCGCCTCCAACCGCGGTTGCGCTGGAGTTTCATCATGTCGACGAAAACGTTCGGTCCCGATCCCGAGTTCACGCTGGGTGCAGTTCCGTCGGACATCGCCGGAGAGTCCGGCGGCGGCTTGTCCCCGAAGCCGCGGAAAGGGCGCTGGGTCCTTGCTTTTCTAGTTCTCGCGCTCGTCGCGGGCGCCCTCGCCTTCCATTTCCTGTGGCGCCGCAGCCCGGCGCTACCCCCGGTCGCGGTACCGACGCCTCCGGCAACCGCACCGACCGCGGAGGCGCCAGTCGAGCCTCCCAGCCACTACCCCGTGGAGAACATTTCGGGCGCCGCGACAACGGATTCCGCAGGCGGGCACGCCGCCTTACCCGCACTGGACGAGAGTGACCTCATCACCAGGGAGGCCATCGAGAAAATGCTCGACGTCGGCGCGCTGGGTCGGTTGCTCATCCCCGAGGGAATCATCCGACACATCGTTGCGACGGTCGATGGCCTGCCGCGACAGACGCTCGCGCCACGCATCCTGCCCGTGCAGCCGGCGCCGGACGCGATGGGGACGACGAGCACCACGCGCGGGACCATCATCGCGATCGAGAATGCAGGTCGATACGCGCCCTACGTCAAAGCCGCCGAGACCATCGATACGCGGCGGCTGGTGGACTTCTACGTCCGGATGTATCCGCTGTTCCAGCAGGCGTACGTCGATCTCGGATACCCCAACGGATACTTCAACGATCGCGTTGTAACGGTCATCGATCATCTGCTCGCCGCCCCCGAGCCCAAGCCTCCGCTCTACCTATCGCAACCGCATGTTCTGTTCGAGTTCTCCGATCCGGGGCTCGAGACTCTTTCCTCGGGGCAGAAGATCCTCGTGCGCATCGGTGGCGACAACGAAATGCGCGTCAAGGCGAAGCTGCGCGATATTCGCAAGGCGTTGACCGCCGAGGCGGTCGCCGTGCCTGCGGCTCCAACGGCCCGCTGAGCGTGCGACGTCGCCGTTTGCTGGCGGCTGTCAGGTACCGGTTTCGGGCTCGAAGCGCAGCAGTGTGACACCCGTCTCGTCCGGCTCGTACACCGCGGTCACCCGCATGCCGTTGGCGATATCGGCGCTGTCGATGCCGACGATGTTGGTGATCACCTGCGGGCCCTCGTCCAGCGCGACGACGGCGACGTTGTAGGGAACGCGCGCCGCAAGCGCGGGATTGAACGCGTGATGATAGATCGCGTAGGCCCACACCGCGCCTTTGCCTGACAATGCTTCCCACGCCATGTCTTCGCCGAGGCAAGCCGAGCAGCACGGTCCCATCGGAAACTGGACATGGCCGCACGCGCGGCATCGCGGCGCCAGCAGTTGCCGTCTTGCGAGGCCGTCCCAGAACGGCTGGCTGTATGCGTCGCCTGCGGCAGTCGAGAGTTCCATCGCGAAGGACCTACAACGCGTTTGCGTAGATGCTGGTCAGCGTGAATTCGCGAAAACCGCCGGTCGCACAGAATTGCGCGGTCTCGCACCCCGCTATCTGCCTTGCACCGGCTTCCCCCCGAAGCTGGCGAAAGAGCTCGACATGGTGCAGCCATCCGACCAGGTAGCCTTCCGATAGCTGACCCCCATTCGAGTTGATCGGCAGCGCGCCACCGTGCGCGATGCGGCCTTCCTGGATGAAGTCCAGCGCCTCGCCTTCCGCGCAGAACCCGTAATTCTCGAGCGTGGGCAGCACCACCGACGCGTAGGCGTCCTGCACATAGAGCGCGTCGATCTCGGCCGGTGTAACGCCCGACGCCTGTCTTGCCATGTCAGCGGCCGTGCGCATGTGCGGCATCAGCAGGTGGTCGGGATTCTCCATCATTCGCAACGCGTCCTGTCGTCCGATCCCGAGAAGGTACACGGGGCGATCCGTGATCGAGCGCGCAACGTCGGCGGCGGCGAGGATCAGGCACGCGGCGCCGTCGTTGATCAGGCACACGTCGGCGCGGCGCAGCGGCCAGACGATCCAGCGGCTCGTCAGGTATTGCTCAAGACTCAAGGGATCGCGCTTGAATGCAATCGGATTCTGCGCAGCATGCTTGCGCCACGCGAGGGCGATGGCGGCCAGCTTGTCGCGATCCGCCAGGCGACCGTAATGATGCAGGTAGTGCTGAAATCCAAGCGCCGCAGAACCTGCGGGATTCAGAAATCCGTACGGCGCCCCGAACGGGTCCGGTGACCCGGCAAACCTGAACTTGCCGCTGCCCTGGGTCGTCGCATACACGCATGCCACGACGTCGCACTGCCCGGATGCGATGAGCGCGGTCGCGTACGCCACGGTGAAGCCCGCGGTGCCGTAGTCGAGCGCCCCGCTTGCAATCGGATTCAGCCCGACCATCTGGCCGAATCGGGTGGGCTCCATCGCGCCGCTGCGGTCCATCTGCGTCAAGAGGCCGCCGATGCGGTCGCGCTCGATACCCGCGCTTGCCAACGCGCCCTTGAATGCCTCCACCCCCAGATCCCACGCGCTTTTTTCCGGGAACAGACCTTGCCGCGTCGCGTGGGCGCCGACCAGGGCGACGCTGCCACGTTGCTGTGCCGTCACTTACGCTGGTCCGTCAAAACGACACTGGGTCCCACGCTTTCGCGGGGACGACGAATGGAGGAACGAACCTTCTCCCATACCATCGTCATTCCCGCGAAAGCGGGAATCCAGTGTCGTCGTGCGATCCACCTGCTGCGCCGCACCCGCCGCAATCGAAACCATTGCAATCGTCACGCGGCCGATTCGGCCTTCGCGCGCTTGCGTGACGCGCCGACGGTTCCACTTTTCTCGAGCGCATCCACCCGCGCCTCGGGATAGCCCAGCAATCCAGTCAGCACCTCGCGGGTATGCTGTCCGAGCGTCGGCGGCGACCGATACTCGAGTGCTTCATGCGCGGAGAACTCGATCGGGCAGCGGATGGCGCGAAACGGAAATCCCAGCGTGTGCTGCATGTCGATGACAAGGTCCTGGCTCGCCACCTGCGGATCGGCCAAGGCCTCCGCGACGTCGTTCACCGGCGCGCACGGAACGCCTTCCGCGTCGAATGCCGCCAGCCATTCGGCGCGCGTCCGGGTCGACAGCCGGTTTTCGATCAGCGTATCGACCACGTGGCGGTTGCGCACGCGCTGCTCGCGATCGGCGTAGTCGGGATTCGTGACAAGCTCGGGCATCCCGATGGCCTTGCAGAACAGCGGCCAGAATTTTTCCGTGTGGCCGTCGACGGTGAGGTACTTGTCGCGCGTCGCGTAAGCGCGGTAGGGAACATTGCCCAGGTGCCCCGACCCCGCGGGTGCCGGTGCCTTGCCCGAGAACCAATAGGCAGACGCGAGATACGACAGGAGCGAGATCTGTCCCGCCAGGAGCGAGGTCGTCACGTTCTGGCCCTTTCCCGTGCGCTCACGCTCGAGCAGCGCACTCTGGATGCCGATCGCCGCCATCATGGCGCCGGTAAAATCCGCGATCGGAATTCCGGCGCGAACCGGTGGGCGACCGGGCTCGCCGGTGACGCTCATGCCGCCGCTCAGCGCCTGGATCGTGAGATCGAGACCTGGCTTGTGCGCATAGGGTCCGGTGCTGCCGAAGCCAGTGACCGAGCAGCAGACGATCCGGGAGTCACGCGCCGCCAACGTGGCGTAGTCGACGCCGAGGCGTTTCGCCACACCCGCGCGGAAATTGTCGAACACAACGTCGACATGCGACGCCAGATCAAGCAGCACTTCCTTGCCGCCAGGCTTCTTCAGATCCACGACAACGCTTTTCTTGTTGCGATTGACCACGATGAAATAGCTGCTCTCGCCTTCGCGGAAATACGGTCCGCTGTTGCGCACGAGGTCGCCGATCGGCGGAATCTCGACCTTGATGACCTCGGCACCCATGTCCGCGAGCATCATGCTGGCGAACGGACCCGCCAGATGCCGCGTCAGATCGAGGATCCGGAAACCGCTGAGTGGTCCTGCCATGGCTCTCCTCCGCAGTGCGCGGCCGTAGTCGCGCCGGCTTGCCTGTCGATGCCCTGCGCGTAGCTCAAAGATGCAGGACGATGCTGTTGCGTCGATCGACTTCGATGCGCTCCCCGGGTCCGACAACGATCGTCGATTCGCGTTGCTGCACGATCGCGGGTCCCTCGATGGCGTCGCCCGCCGCGAGCTTGTAATGATCGAAGACCGGCACCTCGACAAAGCCGTCGGTCTCGGGAAAGTAGACCGCTTGCGAACGCTTGCGCGCCTCTTCGAGCGGGCCCGTGCGGCTCGCACGTGCGCCGGCCTCCAGTGTCGCTCCGACGCCGGGCTCCGCGCCAGTGGCCGAGACCCGCCACGTCACGACCTCGATGTCCGCACCCGCAATGCGGCGTCCGTAGAGGCGCTCGTATTCGTCTTCGAACCGCTGCCCGATCTCGTCGCCGACGCTTTCGGCCAGGCATTCGGGCGTGAGCTCGACATCCACTTCGAACCCTTGGCCCACATAGCGCGCTTCGACACTGCAACGATAATCCAGCGCCCCGCTCGCCCGCGACCTCGCGAGCAGGGTTGCGGCTTCCGCCTTGAGCTCGGCGAGGAGCGTTGACACTGCCGGCCACGACAGCTTGCGGGTCGGCATCACGCGTGTGCGCCAGAAGTCCGCGGCGACCGGCGACACGAGGAGCCCGAACGCCGAGCCCACGCCGGCGAGACTGGGAATCACCACCTTGCGGATGCCGACCTTGCGCGCGACTCCGCGCGCATGCACGGGACCGGCCCCGCCGAGGGCGACCATCGCGTATCCGGCCGGATCGCGGCCGTACTCCGCGATGTGAACCTTGGTGGCTTGCGCCATGTTCTCGTTGACCAGCTCGTGGACGCCCCACGCGGTCTGTATCAGGCTCAATCCCAGGCGCCCGGCGAGCGCCTGCAGTGCGAGCCGTGCGACTTCCTTGTCGAGGCTCATCTGGCCGCCGGCAAAATAGTCGGCGTCCAGATAGCCGAGCAGCAGATCGGCATCGGTGACCGTCGGCTCGGTACCGCCCAAGCGATAGCAGGCGGGTCCCGGCATCGAGCCCGCGCTGTCGGGCCCGACCTTGATGAATCCCGCTTCCGTCATCCGCGCGATGCTGCCGCCGCCGGCGCCGATCTCGATCATGTCCATCACGGGAACCCGCAGCGGAATGCCGCTGCCCTTCGAGAATCGCTCGACGCGCGCGGCCTCGAAGTCCTTGGTGATCGACGGCCGGCCGCCATGCACCAGGCAGGCCTTCGCGGTGGTTCCTCCCATGTCGAACGACACGAAGTTGCGCTCGGGAAGGGGCATCGAAAAATAGCGCGACGCGAGCGCGCCTGCGGCGGGCCCGCTCTCGATCAGCCGGATCGGATACTGCAGCGCGCCGTCGAGGCTCACCGTGCCGCCGTTCGACAGCATGATGTAAAGCTCATCGCGGTAGCCGAGCGCCTTCAACTGCTTCGAGAGCCGAGTGAGCTGACCTTTGAGATACGGCTGCACGTATGCGTTGGCAATGGTGGTGCAGGCGCGCGCATATTCGCCGATTTCCGGCGATACATCGCCCGAGAGCGAGACGAATACGTCCGGCAAAGCCGCCTCGATAGCCGCTCGAAGCTGCTGCTCGTGGATGCCGTTCTGGTAGGCATGCAGCAGGCACACCGCGACCGCCTGGACCTTGGCTTTGGCCAGCGCGCGGACCACCGCCTGGATGTCCTCGTCGCCGGGCGCGGTGATGACACGACCGTCGCGATCGATGCGCTCGCCGATCTCGAACGTCAGCGCATCGCCCACCAGGGGCTCCGGCATCGGCATGTCGATGCGCTGCGAGTCGTAGCGGCGCTCGCGTGCCATGGCGATCATGTCGCGAAATCCCTTCGTGACGATCAACGCCGTGCGCGCGCCTTTGCGCTCGATGATCGCGTTGGCAACGAGCGTGGTGGCGCCGACGATCATGGTGTCGACGGCTTCGAACGTTCGCTCCGCTCGCGCCATCAGCCGGCCTACGCCCTCGACCACCGGGGCGGCAATATCCGTTGCGGATCCCAGCAATTTCTCGGTCAGCAGCAGCGAGCGGCCAACGTCGGCCAGCACGAGGTCGGTGAACGTGCCGCCGATGTCGAAGGCGACGCGCACGGCGGTGTCCTGGCTGGCAATAGGGGCTGCGCGGCCTGTGACACCAGATGAATGTGCCAAGCGATCGTTCATGCGCTTTCCACCGGCGTGCCGTATCCGCCGCCACCGGGCGTGCGGATTTCGAGGATCTCGCCGGCACGCAGCCGTCGCATCTGCTTGGGGTCGATGGGCACGTTGTCCACGAGCATCGTGCCGCACGTGCCGTCTCCGCCACCGTCCAGCCCCGGTGCGGCATGGCGAAGCCGGTCCGCCAGAAACGATGCGTTCAGGTCCTGCAGCAATTGCACGACCATCCGCTGCCCGTCGCCGCCTTTGTGAAGGCCTGCGCCGCCCGTGCCGCGGGCGATTTCTTTGCATAGCACGCGTACGGGCACCGCCTGCTCGATGACCTCGATGGGCGTTGCCGACACGTTGGCCGGAAAGTTCGTCGTCGCTCGGCCATCCGCCGCAGCCGATGCGCCGAGTCCGGTGCTCATGAAGAAGGTCATCGCAACCTTGCGGTCCTTGTCGCGATCGACGCCCGAGAAGGTCGCCGCCCAGACCGGCGCGCCGCCTGGCGCGGGCACTCGTCCCGGCAATGCGGTCGCAAGGGCGCCGAAGAGCGCCGCCGAAAGCATCTGGCCCACCAGCGTGCGCGCACCGACCGCACACGGAAACTGCGCGTTCAGGATGGAGCCCGGGGGCGCCTCGATGCGGATGCAGCTGAAGACGCCCTCGTTGTTCGGCAGCGCGGGCGCCAGCACCGCTTTCAGCGGAAACACCGTGTACGCGTAGGTGTAGTTCAGTACCACGTTGATGGCGCGCTGCACCTGCAGCGAGCTGCCGGTGTAATCGACCAGGATGCCGTCGGCCGCGACGACCACGCGCGCCGCAATCCGGATCGACTCGCCATCGACGCCATCGTTCATGACCTCGTAGCGATACTCGCCAGGCGGCACGGCGGCGATTGCCTGCAGCACTGCCCGCCGCGTGCCGCCGATGATCCTGCCGAAGACCGGTGCCGGATCGTGCAGCTGCAGCTCGTCCAGAATCTCGATCAGGCGGCGCGCGCAGCTGCCGTTCGCGGCGAGCTGCGCGCTCAGATCTCCGCGCACGAGATCCGGCACGCGCACGTTGGCGGAGATCATGTCGACGACATCCTGATTCAATGAGCCGTCGCGGCAGAAGCGTAAGAACGGGATGCGCAGGCCCTCCTCGTAGAGCTCCCGCACGTCGGCCGAGCGGATGCGGCCTCCTATGTCCGCCTGGTGCGCGCCGCACGCGGCGAACGCCACGAGGGAGCCGCAATGAAAGATCGGCGTGACGATCGTGACGTCCGGCAAATGGCCGCTGGCAACCCACGGATCGTTGGTGATGTACGCGTCGCCTTGCGCGAGCGTGGACACCGGATAGCGCGCGAGCAGATGCGCCACCGTGAAGCGCAGCGTTCCGACGAACGACGGATTGCTGAGGGTGGATTGCGCCACCAGCCGCCCTTCGACATCGAGCAGCACGCAGCCGAAATCCAGCGAATCGCGGACGACCGGCGAGAACGACGTACGGATCAGCGTCGCCGCCGATTCGTCGACCGCCGAGATCAGGCGGCTCCACAGGATCTCGAGCTGAATGGGGTTCATGGAGAACCGATTCCGCGGCGCCGGAACGGAAAAACGCCGCGCGGAACCACCCGCCCGCGTCGAATCAGCATGCCCACCCGTCAGCTACCCTGGAGCTGATGCGCTTCGGGGAAGAACAGGTCCTTCCATGTCTTGAGCTCGCCCTTGATCTTCCCGACGCGATACAGAAAGCTCGCAAAGGCCATCACCGTGTGCGGCGCAGTCGTGAACTCGTTGTCGGGATCGTTGATCTGCTCGAGGATGTCGTTGACGGAGGACTTTTCCTTGGACATTTCGATGTAGGTCTCGGCCGCGCCGCGCTTGTCTTTCTTGATCATCTCGATCGCTTCCGTCAGCGCCGCGAGCACCGCCGCGCTCGTCTTCGGATTGGCGTCGTGAAAGCGCTTGGTCGTGCACAGCACGAGGTCCCAGCCCCCGCCACCCAGGATCTGCTTGGCGGTCAACAACGGGAAGCGCCCCGCCTTGATCTCGCGATCCACATAGGGCGGACTCGCGAAATGCGCCGTGATCTCGCTTCGCGGCGACAGCATGGCCGTCATGCCATCCGGCAGCGACATCGAGACCGCGAGATTGTCGAGCTTGCCCGAGTTGCCCGGTCCGAATTCCTTTTCGGCGGCCATCTGCAGCATCACGTAGACCGCGGCCACCCCCACACCGGCGACGGCGATCCGATCCTTGTCCGTGAAGTCCTTGAGCGAGTTCATCTTGTTGCGCGTGACGAGCGTAGACGGATTGGAGCTGATCGAGCTCAGCGCCTTGGCCTCGATCGGCGTGCCGCGTGTCTTGTCCCACAACACCAGAAGCGTCGGCACGCCGTTGGCGGCCATGTCGATCTTGCCCGCGAGGAGGCCGTCGTTGTTGACGTTCGAGGTCCCGGAGGTCCACCAGACGACGTTGAGATCGCCGAGCCCCGCCTGCTTCGCCTGCTTCTGCACCAGCTGGTGCCGCTCCATCATCATGAGCGGAAGCATGCTGATGCCATTGACGCGTGCAAGGTTGATCTCCTGGACCTCCGCCGCAGCGGCCGCGGACCACGAGAGCGCGGCAACGGTTGCGGCAACCGCCACGCTTCGCGCAATCCTATCGAGACGACTCATGCGTTCCTCCTGGGTTTTCGTCGTTATGGGCGTTGGGGGCCGGACCGATCGGCGTCCGACCGTTGGCTTCGAGCACCTGCGCGATATCGTCGTCCACCGTTACGGCCAGCGTCAGAATGAGCGCCGAATAGGACTTGCCGTGCGGATCGAGCGAAAGCGATCGCGTGACGCCGCCGCCCAGCGCGCGCTCCAGGACCAGGTTCACCGCATGCTGCTTCGGCAGCTCGTAGCGCTTGATATCGCCTTGCACGAGCCCCTTGAAGTGCGCGCGCACCCGATCGGGCGTGACCTGCTCGAGGATCAGCGGGTAATAGCGCGGCTCGTACGCAATGACGCCGATATTGCTGGTATCGCCCTTGTCGCCGGCGCGCGCGTGGGCGATCTCGCGGAGGTAGAAACGCTTGCTCATTCCACGCGCTCCAGCCGTACCTCGGGGCGCGTGACCGCACGCGGAATGAGGCACGAGTAGATGGCGAGCACCTCGCGCACGTATTTGCGCGGGAGCGACGTACTGCACGGGCCCTTGCCAACGAGCGTCTCGACCTCGTTGCCGAGCTTCACCGCATCGCGCTTGTGTCGCGCGCGGCCTGCGAAGCGCAGTCGTACTTCGTACGGCGGCGCAACCGGCGGCAGGGACGCCTCGCCGTGGAGAGAATTGATCCCGATGTAGTCGACGCGCAGCTCCTGCAGATCAACGCCGGTGACTTGCAGCCGGTGGCGGACGACCTTTTCTGCGAGCTTCGCGCGCTCGACGCACCCGAGGCCGGCATAGGTGATCTCGCCTTCGCCGATCCAGCCCTCGCGAACCCCGATCGAGACCTTGAGCAGCTCCGGACGCGGCTTGCCGCGACCGCCCGAAATGCGTACGCGATCGTGCCCGACCTCGTCGAGATCCACGTCGGTGAAGTCGACGATGACGTCCGGCGTGATGTAGTTCGCCAGGTCGTGCACCTCGTAGATCATGTGCTCGGTGCAGATTGCGCGATTGATGAGGCCGCCCGTCCCATCGAGCTTGGAGACTATTGCCGTACCGTCGGCCTCGACCTCGAGGATGGGGAACCCGAGATCCGCCAGATCCGGCACCTCCTTGTAGCCCGGATCGGCGAAGAATCCACCCGACACGATGGCGCCGCATTCGACCATGTCGGCTGCCACCTGGCCTCGCGCCAGCAAATTCCAGTCGTCGAGCGGCCATCCGAACGTGTGGATCATCGGCGCCAGGAACAGCGAGCAGTCGGCCGCACGGCCGGTCAGCACGATGTCGGCGCCCTGACGCAAGGCCGGCAGGATGCTGTCGGCACCGAGATACGCGTTGGCGGAGACTAACTCGCCCTCGAGCGACGACAGCGGCGCGCCGGTTTCCATGATGCGCAACGTGTCGCGATGCTCGATGCAGTAGCGAAGGACATCGTCGCCCGTCACCGCCGCCACGGTCATGGGCCCGAGCTTCAACTCGCGGATGATCTCGGCCGTCCGCCTGGCGGCTCCCAGCGGATTGGCG
>Ga0070665_100003106_pt1 | contig 17884 bp, 21 predicted proteins | sample KBSS13metaG_FD_65862 | JGI IMG/M metagenome (GOLD analysis project Ga0070665, IMG submission 65862) | Switchgrass rhizosphere microbial communities from Kellogg Biological Station, Michigan, USA - KBS S1-3 metaG | ecosystem: Host-associated > Plants > Roots > Rhizosphere > Soil ...
CCCGCCCAGTTCGCCTCGGTTCCAATCCCGAGCGACGACACGAGCCCGATGCCCGTGACGACCACTCGCCGTCTATTGGTCATCGGCCTCTACTTCTTCGATTTGGCGTGCGACTCGATATATTCAACCGCTTCCTTCACGCGGGTGATCTTCTCGGCGTCCTCGTCGGGAATCTCGATGCCGAACTCTTCTTCGAACGCCATCACCAGCTCGACCGTGTCGAGTGAATCGGCGCCCAGGTCGTCGACGAACGACGCATCCGGAGTGACTTCTTCTTCATCGACGCCCAGCTGTTCGACGATGATGCTCTTGACCTTGTCAGCAACTGCCATTCAATCCTCCTACATGTACATCCCGCCGTTGACGGCCAGAACGTGCCCTGTAATATACGACGCCTCGTCGGATGCGAGAAAGCACACCGCCGACGCGACATCATCCACGGTACCGAGGCGGCCGAGCGGAATCTGCCCCGCCCAGTCCACCTTCGCGCCGTCGGTGATCGCCTTGGTCATGTCGGTGTCGATCATGCCAGGCGCCACGACGTTCACGGTGATTGCGCGCGACGCGACCTCGCGCGCCAGCGCCTTGGCAAAGCCGATGAGCCCTGCCTTCGACGCCGCGTAATTCGTCTGCCCCGCGTTTCCCATCTGTCCCACGACGGAGCTGACGGCGATAATCCGCCCCCCTCGCTGCTTCAGCATCGGCCGCATCGCAGCCTGCGCGAGCGCGAACGTCGCGGTGAGGTTGGTCGCCAGCACGGCGTCCCAGTCCTCGCGCTTCATCCGCATCAGCAGCTGATCTCGAGTGATGCCGGCGTTGCTGACCACGATGTCCAGCCGTCCATGCCGTTTCACGAGATCGCCCGGCACGGCCTCCACCGCCGCCGCGTCGGTGACGTCGAGGCTCAAGGCTTCCGCCGTGTGTCCGGCGGCGCGGAGTTCGTCGGCGCAGGCCCGGGCGTTCTCACCACGCGCGGCGGCGATCACCGTGGCACCCTGCTGCGCGAGCCGGGTCGCGATGGCACGGCCGATCCCTCGCGAGGCGCCGGTCACGAGCGCCACTTTGCCTTCGAGTGTGAACATTGTGCTGGAGCGCGAGCCTTTCATCCTTCGGCAAGGCTCAGGATGCGAGCGCCGCTTCAACGGCCGCCAGATCGTCGGGGCTGCCAAAGCTCACGACGTTGGCTTCACGATGAATCTTGCGCACCAGTCCACTCAAGACGGTGCCGGGACCCACCTCAACATACGTTGTGACGCCTTCCGACGCAAGGCGCCTGACCACCGCTTCCCAGCGCACAGGTGACGAGACCTGCTGAACGAGCGCCTCGATCGCGCTGCCCGCGTCGCGTTTCAGCTCGGCATCGACGTTCGCGACAATCGGCACACCCGGCGCCTGGACGCGCAGCGCGCGCAGCTCGGGGGCCAACCGCTCTTCGGCCGGCTTCATGAGGGCGCAGTGGAACGGCGCGCTCACCGCGAGTGGAATGACTCGTTTGGCCCCAAGCGCCTTGGCGCGATCGCCTGCACGACCCACCGCCTCACGCGCGCCGGCAATCACAATCTGTCCCGCGCCGTTCAGGTTTGCCGCGCTCACCACGTCGCCGCCAGCCGCTTCCGCACACGCCTGCGCGACGCGGTCGGCGTCGAGCCCGAGGATCGCGGCCATCGCACCCTCGCCGGCCGGCACCGCCTCCTGCATGTACTGTCCGCGGCGCCGCACGAGCTGCAGCGCGTCGCCGAACGCGAAAGTGCCCGCGGCGACATTGGCCGAGTACTCGCCAAGGCTGTGGCCGGCCACAAAGGCCGGCGCGAACCCTCGGGACGCCAGGAGGCGGCACGCGGCCGTGCTCACCGCGAGAATCGCCGGCTGTGTGTTCTCGGTGAGCGTCAGCTGCTCTTCTGGACCCTCGAAGATGACCCGGCTCAGCGGATCGCCCAGCGCGGTGTCGGCTTCCTCGAACGTCGCGCGGCACACGGGATACGCATCGGCGAGCGCGCGGCCCATCCCGACTTTCTGGGCGCCTTGTCCTGGAAAGATGAACGCGATCACGAGTGAGGCACCGCGAACGCAGCGATGTCGCCCTGCACGCGCTGAATCAGACGGTCGGAGGCAAAGCGATGCGCCATGAGCACGCCGTTTCGCACGGCGCTCGCAGTCGACCGCCCATGGCCAACGACGGCCACGCCATTGACGCCCAGGAGCGGCGCGCCGCCGTTCTCGACGCCGTCGGTCACGACGCGCAAATCCTTGCTCAGCAGTCCTTCGAACACTTCGACCAGCCCCTCGCTAATCTTCAACGCGATGTTGCCCGTGAACCCGTCGCAGACAATCACGTCTGCCTGCCCGCGATAGACGTCCCGCGCTTCGACGTTGCCGATGAACGAAGGCAGCGACGATTTCAGGAGCCGGTGCGATTCGCGCGTCAACTCATTCCCCTTGCTTGGCTCCTCGCCGGTCGACAACAGACCGACGCGCGGTTCCGCGATGCCCAGCGCGACCCGCGCAAACACGCTCCCCATCACCGCGAACTGCAGGAGATGCTGCGGCCGGCACTCGACGCTGGCGCCGACGTCGAGCAACACCGCTGGTTTTCTGGGTGTGGGTATCGTGGCCGCCAGGGCCGGGCGGTCCACACCGGGGAGCATCCCGAACGCCGCATGCGCTGCCATCACCGTTGCACCCGTGTGTCCCGCGCTGAAGAGCGCTGCGGCTTCCGCGCGAGCCACGATGTCGGCGGCGATCCGGATCGACGCGGCCGGCTTGCGTCGCAGCGCCGCCGTCGGCGATTCCTCCATCGTCACCACATCCGGCGCTTCGACGAGGCGAATTCGCCGCCGATCGACATCCGGATGACGCCGCAGCTCATCGGCGATCCGATCGACAGGACCAACAAGCGCGAGACCGAGATCGACGTCACGCGCGGCCAGCAACGCACCGTCGATGACGTGCTGCGGCGCCTCGTCGCCGCCCATGGCGTCAACAGCGATCCAGTACATCGAAGGGTTCAGTGTTCAGGGTTCAACGTTCAGGACGCTGAACCCTGAACCTGGAACGTTGAACCCTGAACCCCGTTTGATTATTTCTCGGCTACGGCCTTGACCTGCCGGCCGTTGTAGTAGCCGCAGTTGGCGCACACGTGGTGCGGCACCTTGGGCTCGTGACAGTGCGGGCACTCGCTGAGGCTCTTGGGCTTCAGCGAATCGTGCGTGCGGCGGTTGGCCGTGCGCGTCTTGGAGTGGCGTCGTTTTGGATTAGGCATCGGGATCTCGGAAAAAGGTTCGCAGGGTTCTCAGGGTTCTCGAGGTGCTCGGGGTTCTCGGTTCGTCGTTCTTAATTCTTAATTCTTAATTCTTAGTTCCCGCAGCGCCGCAAGGCGCGGATCTTCCCACACCGGATGGCAATTGCAGGTGCTCTTGTTCAAGTTCGTGCCGCACACCGGGCACAGGCCCTTGCAGCCGTCCTCGCATAGCGGCTTCATCGGCAGCGACAGCACGAACTGCTCGTGCATCAGGTGACCCAGGTCGATTTCGTCGTTCTCGTAAAACGCCGTCGTCAGGTCGTCTTCCTCAATCTCGTGCTCGCCCTCGCCAGTGTTGACGGCGTGGGGCTGATAACGCAAATCGAACTCCTGGTCCACCGGCATCGTGAATGGCTCGAGGCAGCGGCTGCACTTCAGCTCGAGGGTGGTCTGCACCCGGCCGGCAAGCCGGAACGCCTGCTTGTCCTTGAAGATATCGAAGGCGAGCGAGACCGGGGCAACGACGCGGAAGTCTTCGTCGGCCTCGAACTGCTCGGGACGATAGACCTGCTCGATCCGGTCTTGCGCCGTCCGGATCTTGGCCAGATTCAGGAGGAGCATGAACCTCCCAATATACCTTGGAAAAGCCCTCAGGGCAAAGGCTTTACTGGCGCGAGGGGATGCCCTTCCTCAGTCCACGGTCCACGGCTTCGGGATATAGAGCTGCTCGAACAGGCGGACGGCATACCGGTCGGTCATGCCCGCGATGAAATCGCGGGTGGCGGCGTCGAGACCTTCGGACTCGACCGTCCTGAGATCGAGGAACTCCTCAGGTCGCTCGCGGACCTTTTCCCACAACCCGCTCAGAATGCCGGACGCCTTCTTGAACTCCACGGTGGCAATGGTGTTCTCGTAGACCGTCTCGAACAGGAAGGCCCGGAGCGCCAGCACGGCGTTGAGAACGGGCTCGCTCATGCGGATCTCGGTCAATCCGCCGGCCAGGGTCTCGGTCACGACATCCTTCACGAGCGTCCCGATGCGCATGGACGAGGACGAACCGAGCACGCCGACCAGGTCCGACGGTAGATCGTCCGGCGTCAGCAGTCCCGCTCGTGTCGCATCGTCGATGTCGTGGTTGACGTAGGCAATCAGATCCGCCACACGCATGATCTGACCTTCGATCGTGCTCGATCGCAGCTCGGGCGCCATGCCTACAGGCGCTCCCGACTTCCCTTTCGAGTGCTTCGCGATGCCGTCGCGCACTTCCCACGTCAGGTTGAGCCCCTTGCCGTCGTTCTCGAGGACGTCGACGATGCGAAGGCTCTGTTCGTAGTGATTGAACCCGCCGGGCATCAGCGCATCGATGACGCGTTCGCCGGCGTGGCCGAACGGCGTGTGGCCCAGGTCGTGGCCCAGCGCAATCGCTTCGGTCAACTCCTCGTGCAGCCGCAACACCTTGGCGATGGTGCGCGCGATCTGCGACACCTCGAGCGTGTGCGTGAGACGCGTTCGATAGTGATCGCCGGTGGGCGCGAAGAACACCTGCGTCTTGTGCTTCAGACGGCGGAACGCCTTGCAGTGAACGATCCGGTCGCGGTCGCGTTGAAACGCGGGGCGAACATCGTCTTCGCCGGCGGCGCGAAGGCGTCCTCGTGAATCGGCGCTCTTGGCCGCCTGCGGCGCCAGGATGTCGCGCTCGCGCGCTTCGAGTTGTTGTCTCAGGCTTGTCATACGTCGCGCTCGTCCTGAGCTTGTCGATGGACGAGTCTGATTCTACTTCGTGATCTCCCGCAGAAAGCTCGTTCCCTGGGAGATCGCGCCGATGCCGAAGAGCTCCGCGAGCGTCTGGCCGAGATCCGCGAACGTCGCGCGCGTGCCCAGGTCGAAACCAGAGCGCACGCGAGCGCCCGCGATCAGGAGCGGCACGTATTCACGCGCGTGATCGGTGCTCGGCGTCGTGGGATCGTTGCCGTGGTCGGCCGTCACGACGAGCAAATCGTCCTCGCGCAGCTGCGGAATGAGCCGGGCCAGCCGCGCATCGAATCGTTCGAGATTGACGGCATAGCCCGCGACGTCGTTGCGATGACCGTACTGGGCGTCGAAATCGACGAGGTTCGTGAAGATGAGGCCTCGATCGACGAGCTTCGTCTGCTCTTCGATTCTGTTCATCCCGTCGTCGTCGCTCGTCGTGTGAATGCCGCGGGTGATGCCGCGGCCGGCGAACAGATCCTCGATCTTTCCGATGGCGATCACCGGGATGCCCGCCGCCGTCGCGCGATCGAGCACCGTTTCGCCGGACGGCGGCAGCGCGTAATCGTGGCGATTCGACGTGCGCGTGAAGTGGCCCGGGGAGCCGACGAACGGGCGCGCGATCACGCGTCCCACGCCCAGCCCCTCGCCGACCAGTTTGTAAGCGATCTCGCAATCGCGATAGAGCTCGGGAATCGGCACGATCTCTTCGTGCGCCGCAATCTGAAACACGCTGTCAGCCGACGTGTAGACGATCAACGCGCCCGAGCGCATGTGCTCGGGCCCGAGCTCGTCGATGATGGCGGTGCCGGACGCGGCCTTGTTGCCGATGACGCCGCGGCCCGTGAGCCGCGAGAACTCCTCGATGATCGCCGGCGAAAAACCGTGGGGGAACGTCGGAAACGCACGGTCGAGCACGATGCCCATCATCTCCCAGTGCCCGGTGACGGAGTCCTTCCCCTTCGAAGCCTCCGCCATGCGACCGTATGCACCCAATGACGACGTACCAGAAGAAACCGCCGAGACCGCTGAGAACTCTTTTTCTGGAGATCTCTGCGCCTTCTCTGCGTTCTTTGCGGTCTCCGCGGTTTCTTCTGTTCCGTTGGGGTCGAGCTGCACCAGCTTGCCCAGCCCGAGGCTGCGCAGCGTGGGCAGTTTCAACGGCACCTGCTTCGCGATGTTGCCGACGGTGTTGCTGCCCTGATCGCCGTAGGCCGCCGCGTCCGGCAGCTCGCCGATGCCGACGCTGTCCATCACGATCACGATGGCGCGGCCGAACGGCGGCTGAGGTGAGATCACGCCGTCTACAGGTGCGAGAAGTAGTTGGAGACCGACTTCGGCGTCATGATGGCGGCGATCGCATGCTTGAAGATCATGTGATCGGTGCCGCCCTTGTCGAGGATCAACGCAAAGCGATCGAAGTTCTTGATGCGGCCCTCGAGCTCGCTGCTATCCATCATGCGGATAGTCACGGTGAGCTTTTCGCGCCGCACGTAGTTGAGGAAAACGTCCTGGATGTTCGGCTGGACGGATTTGGATTCCGGGGCGGGCATTAGTGTTCGCGCTCCTGTAGCCGTTCGGCGACCAGACAGTGCACGGACTCGATCGTGGTCGCCGACTCGCCCGGGCCGTCGAACCAGCTTAGATTAGGCTCTTTGCGGAACCAGATCAACTGCCGGCGCGCATACCGGCGGTTCTCCTGCGCGATGAGCGCGCGCGTTGCCGCCTCGTCGCGCACACCGTGGAGGTGCTCCATCGCCTGACGATAGACCAGACCGCCGAACGGGCGCGCGGTCTCGGGCACGCCGCGCGCCAGAAGCGCGCGAATCTCGTCCAGCAGCCCCCTCGCGAACTGCTCGTCCACACGGCGCGTGACGCGCTCGGAAATGTCCTTCGCCGGCAGGCGCAAGCCGACAGCCAGCACGTCCATGTCGGAAATCGGCGATCGCGTATCGACGAAATGCGCGGTGAGCGGACGGCCAGTCACGAAATACACCTCGAGCGCGCGAACGAGCCGCTTCAGGTCACGCGGCTGAATGCGCCGCGCCGATTCCGGATCCACCCGTCGAAGCATTCGGTGCAGGTGGGTCACGTCGCGCCGACCGGCAATCGACTCCAGCCGCCGGCGCAGCGCCTCGTCGCGGCCGGGGCCGGGAAACAGGCCTCGTGTCAGCGCACGGAAATAGAATCCCGTTCCGCCGGCGAGGATCGGCAGCCGCCCGCGCGCGTGGATGTCACGGATGGCGGCCGCGGCATCGTGCGCGTACTGCGCGGCGGTGTAGTCGTCGGTCGGATCGGCGATGTCGATGAGATGATGCCGGATGCCGCGGCGATCGGCCTCCGCGATCTTGTCGGTCCCGATATCGAACCCGCGATAGACCGCCGTCGAGTCGCAGTTGATGATCTCGCCGGCATGCCGCTCCGCCAGCGCCAGCGCCAGCGCGCTCTTCCCCGTCGCCGTAGGGCCCAGCACGGCGACAACCAGCGGCTTCATCGCACGCGGACGACGACGTAGACGATGAAGGCGAGCAGCAGGATCAGGAGCCCGAGCTGCTGCGATCGGGTCACCGCGGTGGCGTCTCGTTATAGAAGAAGGTGACGGTGAAGAACGCCTTGCTGTCGGGATACTCGGGCGGAAGCGGCTGCGTCGGGTTCGATCCCGAAAGAGCGCCGAAGGCCGCGTTGTTGAACGCGTCCACCGGGCTCGGACCCACGACCTGGAGATCGGTGATCGATCCGTCCTTGTGCACGTTGAACTGAATGACGACGTGCCCCTTCATCGACATCGCGGCGTACGGAATGAACCAGTTGCGCTTTACCTGCGCGATGAAACGCCTGATCCACGGACCGAATTCCACACCCTTGGTGTCGAACTGGATCTCGGGGCCGAACTGCCCGCCGCCGCCGCCCTGATTGTCGAAGACCTCGTTCTGCGTGTAGCGCTGGAGGTTTCGCAGCGCGTCGCCGAGCGATCCGCCCGACGTCGACGCGCGGCCGGCGGCGCCATTCTGGGTCGGGAGACGATTCGACGGCATCTGCAGCGCCGACTGGGACTCCGGAATCTTCTGCGACGTATCGGGCTGCGGATTCTCGATCGGACGGCCCGCCGCCGGATCGGGCTTCGGCCCTTCTCCGCGTGCCACCTGCTTAGGCGGCTCGTCGACGCGCTCGGGACTCCTGCCTCGCGAGAACGGTTCCATGTTCTCGGGCTTCTTCGCGCGCTCGGGAGCGGCTGCGGCGCGATTCAAATCAGACGGAAGCGCTTTTGGCGGAGCCTTCTGCACCGGACGCTCGACGCGCGGCGCCACCATCATGTATTGCAGCGGCGGTTCGCTCTGCTGCTGACGCGCGACCTGCGGCACCCGCCGCGGCTCGGTGAGCCAAGGAAACCACTTCGGCATCACAAGGATGAGGATCACCATCACCAGGTGCGCGATGATCGAGAGCAGCACACCCTCGCGCCAGGATATAGCCTGGCCGACCGGACTTATGTCCGGATGATAATCCTCTAAATCGAAATACATCAGGTGCTTACAGCAGTATACCGCGCGGCGGCTGGGGACTTGGAACCTGGGCTTGGTAAAAGTTCGTAAGAGCGGACCACTAGCCCCGAGGCCCTAGCCCCTGGTTTCTTTTCGAGCCGTATAAAGAATGACGCTACCGAGTGCCAGATGGATGGGCGAAATGTCGGCAAAGCCCGCCCGTCGCAGTATTTTCACAAACTCATCCGGTGTGGCGAACGCGCTGATCGACGCCGGCAGATACGCGTATGCCGAGTCGCTGCGTGACACTGCACGGCCAATCCGCGGGAGCACTCGACCCACGTACCACCCGTAGAGCGCGCCGAAGACCGGCACCGTGGGCACGGCGAACTCGAGGATCGCGAGCCGGCCGCCCGGCTTCATCACGCGGTGGAGCTCGGCGCACACCGCGTTCATGTCCTGCACGTTGCGGATCCCGAATCCAATCGTCACGGCGTCGATCGTCTTATCGGCAATCGGGACATGGGCCGCGTCGCCCTGCACCATCGCGACGCGGCCGCTGAGCTGACGCTCGTGGAGCTTCCGATCGCCGACGCGTAGCATGGCGCCAGAAAAATCGACGCCCACGACACGCGCCGCGGACGGTTGTGCGCGAACCGCAGCGATGGCGAGATCGCCGGTGCCGGTGCACAGATCGAGCACACACTCGCTGCCCGTGAGCTGCAGCGAGCGGATCGCGCGTGTGCGCCAGCTACGATCGATGCCGGCGCTGAGCAGATGATTCAGCAGATCGTATCGCGCGGCGATCGCGTCGAACATGCCGGCGATCTTCGCCGGCGATTTGGATATATCGGTCACGGTCGGTTGGAGCTGGCGGAGGCTACGGAGGAAACGGAATCACACAGAGTAACGGAGCAACAGAGACGAGCGGAGAGATCCACCAGTTCTGGCGCGCGGCAGGCACGCTCGCGTGCCCTGCTGACGTCAGAAATCGACGCAACACAAACGATCCGATCTCGCCGTTTGTGATTGCGTCGGTTTCTGGCGTCAGCGGGGATGGCTGGCTCCGCCAGCCGTCTGCCGCGCGCTGCGGCGTCATGCCTCCGTTCGTCCTCCGTTGCTCCGTTCCTCTGTGTTATCCCGTTCCCTCTGTTTCCTGCGTTCACTTCTCACCCACCTGTCCGGTCCAGGGCGGGTACAGCTCGTGCTCGAAGCCGAGCGCCGCGAGGATCTTGCCCGCCATGAAATCGGCGAGATCATCGAGCGTCTTCGGCTGCTGGTAGAACGCGGGCATCGCGGGCAGGATCATCGCGCCGGCTTCGGCGCACAGCACCATGTTGCGCAGTTGCGGGAGGCTCATCGGCGTCTCGCGCGGCACGATGACGAGACGGCGCCGCTCTTTCAGCATCACGTCCGCGGCGCGCTCGATCAGGTTGCGCGAGAGGCCGTGCGCGACGGCGGCGAGCGTCTTCATCGAACACGGGACGATCGCCATCCCGCTGCAGCCGTGGCTGCCGCTCGCAATCGTCGCGCCGAGATCGCGATTGCTGTGAACGGTGAATGTGCCGGCGGTCACAGACTCGCCGTATGTTTCCACGAGAAACGGCATCAGGCGGTCCATCGACGCCCGCTCGCCCAGTTCGTCGCGCAGCAGCCGGCGCCCGTAATCAGACACGATGAGCTCGATGTGGAGACCACGCTCGAGCAGCGCGGCCATCGTGCGAGTGGCGTAGACCGCACCGCTGGCTCCCGTGACCGCTATCGCGATCGCCTGCCGCGGCTCAGCGCTGCCAGGGGCCATAGAGAGCCACTGTCAGCACGAGCAGATAGAGGATGCCGACGTAACCGTTCAGATCGAACGCACGCTTGACCTGCGACAGGTCGTCGGCGCGCACCAGCGACTGCTCGTAGACGAGCATGGCCGCGACGAGCGCGACGCCGAACAAGTAGATGGCGCCCAGAGGTGAGACGAGCGCCAGCGCCAGCAGACAGCAGACAGCCAGCACGTGCATCGCGCGCGAGATCAGCAGCGACGTTCGAATCCCGAACCTCACGGGAATCGAATTCAGGCCATGCGCACGATCGAAGTCGAGATCCTGGCATGCATACAGCACGTCAAAGCCGCCGACCCATGTGCCGATCGCGACTGCGAGGAGCCATGGTTCCCACCCGCCGCGTCCGCCGACCGCGAGCCATCCGCCGACCGGCGCCACCGCCATCGCCAGGCCCAGAAACAGCTGCGTCCAGGTCGTAAAGCGTTTCGCCAGCGAATACCAGAAGACGATCGCCAGCGCCACCGGTGACAACACCAAACAGACGACGTTCAGCCGCCACGACGCGACGACGAACACGGTCGATGTCACGGCCACGAACACCACCGCCTCGCGCACGCTCATGGCGCCCCGGGGGATCTCGCGGTTCGCCGTCCGCGGATTGAGCGCATCCATCCTCGCGTCGACGAGGCGGTTGAATCCCATCGCCGCACTCCGCGCGGCCACCATGGCGACGAGGATCCAGCCAATCGTGGTCCACGTCACGGCGGTATGCTGCGCCGCAAGCAGCGCGCCGGCGAGTGCGAACGGCAGCGCGAACACCGAGTGGCTCACGCGCACGAACGAGGCGTAGGTGGATAGACGGCTCAACATCATGGTCAGAGCTCTTCGACCCAGCGTATCTGCGCCGGCTCGATGCCGCCCACGAGATATTCTTCCACATCATCGGTGTGAGGCGGGACGGTGACCGCCACCAGGCGGGCGGACTTCCCCGGCTCGATCGTGCCGTAGTCGGCGTCGAAACCGAGCGCCCGTGCGCCCTGCAGCGTCGCGCTGTCGAGGAGCGCGCGGGCCGACACGGTAGGCGCCAGCGCGCGCATGGTCGCCAACTCGGCGAAGACATTGAGATCCGGCGCGCTGGCGAGGCTGTCCGTCCCGACCGCCACTTTCACGCCGTAGTTGTAGAAATCCTCCAGCGGCGGCGCGCCGGCGCCGGTATGCCCGTTGCTGCGCGGACACGTCACAAGCGTGGTGCCGCGCGCGACCAGCCGATCGAGATCGGCCGTCGTCATCTGCACGCCATGCACGGCCAGCACACGGCTGTCGAGGAAGCCGCTGTCGTCGAGGAACTGCACGGGCGTGCCGCCCGGGGGCACCCACGTGGGATCCCACGATCCGAGCTCCTCGAGCAGCGCGCGCCACGGACCCGCCCCGCTGCGGATGAACTCTACTTCTTCCGCCGACTCTGACAGGTGGATGCTGCACGGCGCAAACGGATCGCGGTCCACCGCATCGCGAATGGCGCGCAGCACCAGCGGCGCGACCGAGTACGGCGCGTGCGCCGCCAGGGTCGTTCGCACATGCTCGCTCGGTGCGAGCACATGGAGATCCGCCAACGCCTTCGACACGACGCCCGCGGGATCGGTCGTGTTGAAACGAATCAGCTCGTAGAAGACCACCGCGGCGAGACGGCTGCGGGTGAGCGGATCGAACGTGACCAGCGTGTTGCTGATGTCGCCGACGATCGCGGTCCCACACGCGATCGCCTCGCGCAGCGCGCCGTCAACGGCATCGAGGATCTCCTTCCCGCCCGGATCGGGACGCTCGCGGCGCGCCTTCATCACCCCGCGAATCCAGGTCACGAATTGCGATGCGGGCGGCACTTCATCTCGAAGATACGACAGCTCGAGGTGGGTGTGCGCGTTGACCAGACCCGGGAGCACCGCGACTTGCCCGAGGTCGACGACCCGCGCGCCATCCGACAGCACGCGCTTTCCGGCAGCGCCCAGGGCGACTACTCGGCCGCGATCGACCGCGAACCATCCGTCGCGGATCGGCAGCTCGCTGATCGGCAGAATCCAGGCAGCGTGGTAGCGAACCATCTACTGCAATCTGTCCTGTTTCCCCGATCGGCTCCTGGCAGGATAGAGCCTCAGCTCCGCTGGCATCGATGCGTCGTCGCCGTCTTTGCGGGCGGTCGCGAGTGCGTGCATCCGGGGAACGTCGCGCTCGCGGAAGATTGGGTCCCCGAGAATGTCGTAGTGCATGTTGCGGCGCTTGGCCACAAAACCGGCGTCCTCGATGTTTCTCACGATCTCCGCTTCGTCCATGCAGTAGGCGGCGCCCGCCGCGCGGACGACGTTCTCTTCGATCATGACGCTGCCCATGTCGTTGGCGCCGAACGCCAGGCTGAGCTGACCGACCTTCCCGCCCTGCGTCACCCACGACGCCTGCATGTTGTCGAAGTTGTCGAGCACGATGCGGGCGATAGCGAGCGTGCGCAGGTAGTCGATCCCAGTCGCCTCGGATCCCGCCAGCTCGGTGTGGTCCGGCTGATAGCTCCAGGTGATGAACGCCGTGAACCCGCCGGTCTCGTCCTGCAGCGCGCGAAGACGCAGCAGGTGCTCGAGCCGCTCCGCGTCGGTTTCGACGGTTCCGTACATCATCGTTGCCGTCGTGCGAAGGCCGGCGCGGTGCGCGTGGCGCATCACATCGAGCCATTCGTCGGCGGTCGCTTTGCCATAGCAATGGAGCGCCTTGCGCACGCGATCCACGAGGATCTCCGCCCCGCCGCCCGGGATGCTGTCGAGACCTGCCGCAATCAGGCGATCGATGACAGCCGGCACCGGCAGCTGCGACAGCCTCGAGATGTGGATGACTTCGGGCGGCGACAGCGCGTGCAGCTTGAACTCGGGATAGCGGATCTTGATCGCGCGAAACAGATCTTCGTACCAGGTCAGCGGTAGATCGGGATTGTGGCCGCCCTGCATGAGGACCTGCACGCCGCCGACCGCGATCGTCTCGTCGATCTTCCGGAACAGCTCCTCGAAGCCGAGGACGTAGCCGTCGGGCGAACCGACATCGCGGTAGAACGCGCAGAAGTTACACTTCGCGACGCAGACGTTCGTGTAGTTGACGTTCCTGTCGATGATGTAGGTGATGAGGCCGTCGGGATGCTTTCGCGCGCGCACACCGTCGGCCAGACGGCCCAGCAGAGATGTCGGTGCGTGGCGATACAGCTCGAGCGCTTCGTCGCCCGTCAGGCGCTCTCCCGCACGAACCCTGGCTGCCGTCTGTTCGATGTTCATACAGCTCGCAGAACTGAAGCGATGTTCTGCTGTCGTTAGAAGAACCGCAGGCTCCCCGCGTTCCGCACGAGCCCTGCTTCGGCCGCGTAGCGATAGAACGTTTTGAGCCCTTCGAGCTCCTCGTCGCCGAGGAAGTACTGAATATTATCGCGCAGGTACCGCTTCGCGACAGCCTGCCGCCCGGGGTCGTCCGGATAATAGCCGCATGCCACCTGGTCCGACTGCGCAACGCCTTCGTCGCGTGCGCGCTGGAGCACGCGGACCTCGTCGGAGCCGAGAGCCCCCGGCCACCCGGCCCACACGGCATAGACGAACGGCAGTCCGGTCGATTCGGTCCAGAGCTGGCCGAGGTCGATCTTCTGTATCGCGGATGGCGGATTGAGGTTGACGGACTGGTGATCCAGGAACAGCGCGGTGTCGCCGATGATCAGGGCCGCGTCGGCGGCGGCAAGCATCGGCTCGAGATCCGGCGCCATCGGCAACGCATCGGGTGTCGCGCCAAAAGCGCGGCGCAGCATCACCGTCGAGAGCGCGACCGATGTGCGGGAGCTTGTGTCCATCGCGATCGTCCGGATGTCGCGCGGATCGACGCGAGTGTAGATCGCAACCGACGCCACCGGCCCGCGTGATGTGACCGCCGGGCCGGGCACGAACGCGTACGATTGCGGCCCGCGCAAGTACTCGATCGACGGAATCAATCCCACGTCGATGGCGTGTGCGTGCAGCAACCTGGCGCACTCAGAGGGGATGTCGTAGCGGAGTTCGAACCGCGGCTCGCGCTCGAGACCGTAGACGAGCGGACGCGCATTCAGGTATCCGACGGCGCCGAGACGGACGCGCGTCATGCGAGGCGATCGAACCGGCCGTTGCGCTCCACGGGCTCGAGCCCGGCGGCGATGATGTTCCGGCGAATCTCTTCGAGCGGCGCGCGGCGCCGCCCTTCGCCAGTCTCGTCCTCCGCCGATACGCCGTCCACGTCATCGGCGCCCACGGTGAGCGCGACCTGGGCGAGCTTTGGGCCGTAGAGCGACCAGTCGACCTGAATCGACGGCACGTTGTCGACGACCAGACGCGCCAGGGCCACGTGCTTCACGTCCTCGAATCCCGTGGTCGGCGCGGCAGGGTTGACGCGCCGTGGAAGCGGCGCGAACGCACGGATCACCGCGACCGAGCGCTGGAGCTCGGCGACCGCTTTCAATTGCGGCATCGGATCCGCGGACGCCATCCGCTCCAGCGTCAGCCGCGCGAGCGACAGGCCGGCGATGTTGACCTCCTCAATCGAGCGCCGGGGATCCTGAAGGCGATCGATCGGCGCTTCGGCAACAAGCTCGAGCCCGGCCGCGCGCAGCTCTTCGAGCAGGGCACGGAGCGTGACGCCTTCGCGTGCCGACAGCGATTCGAGATCGGCGAGCGAAAACGCGGTGACCGCGGCTCCCGAAGCCGCCGCAGCGACCTCACGCACGCGTTCGACGGCGGCCGCCCGGCTTTCCGGCTCGCCCACGATCCGCAGCTCACCTGCTGAGGGTGGACGGATCACCGGCGAACCGACACCGGCGGATGCCGTCGCGACGCGGACGAACGTCGTCCTCGCGCCGTGGCGCTGGCGCCGGAGATCGTCAGCGAGCATCCCGATGCTGATGATGTCGTGCGAGGACGCGAGACTGGTGAGTTCCGCGGCGGAGATCACGAGTGCAGGACGTTGATGGTATAGGCGGCCGGCTCGACGAGGTTCCCGACGTCGAAGATCTCGACACAGAGGTTCCCGGGGGCGTTCGCGGTGCCGGACAACTGAATGGAATTTCCCGCCACGGTCTCGATCCGGTCCAGGAGCGTACAGCTTCCGAGGCTGGGGAATCCGACGCCCAGACCGACGGCGGCACCCGGGACGACAGACGTCAGCGTGACCTTCACCCCGCCGATTGTGGTGACGAGGAACTGGTGTGTGTTCGCCCCACCGACCAGCAACGTGTCGCTGAACGTTTCGGTAATCGTCGGCACCGCGGGCGTCGGCGTGGTCGGTGGGACGGGATCCGAGCACCCGGCCGCAAACATCGTCGTTCCCAGAACGACCCAAAGAATCCGCTTCATCTGTCCTTAGTTTATGACACGGCTGGACCGAAGACCAACCCGAGCCCGACGGCGATGACAATCGTCAGCACCCACCCGAGGCCGCAGACTGCGATCGCCCGCGCCGTGCTCTTGTAGTCGAGGGCCTGCCGCACCGCGACGATCATCGCCGCGAGCATCCAGACTGCCGTGATGACGAACGCCGGAATTGCGGCGCCCGGCACGACGCCGAAGATCCGCAAGATGCCCGGCGCCGCCGAGAAACCGATGGTGCGCAGCAATTCTCCAACGTCGGAGCGAGTCTCCGGCGCCGGCATCAGCCTTACACCGATTTGATATGTCAGCAGCGCCCATGCCGCCCACGCCAGGATCGACAGCGCGCTCAGGAACACTGTGTTCGCAGGCGAACCGCTGCCCAGACCTCGAGCGCCGATACCGGCACCCACACTGGATAGGACGACGACAAGGAGAGCCTGGCCGGTCGCTGACCGATCCGCCTCGACCTCCTCGTACGTCACGGGGTCGAGCGCCAGGGCACCGATGAGTCGCATCACAAACGGCGTCGTCGTGGTTGTGGTGGCCATACCCCATCTCCTGCAAGGAGCTTGCTACTGGTCCGCGCGCCCGTCCATGACCTCGTACATCCGCAGCACCGCCGGCAGATTCACGCCCGGCGCGGTGATCGCCGGGTAGTGGGCCTTGTGTGCGGTCATATCAATCCGTTTGGCCGCGTCGGCAGCCGGCACGTTTGCGTCATGGAGCGCCGTGCCTTGTTTCCACAAGTCGCGCAGGTAGGCCTGGAACCAGTCGACGCGCTCCTTGCCTTTGAAGGGCTCGCCGTGGCCAGGGATGACATCGACAAAGTCGATCGGCTTGAGCTTCTCGAGCGCGTCAGGCCACTCGTTCACGTAACCGTCGATCAGATTCGCGACGTCGTGCACCAGGAGATCGCCGGTGCACAGCACCTTTTCCTTCGGGAGGTACACGACGACGTCGCCGCCTGTGTGGCCGTGACCGAGATAGAGCAGGCGGATTTCGCGATCGCCGCGGAAGAGCGTCATGCGATCGACCAGCGTCACATTCGGCGGCGTGACTTTCAACTCCTTGAGGCTGCTCGCGAAGGCCGTTTGCACACCCACCTGCTGCTGGAGCCGCTGTTTTGTCGCGGCGTCACCCTCACTCGCGGCGCGGGCCCTGAGGTCGTCGAGCTGCCTGGGCAGCCCTTTCAGAAGGTCGGCAAACATCCCCTTCTCGAGCACATCACCCGTCAGCTTCCGGCGCGTGAACTCGTGGCCGATGATGTCGACGCCGGCAGGAAACGCCTGATTCCCGTTCGTGTGGTCGTAGTGGAAGTGCGTGTTGATGAGAAAGCGCACCGGCTTGTCGGTGATGCTCTTGATCTCCTGCAGCATGGCGCGGCCCGACTCCGGCGAGATGTGAGAGTCGACGATCATCACCTCGTCCCTGTTGACGATGACCGCGGAGTTCGATCCCACGTTCATCGCGCCGGTGCCAATCGCGCTGTACACGCCCGGGACGATCTCGGTGAACTTGTACGCCGCGTCCTGCCTGCGCTGAGCGAGGACGTTGCTGCCCGGCGAGTCGAAGGGCGCGTGAAACAGGAATGTGCCTGTGACAAGGCCAGCCAGGACGAGCACGATTCGAATACGGGTCATGGGCAGAGTATGCCTGCGCGTCACCGCCGGCGCAATCCGACCGGCGCCGGCCGGCGCGGCCCGGTTCGGCGAGACACTGCCGGTCGCGTAGAATCGAGCGTCATGGATTCCGCGGTTTCCCGCTCCGACATCGAACGCATTCATCCAGTCATCGCGCCGCACATCAGACGCACGCCGATCGTCGCCATCACGGGCGCCGATTTCGGTCTGCCGCCATTCCCGCTGACGCTGAAGCTCGAACAGCTGCAGCACGCCGGATCGTTCAAGACGCGCGGCGCGTTCGCCAATCTGCTGACCCGTCACCCGCCGAGAGCCGGCGTCGTCGCGGCGTCGGGAGGCAATCATGGCGCGGCCGTCGCATACGCCGCGATGAGACTGTCTCTGCCCGCGCGCATCTTCGTGCCGACCGTGTCTTCACCCGCGAAAATCGATCGCATCCGGCTGTACGGCGCGGAACTGACCATCGTCGGCGAACGGTATGCCGAGGCTCTCGCGGCGAGCGTCGAGTGGTCCGCCACGTCGGGCGCGATGCCGGTCCATGCGTTCGACCAGGTCGAAACCCTCCTGGGCCAGGGCACGCTTGCTCTGGAAC
>Ga0070665_100003114_pt1 | contig 17870 bp, 15 predicted proteins | sample KBSS13metaG_FD_65862 | JGI IMG/M metagenome (GOLD analysis project Ga0070665, IMG submission 65862) | Switchgrass rhizosphere microbial communities from Kellogg Biological Station, Michigan, USA - KBS S1-3 metaG | ecosystem: Host-associated > Plants > Roots > Rhizosphere > Soil ...
CCATCGAACTGGCCGCGGCGCGGGTGCGGGCGCTGTCGCTTCACGAGATCGTGGACAGCCTGCATGACCGCTTCCGGTTGTTGACCGGAGGGGGGCGCACCGCGGTGCGACGCCAACAAACATTGCGCGCCTCGGTCGACTGGTCGCACGCGTTGCTGACCGAGCCCGAGCGGGTCTTGTTTCGCCGGCTCGCGGTGTTCCTGGGCGGGTTCGACCTCGCGGCCGCACGGGTTATCACTGGCAGCACCGAAGTCGAGAGCTACCAGGTCCTCGACCAGCTAGCGCTGCTGGTGGACAAATCCCTGGTGGTAGCTGACGACGCCGGGGGCTGCACGCGATACCGGTTACTGGAAACGGTGCGCCAGTACGCCCTGGAAAAGCTCGGTGAGTCCGGTGAAGCCGATGCCGTGCGGGCACGTCACCGCGACTACTACACCGCGATGGCTCACCAGCTCGATGCCCCCGCGGATACGGGGCACCTGTGGCGAGTGGAACAAGCAGAAGCCGAGATCGACAACCTGCGAGCGGCGTTCGTGTGGAGTAGGGAAACTGCCGACATCGACCGTGCGCTGCAGATCGCGTCATCGCTGCAGCCGCTGTGGCTCACTCGGGGGCGGCTGCGGGAAGGGCTGAGTTGGATCGATGAGGCACTGGGCGACCTTGACACTGTGGGCGGGGAGGTGGCACCGGCAGTTCTGGCGCGAGCGCTGGCCGACGCGGCCCTGCTCGACGGCTGGCTCGGTGTGCCTGAGCGGAAGGAGCAAGCCAAAGATGCGCTGGCCATCGCTCGCCAGCTCGACGACCCCGCCCTGTTGGTCCGCGCCCTCACCGCGTGCTGCGGTACGGCCGCCTTCGACGCCGAACAAGCGGCAACCTACTTCGCCGAGGCCATCGACCTGGCACGCGCCCTAGGCGACAAGTGGAGGCTGAGCCAGTTGCTGGGCTTTCAGGCGTATCTGGCCATGATGGCGGGGGATGCTAAGGCGGCGCGTGCAGCCGGGCAGGAAGGACGCGAACTTGCCGACGCGATCGGTGACCGGTTCGCCTCCGGTCAGTGTCGCGCGTGGGGCATCGCGGGGGGAGGGGCGGTGCTGGGCGACCTGCCGGGCGCGGAAGCAGAGGTGCGGAAGTTAATTGCCGACGCCGATGCCGCTGTCGACCCGTTGTGCAGGTTCAACGGCCTCATCAGCCAGAGTACTTTCCTGGGGTGGCAGGGTAAGGCGACCGAAGCGCTTGCCGCCGCTGAAACGGCCATCGAGTCCGCCGCCGAGCTCGGGGGGCATTTCGAAGGACTCGGCTATCTGGCATTGGGCATTGCGCAGTTGGCGGCAGCCGACGTCGCGGCAGCGAAGGAGGCTCTTGCACAAGGCTATAGGCGTATACCGGATGTCGCCTTTACGACAACCAACATGCGATGGAGAGCCGAAACCGAACTGGCGGCAGGCGATATCGTGGCGGCCCGGCAGTGGGCTGATCAAGCCGTGTCGGCAACATCCGGATTTTTTCGGATGCTGTCGCTGATCACCCGTGCTCGCGTGGCGTTAGCCGAGGGGGACGCAGAGGCAGCCGAGCGTGACGCACATGACGCGCTCGCGTGTGGAGCCGATATCGAGGCACAGGTGGGGCTGCCCGACATTCTTGATCTCCTTGCTCGCCTTGCGTCGCAAGCCATGAGCTGCGCGGAAGCCGCCCGGCTCTTCGGTGCAGCGCAGGCCCTCCGGCAGCGCACTAAAGAGGTGCCGTACGCGGTCTACCAAACCGAGTACAAGGCGGCGATCGCGGCCCTCCGGGATGCCATGGGCCAGAAGGTCTTTGACACTGCCTGGGCCGAAGGTGCCGCGTTGTCCACCGAGGAAGCGATCGCCTACGCCCGGCGCGGTCGCGGCGAACGCAAACGCCCGCCGACAGGCTGGGCCTCGCTCACCCCGGCCGAACTCGACGTCGTCCGGCTCGTCACCGAGGGCTTGGGCAATAAGGACGTCGCCACGAGGCTTTTCATCTCACCACGCACAGTCGAAACTCATCTCACCCACGTCTACACCAAGCTTGGTCTTACCTCCCGCGTCCAACTCGTCCAAGAGGCGTCACGCCATCACTAGGTGCACGGACCATGGATGGCCCCAGATAAGTGCAAAATTTCCGCATCACATCTCGAATCCGCTGGCCTCCAGGCCGATACCCGCATCGCGGGTCGCCGCAGCAGCCACCCGCTCATAACCGCTGCGCCAGGCTTCAGCGGTTCTGCGGTGCGCCTGCCACATGGCGCGGCGGACGCGACGGCGCGCCTCGTTGCGTTCAATCACCTCGGCGACCACCTCGGGAAGCAAGTGGCGCTCGGTACGTTCGGCCTCGGTGTGCATGGTGCGGGGCCGCTCGTCGTTGCCCAGGATCTGGCGGAAATGGTAAGCCGCGGAATGCTTGTCGCCACGCCGGACCTGGTGAATGCCCGGCGCCGCCACCGGTGCGGCGTGGTCGTGGTCGCGCTCATGCGCCAACCGCTGATAGAGGAACGCCTCGTTGTTGTGGCGGCCGCGGGTCATCGCGACATACAGCATCGCCCGTGTCGCGCCCTCACCGACGACGGCATAGCAGCTGTCGGCGGTCACTCCTTGCGCGGAGTGCACCGTGGCCGCATACCCCAGCGTGATGTGCTCGGTGAGGTAGTCGGCGTCGAACACTGCGCGCGCCTGATCGCTCAGCCGTTCGGCGGCAATCCGATTGGTTTGGGTGTCGATGCCGGCCACCCGCCACCGGTTGCCGTTGCGCACCTGATCCACTGCGTCGGTGGGTCTGTGTTGTGGGCCGGGATGCACCGCGATGGTCGCGTCGTTGCTTCGGCTCATCACGATGTCGCCGACCCGGATCTGCTGCTCGCGCGCGGCCGTCACGGCTGGGCCCGGGCCGGTCAGCGTGTCGTGTAGTCGGCGGTTCAGTGCGTCGGCCATCTCCCAGGTATCGCAGATCACCAGCGCGTCTTTGGCGTTGGCGCGATCGGCGAGATAGGCCTGCAGCGCGTCTGTCGCCATCGCGATCGGATCGCCGGTGTGCAGCCGGCCGCGGTCGCGATACCACTTGACCGCACTGCGCAACCGGTTGCCGTGCGCAGCGCGCAGCGCCAGCGACATGTCGCGCTCCTCGGGGTCTGTCATCCGCCACACCTCACCGAGGCGCTGGCTCCACGGCAGCTCGGCACACAACTGCTCGAACATCCCGCCGCGCGCCTTGACCGGTGACAGCTGATAGGCATCGCCGACCAACACCATCTTCGCGCGCCCGAGGGTGGCGCACGCCAGCAGCTTCTTCAACTCCGGGGTGCCCAGCATCGAGGCCTCATCCACGACCACCACCGTGCGCGCATCCACGCCCAGCCGGTTGTCTTCGATCAGCTTGAGCGCCTTGGCCACGGTCAGGCCGTTGTCGCCGGCGCCCTCACCCATCGCCTCATCGACGGCCTTACCGGTCGGCGCGAGCACCAGCACCTGTTTGCGCGCGCGGTGCGCCGCGGCGCGAAGTGCCTTGAGCGAATGCGTCTTGCCCGCGCCCGCGGGCGCTTGTAGCGGTTGGACGAGGAACGGTGAGGTGGCGATGGCGCCGATCGCGCGCTGCTGATCGACCGACAGGTCGCCGAGGTTCTCGCCGCGCACATCCAGCCGCGCCCCGTTGTGGGTCGCGTCGGCCATGTCCAGGACGCGCTGCTCCTCGGCGATGACCGCGTCGACGGTGAACCGTTCATGGCCCTCGCGGTGGTGGGCGCGGCGCGGCGCGCTGATGCGCAGGCTCACCTCGCCGACGATCTGCTCGATCAGCGCGCGCGGCTCGCCGGGCGCGTCGATCGGCAGCTGCGCGCCGATCAGCTCCACCATGTCGGCGCGCGTGAACGCGGCCTTGTCGATCTGCGCGGCCATCGCCGCGATGTGCGCACGATCGGCCGCGCCGCGCTGCGCTGCGCGCCGCTGCGCGCGCGCCGCGAAATGCGCGTCGCGGTCCAGGCGCAGACCGCGCGCGTCGGCGCGCCAGCCCTCCTTCAGCTCGCCCCACGCCAGCGACTCCGGCTTGGCCGGTCGGGTCGCTTTCTGCGCGGCCGCCAACTGCGCCGCCGTCGGCTCACCGTCGACGACCACCAAGTTGTCCTTGGCCCATTCCCGCAGCCGGGTCGATCGCTGCGACCACGCCCGGATCGTCTCCTTGGTGACGCCGGCGATCTCGGCCATCCCGGTGTGCGGGTCCACCGGCGCCCACTCGAAGCCACGCTCGGCGTGCAGCTCGTGGCGCAGCGTCGCCTGATAGATCACCCCGGCAGCCTTGGCCTCGTGATACAAGCTCTTCGAATCAATGGACACCAGCCGACCGTCCCTGCGCGGCTGCCGATTCGGCACGATGACATGGGTGTGCAGGTGCGGATCCCCGCACCGCGACGTCTCATGCTGATAAGCGATCGCCACCAGCCCGGGCAGCCGTTGCAAGTCCTTGGTGTCAGTGATCGGATTGTGTACCCGGGTGTAGCCGGCGTGCTGTTTCAGATAAGTCATCGCGGCGTGGACGGCTTTGGTGTGGGCGGTGACGAGAACTTTTTCGGCGATGTCGTCGGTGAGTGCCCGGATCAAGCTCACGGACTTCGGGGCGGCGAACGTCAGGTCGAAACCGTGGATCGACTTCTCGGTGAACGCGCGGCCCAGCGCCCCGTTGGGGGCGGTGCCGTAGTCCAGCCAGACGCGGGCGTCGTCGATGTCGGCATCCCCGCCCTCCATCGCGGCCTCGCTGAGACCCGTTGTGCGGCCGATGACTTCCTTGTCCCCGATGACCAGCCACGTCGGGATGCGGGTATCGCCCTCTGAGTAGTACTCGGCCAGCCCGCCGTTGGCACGCTGCCGATCCATCGCGGCTTGTTTGGCCGCGTCCGCGGTGTCGTTGTAGTAGTTGATGGAAAACTTCGTCAAGCGCGAGATAGTCAACAATGTCGACACTTCGATCGTCGTCGGTGGGATTGCTTGGGGTGGAGGTGGTTTCGCTGAGGCATGATCGTCGCGGCCGCTGGCCGTGACCGGGCGACCCTTCTGGGCCGCCGTTTTTGGGCGCGTGCAGCATCCCGCCAGGGATGCCGTGATGTCGCAATGATGCGGCGCCACAACGCGTCCGAACCCAGTATTGCACTGCTGTGCCAATGTGCCGGACGGTTTTTTGGTTGGGTGGGTTAGGGCTGGGGGTGTGGATGGTGTTGGGGGTGTGGAGAACTCGGGTGTGTGCGGGGATGTGGGCGGGGGCTGATTGGAGGCGGCGGATCGTGGTATGAGAGCGGTGGGTGGTTGGGAGTTGCTGGGATGAGGGCGATTCGAACCGTCAATGCGAGCATGCAGCGGACGTCGATGATCGTGCCTTCGGCTGTCGGCCGGCTTGTCTGGAGATCCAGTCACATGTCGGCGGCCGTGTTCGGAGCCAGGCGACCAGGAAAGGCTGCGGCCGGCCGGCTCTTCGGGGGGGTCGAGTCCAGGCCGGCCGCAGTGTCGGGACTATATGTGCGGTTTCTGTGTGGGTGCTGTGGGCTGGGTAATGATGAGGCGGCGGATCTTGCTGGGCGGCATGCCCGCTCGTAGTGCGGTGTCGAGCATGACCGCCAGGCGCGGGGGTGCGGTGTCGTCGGCGCGGGCGGCTGCCGCCGCGTGGGTCAGTGCGATGCCTGCACGCACGGTGTCTTCACCGCAGTAGTAGGCGAACGCGGCCATGGTCAGCAGTTCGGCGCGTGCGCGCCCGCGGTGCGGGGCCGCGATCTGCGTCCACAGCCGGCCCGCGACGAGTTCATGACCGGCCGCCAGGCGCAGCAGCGCATCTCGCCACCCGACGTGCGCGGTGACGACGAGCGCGGCGCGCATCGCCAGATCGGTTGTGGGCGGGCTGTTTCGGGTGATGGCGTCGTGCAGGTCGATCACGGTGGCGTTGGCGAGGGCGACGATGTCTTGAGCTTCGGCATCCACGGCCGGGGCCGGGTCGGTGGTGGTGAATTCCCGTTGAATGTGGTCTCGGGAGGCGGCGATGACGCGGCCTTGCATCACGCCCACCGCGGTGGCCGCGGAGTCGATGTAGGCGGTGGTGGCGCCGGTCTGGCCGGTGTCGAGGTCGATCCAGTGTCCGGGTGCGGTGACGCTGTGGGTCATCAGGGTGCGGTGCACCACGATGCCGCAGCGGTGCAGCGCGGCGCGGACGGTGCGCAGGAGCATGCGCGCATGTTCGTCGTGACCGCTGTCGCAGACCGCGGCGAGGATCGCGCCGGGGTAGTGGTCGGCGTCAAGCCTGCACGCCCGGGGCAATCGTTCGGCGGCTTGGCGATCGATGGTGAGCGGGCAGCGGATGGCGCTGCGCATCGCGACTGTCCTGTCGTGGTTGCCAGCGGGGCCGAGCATGAGCGCGACCAGGTCGTCGGCGGGCACGAACCCGAGCAAGTGGGGCAGTGCGGCGAGCAGATCGGCAGGGGTGGTGAGGGTCAGTTCTGGTGTGTTCATGATGTTTTCCTCGTTGTCGAAGGTGATCGGTGCGCCGGTTGGCGTGAGAACAGGGGGACCGGTGGGGTGGCGGGGTCAACCCCTTTGAGCCGCCGCGCAGGAGGCGAATTTCGCCGCTCGCGCCAGCGAGCACGGGGTTGGCGAAATTCGTCGGAGACGCACGGGCGCAGCGGAGGTGATCGTCAGCGAGCCGGCGCGAAGAACGGGCGAGCGCGGATAGCGGCGTGGGTTGACGCCGACGGGGCCCCGCCGGTCACACTGGGCGCACGCTGACGGCTAGTTAGGTGAGGGGCTACGGACTCCTACGGCGCCGAAGGCGCCGTGTCATCGGTGGTGATCCGATGATCGGATCACCGGGTGATCCTGTGATTGCGTTCTGTCGATGCCGGCCCGCGGTATCGGAGCCACCCGGACTACAGCGTCAGTCCAGGTCTGCGGCGTGGATGCGGCGCTGGATCTCGGCGAGGTTGACCGCTTCGTCGCCGAGCATCGCCCATTGGCGCCAGCCCTCGAGCGCCTGCTCGACGGCCAGGAAGTCCACGCCGGGGCGGCTGATCGCGATGGTGTCGTCGTGGTCGGCGCGGTGCGGGTCAGCGATGACTGCGACGAGTTGGCCGGTGCCCGACAGGACATCGTCGGCTTCGGTGTCGTCGCGGCGGAACCGCAGCCGGCGTGGCCGCCCGTCGAGGTCGACGAACTGCCACGCCAGCGCGTAGTCGATGTCCATTTCTCAATTGTGGTGGGTGCGCGCCGGTCGCCGGCACGCCGGTGTGGCCGCTATCGCGGCCACCGGTAGTCGTCGGCGGTGGGGTCGGCGGCGTGTTCGGGCCCGTCGAGGAAGACGGCCACGGCGGTCTGGTGCACCCGGGTCAGCAGGTCCAGTGTCGATTTGAGGCCGAGTTGGTCGCGGATCTGGAAAGTGATTGGCCCGCAGTGCAGGTCGACCCAGTGGAGGGTCAGGGTGCCAAGCTTGTTGAGGCTGGATTGCGGCACCACGCAGTAGGCGGGTCGGCGGGTCCAGTCGATGGCCAGGGTGGTGCGGGCGAACGGCTCATAGGGCGGTGTGGTGGGGGCGGCGATCTCGCGGGGCACCCGGGTCATGGCGGCGCGGGCTGCGGCGAACGCCTCGAGCAGGCCTTGGGCCGCCGACGCCGAGTAGAGGTTCATCAGCGCGGTGCCGAAGATCAGCCCGATGCGCGCGTCGGTGGTGCGGGCGTGATGCACGGTCACATCGGTGATGATTTCGCCGCGGATGACGGCGACGGTGTGGGTGATGGTGCCCGCTGGGACGGTGTGCAGTGTCTGAGTCATGGTGATACACCTCGTGTTTGAAGGGGAGTGCCGGTTGGCGGCGCCGGGTCGGGCCGGTGGGGTGGCCGGGTCAACCCCTGTGAGCCGCCGCGCAGGAGGCGAATTTCGCCGGGCGAGCGCCAGCGAGTCCGGGGTTGGCGAAATTCGTCGGAGCCGCACGGGCGCAGCGCAGCGGAGAACGGGCGAGCGCGAGAAGCGGCGTGGGTTGACGCGGTCGGGGCCCCGCCGGCCACACTGGGCGAGCGCTGACGGCAAGAATGGTGAGTGGCTACGGATTTGTCTTGGCCGCCGCAGGCGGCCAAGGGCGTACGCGCGGCGCTACCTGTTTGAGGTCAGGTGCAGTCCGTCACGACGATCATCGCCTCGTCATGCCAGGCATGGAGACGCGTCAGGTGGTGTGGACTAGATCGCGGCTATTCCGCGGCTGAATTTCGGTCGCCCGGTGGAGAAGAATCCCGCGCAGTCGCCGCGGGCCGAGCAGCCGTCGCATTCCGGGACGTAGGCGTTCTTCCAGTCCGAGATCGACTGCACCGCAAAGGGCCGGACACTCGGGTCAAGCACGCACAGCGGCAGGTTGTAGACCGAGACGTTGATCCCGGCTGTCGCGAGCACCTCAATGCCGGCCTTCAGTTGCTGTTGGTAGTCGAGCGGATCGATCCACAGCAGGTCATCGTTGGCGATCGCGAAGCCGGTGTGTTCCATCCCCATCAGAGCCACATGATCGACGAACGGTAGGTTGCGCGCGATCCACGAACAGGTCTCGGGTAGGCGCGCCGCGGTGAGGGCGTGCAGCACAACACGGATCTCGACGCGCTGACCGTGATCCTTGAGACGCAGCACACCGAGGACCGTTTGGTCGAACGCGCCCTTGGCTTGCACGACGTAGTCGTGCATGTGATCAACCGCGGCGTAGATCGGGATGCCTGCCGAGAGCTTCGGATGGCCAACCGCCGCCCACGCTTTGGCGACTTCCGCAGCGGCGAAGGCGCGACCGTTGGTCAGCACGTGCACCGCGGTGTCGGGGAGCAGATCGCGTGTCAGCTCGAGCAGGCCGACGAACCGGCGCCACTCGGTGAGTGGTTCGCCGCCGGTGAATGTCAGCGCCGGTGTGGCCGGGTCAACCAGCGCAAGTGCCTCCGCGATCTCCTCGATGAGCCAACCGTCATCGACCTTCCTCGGTGGCTGCGAGCACATCAAGCAGTAGTTGTTGCAGCGCTCCGTGACGAGGAAGAAGTTATGTCGCGAAGACCGACGGTAGAGCACACGCACCCGGCCAGATTGCGGGTAGACACCGACCACGTCGCCGTCGCCGAGTGCGGCGAACCCGCCCGGCAATCGGATGTAGCTCAATGAGATTCCGTCGGGCCGCGCGTCGCGTCCGATTGCGAGCTGGTAGCCGTTCGCGCGTGCCAGCTCCCAATCGTGGTGGTGGGCAATCAGCGCGGCGTCACGATCACTTGCCGGGATACTGTGTGGGGACTGAAGCCGCCAGCACTGCCGCTGCGTGCCCAGCCCGGTGAGCTCGAGCTCCGGTGAACGCCCCAGCAGCACAAGTGGTTTCACGATGCCCAGCTCCGCAGGATGGCGGCGTCCTCGGGGGAATGCTCCAGCAGCTCGAACAGATGGGTGAGGACGCCCTTTTGGCGCAGGCAGAATTCCGATAGCGGCTTGATCCCCAACACGTCGTTCTGGGTCGCATGGTGATAGACGGGATCTGCGCCGCAGTGAGGCTCAAAGACACAGCTCGAACACTGCGGCGCGGTTTGGGTGAGCGAATCGGCGACCGCGGAGACCAAGGTGTCGGACAGCACCAGGTCTCTATAACTGTGCTCATCGACGTTGCCGAGCGCGAAACTGCGGTCGCCCATTTCGGCGAGCATCCGGGCCTCGTCGGAGGCATAAACGGTTCCGTCGTAGTTGTAGACCAGGGCTCCCAGGCCGATCCCGGCCGGGCTTCGTAGGTCGACGTAGCCGATGGGCTCGTCGCTGAGCATCCGGCGAAGCATGAGTGTCGAATAGAACTCGGGAAATCGCCGGCCGGACTTGTTGATGTCGAGGATGTAGCGCAGACCCTGCTTCCAGAATCGGAGCCAGTCCTGGCCGCAGTACTTGTGAAACTGCTTGGTCGTCATCGCAAAGCCGTAGGGAGACAATGGCCGTAGGAAGATCCCATCGAGTCCCTGCCGGAGGTATTCGTCGACGATCTCCTCGACGCGACCCAGACTGGCTTCGGTGGTGGTCATCAACGCACCGACCCGGTCTGCGCCGAGCCGCTCTTTGATGCGCGCGATACCCGCGACGGCAAGCTCATAGCTGTTTTGGCCTCGGCGCGGCCGGTTCCTGTTGTGCAGGTCGCGCGGCCCGTCCAGTGAGGTGGAGAACAGAACGTCATGCTCAGCGCAGAAGTCGAGCACCTCGTCGGTCAGCAGGGCCAGGTTCGTGGCGATCACGAACTGCAGCTGCTTGCCGCGGCGGACCGCCCGCTGTTTGGCGGTCACGACAATCCACCGGATGAGGTCGAAGTTCAGCAGCGGCTCGCCTCCTTGAAACTCAATCTTGATCAGCGGCGCCGGGGCGCAAAGGGCGATATCGATCGCCTTGGAGGCGGTGGCCTGGTCCATGTCGTAGCGGACGCGGTCCTTGCTTTGGCGGGACACTTGGCAATACGGGCAGGTGTGCTCGCAGCGCAGCGTGACCACGAACAGATGCAGCGGCGTGGCCGCCCGCAGAAAGCTCAGCCGGCTGCGCAACCGAAGCGCCAGCAGTTGCTGCTGTGCGCGCTCGTCCACCGCCCCGATGAAGAGCTTTTCGAATGCACGCTCATAGAGGCCGTCGCCGGGCGCGATATCCAGGGTGCACAGACGGTCCAGTTCGGCTGCCGTCATCTCCGCCAGGTCGCCCACCATGTTGCCGACCAGAAAACGGTCCGCGTCGAGCCGTTCAAAGCGGATCGGAAGGAGTTGAAGCGCAGACGTTTCGGGACAGAAGGCGTCGGGTGACGCGAAGCCGGCCAAAGCCTCACTGCTCCTGGGCTAAAGACCCGAAAGCCAAAGCCACAATGACGTCGCGGAGCCGGTCAGTTTCGCCGCTGACTTTCTCGCGGAGGTTTTCGTCGGTCACTAGGTTCAGGAAATGGGAGCGCAACTCCTCACCGTGAAGCCGCGGCTGCGACGGCGACAGCCGGCAAACGTATCGTCCGTCGGCTTCGTCGATGTGGCACGCGGCCTGCCCGATTACGCGGTAGGCGGCCTCGCGTAGGGCGCCCAGCGACTGGGTCGACGCGCTGAAGTCGACGACGATGTCAGGCGGTGAGGCTTGCGTCGAGTTCATCGTCATCGATCACTGACCGAGGTAGGCATCGCAGAAGTGGCCGCCGGTGAGCACGGCGGTCAACGCTTGCTGGGCGATGCTGACCGCTGCGTTGGTGTCGAGCCCGTAGACCTGTTGTAGTTCGTACGCGATGTCTTTCACGCCAAGGCCGTTGACTGCTCGCGCGCAGGCAAGGGCGGCGGGATCGGCAGCCGGCGCGGGGGCCGCGGGCGCGGGTGCCGGTGCGGGTATCGGCACGGGCACTGGGTTCGGGTCGGGCCACGGGATGGAGCCCGACACGTGCGAGGCGTGCGATACATGGGAGGAATGCGACTGGTGCTGCGGGAATGGCATGCCGTCGCTGGTCTGGTTCACGGTGAAACTCATCAGCTCAACGTCGCCCCACGCCCTGGTCTCGGTCTGGGACTGCAGCTCGTGTTCAGCCTCCGTCGCGATCGCAGACTCATCGGAGTCAGCGGCGTTCGCGACGGGCGGCGCGGCCGCCGGGGCCACAAGGGCCGCCAGCGCCGAAGCCAGGTTCAGAATCTTTGCAGGCTCACGCATCGACGGCGATGCTAGCAAATACCACCATGGTCGTTGGCGGCTTTTGGTGAAGAGATAACGCCAGTAGAGGCTTCGCTTTTCGGATAACTCCCCTTCGGCGCGCGCAAATCTCGGCACCTCGGCGGCCGCGAAAGCGGATCTTAGCGGCAGTGGTTTGGCCGGCGGGGCGTGGCGGCCTCGGCTCGCCGCCACAGCTCCGCCAGGTCTGCCCGCATGACGGTCAAGTAGTCGGTGAGTTCTTCTCTGGAACAGTCGGTTTCGGCGAGTTGGGTCATCCGGGTGCCGTGGAATCCCACGGCGCGGCGGTAGGCGTCCTCGAGTACTTCGCGGGCGTACTGGTCGATCATGGCGGGGCTGACGGTGTTGGTGTAGAGCTCGGCGAGGCGCACTGCGAACGCGTGGTGGCGGCGAGCGGTGACGGTGCGTCCGCCATCAGCCGGCGGGCGATGCCGGGCGGTGCGCAGCACCACGACCGGATCCGGATCAGTGCCGGTGTCGACGAGGTGGCGGACGATCTCATAGACCCAGCGATGATCGGGGTGCCAGACGGCGGTGTCGGGTACCAGTGCGAGGATCGGCGCGGCCTTGGCGGCCGACAGGTGCAGCAGCGCCCCGACCAGCTGGGCTTCGGGATCCCAGTGGCGCAGGGTGGCTTCGGCACGCTGCGCGGGAGCCGCGGTGTCGCCCCCGACAACGGTCAGCTTGGGGGCGCTGCTCATGTCGGCACCTCGGGTGCGAACAGGTCGGCCTCGGTGTTGGCCGGGCGGTGGCCCGCGCAGTGGCACTCGGCGAACGGTCCAGGGCCGAAGGTGATTGCGGTGCAGCCGATCTCGTCGTGGTCGCGCGCGGCGTGGCTGCACACGCAGATCTCGTCGATCGCGGCCGAGCCCACGACGCGGCCATCCCCGCCGAGGATCTCGTAGTCGGCCTGGGTCCAGATGGCGGTGACGATGCGGCGGCGCTGCCCGATGGTTCGCAGGAACCGCTCCAGCGCTGCGAGTGCCACTTCCCGACCGGGGTGCGTCGTTACCGCCGATGTCTGCGGATGGCTGATGGTGAGCGTGAACATGTCTCAGGCGACCTCGCCAGCCAGGTCGTCGATGTGGTCGGGGCGAAATCCGCTCCAGTGCCGGTCGCTGGCGAGCACCACCGGGGCCTGCACGTGGCCCAGGCTCATCACGAAGTCGCGCGCCTGCGGGTCAGTGCTGAGATCGACAGTCTCGTAGTCCAAACCGGCGCGCTCGAGTGCGCGCAGGGTGGCCCGGCATTGCGGGCATCCGGGTTTGGTGTAAACGGTGATGTGTTGCATGAGAGGCCTTTTCGGTGCAGTGCTTCGTATTTCTATTCTAAATCCGTTGGCGGCTAGCCAGTTACGTTATTTTCCCGTTATCCACACGGTGGCATCCATGCACAAAGGTGCCCGATATATGTTTCAGCGGTGATATCCGCGTTGCCGTTGTTGGTGCTGGATATCCGCGCGCGACAATCGAATCCGCGCGTGGTGCGCTGCGGTGGATTCGCGCGGATATCCGCGCCCGGACGTGAATTAGGCATGATTTGTTGTAGCGAATGGCTCCGACAACGCGGATATCATTGCATCGGCTTTTTTCTTTCTGGGCAGGGAGCCGCCCGCCGGCCCCGCTGGGGAGACCGGCAGGCGGCGTGCATCACGCGTCGTGTGCCAGCTCGCGGTACAGCTCGTCGGCGTGCGTTCGCCGATCAGAACCTCCTCGATGGCGGCGAGCGCATAGCCGTTGGCGGCGAGGACACGTAGGTACTCCGCGCTGCCGGGTTGCGGTTTGTAGGAGCTTGCCGGCTCGCGCCAGGCGTCTTTGGGCGTGCGGGTGCTGGAGGGCTTCGACCGCGGAACAGAACGCTTCGATAGCGCAGCTCGGCCCAACTGGCCGCCGCCACTATCGCAGGGGCGTTGAGCTAATCCGGCAAAGCCTGGGCGGCCAGGCGCGCCCACGCGGCAGGGTTGATCGTTTGCGGGCGATCCCTGTTGTGGGTGTTGTGCCTACTCAGCGGCGTTTCACCAGCCCCCCTGCCAATAGTTAACTGCGGCGTGTTCGGGGACTGGGACAAGAAAGGCTATTTGATAAAGCAACGACCCGTGGGGGGTTGGTGTTGATCACTTGCGAACGCAATTACGAAAGCTGCAAACTAGTAACTGAACAGCGGGACGTCATCCACATTGACCTCTACGAAATCCGTTAGGCCTCCCGCTTTTGGACCTCGGGACCAACGGGTCAACAGGGGACGCTCAGTCAGATCTTACGTGTTCGACGTCGTTACAGATTTGCTCTGATGAATGCGACCTTCCGAAAGCAAATAAGGCCCAGGTGCCTGCGGGAACAGGACCGAGGTGTCGCCGAAATAGGAACTGGACAATGGGGGACAATACGGCAACCACGTGGCGCGATCTCGCCGGCCAACTTAACCTGGACGACATCAGCGTGCTGGAACAGATCGAGTCCCAATCGTACGACGAAGTTAACTTGCTTAGGGTTGCCCACTCGTGGGCCAAGGCGAACGCTCGGCAACACAACATAGCGCTTCCCGCCGATGCCAACGAGGTCGAGGAGTGGGACTTTACCGACGACGACCGTCGGCTGACTCGCTGGTTCCGCGGCACGTGTCGCGGCGCGGTCGTGCCAGTCGACATCGTCGGTGCCCAGAACTACAACGGCGAGGTGCGCTCGCGCGTGATTTTGGTCGGCAAGGAACACATCGATATCGATGCGGCGACGGCGTACCGGGTTGCGGCTGACCTACTGGACGCCGCGGATGAACTGAAGCAGCTCGAGGAACGGGGTAAGCGGCATCCCCGAACAGCTTGATGGCTCGGAGCAAAACGGCCGGTCAGGTAACCGCTTTCAGCTTCCAACGGTGGTCAAGACGATCAGTTCGGGCGGCCTCGGTATGGCTTCGTCCAACCAATGTCGTTATGCCGACTTGAATTCGCCACCTTCGCTCATATACCTCTACGACCTTCCTTGGACGTATCGACTATGGCGCCTCAACGCCACATGATTTGCACGCTCACGGTGGATCCGTTGCAGTCGGACCGGACTCGGGCGCAACGCGCATGGCTCGAGCCGGTTGTTCACGGCAGCCGTACCTTTCATCATTCGAAATGCGGTGCTTGAGTCTCGATGTCGTGGGCTGCTATTCGGATAACTTTCGATACCGCCGGTTACTGGTATCGCCGAACACGGTTGGCGCCGGCTCGATGCTCGACGCCGGTGGCGGGGTCATCGTCAACATGGCGTCGCAGGCCGCCTCCGTCGCGCTCGAGGCGCACGTGGCCTGCTGTGCGTCGAAGTTCGGTGTGGTGGGGGTGTCGAAGGTGCTGGCCGCCGAATGGGGCCCGCGCGGCGTGCGCGTCGACACCATCTCGCCAACGGTGGTGCTCACTGAACTCGGTCGCATGGCGTGGGACGGTCCGCACGGTGAGGCGCTCAAGAAGCTCATCCCACGGGACGGTTCGCCTACCCGGGCGAGATCGCCGCGGCCGCAGTGTATTTGGGCTCCGACGCCGCCGCGATGGTCACCGGCGCCGACTTGGTCAGCGACGGGGCTACACCATCAAGTAGTGACTGATCATGATTCCCGACTGAGCGTCCCGGAATACGGTCACTAACCGTGGGTGATATCGTCAGCGCCCGCTGACCTGTGACTTTGCGGTGCATCTCATAGCGGGACCAACGCGGTGCTCACTATATTGCCGAGCGTGCTTGCCAGTCCCTAGAGTGATCTACATCACTTGGCGATGTCGACGGCCGCCCGCCGGCTGAAGGAATGCAGATGCGAACCAGTTCATGCGCCGGCCCGCGAATGGTGATAGCGGCGGCACTGCTCGTCGTCGCGCTGGTGGTCTCCGGCTGTACCGCGGAGCGCCACTGGGGTGGTAGTTCCCGCACTGGGGAAGGCGGGAAGATCAAGATCGGTCTGGTCACGAAGACCGAGTCCAACCCGTACTTCGTCAAGTTGCGTGATGCGGCACGAGGCTCGGCCGACGCTCATGGCGCAGAGGTTCTCGCACTCGCCGGCAAGTTCGACGGCGACAACGAGGGGCAGGTCACGGCGATCGAGAATCTGGTGCGGCAGGGCGTGAGCGGCATCCTCATCACCCCGAGCAGTACCGGCGGGGTTCTGGGTGCGATCAAGTCGGCAAGGCAGCAAGGCGTCATCGTGATCGCGCTCGACACCGCAACCGAGCCGGAAACCGTTGTCGATGCCACGTTCGCCACGAACAACAAGCAGGCGGGAGTGCTGCTCGGCCAGTACATCAAGGCAAGGATGGGCAACACGCCACCGAAGATCCTTTCGATGGATCTCGACCCGAGTGCCAGCGTCGGCATCGCTCGCCACAACGGGTTCCTTGAAGGGATGGGATTGCCGCTTGACACTCCCGCAGTCATCGGCACAGCGCTCACGCAGGGCGACCAGAGCAAGTCGCAGCAGGCCATGGAAAACCTGCTGCAACGATCCGCAGCACAGGTCAATGTCGTCTATAACATCAACGAACCCGCGGCGAGGGGCGCCTACCAGGCCCTTGCCGGCGCCGGCCTCACATCGAAGGTTTTAGTGGGAGCCATCGACGGCAGTTGCTCAGGAGTCGCGGACGTGAAGGCGGGCAAGTTCGTCGCGACGGTCATGCAGTTCCCGAAGAAGATGGCCGAGGATGGCGTGTCGGCGGTAGTCGACGCCGTCCATACCGGCAAGAGCCCCAGCGGATTCCACGACACGGGCGCAACGTTGATCACCGACCAACCCATCCCCGGCATCGCCTCCCAAGACTCCACTTGGGGTGCGGCGAATTGCTGGGGCTAAAACTCACTGTAGGGACGGCGGAATGGCGACGACACTAACCAAACTCGGTGATTCGCTGAAACCGAACAACGCGGGCGTAGTGTTCGCTCGCAATCCCGCGCTCGGTCCGGCGGCGGCGCTGCTGATCGCGATCGCGTTCTTCTCGATCGCCACGACTACGTTCTTCAATATCGACAACTTCTCCGCGGTGGTCAACCAGACGACCGTGATCGGCACGCTTGCCCTCGGCCAGACTCTGATCATCCTCACTGCCGGAATCGATCTCGCCAACGCGGCGATCGCAGTGTTCGGGACCATCCTTATCACTCAGCTGGTCAGCGGCGGACTGCCCTCACCGATCGGCCTGGCCGTAGGCATCATTGCCTGCGGTGTGATCGCGATGGTGTCGGGACTGCTCGTGACGCAATTGCGGTTGCCACCGTTCATCGTCACCCTCGGGATGCTGGCGGTGATGACCGCGGTCACCAACCTATACAGCGGCGGCACCACGCACCCCGTCCCCGAAGGACTGCTCACCTGGTTGGGGACACAGACCTACCTCTTCGGCGGCATACCGATGACCTACGGAATGGGCGTGACCGCAATACTTTTCGCCATTACCTGGGCAGCTCTCGCCAAAACTGCCTGGGGGCGGCACGTGTATGCGATCGGAGACGATCCCGAGTCAGCCCGCCTGACCGGCATCAACGTGCGGGTCAACCTGGTGAGCGTGTATATCGTTGCCGGCATCATCTACGGTTTTGCCGCTTGGATCGCCATGGGCCGCACGCCAACCGCTGACCCGAACGCGTATCAGACCGGGAATCTGGACTCCATCACCGCCGTCGTCATCGGCGGCACCAGCCTGTTCGGCGGACGTGGCGGGGTCGCTGGAACGATCATCGGCGCATTGATCGTGGCTGTGCTTCGCAGCGGGCTAACGCAGATGGGTATCGATTCGAATTATCAGAATCTTGCGACCGGCGTCCTCGTCATCGCCGCGGTCGCTTTCGACCAACTGACCCGCCGGAGAATGTCATGATCACTGCATCCGACACAGCCGGTCCCGCCGTCGGTCCAGACACCGATCCGGTGTTGTCGGCCCGCGGGCTTGTCAAGCGGTATGGAAACGTCACCGCTATCCGCGGCTCCGATTTCGATCTGTTTCCCGGCGAGGTGCTGGCGATCGTCGGTGACAACGGCGCCGGAAAGTCCAGCCTCATCAAGGCCTTGACGGGTGCACTGATCCCGGACGCCGGAACCATAACGTTGAATGGCGAGCAGGTCCGATTCGGGTCGCCGGCCGACGCGCGCAATCGCGGCATCGAAACCGTCTACCAAACCCTCGCCGTCTCACCGGCACTCGACATCGCGACG
>Ga0070665_100003116_pt1 | contig 17863 bp, 14 predicted proteins | sample KBSS13metaG_FD_65862 | JGI IMG/M metagenome (GOLD analysis project Ga0070665, IMG submission 65862) | Switchgrass rhizosphere microbial communities from Kellogg Biological Station, Michigan, USA - KBS S1-3 metaG | ecosystem: Host-associated > Plants > Roots > Rhizosphere > Soil ...
GCCCCATTCGCCAATCGGCTAGGATTCGCCCCCCTCTAGCCGGAGCGGTAGTTCAGCTGGTTAGAATACCGGCCTGTCACGCCGGGGGTCGCGGGTTCGAGTCCCGTCCGCTCCGCCAGTTAAGTGATTGAAATACTTATCTTTTCTCCAAGATAGCCGTCCCCGCCCCTTTTCTAGTGGCGTTGTAGTGGCCTTTTTTTGGGGCTCCAAGGGAATCGCAGGGATTCAGGAAACTCAACTCGCGTTCGGATCGCCTCGGCAGCGATGCCTTCTCCAATGAGCCGGACGTCTTCATCAGTTGCCCCACTGATCCAGCGCCCATAGTTGGTCAGCATCACTTGCACGCTGTGACCGAACTGCGTTGAGCACCACAGGAGATTCTTTCCGATCATCAGGTGCCAGCTCACGCACGAATGGTGCGCGTTATAAGGCGGCCGATACCGAATCGCCAAACGATCAATCGTCGAGCACCATCGTCCCGTACACGTATTGCAAGGAGCTGATCGGCTCGCCGTCATCCTTGAAGAACACGTGGTCATGATGGATCGTGCCTTCGGCCACGAGGCGCTCTCGAAGGACCAGCTGACGATTGAGAACTGACAGAGCCCGCGGACACAGTTCAATTGTCCGCTCCTCATTGTTCTTGGGTCGATCTTTGTGCCGGCCGAGCACTACCACCTGATGAATGTGGATCGTGCCCTTGGTGAGGTCGCAGTCGGAGATCCGAAGCGAGATCTGCTCAGACTGGCGCAGGCCGGTGAAAAAACGAAACTCATCGAAGTTGCCAATGGCCTCGCCCCAATCCGCGTGAATGCCCTCGATGAGTCGTTCGGCTTCCTGGATCGTGAAAGGATCCACTTTGGGTCGGTCGCGTTTGAGAATGCGGAATGACTCGAGCCCCAACGCGGGGTTTGCCTTCTTCGGGTGATCCTTGTAACCGAACTCGAAGGCGCACCGGATGGCGAGCTTTGTGGATATCGGCTGGCGCGTGCGCAAGGACGGCACCACGTTTTGGGCGACCGTCACGATCACGGCCCTTCGCGACGAGAGCGGTCGGCTCATCGGCTGAGCTCGACCTTCTCCTGTAGGAGTAGCAGCCCTACCACCAAACGAGTGTCAGAAGTTAAATGAGGCCTTTGCGCTCATAACGCTCAGCCAAAAGTGCGAAGATGACTTCCGTTCGTCGTGTTGGACGTTTCCGATGTCGTCGAGCGGAGAGGAACTCCCCACGCGGGAGTTCCCGGATCTACCCGCGCAAGGGGCGCGTAGCGATTCAGATCCAGCGTAGCGAGGGATTTTCGCGTGGTAACATCGCATCTGCAGTAACCGTGCTATGCACCGATCCGCCCGGTCACTCGCCTCCAGAGCGGACAATTCTGCAATATGCCTAACATGACTCCAGCCTTCCGAATCACTGGCAAGATGCTTCATCCGTGACGGAATTCACTCTCGAAATGAATGCATCATCGTATGTTTTCGCGTCGCGAGCCGCTGCACGTGGAGACATTATGTACGATGGAATTTTCTTCATCGCGCCGTAGTCACGTGGACGCACGCTGATTTGACAACCCTACACATAGCCCTGATGGGAGTGTGTGCATACCCGTGGATCGTCTAATGCCCAGAGGGCTGAAATGATGCCGGATTCCTCCAACAAAGACCCGTCGTACAGGCCTGCTGCCGAGCGACGCTCAGCAAAGCCGAGCGACATGGAGATTGCGGAGCTGCGCAGGATTTTCGAGTCATGCGATCCGAACGGCGATGGCTTCATCGATCGGGAAGAGTTTCATCTGCTGCTCAATAGGCTCGACGGGGATGTGTCCCGCGCGGAGTCTCTGCTCGACTTCGAGGTCGCCGATACCGAGGGCGATGGCTTCATAGGGTTCAAGGAATTCATTGCCTGGTGGGCGAACTGACGCGCCCGGGCCGAGTTAGATCACCGAATGGACACATCCCTTTCCACTCTAGAGCAGATCAGAAACACGGCCATTGATCTTGCCGTTCGCTTCGGACCCAGGCTTCTCGCGGCGCTCGCCGTCATCGGGGCGGGCGTCATCATCAGCCGCTGGGCAGGACGCTTGCTCACGCGCGCACTCGAGAGGTTAGACCTCGAGCCGCCGGTACGATCGCTACTTACACGCATCGGACGAGGCGCGGTGCTCGCGCTATTCCTCATCATGAGCCTTCAGAATCTGGGCGTGGAGCTTCTGCCACTGATTGCAGGGCTGGGAGTCATCGGTGCCGGCGTGGCTCTTGCTATGCAGGGTGTGTTGAGCGACGTCGCTGCAGGGCTCTCAATCATCTTCACCAAGCCCTTCCGTGTCGGTGAATACATATCCATAGCGGGGGAAGAGGGCACGGTCGCCGATGTCACGCTGCTCAACACGGTGCTCGCCCACGTGGATGAATCTCGAGTAGTCATTCCTAACCGCAAGATCGTCGGCGAGATCCTGCACAATTTTGGGCGGATTCGCCAATTGGAAATCATCGTGGGTGTCTCCTACGATGTTGACTTCGCGGCGGCCGAGGCGGCAATAAATGAAGTGCTGCGCGGCAATCCGCGTCTGTTGCGGAATCCGCCCCCACTCGTGCAAACCGCCAGACTGACGAGCTCTTGCGTGGAAATGGCTATCAAACCCTGGGTGTTGATTTCCGACTACGCCGCGGCCACGAGCGAAATCAATGAGGCGGTTGTGGAAACCTTCCGCAACCGCGGAATCCGGTTTCCACTTCCCCAGTGCCAGGTGCAGCTGATACCCGGTGTGTCAGGGCTCCACCCCAACCGCGAGCGCCTCAGCGCATAGGCCTGCGCCGAATACGGCTCATTGGCGCCGCAGGGATCCCCATTGAGCCTACCTGAGATGTTGGTCAGCCACCCGTGATGAGTATGATCGTAGTCAATCACCTGTGATCGGCTTCGCAGAAGCCACGGGCGTATTAACGGAATATGCCTGCCAGAGACCAAGGGCCTAATTCCTGGAGTATCGACGCTAGGTCAATCTTCCAAAGAAGAAGCGCGGGGAGCGGGTGTTATGGTCGCAGGAAAGGCGTGACGCTTGGCGAGCGGCAGGTGATAACTCCTTCTCGAAGCGCCCATATAACTTTGGCAAACTGGGAGTACTGGTAGCCCTCCGGGTGTTCGCACTCGTACTCCTGCCAACTGTCCGCCATCACTCCGGATTCTTGTCCGTCATGGACCGGTGAAAGCATCCAATATCCTGTTTCGCAACGAGAGCAAACTCGAGGACCTGCTCGGTCACAGCTCGGTGGCGACGTCGCAGCGGTTTGCAAACCTGGCGCCGGACCAGCTGTGGGAAGCCGTCGCAAACCTGGAGAAGCCCGGGGCGCTTCGCGTACTTGCGGCGCAGGTAGAGCACGGTTGGGTACATCGACCTTACCAGTACGTCCTACAGCGACGTCGTGAGGCTTCTTGCCGAAAAGCCCAGAACGGTATGAGTGGACCGACGTCTAACAACAGCATGCGGCGGACGACGCTACGCGCCGCCGATGTTGACCATTGGCATTCACAAGATAGGTTTCTGTGATCATGATCATTCGTTCAATCGAAACGCGCTATCGCGGCTACCGTTTCAGAAGTCGCCTCGAAGCAAGATGAGCCGTATTCTCCGACGCCGCCAGAAATCCGTTGGCTATATGAGCCTCGAGGCTTCGTCGTCATCGGCCGCCCCCACCTTCCAGACTTCTACTTGCCAGATCTCGAGTGTTACTTCGACGTACAGCCAACTTCTGAGTACGACCTCGATTTCCTCATGTTCGACACCTCCAACCTCATGTATGTAGGAGTGGACCGAACTTAGGAAAATGGGTCCTCGGGAGCGAGGAACCCATGAATGAGACCCGCTTCAGCGAAGGGCGAATGGTGAAGATCCTGCGCGAGGCGGACCAGGCGCCAGTGTCTGAGGTCGCTAAGATGCCGGCAGGTCAGGAGCACCGCATGAGATAAACCTCAGCTCGTTCCAGCGCGGGATCATCCGGAGCAGCACGCACGTCGGCTACTTTTAGGCCTAGGGCACTTACTTAGGAGCATAGTACTCGACGACGGTTGCGTATCCGCCGGCGCAATACGGCCCGAGGCTGTTTCATCCATGGGAAGGATTTCCGTCGCCTCTTGAATCTTGCTCGCTCTGCCCCTTGCGGGCGCGTGCGCCGATCCTCGCCTCCGGTACCGCCCCAGTGGACAGACACACGATTCCGACCAATCCAGTCAGCGAAAAGACTCACGGCGGGAAACAAGCGATCAGAGGGATGCTGCTGTGTTAGTGCCGAGCGTGCGCAAAGTCACAGCAGCCGATTGACATTGATCACACTTTCATCATTGCTTGATGCGAGGGCGTTCCCACGCTGACACCATCCCACGTTATGCAAGGCTGCAGGATCGCGGAAAGCCAATGGCACGAGCCCGATGACACCCCGGCGATGAGTCGTCTCACGCGAAGAATTGGCGCGGGATGCAAATATCACGCTCCTGCCTTTGTGCGCTGCACAACAACACACTCGAGAGTCCTCGGCCCGACTGGGAGGGCAAGTACCGCAAGCCAACTAACAAGGCCGAGATCAGCAGAGGTTGTAACTGACGGCTGACTTTGCGATCCAGGACCGAGAGGGACCTGTGTGGACGCGCGGCACGCGGCGCAGTCTGAATGGCTGTAAGGAAAAGGATACACGTGACCATGAGAAGGCAAGTTGAGTTGGCGCGATGTCGGATTGATCTGGTGCGCGCGGCCGTCCAAGAGGCTCTGCGTGACGTGCGATCGAGACACGCAGGGCGCACTTCCGCGTCCATTCGCCTGCTGGCGCTCGGAGTCACTCCCGGCATCGCCCTCACGGCCCTGCTCGCCGCGGTGCCGGGCGAGGTATTCGCGACTGACATCACGAGGTCGAGCCAAAGCACCAGCTTCTGGAGTGATCCCGCGTCCTGGTCGGGCGGAGTATCACCTGGCGCCGCGGACCGTGCGATTTTCGGCAGTACCGCCGGCTTCTCCCTCCGGGTGGACCAACCCAGGACTGACGTTGGTCAGTTGCTCTATACGGGAGCACCGGCGGGCGCAAATTTCATTAATTTCGCCAGTCCATCTGCTGCGGTGCTGTTCATTCACGGTATCGGTGGTGTCGGCGTCGATATCCAAAGCAATTATACGGCGACTCTTTACAACGCCGTCGGGATTGCGGCAGACCAAACTTGGCAGGCCGGCAATGCGAGTGGCGGGGGGTTCATTACCGGCGGTATCGGCACAGGCTTGGTCGACCTCGGCTCCTCCACGCTCACGCTCAATCTGGTCAACGCCGTCAATACCGGACAACTTGTTCGCTTGATAGGCGCAGGCAATGTCGTCAAGACGGGACTCGGGAAGCTGACGCTTACCGGTGCTTCGACGTTCACCGGCAGTACGAACATCAATGCGGGCACGCTGGCGCTCAGCGGCAGCGGCGCAATTGCCACCTCGAGTGGCCTCACGCTGAATAACGGCTCCACGTTTGATATTTCGGCGACTTCGGCAGGCAGCAGCATCAGGACCCTTGCGGGCGGCGGCAATGTGGCGGTCGGCGCAAAGACGCTCACGATCACGGCAGGTAACGATACGTTCAGCGGAATCCTCTCCGGCACGAGTGGCCGTCTGACGGTCTCTGGTGGCACAGAGATCCTTACTGGCGCCAACACCTACACAGGAGGCACCACGATCGCAGCGGGGGCCACGCTGCAACTCGGCAACGGCGGCGCCTCAGGCTCGATCGTCGGCAACGTCGCCAACAACGGTGCGTTGACGTTGAGTCACCCGGGCAATACCTATACCTTCGGGGGAGACATCTCCGGCGCGGGGACAGTGAATCTGAGCGCCCCCAGCGCCAGTACCACCACATTCACCGGTACCAACACCTACACGGGCGCCACGACCCTCACAAATGCTGTGCTACAGCTCGGTAACGGCGGCACCACGGGCTCGATTGTCGGCAACGTCGCCTTCAACAACGGGTCGCTGAATATCAACCGTTCGGATACCTACAGCTTCGGCGGGCTGATTTCCGGCTCTGGAACGGTGACCCAGGTGGGCACGGGAACGACAGTCCTGAGCGGCGACAACACCTATACCGGCGCCACGGACATCACCGCTGGCACGCTTCGTATCAACGGCAATCAGTCCGCCGCAACCGGCTTGGTCACCGTCGCGAGCGGCGCCACGCTCGGCGGCAGCGGTATCATCGGCGGCGCGGTTACTGTTGCCAACGGTGGGCACATCGCGCCGGGCAACAGCCCGGGCACGCTCACCATGGGTTCACTGACGCTGATTGCGGGTTCAGTGCTCGACTTCGAGCTCGGTCAGGCCAGCACAGTGGGCGGTGCGCTCAATGATCTGATCAACGTCAACGGAAATCTTACGCTCGACGGCACGTTGAACGTTTCTGCCTCTGTTGGCGGCACGTACGGTGCAGGCATTTACCGTCTCATCAACTACACCGGTACCCTGATCGACAACGGCCTGAGTTTCGGACTGATGCCTGCGGGTTCAACCAATATCCTCGATACCGCCATTGCTCACCAGATCAACCTCGTCAATACACAAGGCCTCACGCTCAACTATTGGGATGGGGCTACGGACGGCCGTAACAACGGTCAGATCGGCGGTGGTGATGGAATCTGGCAAGCGGCCGGTAACGACAACTGGGCTACCGGGGACGGCTCGCTGAATGCTCCATACCAAAGTGCCGCCATGCCGATCTTCGGCGGCGCCGCGGGTACCGTCACGGTGGACGATCATCTGGGCAATGTCACCGTCTCCGGCCTACAGTTCGCCACCAGCGGTTATCTGATTCAAGGCGATGCGGTCACTCTCGGGGCGGGGGTGAACGTGGTACGCGTGGGGGACGGTAGCGGCGCAGGGGCGGCGTACACCGCGACGATCGCCAGCGCACTGACCGGTGCCGGCACGCTCGACAAGCAGGATTTGGGTACGCTCGTGTTGACGGGCGCCAATACTTATACGGGCGGCACAGTCATCTCCACCGGCATACTGCAACTTGGGAACGGGGGCACCTCGGGGAGCCTCGTCGGCGATATCACCAACAATGCGACCCTCGCTTTCAACCGCTCCGACGTGCTCACGTTGGCAGGAGCAATCTCGGGTAACGGCGAGGTACGCCAGGTTGGAAGTGGGACCACTACCCTGACGGCCGTGGGCTCGACCGCCGGCGCAGTGACTGTCGCGGCGGGCACGCTCGAAGTGGCCAGCGGGGCCGGTCTCGCGACGAACACGACCACGGTGGCCGCTGAGGCGACTCTCAGCAATAGCGGCACGCTCACCGGGACTTCGGGTGATGACACCTTCACGCTCGGTGGCACGTTCATCGGCACCGCCGGCCTGCTCGGCGGCAATGATTACGTACAGATTCTAGACGGGGCCAACATCTCACAGGCGAGCTTTGATGGCGGGGCCGGTACGGACACTATGGACGTTACAACCGACAGCTCGCTCACACTGCCGCCCACCTTGGCGACGGGGTTCGAGAACCTGATCAAGCATGGCACAGGCACAGTCACGTTGAGCGGAACGGTTGATAGTTTCTCCGATAGTATCGAGGTGGCCACCGGCACACTGGCACTGAGTGCGGCGACCGTGCAAACGAGCTTGGTCCGGATCGATCAGGGAGCCACCCTGACGGGTACAGGCTCGTTGAGCGGTAACCTGAGCAACTCAGGCGTGTTCAGCTTCGCCAGCACCCCCGGTACCCTCAATGTCGGCGGAGCCTACGTGCAGACTGGGACCGGCACGCTGATCTCTCACATTCGACCGGGCGGCACCGATCTGCTGAATGTCGCAGGCTCGGCGACGCTTGCAGGCACGCATCAGATCCAGATTGAGTACGGCTTGTACCTCAATGGCACCACGCACACCGTTTTGCAGGCCGCCGGCGGAATCAGTGGGGACTACGACTCCGTGCAGATCAACCCCAGCGCGTTGATGTCCGCGACGCGGCAGCTCACTGCCAATGCGGAGACGCTGACCTTTCTGCGGCAGCCCATCACGAGCATCACCGACCCACAGAGCGGCAAAGGGCGATTTGCGCAATGGCTCGAAGACAACATTAGCGGCGATGCGCTGACCCCGAAGATGTCAGCCTACATCGACGAGTTATTGCAGCAGCCCACCGCATCGGGAGTGGAAGGACTCCTGGGCGAACGGAGCGCACCACCGCCAACGGTGGCGGTTGCCCAGAACGATGTATCGATTCTGGGTGTTGGATTCGCTCATAGCATCTTCGAACGGTTCCAGCTCACCGACCAAGCCGAGTGCATCGAGATGCAGACAGCCTCAAATGAGGCACCGCAGTGCTTCTGGGCACACGGGCTGCGGCAGTGGGGACATGCGAACGGGGATCAGTCTGGGCCGCGCACAGACTGGACTACCGATGGGCTACAGGTCGGCGTGGATCGCTCGCTGTCTGAGTCCTGGAAAGCGGGTATCAGCTTCGGATTTGCGGACAGCGAGATTCACGATCCGACGGGGGGCAGCAACGATTTGCGTGCGCGAATGGTTGGTGTGTACACCCAGTACGAGGCCGGCCCGCTGGGCATCGGCGCACTCGGATTCTACAGCGACAATGACAACAGTACCCGTCGTACCGTCGACGTGGATAACAACTCTCGGCAGGCCATGGCGGATTTCGCAACCAACAGCTACGGTATCGGAACGCGCCTGGGATACCGCTTGGCGGGAGCGTCAGGCCCGAGCCTGCGTCCCTTCATCGAGGCATTCTACAATCACCTCCAAGGTGCTCATTTCGGTGAGGGTAATGCGGGAGCCGGCGATCTCACCGGCAACATTCTCGACCGCGAGGATCTTCGCGGCAGCGTGGGCGTGCAGCTCGCGGAGAGCTTTGAGACAAACCGACTCGTATTTCGACCGATGATCGAGCTCGGCGCATCGCATGAGTTTCGAGATGTTCGCTCAACTGTCGACCTGCAACCGTTTAACGACTCCGCCATCTTCCGCACATCTGGACCGGCACTCGACCGGAACTCCTACTTGGCCCGCGCCTCGCTCGACGTGGCAGTGGCCAAGAACGCCGCCATCACGCTCGGCTACGGCGGTGAGTTCGCCGACAGCTACTCGCAGCATCAAGGCTCGGTGAGCTTTAGGGTGGCGTGGTAATGAGCGGGCGACCGGATTCTGGAATTCGATAGGGGCCTCGTCCGATCTCAATGTCCCCGATGATTCGACCTGTCGTTGGTGCGGCAGCTCGTCGAGATGCATGGCGGCTCAGTGTAAGTGGAGACCCGAGGAGAAGGCAGCGGGAGCACCTTCTCGGTCCTACTTCCGTTGACAGAACCGGCAGTCCCGAAAGCGTCCAGCGGTTATGGGTGCGGTATCGTACAGACAGACGTAGGGCCTGCTGCTTAGCTTCACGCATGCTAATCGCGCGAAGCCTGCCATCATCAGCGTCACAGGCAAGCCGACCATGCGTCGAGCTTCGGAGGCGGGTGTGTTGACCATTGTGTCATCAAATCGGAGAACCCCCATGATCGATCAATCTGAGTTGAGTTACCGCTCGGCGTCCAGCGTCTCGCTCGTCAACGGTCCAGTACCTGATCTGAACGTCAATCAGGCTGAGATGTTCCCACGGAGTATCGGTGACCATGAGGATCGCATCCGGCTTTGGCCCCTATTGTCGAGCAGCGTGCATGTTGTTACTGGGGAAGATCAGAACAACGAGTTTATGACGGTGTTTTCTCATGAATTGCGTAATTCTCTAGGCGCGATCCGCAGTGCGACGCAAATCCTGGGCATTCAATCGTCGGCTGGTCCGGTTGCGTTGAAGGCAAGAGCGATGATCGAACGTCAGGTCGAGCAGATGACACGCTTGGTCGAGGACCTTCTCGACGTGTCACGCGTTCGAAGCGGGCAGTTGCATCTGCGGCGCGAACGAGTAGATCTACGCGAGGTGTTGGCTCATGCCGCGCAGACCATCGAATTCACGATGCAGCAGCAAAATCACAAAATGACGTCTTCATTTCCGGAGGCGCCAATCTGGCTGCAGGCCGACGCCGCCCGACTCGAGCAGGTATTTGTGAATCTGCTCTCCAACGCTGCGAAGTATACCGATGCAGGGGGCAACATAACCCTGTGCGTGGCCCGAGAAATGAGCCAAGCTGTCGTGCGCGTTCGCGACTCCGGAGTCGGAATTTCACCTGAAGTCTTGCCACACGTGTTTGATCTGTTCGTACGGGCAGACTCGTCGTCCCGACGCGCAACCGCCGGTTTAGGAATCGGTTTGGCCTTGGTGCGCAATCTGATCGAACGCCACGGTGGCTTCGTCACCGTGGCAAGCGCCGGTCTTGGACATGGAAGCCAATTTACGGTTCGCTTGCCTATTCTTTGTGAGGAAGCATGAGTTCAGCGAAACGACGCATGACATCCGACCCCGCTCGTTCACTCCATCGAGTAGGTAAGTGTCCGCCACGATGACACAGACAGTCATTCCCCATAAACGCCGAAAAAGCGGCTGCCCCATTGAATGGGCGGCAGACGAGCTTTCGAGGCCTTTTATGATTCAGATGCTGGACCAACCCGAATTCTTTCCCCGACAACGCTGACAGAAGTGTTCCTACTCAAATGACGGGTTGCGGCTGAAACCCAAGCGCGCCGGGGCTGCAGAAGATAACCACTCGAGGTCATCGACGGTATTCCAGGCGTGCAGCTCAACCACCCCCATTTCAACGAGTCTGAGCAACTGGCCAGGTCATCCATCCACAACCGAGTGCCGATACAGCCTTCGCGTTTGTTGCGAGCTCCTGAGGCGTGACCGACGATAGCTGGGCGCTGCGTTTCAACGTAGTGCGCAATGGTTGCGGTGGGCGGCGGAAGCCTCCGATGGACGAATAGAATCCAATCTACTGGTTACGATATGAGGGAATCTTCTTGCGTCGACGACGCCCGACTTGCAGCTTTTCCCCGGCGTAAAACGGCCCGAGAGGCCGGCGAGACGGCGAGACGGCGAGACGGCGAGACGAGGGATTGTGACGAAGATCGCAGCGCATCCAGCGTCGCTTGTCGATCGGCCGTTTGCCTACGGACTGAAATAAGCCATCGCACTCTTTTGATTGGTGACTTGACACCCAACGCACGGTAACCGACGGTTTTCCTCTCCTCATGACGATCGCGAAGATGGCGAAGAGTCAATCTGAACTGTGTTGGGCTACAGCAGCATCCTTCAGATCGCGAACCATGTACTTGATCGCATGCGTCCATGACGAGTCGTTGTCGCCTCTGAAATCGTAGGACTTCCTACCCACGATCTGACTCGTCGCCACGTCATGGAATTCATACGTCAGTGTCAGGATCAGCCCACTGACACGATCGACCCAAGTCACCAAGATCTGATCGGCACCGAGCTGTTTGCCGATCTCGAGGTCACAGCCGTTACAGTCATGGAGGTAAGACTGCTGCGACCTCAACTTCGCAATCAGGGGCTGGGCAGGCGCTGCATCGATCACTGTGTACAGGCCACTTTGTTGCAGTTGTTGACGTAGCGTATCGGTCTCCAAGCGCATACGGGCCTCATGCTCGGCGGCAAATTGCGGACCGCCCAAGTCGCCGGTTAACTCGATGTCGAGGATCACCAGCTTCGGCTTGGTTGGCATCGGATGGGCGTCCACCGCTACCGCCGGAACGGCAGCAGCGAACGTCAGCAGTGCCGTCAATGCTTTGCAGAAATTTCGCAGGAATGGTTGGTTCACGTGCGCACTACCTTAACGTCGAATGGGAACTGCGTTCGGTAGGCGAATTGAGACCTGCGGTGCAGTCAGTCACTTCAGATCACTCGATCGTCCCGCGTGTGCAACCCAAAGCGCAGCGCTCAGGGCAAGAGCATCCTCGATGAGTCCCGTCGAAGCCTGTCCACCGGTGCGAATCGCCTGCTTTCGAAGCTGGAAGGTGAGATAGGCGGCGCCTACCGCAACTGAGGCACCCAACACCGCGCCAAGGGTTCGGTCCTGACGAGGCGCCACCGCTGCGCCCGCGATAGCACCTGTGACAACACGAGCGAGGATGCCCGGTACGATGATGCGATCAGGAGCCGAGTGCATTTTGTCGCCGAGCAACTCTGCGGCGGCGAGTGCAAGGGTCGCCTTTGAGACTACAGGCGAAGTCAATATTGACAGAGGAATATTGTGACTCAACGAGCGATTGCGCCTCGCAGCCCAGCTAACCACCGCAATCGGCGTCATGGATCGCATGCCGGCGACGAAGCCCATGAGGATGGAACGGATCATGAGATTCTCCGAGTGTCAGTACGGAAGTTCATCCGTTGTGTCGTGATGCCACATCAGGTGTCTGCATTGCGAGGTGAACTCAACGGCTTCTGACGTCCTCGGTTAGGCTTCGGGCCTGAGGTGGACCGGGTACTCGCGGCATTGCTCCGTCGCTTGATCGACGCTCGAGCCGCTGGTGGGGGCGTTTTCGACCACGGCCGCGAAAGAGTAAACGCATCCGGTCGGATGCCCCGTTCTAACGCCGACCAGGTTGTGGGAGCCGCGATTGGGAAGCGGCGGCGCGCTCGGGGCGAGTAGGTGGCGACTGCAGTGGTGCCGCGACCATTGCGCAGATAATCAATAAACAACCGCCCGTCTCGCGCATTCAGTGCGGGAGATGTCGTCAATCGGTCGGGCTGCCTCGCCGCGATCTGTTCCGCTAGCGTTCGGCTGAGCCGGTGCGCCTGATCATGAGTCCGTTTGCGGTTGTCCAGGGGCACCATGACATGGACACCCTTGCCACCGGTGAGTTTGGGCCAACTATCCAAGCCCTCGCGGGTCAGAAGCTCGCGCAGGGCGACAGCAGTCTCGACGACAAATCCCATGCCGATCCCCGGTCCGGGGTCGAGATCAAACACCATCTGGTCGGGGTGCTCGATATCATCGACGGTGGAATTCCAAGCATGCAACTCGACCACACCCATATCGACCAGCCCCAGTAGACCGGCGAGGTCATTGACCCATAACCGCGTGCCGGTGCCGCCTTCGCGCTTTTCGATCTGGAGTTGATGCACACCGTCCGCGACTGGCGGGAGGCGTCCCTTGTGATAGTAGGTCGTGCCACGTTCATGGCGGACCAGTTTCAAGGGTCGTCCTACGATGTAGGGCAGGGCCTCTGTGGCCACCGCGCGCCAGTAGCGCGTGAGCTGATCTCGAGTGGGTACGACCGCATCGGGCAGCAATTGGAGAATGTTCGATTGAGAGATCCCCACAGCGTGCTGTTTGCGTGGTTCGGCCCGCCGGGGACCGCGCCGGGGTGTCATCAGATCGTCGCGAATTCCTTTGAAGATGGGCGCTCGCAGTCGCTGTTGAGCCGTCATCGCGCTGTACTCGATCTCGGCCAGAAATGCCGGTTCGACCCACGTGGCCTTCGGCTTCTTGACGGGAACGGTCAGCGGTGATGTCGGGCGGATGTAGGGATCCAGGCGCTCTCGCAGCTCGTACAACATCCGCTGTCGAAATCCCGTCTGCGCTTTGCCCGCATAGAGCAGTTGATCGCCTTCCCAACACCCGAGGTACAAAGAAGCGATGCGTCGGGGAGTGGCGCCCAGTTTTTCAACAAAGGCAATGATCGGGAAGGTGTCCGTCTTCGCGCACTTGATTTTGATCCAATCATCCTGACGTCCCGAGCGGTAAAGAGAATGGATTTCCTTGGAGACGATACCCTCCAGGTGCATGGTGCATGCCTGTTCAAACACCGCGGATGCATCGGCCTCGATGTGGGGATTGAGTTGGATTCGACTGCCCTTGGGGAGCTTCTTTCCGATCAGTTGACTCAACACACGTTTACGCTCTTGCAGCGGTGCGGATCGGAGGTCGAATCCATCCGCGTATAAGACGTCAAATACGAGGTACGTCAAACGGCCAGGAGTGCTCGTCGCGAGCTCATCCTGCAGCAAATGGAAGTCGGAAATGCCGCGTTCATCCAACACGACGATTTCGCCATCGAGCACGAGATTGTGCTCACGGAGGGGCTCGAACGCATCGGCGATACGCCTGAATCGCTGAGTCCAGTCATATCCATTGCGGGTGTAGAGGATAGGGTTCCCTTCCCGCACGTGCGCCTGGGTGCGATAACCGTCGTGCTTGATTTCATGAACCCAATGGCCGCGCGCAGGCACTCGATCACCCGGTGTAGCCAGGAAAGGCGGAATGAACCCGGGGAATGGAGCGCGCATCGCCCCCGTTAACTTTTCCAACGGCGTTCGGGGGCGGCGGCGCCCTGCGGTGCGAGGCATGACAGTTCGCTCTAGCGTTCTTTAGTACTTCTGAACGCTTTGGATACTCCGCCGTTCCGAACGTGGCGGCCCGCAATTGGACTTTGGTCCAATCTAACCGGCTCAGCTGCAGATCGAGTTTTACTTCCGAGCGCTGCCTTTAAGTGCGCTTCGACCGCCTCGGCGGTGGGACCTGCGGCGGCCACGGCCGCCTTCAACTGCTCCGCTGAGACGTTGAACTTCTTAGACCAATACTGCACCTCGTAGGCTTCGTGAACATGAGCGTCAATGCACTCGCGAAAAGGCTTAGCATTCCGACTTCGCGCCTAAATGACATCGTGCTCGAGCGTGGTGGCGTATCCCCTGACAGCGCTACGGCTCGCACGCTTTTTCGGCGGCGATGCGCGGTCTTGGCTCAATCTTCAGACTGCTTACGATCTGCGTACGGCCGAGAATGCGAGCGCCAAGAAGATCGAACGTGAAGTCGAAAGGTGTGACCTTCAACCGGCATAGGTTGACCAAGCGCTCGTACCGGGTGAGTGTTGTGGCGGCCGGTAGGGCGGCGAGAGCGACGTGTGTTTTTATGTGAGCACTAGCAAATGGCACGGTGTTCGCTCAGAGAGCGGCCACGTTTTGACGGGACACGGGAGCTTTTCATGCGCTATTGGATTTCCCACGCCCGTTTGACTTCAATGAGTTGTGGCACGGGTTCGCGGCCTTGAATAGCGCAGTTGTCTTCTCGCAAATTCGAGTTACTCCAACTCACCGACGTGTGCCGGGCAACGTAGGGGTGACGATACCGAATGCGAAGGCGCTTGAGTGTTCTCTGCCAGCGCTGGTAGGGATACCGCACATCCGGAATCGGTGCACCCGTATCGGTGAAGAATAGATACGCGTGTTGAATCTGACCTTCTGCCCCTAGCTGGTCTCGGAGCTTCAGATGCCGCTCCAAGATCGCAACGGCACGTGGACACAGCTTGATTCGGCGGTCATCGCCAGTTTTTGTGCAGTCTTTATCAATGCCACCGACGCGCGCTTTGGTCACGCTCAGTACTCCGTGTTCGCGATCGTTCGGGAGCTGATACGGTAGACGGCTGGGCGTTCGCCGCGTTGTCGTGAGTATCTCATCCCTCTCGCGGGTCGCACCTAGGCCAACACGCATCTACGCCCCGGGCGCGGACTGCGACTTATCGAGGAATCCCAAGCCAAAGGCCCCAAGGAATCGGGCCTGCGCTGCCTGCGACGCCCGATTAAGGTCCTCGACGCCGATCGACTTGCCCACGACCACACGCGGCGGACGCGTCCCCTGCGGCTTGCGCACGAGGTCGGCAATGGCTACCGCCACCTCATGTGGGCTGCGCGCGTTCTCGCCCTGGATGGACGCGGCTCGTGCCTTGATGATCTTGCCCGGAATGTTGGCAATCTCTCCATAGGAGGCAATGCACTCCTTGTCCGCCGGCCGCGCCGCGCTATCGAGCATGCTGGTGGGATAGGCGCTCGGCTGCACCAGCACCAGATCGACACCAAAGGGCGAGATCTCATAGCGGAAAGTATCGCTGAGTGCCTCGATGGCGAACTTGCTCGAGCCGTACAACCCATAGAAGGGGCCCGTCACGCGACCCAGCGAGGAGCCGATGTTGATAATGAGCCCTTCCCCCTGCTTGCGCAGTGTAGGCAGTGTCGCGCGCAGCACCCGGTGGACACCGAACACGTTTACTTCATACAGGTCGCGGACCTGATTCGTGGTGAATGCTTCTGAGACATCCAGCACCGCCGTGCCCGCGTTGTTGATCACGACGTCCAGTCGTCCGGCCTGCGCGAGCACTGCCTTGACGCCTTGCGCGACCGAAACATCGCTGGTCACGTCGAGCTGTTCAACATGGATCCCCTTTGCCCGTAGCGCGTCGGCGTGTGTGCGGTTGCGACCATCGATGTCGCGCAGAGTGGCGAATACCCGATGACCCTCGAGCGCGAGCGTCTCCGCGGTATCGCGACCAAAGCCACTGCTCGCGCCGGTAATGAGAATCGTTTTTGACATGATCTTTCCCTTTCGTTGCGCCGGCCGCCGCCGACTGGATGATGGACTCGAGCATTGTAATCGTCTTTTAGAGAACGACTATTACAAATGACGGTCCGGCGACCTGGGCCGCCATTTCGCTCTATATCGGGGCCGGCCTGCATTAAAATGGTGTAAGCGATATTGTGAAAATGATGCTTACTCAGGTCCTTGATCCCGCGATGAGAGGTACGGCCATGAAGGATGTCCCGACGACCAAGCAGCGCAACCGGCTCGTGGAATTGATGAATTCCCGGGGCACTGGAGTCACAGGCGGAGCAGACCTCCTGGACGATGCAGCTTCCGCGGCCAGGATCCTCGGGCTCTTTACCCCGGAGGCCGGGCAGGGTGGTGGGCTGCAGCAGATCTCGCCCGAGGTGCGCGAAATCCGTAGCGCTCTGGCGGAGATCGTGGCGCATCCCGGCAGTCGAACCGCGTGGGCGGCTCTGAACCGTCTTGCCGAGCAAGTCCGCTTTGCCGCACGCCTGCAGCGTGGGAAACGCCCGGAGCTGGAGCCGCGCTCCGGCAACAGGGTCGTGGCGTGCGTGTTGAAAGACGTAGTGGAACTGATGGACCGCGGGGAATGGGAACGCTTCAAACACTGCGCCAGGGACGAATGTTCCTCGACCTTCTTCGACGCCACCCGCAGTAAGACCCAGCGCTGGTGCTCGTATGCGAACTGCGGCAACCTGATGAACGTCGCCGCCTATCGCGCCCGGACGCGCTGACAGAGCCTCCGGGACTTCCCCTTCCGCAACTCTCGCGCCGCACACCTCAGTTGTGCGCCCACTCGCTCGTTTGTATGAGCGAGCCGTTCCCGTGGGCCGAATATGTTGCATCGATCCTTGTAATGGCCATTGACGGTATGGCCATTACAACTTGATTGAAGTAGAGTCGCGCACGTCAGTGATTCTCTCGGCCTGTCTGCCATTTCTGCAAATCGAGGAAAGAAAATGCACTTCCGTAAGCTACATCTGCTGCTCCCGGCCCTGCTCGCCACGACGGCTATGGCCGAGCCCGGCATACAATCCCAACCTGACATGCAGATGCACGATGCAGCATGCCGGCTAGGTCAATACAGCCCCATTGTTGGTATTTGGACGGGTAACCTGAGTTTCACGCTGCCGGGACTGGGCCAGGCTACCGTGCTTATCGCCGTCAACCAGGGTGGTACGTTCATGGAAACGGATTCGATCGATCTGAACAACACCGTGGGCACCGCCACCCCGGGTTATGCCGCCTGGAAGGCGTTGGATTGCCGGCATTACGCGCTCACCATCAACAAGACGTTGTACAACGGCGGGCAATTCTCGCAAGTCCTGCTCCCCGGCACCCTCGAGTTGAGCGAAGATGGTCAGACATTGACCATCAGCCTGAAGCAACACGTGTTCAATCAAAGCGGTACCGAAGTCGCGACCGGGACCGTCACCGGATCGGCCAAGCGAGCGAACGCCGGCAACGGCGAATAGGCAATCCGCGCCACGCTCGTTCCGGGGCGATCGCCAGGATCGCCCCGGTCTTTGTGACCTAGTGTTTCGCTCTGCC
>Ga0070665_100003117_pt1 | contig 17859 bp, 10 predicted proteins | sample KBSS13metaG_FD_65862 | JGI IMG/M metagenome (GOLD analysis project Ga0070665, IMG submission 65862) | Switchgrass rhizosphere microbial communities from Kellogg Biological Station, Michigan, USA - KBS S1-3 metaG | ecosystem: Host-associated > Plants > Roots > Rhizosphere > Soil ...
AATGTCCGCAGCAGGCCTCGCCGCCAAGTGCCGTCTGGCGTGGAACGCGCTGCGACATTTGGGCCCGCGATGGGTTTTGTTCCGGATTGGTTATGCCTGGCGGACTCGCTCCGAGGCGTTCGTCAAGGCGGCGCCACTTGGCCGCTGGGCGGAACTTCCTCCGCAGCACTGCCGTCCACTCTTGCCTGTGCGGGAGCCCTGGCCCGAAGAGGCCGCCGCCTGGGGAAACGCCTGCGTCGACAGCGCCCGCGCCCTGGCCGCTGGCGAGTGGATCCTGTTCTTTCACCACAAGCTGCAACTCGGCAATCCGCCCAACTGGCGACGCAATGCGTTTTCGGACGCCGAAGCGCGTCGCGGCGTCCACTGGTCCCAGTTGAGCGACAACGAGTTTGACGACATCAAGGGAATCTGGGAATTCAACCGGTTCAACTTCGCGTACCCGTTGGTTCGCGCGTTCGCCCGCACGCGTGACAACGCCCACGCCGAATTATTCTGGAGCCTGTTCGAAAACTGGCTGACCGAAAACGAGCCAAACGAAGGCGTGAACTGGAAGTGTGGCCAGGAAGCGACGTTTCGGCTGATGGCCACGGTGGTCGCCGTATCGCAATTTCAGCACGCGCCGGCGACAACGCCAGAGCGGATGGCCGTGTGGTCGAAGTTTGTCGTCGCGACCGGAAAGCGGATTGCCGTCAACCTCCCTTACGCCATCAGCCAGAGCAACAACCACGGCGTCAGCGAATGCGTGGGGCTCATCACCACTGGCCTGTTGGCGGACAAAGAGGCAGGCCAAGACTGGCTGGCGATTGGCCTGGCAAGATTGCAACCGCAACTGGCGGAACTGGTTTACAACGACGGCGGCTTCTCACAGCATTCGCTGATTTATCATCGCGTTCTATTGGACGATTTGCTCTGGGCCATTGCCGTACTCCGCGCAGCCAAGGCTGCCGTGCCTGACTGGCTGCAAGCCGCCACGCGTCGAGCGCTCGATTTTCTCACGCCACTGGTCGATCCGCAGACCGGCTCAGCCCCGCTGTTCGGTTCGAACGACGGTTCGCACGTCCTGCCCCTCGACGAACTGCCCTACGAGGATCTGCGCGGCGTGATCCAGGCCGGTTACGCGCTGCTCGACGTCGCGCGAGTCCTGCCGCCCGGTCCTTGGGATGAAGCGGCGTTTTGGCTGGCCGGTGTGGCGCCTGGCACACTCCCACTGCGGCCACTGGAGCCGCATGCGCAGTTTCATGCTGCGAAGAGCGGCGTCTTTCAATGGCGATCGGGCGACGCCCGGCTGTCGTTGATCTGCCCAACTCGTTCCTACCACCGGGTATCGCAGGCAGATATGCTGCACGCCGACGTCTGGTGGCGCGGGCGGCCGGTCACGCTCGACCCCGGATCGTATTCATACCACGCCACCGGCGCGATGCGTGGCGTGATGAACAAGGCCGAGGCGCACAACGTGCCGATGCTCACCGGTGTGGAACCGCTGAAGCAGGTCAGCAAGTTTCTCTACATGCCGTGGCCGCGCGGCGAAGCTGGTTGGACCGACGACGGCCGGCAATTCCGCGCCACGCATGACGCCTACGGCAAACGTGCCCGCGTCGAACGCGCGGTTAGTTCACCGGCGATCGGAGTGTTCGTGGTCGCTGATCGCGTGGCGATCGCCGAACCTGGCAAAGTCCGCCTCCACTGGCTGCTGGCCGATTACGACTGGCGACTTGATGAGTCAAAGTCCCGTGTTACGGCCGATATCGACGGCGATCGCTTTGTCATTTCCTGGCAGGGAATTCCGCCGCCCGCCTCGGTCACGCTCGTTCGAGCCGAGGAGGGAACGGCGCGGGGGTGGGCCTCGCGACGGTATCTCGCGCTTGAGCCGGCAGTGTCGCTCGAACTGCTGTTCGATGTGACCGAACGTCTGGAATTTTCGACCCGCTTTGCTGTGGCCGAAGACTGACGCGAATCGCGGCGGATCACTTCACGCCATTTTCGCGATCCGCTATCGTGCCGTTATTGCGATTTGCCGTGTGCCACTGCTGGCTCGTCCAGCAGTGCGCGTCAGGCATCGCACGTGCATTCGCTGTGTTCGTAGCACACCTCCACTTGAAGAACAACATGTCCGAGCCCGCCAATCTCGCCGAGTTCTCCAACGTCCCGATCATTGACGTAGCGCCGCTCCACGCCGGCGCGCTGCGGCGCGGCGAGGTCGCCCGGCAATTGCGCGCCGCCTGCGTGGAGAGCGGATTTTTCTACGTCGTTGGGCATGGCGTCAACGAAGCGCTCTGCGAGCGGCTCGAGGCGCTCAGCCGAGAGTTCTTTGCGTTGCCGACCGAGACGAAGCTGGCAATCGGCATGTCGAGCGGCGGCCGCGCCTGGCGGGGCTACTTTCGGGTCGGCGATGAGTTGACCAGCGGCAAGCCAGACCGCAAGGAGGGGATCTATTTTGGCGCCGAGTTGCCGGACGATCACCCCGAAGTGCTGGCAGCCACGCCGATGCACGGCCGAAACCTGTTCCCGGACCTGCCGGAGTTCCGTGACGTGGTGCTCGAATACATCGCTTCGCTAACTCAATTGGGGCACACGCTGATGCGTGGCTTGGCGCTGAGTTTGGAGCTGGACGAGAACTATTTCGCCGAGCGCTACACGTCCGACCCGCTGGTGCTGTTCCGGATCTTCAATTATCCGAGCGCCGGCCAGCCCGATCTCGACGCGCCGTGGGGCGTTGGCGAACACACCGACTACGGCGTGTTGACCATCCTGCGGCAAGATGACGTGGGTGGCCTGCAGGTCAAATCACGTTCGACTTGGATCGACGCGCCGCCGATCGCCGGCTCGTTCATCTGCAACATCGGCGACATGCTCGACCGCATGACGCGTGGACTGTACCGCTCCACGCCTCATCGTGTGTTGAACCGCGCTGGCCGGGACCGGCTGTCGTTCCCGTTCTTCTTCGACCCAAACTTCCACGCCGAAGTCAAACCGATCGAAGGTCTGACGCACACGCTGAGCGATGACCAGCAAGAACGCTGGGACAAGGCGAGCGTGCATGACTTCAACGGGAAGTACGGCGATTACATCTTGAACAAAGTGGCGAAGGTCTTTCCGCAACTCCGCCGCGAAGCGCTTTGACACGGCTGTAGGTCACGCACCCCGTGCGTGACAAATTCAGCTGCGAATCTGCTTGCTCTTCGATTTTTGCAAGTTCTTGTCACGCACGGAGTGCGTGACCTACGGAACCAACTGCGCCACCACCATGCTGTGAATATCCAACCGATCGACCGTTACCGTTGATCCGGCGTCGGTCTGCTCGACTTTCAATTCAATCCCTTCCGGCTGTAGCATCACGCGGCTGATCGGGTACTTTCTGTCGAATGTCACGCGAATTCCACGGATCGGCACAACCTCTTCGCGCAGCGGGACATCGTCCGCCGGCAGGGCGTGAAACGCCGTCGTGTTCAGATCGCTGTAGAGATGCACGACCAGCCGGTCTCCCTTGGCCGCAATCTGCCGCATGCAGGTAGTTTGCACGCACATCGGCGCGACGACCGAAACTGGCGGCGATCCGCCGGCAGCCCACTGGATCGCATGCTTCAGCACGAGCCGCTGATACGGGTACGCGTAGAGATAGTACGCGGCGTCAAACCCGGCGGGGAAATAGACAACGCGTCCTTTGCCGAACTCGTGCGTGACGGCGGCGGGAAGGTCGACCGGGGGCCCTTCAACATTCTTGGCACGGATCGTGCCGATCAACTTCGCAGTAGGGCTGTTGGTGGCGACGCGAACGGCGGGGCCTTTGAACGTGACCTGTTCGTCGCCAACGTAGGTCTTCATCAGGCCCTGATTCAGGATTGACGCTGTGTCCTGCTTGAAATCGAAGACATTCTTGCGCTTCTCCCAATAGTCAGGGCCAATTCCCTTGGCGAAATTGACGTCGACCTCTTGCTGCGCTGGCGCAGCGCTCGGCACGCCGCGGTAATCGACGCCGAAAACATCCGCCAAGGCGAAGTTCTCGCGCGGATCGCCAAACTCGTTGAACAGCGAGCAATCGACGCTTGCCACCAGTCCACCGCCATTGCGGACATAATCGCGAATCGCCGCAATCTGCGCGTCATCGAGCGCCGCGGTATTCGGCAGGACGAGCACCTTGTGTTTTGCTAAATCGCGGGCGTTCAGATTCCAATCGTTGATCACCGTCAGGGGTAAGTGTTCTTCCATCGCCGCTCGAAACGTCCCAAAGACGTGCGACATGTAGCGTTCTTCCACCCCGCCGGCCGTGCGACCGTAGAAATTGCGAGTGTTGTCGCTCATCACCATGGCGCCCCACGGCTCGGGCGTTTTGTTGATGATCCAAGGACGGCGCTTCTGTACTTCGGCGATGCAGGCGTAGAGCTCGTCTTGCAGGTTCTTGGGCTGGGCCACGGCAATGCTCGGCTGCGCGCCGTGCGTTACGGCCAGCAGCATGCGGCGCAGGATCTCCTGCGGCGGAAAACTGTCTTTGCCATAAGGATTGCCGTGCGTCATGATGTACGGCTCGCTGAACGCCACGCGGTGATTCGTGGTTGCCCAGATGTAGGCGTTGGCAAAGGCCGGCACGATCGTCGCCCCACGATTCGTTTCATCGAGCCAGAATTCCTGGTCCGGTGCGTCGAGCAATAAATTCATCCGCGTTGGCATGTTGCGCGGAATGCTGAGAAAGTGGCCGAAACGCCCGGCGTTGGTCGTCCAGGTCACGAGCGCAATTGATGGCTTGATCCCCTTCAAGCGCGTTTGCATGCGCGCGATCAGATCTTCCATCCGCCGATCGGCCCAATGCTGATAGCGGCGAAACTCCGGATCGTTCAGATCGGTGTTGGGAATTTCTTTCTTGGTCTCTTGGCGATAGTTCTCTCGGCAATGCTGACAGTAACAGACGCCGCCGTAGTGGAGTCCGTCGAAGCTGAACGCGTCGACGTCCGGAAACTTTGTCGTAATTTCGGCCAGCACGTCGATAAAAAAATCACCGTATGGCCCCAGCAGACAAAGCATGCCGCCGTGCGGAAACTTTTGCATGTCGATCGTGGGAATCTCGGTCGTGTTCGTCGCAATCCGCCGCCAGTCTGGGTGCTTCTCGTACGCCTCGCCTTGCAAGCAGGGCGGATAGACACCAAGGATCCGCACGCCCAGCTTCTTGTACTGCGCGATGTCCTTCTCCAACCGATCAAGCGGCACATGGGGGCTGCGTTTCGACAACAGCTTACTGTCGTAATAGGCGTAAAACGGATCGACAAAGCCCATCTCGCTGATCGCAATCCCCGCGGCTGCCGCGCGAGTGCGCTGTTTTTCGTCCATGCCAGAGAGTGTGTAACCGCAGCCAACGGTCCCCTGCACCCAATCCGGGATCTTGATCTCCCGGAAAGGCTGTTTATCGAATGGCTGAGACAGGATCGTCTCACCCCAGATATCCGCGGCGGACGCGGAATGTGGCAGATGCGCGATCAAAGATAAACACAAAGCCGTCGCGCAATTCAACAACAAGAAAGATCGCATGCTGATGCCTAATGGAGAAATTGAATCAGGGGAGGCGTCGCGCTCCTGAGGCACGGCGCCGACCGCAATGCAGGCATGCTAACGCGGGGCAACGACGCAGTCCAATTTGGGCTGTAGGGTACGCACCCCGTGCGTACCTCAATGCGTCTCCATTGTGCGCGATGTCGAATGGGACGCATGGTTCCGGTACGCACAGAGTGCGTACCCTACACGCTCGCGCGCCCCATTGCTTACTTGGCTGACTTCTCTTTCAGCGATTGCTGCCAGGCGCTCAATAGCGCCAGGGCATCTACCGGCCGGAGTTGGTCGACTTCGACTTTCCGAATTTCGTCGAGCAGCGGATGCTCGGCGGCGGCGAAGAGGGTTAGCTGCAGATCGCCCACGCGTTTGCCACGGCGATGGGCCATCTTGGGTCGGCCGCGCTCGTCGAGATGCTCTTCTTCGAGTTGTGATAGAACCTGTTGCGCTCGCTGCACCACCTCGCGCGGCACGCCGGCCAGGCGGGCAACGTGGATGCCGTAGCTCTTGTCGGCCGGCCCTTCGACGATTTTGTGCAGGAACACCACTTCGTCCTGCCATTCGCGAACCGCCACGTTCAGGTTTCGCAATTGCGCGAGTGATTTGGCCAGGTCAGTCAGCTCATGGTAATGCGTGGCGAAGAGCGTGCGGCAGCCGACCGAGTCGTGCAGGTTTTCAACCACGGCCCAAGCGAGCGACACACCGTCGTACGTGCTGGTTCCGCGGCCGATCTCGTCAAGGATCACCAGGCTGCGCGAAGTGGCAGTGTTGAGGATCCGCGCTGTCTCGGTCATCTCGACCATAAACGTGCTGCGGCCGCGGCCGAGATCATCGCTCGCGCCCACACGGGCAAAAATTCGATCCGTAAGGCCCACCGTCGCCTCGCTGGCCGGCACATAGCTGCCGATCTGCGCCATGAGCGCAATCAAGGCCGTCTGGCGGATGAATGTGCTCTTGCCTGCCATGTTGGGACCAGTGACGAGCAAGACCAGCCCTTCCTCCGGGCCCATCGTGACGTCGTTCGGCACGAATGACGCGGCGTCTTCGCGGGCGTCGAGCACTGGATGCCGCCCGGCGACGATTCTTAGTATTGGCCCATCGACCAGCTTGGGCCGGCAATAGCCACGACGCCTGGCCAATTCGGCCAGCGCCGCCAGGCAATCGACCTGAGCGAGCACGTCGGCCGTGGCGCGCAGTCGACGCGCTTCGGCCGTCGTGGCGTCGCGCAATTGCACGAACATTTCGTATTCGAGTTGCTTCGCCTTGTCATCTGCGGTGAGAACTTTCTCTTCGTACTCCTTGAGCTGCGGCGTGACATAGCGCTCGGCGTTCTTGACCGTTTGCCGGCGGTGATATTCAGCCGGAACTTTGTCGCGATGCGGATTCGTGACTTCGATATAGTAGCCAAAGACGTTATTAAACCCGACTTTAAGCGTCGAAATGCCGGTCCGCTGCGCTTCGTCGGCCTGATATTGGGCGATCCACTGCTTGCCACCGGTCGCCAACTCGCGGAGCGCATCAAGCTCGGGTCGATAGCCGGTGCGAATGAAACCCCCGTCGCGACTATTCAGCGGGCATTCCTCGTCGAGCGCCGCGTCGAGGCTCGCTCGCAGCTCGGGGCAAAGATCCAGCGACACCTCGAGCTTGCAGAGCAGCGCGCTGTTTCGCGCGGTCAATCGCGCCTTGATCGCCGGCAAACCACGCAGTGTGCGGGCCAAGAAACTCAGATCGCGCGGACTGGCGCGGCCGGTCGTCACGCGGGCCAGCAATCGTTCGACGTCGTACAGACCTTTGAGCGCGTCGCGCAGCGCCTGGCACAGTGACGCGTCGGCGAGCAATTCGGTCACAGCGTCAAGCCGATCGTTGATCGCTGCCTGGTCGCACAGCGGGTTGGCGACCCAATCGCTCATCAGCCGGCTGCCCATCGCCGAGATCGTCCGGTCGATCACCCCCAGCAGCGAGCCGGCGCGCGACCCATCTCGCAGCGTGCGCGAGATCTCCAGGCTGCGGCGGGTTGCTTCGTCGATCTCCAGTGCATCGCCGGTCCGATACGGCAGCAGACGGTCGACGTGTTCGATCGAGGACTTTTGCGTCTCGATCAAGTATTCCAGGATCGCGCCGGCGGCGCGGATCGCCCCGGTTTCGTGCTCGTTGAAACCAAAACCATCGAGTTCGGCCGTGGCGAAATGCTTGTTCAGCGTCTCGCGCGCGGCGTGGTGTGCAAACGCCCAACTGGGACGGCGCGTGATCGCCACGCCGTCTTCCAGCACGCCGGCCGGCAGTTCTGTTTCTTCGGCCAGCAGACATTCGACCGGAGCGATGCGCGCCAGTTCGTCTGCCAAACGCGCTGGCGCGAATTGGGCTGCGTGAAAACGCCCGGTCGAAAGTTCGACCCAGGCCACGCCGACGCTGTCGCCCGGCACGATCGCGGCCAGGTAATTGTTTTCGCGCGGGTCGAGCAGCGCGTCATCGGTCACGGTCCCGCGCGAAACAATTCGCGTCAGCTCGCGTTTGACGAGACCTTTGGCTTGCTTGGGATCTTCGACCTGGTCGCAAATCGCCACGCGCATGCCGGCGGCGATCAGCTTGCCGATGTAACTTTCCAGTTGATGGTGCGGAAAGCCGGCCATCGGCACCGGGTTTTCGCCCTTGTCGCGGCTGGTGAGCGCCAGGCCGAGCACGCGAGCCGCGGTCTTGGCGTCGTCGTGAAAGACTTCGTAGAAGTCGCCCATCCGAAACAAGAGCAGCGCGTCCGGGCAGGCCTGCTTGGCCTCCTGGTATTGCCGCATCATCGGGCTGACGGTCATCGCTGCGTCCGTTTCCGCATGCCTGGTGTGTGAATGACCGAACGGAAAGAGAGCCGCCGGGCGGGTCGACGCATGCTATCAAAACAAGGCGCCGGCTCAAGTGGGCCGCGGATCTCGAGTAGGTGTCGGCTCATCGAACGTGTGCCACTGGCTCTGCCAGTGCCAACTGCCACACAGTTAAGACGTAGAGAAAGCACTGGCGAAGCCAGTGGCACCCATTTGAATGTCCGCCAACAACCATCAGGTCGCGTCGACCACGCTGGTGGCAAGCGATTTTACGAAATGAGGCGCGGGGAGAGACGATCCGCGCGGGCCTGCGTGCGCCGCGTCCACGCGGCGGATGAAGCCTGCCTGCCAGCGCGCGGCCAGCGCGCGTTCAACGTCGCGGAGCAAAATGGGGTGCGTCGGACCGATCGAAGCGATCCGTCTCGAGACGTCCTCGCGCAAAATCGCCGGCATGGCAGCCAGCGCCGCGGACGATTGCGGCGCCGGAATCCGCGATACGACAAGCGCGATCGTCTGAGGACGTTCGTCTCGCAGCAACTCGTAGATGGCTGGGCCATCCGCGCCCACTAAGAATTCGAACGGCGCCGGATTGAGTTTGCGACGAATACTATCCACTGCGCCGGCCGCCGCGGCGCCGAGTGCTTTGTGCAGCAGCGTTCCGGCCAGTTCGAGGTTGCCTTGGATGCCGCTCGTGTTTGCTTCGGAGAACTCCCGGATAGCCGAGTGCTGCTCGTCGAGTTCAACAACGCCCAAGCGGGCAATTTCGAGCGAAACCGCTTCGACCTGGGCCGGCGCGAGGCGCGACAACAACGCCGCCGCCTGCTCAGCAGGCAGGCTAGCCAGCAAGACAGCGGCTCGACGTACGTCGGATGCTGCCATGGATGTCGACCTCGTAATACGCAGATAGGAACCGCTGCGTGCGCGAAGATGAGTAATTGCGCAGCGCGGGCTTAATATCGGCGATTGTCGACCGGCGACGTGAATTATTCGACGAGCGATCTGGAAGACGTAGGGTACGCACTCCGTGCGTACCTTTGACCGCGGAAGCTGACGCAAATTTGCAGCACACAGCACGGTGCGAATGCCCAAAAGTCCGCTTCACGAAAGATCTACAACTCGCGGATCTTCATGTTGCGATAGTCGAGCCGCGAGCCGTGGTTTTGCAGGCCGATGTAGCCCTTGGCGCGAGTCAGGCCCGGATGAGTTGGCAGCTTGTCTTTGTGGGCCGAGGTGTCGGCGTCGACCACTTGCGTGCCGTTGAGCGTCACTTTGACTTTATTTCCCTGGCAACGGATCACCATCTTTTGCCATTCGCCCGCCTTCTTCGTGACGCGCGGCTTGGCGGCGACAACGTCGTACAGGCTGCCGCAGTATTGGTAGTCCTGCAGCTTTGCGTACTCATCGTCGTAGTCGTCGAGGACCTGGATCTCCATGCCGGCGAACGCTGGGTTTCCTTCGTGTGGGGCACGCAAAAAGACGCCACTATTGCCGGCTTTCGGCGACTTGAATTCGAGCTCGAGCTCGAAATCGCCGTACTCCTTGTCGGTCGAGAGCCAGCCGGATCCCTTGCCGGTGCAATAGAGCAGGCCATCTTCGGCTTTCCAGCTCGATTCAGGACCATCGATCGACTTCCAACCGCTCAGGTCTTTGCCGTTGAATAGTGGCTTCCAGTCCGCGGCGCGCGCAACGCTCGACTGCGCAGTAGCGATCGTTAGACACGCGAAAACGGACCACGAAAAAAGCTTCAGGCTGGTCATGAGGATTGATCCCTGTGTGGAAGCTGGGTTGCTGGGCGTAGTCGACGCTAGGGAGGTGTCGCGATGGAACTGGCGATCTCGCGGCCGAGGCGAGTCTAACCGCGGCGCAGGCACGAGAAAAGTAGCCTTCGCCGCGCTGCGTCGATAGCACGCAGGTTGCAGACCTGGGAAAACGGGGCGAATTGCGGACCGCAGAGTCCCTTCTGAAAACTGTGCCGTTTGGAAAAAAATGACGATTCTGACGGCCAAAGCATCCGATGATACCGCCAGGGACGTTTCGGCGGCGCGGCAGAGTCGCGCAGGCGGAGCATATTTGTTCCGACATATCGATGACGCAGTGACGGGCCGTTCGGCCAATTCAAACTTCATGCTGCGTCAACGCAGGGGAAAAGGACGTTCGATGCTGCGTAATACTTGCATCCTGGCGGCGCTGTTGTTGATCTCGCAAGCGATGGGTTGCGCGATGTGCGCATGCCCATACGACTACACCGGCCCGGTGCCAGCCGAAGGTTTTGGCTTTCAGGATCGCGCCGGCAGCGTGCTGCAGCTAGGTGGCATCAACGAAGGGCAATGGAACGCCGAAATGGACCAGGACGCGATGGGCGACACCATCGTTGATCCTCGGCAAAACGGCATTCCGCAGGGCGTACCTCAGGGCGAGCCCGTGCTGGCTCCCCAACCCCAGGCGAGTAACACGCATCCTCGTGCTCAGCAGACCGCGGGCAATCGTCAGCAGCCTGGCCCGGTCGTGCAGCGAGTCAATCGCACCGCGCCAAGAAACTAGCGCTCGGCTGGTTGCTCGCCGCGCAGTGCTATCTCTTTCTCTCGCGTCTCGCCGGGCATCGGCTCGCAGACAATCCATGCCTCAAACCGTTGCAAGGTAGAGGCTTCTAACGATCTGCCTCGATGGCTTGATGGATCGCCCAAGTGGCCATCTTCGCCATTTTGAAATTTTTCAGAACCAGTTGCTTGACATTGCCGGTTGGGCAACTATCATCAGGTTTGTAGTTTCGGCGGTGTTAGTGCGGGGGTTTCATGGGTCAAACCCTCGTCCCGCCCGAAATTAGTTCTTTTAGAGGTAGCTAGTGCATCTTGTCAGCCAGTCATCGTCACGGGAAGTATCCCGACGACGAGCTTGGCGCTAGATTGCCGCGGCCTCTTCTCCGCGAGCCCATTCTGGCTCTATCGCTCGTTTCCACTCGATAGTGCGTTTTGAATCTGCGTTCTGCGCGCTTATCGCCGTCGGCGTCACTTCTCTCTTGTGATTGATGGTTTCCCCTTGCGCATGATCTGCGCGCTCGCCGCTAGCGGTGCGCGCTTACGGATCGCGGTGCGCAAATTGGCTGATAAGACGCAATCTCCCTCGCGAAGGACGCCGGAAGGAAGGTCTTCGGACCGCACGGATGGCGGTGGAACCAGAGGCCGACTGCGCTATGGATAGCGTGGTCGGAAACGTCAACGCCCGCCTAGCGCGGGTTGCCAGGGAGAAACTTACAATTATGAGTCGCAGCCCGAATCGCATCTTGTTGTTTTTAGGCGTCGCGCTTGCCGTCGCGATCGCCAGCCCGCTACGAGCAACGGCCGCTCCGGTTTCGGTAGGATACGAGCTCCAAATCACCGAAGCCCTGCCCGGTGGGTCGGTTTCCGCGTCGATGCAAGCCACCCGTACACTGGTGGCCGCGGATCGCCCCATGTTCACCCTGTCGAACACATCTGAGGGGGCGGACATCACCGGCTTCCAGATCACGATGGGGAATGAAACCTACGCGTTTGGGTCCATCATCTTCCTGCCGGACGATGGTTCCGGCGTCGAGGTAACGGATTACACGCCAATCGCCACTCCTGGTGGTCACGCCAACGCGCCGGTCGCCGGCGTTTCGTTCGCGAATTTCAGCGAAGGCCTTTCGTACTCGTTCCGGACCGATATCGATCGGACCGCGGATCTGGGCGCCAGCCTTACGAATTATCGCCAGGCATTGGCCAGCGGTCCGAAGAGTGAATGGGCCCATATCGACGTCAGCTTTTCCGATGGCACGACGCTGAGCAAGTCGCTCACTCCGGCCGACGTTTCGGGCGGCTCGTCGAATGGCACGTACTCGTACTTCTACTGCCTGAAAAACTCCCAACCGCAGGGGCAAATCCAGGTCAGCCAGCAGACAACTCCGATTCCGGAGCCTTCGACGCTGGTGCTCGCCGGTCTCGGATTGGTCGGCTGCGTTGTCAGCGCCCGTCGGATACGAAGGCAACGACGTTAAAAACCTTGAGCCGGCGCTTGGAGCATAGGCCGGCCAGCCAGGTCGTTCACACAGCGCCGCCGCATTCTGCACTTCGGTTCCACAGTGCCAAAATGCGGCGGCGTCATTGGTTGCGGCCCAAATGGGCGCGCGAAACCTTCGGCGTAGGCCCGTTACCTTGCGGATCGCAGCCGCCATTGGCGGCTTTCTGAATCGGCTCCGCTGCGCCTGACACCAATGCTAGCAATTGGCCTGCTTGCCAATTGCCGAGGCCATTTCGATTCGCCTCGCCCGTTTGACCAAGCTTCCGCGCGTCGGCCCCGTTCGGCGGCGAAAGCTGGCTTGTCAAATTGTGCCGGTTGCGCCGATTTTGACAATTTTAACGGAAATACCGCAAGGGTTGACTCTGCGGACGCCGAAAACATTTCCATGCCCCGAATAGGTCCGTTTTGGGACCAGGGCAGCCTTGCGCGTGATCCGGCAAGGGGAACAGACGTTCTGGGATTTGAGGTGTCACCATGGCGGTCTCCGTTCGTTGTCTGACTCTGTTGATGCTGGCCGCGGCCGTGGCCTTGCCCATTGGCGCCGCGGCGGCAGATGATCGCTCACCGTCGGCGGCAGGCGTCCGATCCGCGAGAACAGAGCCCCGGCAGCAACCGATTGAAGAAGCGACCGAGGACGAGGCCGACGCCGAACGTGCCAGCGGACTGACAAGAGTTTCCGCAGCCACTGCCGCCAGGTCCGGCCGTTCGTCAGGCATGCCGAGCGCACTCTCGCCGGAGACCGCTGCGATGGCCGCAGCCGCCCGAGCCGCCGCAAAATCTGCGGAAACAAAACCAACCGCAGCCGCTCGCCGCGCATCCCCGGCTAAACCAGCCGGCGCCACGAAAGTGGCCAACTCCGCGCAGCAGAGTCGAGGAAATGACGCACAGCAGGTGACCAGCAAGGCTCCGTCCGTTCCGTCAGCGCCCGTGCTAACGCCTACCCCCGATACCGCGTCTCGCGTGACGACTCCGGCGAAAAAGCCAGAGACTGCGCCGACGACTGTCGCCCGCGCTGCTCATACCGCAGAAGCTGGCGCTCAACAGCGTCGGGTGACGCCCGTTCAAGCGATCACGCCAACTCAAACTGTGATGACCAATAGCGCGCCGGTGACATACGGCCAGCCAGACACAGAGCGCATGCTCAATCCCGCGTATCATCCGGCGCGAGTAAAGCGCCACGGCGCCGGCTGGTATCTGGCCGGAGCGCAGCCTGGCGGCTATGGTCCTGGTGGCGAGATGGTCGCCACGCCCGACCCGATCTACGACAATGGCGGCCCGATGGATGGCGCATACGTCGACGGCGATCCCTCGATGGGTGGAGTGTACGAAGGCGGCGTAGGGTATGGCGGCGGCATGGGGATGGGCGGCGGCTCCAGTATTGTCGGCGGCGGGGCAGGCGGCTACAGCACCGGCGGACTTGGCCCTGTCATTACCAACGGTCGGAAGTACGCGGTGGTCGCCGGCGCCGAAATGATGTGGATTCGCCCTCGCTTCAGCGAAGCGACCGGCATGATTAGAACAGACTTTTCGCAAAACGGTCCCAATACCCAGTTCTTTCAAACCACGCAAAACTTCGACCCTGGCTATCAAGGCGGATTTCGCACTTACGTCGGCTTTCGCGACGTCTGCTGCGGCGATGAGTTCCGCGTAACGTACTTCAACCTGCAAGCGGCGGATCACCTGGGCGGAACCGCCACCAGCACATCCAGCTTTTGCGATTTCCTCTGCAACGAAACTCCGAATCCAGGCGACTCGGTCGCGACTAGCTTTCGCCTCGGAGCCAGCATCTGGGATATGGATTGCATCCGGCCGTTCTTCTTCAATCCGCCCTGCTGCAATGACGGCTGCAACGACTGCTGCGGCCCCAACTGCCCAGCATGGGACCTGCGGTGGTTCGCCGGTTTGCGATTCGCCTATATCAACCACTACATCAACGCCACAGTGACGGACGCCAGAAACACGGTCGACGGTTTGCTGACCGACGCCAATTCGGCGTTCACGTTCACCGGCGTTGGCCCTCGCGTCGGCCTGCAAGGCCGCAAGTACTTCGGAGAATCGGGCCGCTGGTCGATCTATAGTCGTGGCTCGGGCGCCTTGCTCGTCGGCACCGCTTCGCAACAGGTCAATAACACCGCGCACGGTGGAACCGGGCTGGGGCTGACGACGAATACGCTCTTCGCGCGAAACGCTCGGATGGTGCCAGTAGCGGAAGTCGAACTCGGCGCCACCTGGTGGATGTTGCCACGATTCGCAGTCTCGGCCGGCTGGAACCTGCAATGTTTCTGGGATCTTGGCATGCAGGAAACCGGTAGCGCGACGACGCCGACGTTCGACGACTCGAACATCCTCGGCTTCGACGGTCTGTTCGTCCGCGGCGAATTCATCTTCTAGCCCGCGACGAAGAGGCGACAATCGATCATAAGGGGGGGAATGCCCACGTTTGCAAAAACAAGCGTGGGCATGCTCTTGCGCCGTGGGCGAACTACGTGGCTGCACGAAAAAACCACGACGGCACGAAGGCACGACGAAGAAAGAAAAGCAGCAACACGAATCAACGCTAATTACGGCAATAATATACTTGACTCATCAAGTGGATAGATGGGCCGAGTGGCCAATTCCTGCGTAGAACCTTTCGGGAGGTCCGGTATCCTACTTCTCCGGCTTCTTCTTCGCCTTTTTGTCCTTGAGCCGTTTCCGCATTTTGTGGTACTTGGCTTCTTCCGCATCTACTTCCGCCTTCGGGACTTGCGCTAGGCGGCGCATTGCGTCATCAAATGCTGACTGGGACAACTTTGCTTTTGACATAAGTGCTTTAATACATTAGGCTTAGTAGCTGCGCGATGAAACAGAGGGGGCTTCTGGATACTCGCGTTCACGTACATTACCATATCGGGTCGACTTAGCGCTAGGAGGCGCACGTGTCGCCCGACTGCATTAAACCTAATGGCAATCCGCAGTGGCAGTTCTACCATCGCCACCGAGGAGTTAGCTGCGCTCAGTGGGACCAGGAACTGCCTCACAAAGCGTCCGCCAGGCCGAAGGGGTTAGCAAAATACAATCCGTATTTTTACGCGTGCGATACGTCGATATCGGCACTCGAAATTGATTGCTGGAACAATGGAATCGATATTCCTGGAAAAAATGCCGCCTATAAACACATGGGCCATATCGTCGGGGTTTGCCGTGGGCAAGAGACGGAGTACGCATTCGCGGAATGTACTTCAGGATTTGTGCATGGACGGCCTGTTTCGAAAGATGCATTGAAGGATATGGGGATACACGCACCATGATTACTCGCCACCTAATACCCAACGTTCCCCCAGGATCGCAGGTCTGCGGCTTCATCTATGAGGCCGACGTAGCGACCGAGCGCGGCGAGGACATGCTTGATGTTGTTCTGGAAAACGGGATTCTGATTACCGCTGGTTGGTATCCAGAAGGCGATCCAAAGGGCTGCTACAGGGTGGCTGTGCATCGAGACTACAACGAACTCGTGCCAGCCGCAGAGTCGCCTAATGCCGATCAAGCATTGATCGATGTCGAGCAATTCGCAGCGGAATTCGCATATAGGAATCTGATTGCGGTGTCAGATACAACATTTACGCCTCCGTCCACGACGCATTGCGGTGCATAAATATGCCGAGACCGCTCTTTATCATCTGCGCCGACTCAGGTTCCGTTGACCGATATTCCAATCTGGTCAGCGTCTTTAAGATTATTGAAGCGGTGCAGGTGCTCGATCACAAAGAGGTGCAATCGGCATTCAGCAATGTAGGGCCGGTTGAGCAAAGTGGTCCCGGAGACATTCCGTCTCCAGTATTCAAGATGAGGGTAGTTGCGGTATGGATTTGCGACCGATCCGATCTTGGATCGATATACGAATACGAAACCAAGATGTTGATTCCAGGGAGATCGGAGCCGCATTCGATTGCTGCTGGTGAATTTGCTTGGCGATCAACGAACCACCGATTCATGTCGGACGTGGTCGCACAATTTCAGGATGCTCATACAGGTTCGATCTTGGTCGTTAATTCGATTCGTCCAAAAGGTTCTACCCAAGACTGGATCACACAGACGTATGAAATTGGCTTAGTGCTAAGCGAGTCGATGCTGACAGAAAGTTCTAAGCATCAGTCAACTCCGCAAACGTAAGCCTCTTCCCAACGACCGATAGCATCGCCTCGATAAATCGCGTCCGGTCGTTCCCCTTCCGCTTGTTGAATCGGAAGGTCTGCTCATCTAAGTAGCGGAACAAGTGGAACGGGGCCACAGCAACATAGGTTCCGCTCAGCCCGCGCTTTAGTAGCGACCAGAAGTTCTCAATCCCATTAGTGTGGACTCGACCTTCTACGTAGCCCTTGGCGTGGTTAATGATCTTATGGACGTATTGCTGATCCAGGCCGGCATAGCTCCGTAGCTGGTCGGTATAGACTTCCGATCCTGGCGCTACGTTTTGGTGGATCGTCTCGTGGAGCGTTTCGTGCTTCTGATTCGCCACAATAACGGCCCGAACTTCGCCACCGCGCTGCAACAGCCCTTGAACGACGATTTTACCGGTAGGCCCTGTCCCCTTTACCTTTTCCTTGCGCCTGTCACGGTGCATGTTCTTGGAAAGCCCACCCACAAGCGTTTCGTCGCTCTCTACGATGCCGGTCTGCTTGCTGAAACTCTTGGTCTGCATTGCGAGGCGAACTCGGTGCAGCATGTGCCATGTGCTTTTCTGAGTGATTCCAAGGGCGCGAGACAGCTCGTGGCTGCTAATGCCATTCTTGGCATTGACGATGCACCACACAGCCACAAACCACTTGTCCAGTCCGAGGGGCGAATCCTCAAAGATGGTGCCGACCTTGGTTGAGAATTGCTTGCGGCAATCCTTGGTCTTGCACTGGAACATCCGGCGGCTCTTAATCTCGCCGATGTTGATTCCACCGCACTTTGGGCAGCAAATCTTACCGTCGGGCCACTTAACGCGAACCATGTATTCATGGCACACGTCCAAGTCGGAGAAGTGGCGGACGGCTTCCAAAAGCGTTTCAGGATGGTCGTGTTTCTTGCTCATGTCCAAATTCTAGCGAATCCGGTCTGATGAGTCAAGTATATTATTGCCCTAATTACCACTAATCTTGATTAGCGAAGATTAGCGGTAATTAGTGTTCCTTTCGTTTCCAACGTAGGCGTCACGGGCGTGACGCCATTCGTTGAGTGCGGCCGAGACGCGGAGAATGCGTCGGGCGGCGCTCGGCGATGGTGCACGATTCTTCGTCCCTTCCACTGCTTGTCATCACGGGGCCCGTGATGACTACATTAAAAAAACGCGCCTGCGCGAGTTGCCTCGTGCAGGCGCGCAAACGAACACACAAAAACGCTTTGGGCGTTGCTGCCGTGGGATGGCCGGCGCTGGTTTGTTCTTTGGTGTCTGCGACGCGTACGCCGCGGACGGCCTCACTTGCGTTACTATGCGGGCAAGCTGCGCGTG
>Ga0070665_100003118_pt1 | contig 17855 bp, 23 predicted proteins | sample KBSS13metaG_FD_65862 | JGI IMG/M metagenome (GOLD analysis project Ga0070665, IMG submission 65862) | Switchgrass rhizosphere microbial communities from Kellogg Biological Station, Michigan, USA - KBS S1-3 metaG | ecosystem: Host-associated > Plants > Roots > Rhizosphere > Soil ...
TGTATAAAGAAATGCAGGATGTTGCTCAGTCTATAAGTTTTTATAAAGGAACAAAGTTTGATGTTGCAATAATCTTACAGCAGATCAATAAAGATGGAGGGGAGCAATTTAAAGTAATGGATTTAGAGACCTATTTTGAAAAATCTCAGTGCAGGCAGGAATTGGCAATACAATCTCCTGCTACCACTTATCACGCATCCTTATAGATGTTTATTCATTAGAGTTTGCCCGGCTATTAGCGAGCGTATCGGCCACTATTCTTTCCAGCTCTACTATATCGAAGGGTTTGGCAAGGTATGTATCCGCACCTGCTTTCTCTGCAAGTAGATGTACATCTGCATTTGCGGAAAAGTATATTACCGGTATATGCCTGTATTGTTCACTTGCTTTTAGCCGTTGTGTAGCATCAATTCCGCCATGCTCAGGAATCCAGTTATCCATAAATATTATGTCTGGCTGAACCCGGTCAATAGTTTCGAATAAATTTATGCAGGTAGTATCAGTAAAGACATCATAACTTCTTCTGCTTAGAATAAGATTGCACAATTCTAAAATGTCTGTGTCGTCATCAAACATCAAAATTTTAGCCCTACCCATCTACTGTTTATTTACTTAAAATTAATAATAAACAAGGATTATTCCTGAATATGCGTCTATAAAATCTTGAAGGAAGAGTTATTGATTACTTTTTGATATGTGGCCTTTTTCCAGTGTAAAGCCAAAAGATGAGCCTACCCCTATTTTGCTACGCACATTCACAGTTTGCCCATGTGCTTCTACTATATGCTTTACTATAGCGAGCCCCAGGCCGGTGCCACCTATAGTTCTGCTCCGGCTTCTGTCAGCACGATAAAAGCGCTCAAAAATGCGTGATAAATGTTCTTCTGCTATACCGGGGCCATCATCAGATATTTCCACATATACATGCCTGTCATCCATTTCATAGCAGCCGGCAGTAATGTTGCCACCCTCGGTGCCATATTTCAGTGCGTTTTCTATCAGGTTTATAAGCACCTGCTTTATTTTCTGTTTGTCGGCATATACCTGTAGCGGGCGTTCGGTTCCTTTCTTAAATGACAGTGCAATATTTTTATCTCTTGCCACTAAAGAAAACTCTTCGTAGGCATCACGTATCAATTCCTGTATGATGAATGATTCCTGAATAATAGGTATTTTGCCGGATTCCAGCTTAGAAATTTCATCAAGGTCATCTACCAGTCGCACAAGCCGGTCAATGCTTTTAGATGTATTGGTAAGAAATTTCCTGTTCACAGAAACATCTTCCAGCGCACCACCAAGTAGCGTATCTACATAACCCTGTATAGAAAAGATAGGAGTACGAAGCTCATGTGCAAGGTTCATAAGAAACTCTTTTCTGAATTGCTCATTTGCCTTCAGCATATCTATTTCTATGCTGCGCTGCATGGCCCATTTCTGCACATCTTCACTTACTTCTTCTATAGATTTCTGCGGAAGAATATTGTTGTAAAAGAATTCTTCTTTTTTGGTAGCCTTAATCTGGTAAATGAATTTGTATATGAGCTTTATTTTGCGGTATATAAAACGCTGGAGCGTATAATAATAAAGCCAATAAGTAGTAATAAATGTGAGTACAAATACTACTATAGGCATGTACCACAAGGGGTGAAGAAACAGTATAAAGAGTGCATTGACAGAAGATACTATCAATGCAGTAATGAATGACAGCAGGCGAGGGGATAGATTCTTAGTATCCAGTAGCGACATGTCTAAATCTACGCCATTTCAAATTTATATCCTACGCCCTTCACGGTAGTGATGAGGTCTATCCCTACTTTCTGGCGTATTTTACGGATATGCACATCTATAGTTCTGTCACCTACTATCACATCTGTACCCCATACACGTTGTAGTATTTCATTGCGCAGGAATACGCGGCCAGGTTTTGATGCGAGTAACGAGAGTAATTCAAATTCTTTTTTTGCCAGCAATATTTCCTGGCCTTTATAGGTAACTGTGAACTTGGTCTTATTTATCTCCAGGTCACCAAATGTTACTTTCTGTTCCTGCTCCTCTTCTTTCCTGAAGCGCCTTAAGGCTGCGCTGATGCGGGTAGCAAGCAACTCCGGTTTTATTGGTTTGGAGATATAGTCGTCTGCGCCAAGGCTTAAGCCCTCTATTTCAGACTTCTCATCGCTGCGGGCAGTAAGAAAGATAATAGCGGTATCTTCAAATTCCGGCATTTTACGTAAGTCCCGTATCGTTTCTATACCATCCTTATTGGGCATCATTATGTCCAGCAGTATAAGGTCAGGAAGAAATTCTTTGGCTTTTCGTATGGCCTCTATGCCATCTCTGGCAGTAGCGATAAGATAACCTTTGCTCTTGAGATTATAGCTGATGAATTCTACAATATCCGGCTCGTCATCAACTATTAATATTTTACCTGGTAGTACTTCCATAATATCTTAAATGATATCGGGCACAATATTAGGTTAGCTATTGTTAACAAAAAAGAAATGGCACATTATCTTATTGTTACCAAGATAATGTGCCATGTTTATTAAAGCAAATTGTTACTTCAGGGTTACGCTGCCGCTGCCTATTTTAAAGCCTGCATTGTATATTTCTATCTGATATTGACCTTTCTTATAGTCACTATCCTGGTGCCAATCTACTGTTACGTCTTTTACCTGTTTGTTGGTTTCCAGCGCTACCTGTTTCATTACAGTATAGTTCATGTTGCTGCCATCGCTTGCTGTAGTAGTGCCTGAGCCGTATGCTGCATTGCTGAGCAGATTGCCATTAGGGTCTACTATGCGTACATCAAGCTCTTTTGTACCGCTTTCTGCTATACGGTTTTCATCTATGTCGAACATAATGCGCAGCACATCTACCTTACGGGCTTTAGATGTTTCTTTTTCCTTTTTACCACCTTTTTTCAGGTGTATTGGTTCCAGGCGAATGTTTGACGCATGCAGTACGGAGCCTAAATGTTTCAGTTCAGCATTTTTGGTTGCCGTGGAGTCACGTTCCTTTGTTAAAGACTGGTTTTGATTAGTGAGCTGGTTGTTTTGACCTTCCAACTCAGCTATACGTTCTTCGTATGTTTTAGTTTTAGTATTAAGCTGTTCTATTAGTTCTTTAGCCTTCCTCAGTTGTGCTGCAGATGCCCTGCTATCACTAAGTATACCCTGTATCTGGCTTTTCAGTTTAGCTACTTCACCATTTTTGTCAGTTATCATACTGTCCATCTGCGCGTTTTTTGACGTCAATTGGTCCAGGCGGGCCAGGGCAGCATTATAATCATTTTCAATAGCAGATCTTGATGAATCAGCAACTACCAACTGCGATGTAGATTGTTCGTATTGCTGTGATACATTGTGCCTGCTGATCATGAGGTACACAATAATAACAATAAGGATTGCTATTATTACGCCGTAGATCATAGCATCCTTGCGCTTTGGAGGCTGCTGGGGAGTCTGTTGTTGGTTAGGCTGCTTGATTTCTTCACTCATAATTTTTCGTTTTTGTTTACATTAGTTTACAAATATAATTCTGCTTAAGTGGTAAAGGAACAAATAAAAGATATACTGTTCATCGACATAGAAACTGTGCCAGCTGTTCGCGAATTCAGTTTATTGTCTGAAAGATTGCAAAAAGAATGGATACGCAAAGCGAAGTACTTAAAAAGCAGCACAGACGAAAATGCTGATGCTGCAAGCCTTTTCGCCGAAAAAGGCGGTATTTTTTCCGAATTTTCAAAGGTGGTTTGTATAGGTATTGGCAGTTTGCATTTGCATGACGATGGGTGGAAAATGAGGTTAAAATCGTTGGTAAATCATGATGAAAAAGTTTTGTTAAAAGACTTCTGCGAAGTGTTAACAAAATTTAACGAATTCTATCCTCAGTTCCGTTTTTGTGGCCACAACATTAAAGAGTTTGATATTCCCTTTCTCTGTCGGCGCATGGTAATAAATAGTCTGGGCCTGCCGGATTGTATGCAGCTGAGCGGTAAAAAACCATGGGAAATATCACATCTTGATACGCTTGAACTATGGCGTTTCGGCGATTACAAACATTTTACTTCCCTGTCTTTGCTGGCTGCTGTATTGGACATACCTTCGCCTAAAGAGGATATTGATGGCAGCATGGTGGCTAGCGTGTATTGGAATGACAATGACCTGGAACGCATAGGCAAATATTGCATGCTGGATGTGCTAACCTCTGCCAGAGTGTTTTTAAAATTAAAAGGTTTGGAAGAAGTTGACCCCGAACCAATATTTACCTGAGGAGATAAAAGATGACTGCCGAATTTAAAAAGTTGTTTCAATCGCTGCAAAACAAGCAATACGCACCTGTGTATCTGGTAGATGGCGAAGAACCATATTTTATAGATATCATTACCACCTATTTCGAAGAAAAGATACTACAGCCACACGAAAGGGATTTTAACCTGATGGTGCTGTATGGCAAAGATTCCGATTGGGCAGATGTAGTAAACGCATGCCGCCGTTTCCCGATGTTTGCAGAACGTCAGGTAGTAATATTGAAAGATGCTGCACAGCTAAAAGGGTTCAATGAACTGGCAGGTTATCTCGAAAATCCATCACCTACTACCATATTTCTTATTGAGCATCGCTTCAAAAAAACTGATGGCCGCAGCAAAGTAGTAAAGTTGGCTAAAGAAAAAGGATTTCATTTTACGTCGGACAAGGTAAGGGACGAGCAGATACCGCAATGGATACAGAACTACGGCAGGGAAATAAACTTTCAGGTAGGTGAACGCGAGGCACAAGTCCTTGCCACCTACCTTGGTAATGATCTGCAGAAAATAGCGAATGAAATAGAAAAGGTACGCATAAACGTACCGGATGAGAAAGAGCTAAGCATGGCGCTCATACAAAAGTTCATTGGCATAAGCAGGGAATATAATGTATTCGAATTTCCGGAAGCCCTAACCAGTGGCGACAGGGACAAGCTCTACAGAATGCTTTCCTATTTCGTTGCTAACCCTAAGTCTGCGCCTATGCCATTAGTGATAGGCTCTTTTTACAGTCATTTTAATAAGTTGTATATAGCTAACTTCCTTCGTGGCAAGACAGAAAAAGAAATGGCTACGGCATTAGGCACTTATCCGTCAAAAGTTCGTGAAATAATGTCTGCGGCTCAACACTGGCCATTGGAAAAAGTAGAGCATTGCATGATGCTGCTGGGTAAGTTTAGTACCAGCGCTGTGGGTATAGAATGTAATGTAGATGACCGTGAGCTGCTAAAAGAAATGGTAGGTAAAATGCTGATTTAACTTTGTAGTATATGCAGGCTATTTTCTTTGTCGCGGTGTAGTTGTTCTTTTAACGCCTCCAGCGAATCAAATTTTTCTTCACTACGCAGCCAGGCAACAAATTCTATTTCCAATGGATGGTCGTAAATATCTTCATTGAAGTCAAAAAGGTTTACTTCCAGCTTTAGGCTTTTATCGTCAGTTACCGTAGGGTTGTAACCTATGCTCATCATACCGCCATACATATTGTCTTTCCATTTCACACGTACGGTATATATGCCGTTGACAGGTATTAGTTGTTCTGCATCCTCCGGCTGTATGTTGGCAGTAGGGTAGCCGATAGTCCTACCTAGCTGCGCACCTTTTACTACAGTGCCTATTATGCTATATGGTCTTCCCAGCATGTGGGCAGCCTCCTGCATATGGCCTTCCATTAGTGCCTTACGTATTTTAGTACTGCTTACGGCCGCATCGTCTATTAGCTGTGCAGGTATCTCCAGCACTTTATAATGATATTGCTGTTCAAACTCCTTCAGCAATTTTATATCACCCTTCCTGTCGTGCCCAAAATGGTGGTCGTAACCAATGATGATGCTGTTAGGATGAAAATATTTGACCAGGAAGTGCTCAATATATTCCTGTGCAGAAAGGTTGGCAAATTCTTTAGTAAAAGGCACTACTATTACATGCTCTATGCCGGCCTGCATTATATACAGCAGCTTTTGGTGTAGCGGTGTGAGCAGTTTCAGCGGCTGATCAGGGAATAAAAGCTTACGTGGGTGTGGCTCAAAAGTTATTAATACGCTTTCTCCGTTTACTTCCTTTGCATGTTTTACTACTTCTTTCAGAATAGTCTCATGCCCCTCATGCACACCGTCAAAGGTGCCAATAGTCAATACTGCGTTATGAAACTTAGGTAATTCCTTTATGTCTAAATATACTGCCATGTATAGCGCGCAAATGTAGGCAGAGCCGCACGGGTTTTCAAAAAATTTATATAAAGCGGTAAAATAGCAGCTTTAAACCGATTATTTTATGCCCGTCAGTATTTCGTAAAAGCGGTAACAATCTTCAAATGTATTGTATAATGGAACCGGGGCTATACGTATTACATTTGGTTCGCGCCAGTCTGATATTACACCATTTTCTGTTAGCTTATCAAACACTTCACGGCCCCTGTTATCAAACAATAGTGATAGCTGGCAACCTCTGCGTGCAGGGTCTTTAGGGGTGATAATAGTAAAAGGTAAATGTGTTATCTGGTTCAGCAGGTACTCCATATATCCTGTTAGGGCTTCGCTCTTTTCTCTCAGGGCTTCCATGCCCGCTTTCTCGTATATATCCAGCGATGCATCGTGGGCTACCATATTAAATACCGGGGCATTGCTCATTTGCCAGCCTCCGGCGCCTTTCTGCGGTACAAAGCCTTTGGTCATTTTAAAGCGGCTCTTCTCATCATTTCCCCACCAGCCTGCCAGGCGAAACATTTTAGGGTTATCACCATGATGTTCATGCACATAAGCGCCACCCACGCCACCCGGGCCTGAATTAAGATATTTATAAGAGCACCAGCATGCAAAATCTACAGACCAGTCGTGCAGTTGTAAAGGCACGTTGCCCACAGCATGTGCCAGGTCGTAACCGGCATATGCCCCTACGCGGTGTGCTGCCTGTGTTATTTGTTGCAGGTCAAAAAGTTGCCCCGTATAGTAGTTTACACCACCTACCATCACTACAGCCAGGCTTTCACCTGCTTCATCTATAGCCTTTATTATATCTTCTTCCTCTATCAGATGTTGACCGTCTTTGGGGGATATTTCTATTATAGCGTCTTCCGGATCATAGCCATACATGCGCACCTGTGTTTCCACTGCATATTGATCTGAGGGGAAAGCGCCAGCCTCCATCAATATTTTATAACGTCCACCTTCGGGGCGATAAAACGACAGCATCAGCAGGTGCAGGTTTACGGTCAGCGTATTCATTGCCACCACTTCATCCTTTTTTGCACCTACTATTTTAGCAAGCCTATCTGAAAACAGGTGATGATAAGAAAACCACGGATGCCTTGCCTGAAAATGGCCTTCCACGCCAAACTTAGCCCAGTCCTGCAGTTCTTTCTCCATAAGATAAGATACTGCTTTGGGCTGCAGACCTAATGAATTACCGCAGAAATAATGTACATCTTTGCCATTATGCTGAGGGAAATAAAAACGTTCGCGAAAGGGGTATAATATGTCTGTTTGGTCTTCGCTTTGTGCATATTCCAGTGTGGCTTCGTATGATGCTGACATTCTTTTTGCTTTACCTGCAAAATAACACCACAATACTGGAACTTTATACACAAATACGAAATAAAACTTTGTGTATCTAAACTTTATGGCACGATTTCTTGTTGCTATTTTTGCAAAAATCATTTTAACCATGCGCAAAGTTTTCTTACAGATCTCTGTATTGCTGTTAAGCATGCTGTCCTTTCACACAGCCCACGCACAAATGACCAGTCCCATAGCTTTGGGTTTACGCGCCACTCCTGATGGCGGAGGTTTTACAGGTAAGTTTTATTTAAATCCGGACATGGCTATTGAGGCGCAATTGAATGGTGGTGGTGTAATAATAGGTAATCCGAGTGTAACGGCTGTTGGGCTTTTTGAATATCATATTGCGTTGGCAGATCCTTCCTGGCGCATATTTTTTGGTGGTGGTATCCACTTCGGTTCCTGGGATAGGTATGATGATAATAATAGCCAGGGTATTTTTGGTATTGATGGCATTGGCGGTGTTGAGTATGTATTTAAAAATATTCCCCTCGGTCTGTCTGCAGACTTTAAACCGGCTATCAACTTTGTGAGCGATCTGGCATTTTTCCCCAATAACATAGTTGGTGCTTCAGCCCGTTTTTATCTGCCAATGAAGGGTAGTAAGGCTTCACACATGCCGCATCATCCTGCCAAATAATATTTACGCACTATATTTTTCGCACAAGGCCGGCATTATTGCCGGCCTTGTGTATTTTGTTGATTGTAAATGCTATTTTTGGTTAAAATATTAAAAACATGAAAGGCTTATATATTTTTCTGGGTATTGTATTGGTTATCATTTTAATGGGTGGATGCAGCTATAATAACATGAACCAACTTCGTGGCGATGTAGATCAGTCATGGGGTGAGGTGCAGAGCAGCTACCAGAGAAGAATGGACCTGATACCTAACCTTGTAGCTACTGTAAAGGGGGCCGCAAACTTCGAAACGCAAACATTAACACAGGTAATACAGGCAAGAGCTAATGCAACATCTATAAAAGTAGATGCTAAAGACCTTACTCCTGAAAAACTACAGCAGATACAGGCTTCACAAGGTCAGTTGAGCCAGGCTTTAGGCCGCTTAATGGTGGTTTCAGAACAATATCCGCAGCTACGTGCTACCGAAAACTTCCAGGATTTGCAAAAGCAACTTGAAGGCACAGAAAACAGGATAAAATTTGCACGCGACAACTATAATGAGAAAGTGAAAACTTACAATGTTAAGATCACAAACTTCCCTCAAAATCTGTTTGCCGGCATGTTTGGCTTCAAGACAAGGCCTTGGTTCCAGGCAGATCAGGGAGCACAAAATGCACCTAAAGTGCAGTTCTAAAACTATTACTATATGGGGTTCCTGTTCTGGAAGAAAAAGCCAATGCTTGATGATGATGCACAGCAGCGCATTGTAGCTGCCATTAAGCAGGCAGAAAGCAATACCACTGGTGAGCTGCGCCTGTACATGGAGCATCACTGCTCCTTTGTAGAGCCACTCGACAGGGCTAAGGAATTGTTTGAGCAATTAGGCATGTTCAAAACGCAAGGCCGCAATGCTATCATAGTGTATGTAGCATTCACCGACAGGCAGTTTGCCATATTTGGCGATGTAGAGATATATCACAAGGCAGGTGGTGCGCAGTTTTGGGAAAAGGCTGCAGAGCAATTAAAAGGTCACTTGAAGAAAAATCAAATAACAGAGGGGCTTTGTAACTGCATCAATGAGTTGGGCAGGGCGCTTGCCGAGCATTTCCCGTTCGACCCCGCAGTGCCAAGAAATGAATTACCTGACGAAATAGTATTTGGAAAATAATGAGCAGCAAAAAGAGAGTATCGGTTTTGCGCCTGCTGGGCCTTGTATTTTTGTTTTCATTAATACAGTTCCGTGCATTTGCAGATGACAAGGATTTTCCGCCTAAACCTAATCCGCCGCGATTGGTAAATGACCTGGCCAATTCTATGACTGCCGATCAACAGGCACAACTGGAAGCTAAGCTGGAAAATTATAATGCTACCTCATCTACCGAAATTGTAATTGTTACCATTAAAAGCCTGGGTGATTATGATATTTCTGATTATGCGCTAAAGCTGGGCAACCTATGGGGCGTAGGCAAAAAGGGCAAGTATAATGGGGTAATGATACTCGCCTCCATAGACGACCGGAAAATAAATATTTCACCTGCCAAAGGACTGGAAGGCGCATTGCCTGATATTACCTGTGCGCATATCATACGTCACGAAATAGTTCCTGCATTTAAAACCGGCGACTATTATGGTGGTTTTTCCAAAGCAGCAGATGCTGTAATAGCTGCAACAAAAGGAGAATATAAAGCAGATGACGACAAGGGTAAAGGGGTATCTCCCGGCATTATTCTGCTCATCATAGGGCTCATCTATTTTGTACTATGGCTGCTGAGCCGCATTGGCGGCGGCGGTGGCGGCTCTTATATGAGCGGCAGGGGCTATCGTGGTTTTGGTGGTGGTTTTATAGGTGGCGGTTTTGGTGGCTTCGGTGGTGGCGGTAGTGGGGGAGGCAGTGGTTTTGGCGGCTTCGGCGGCGGCGGCGGCTTCAGCGGCGGCGGCTCAAGCGGTAGCTGGTAAATCTATATTTACTATTTCTATGAAGTGCTTTTTTCTAGTTATATCCTTATTCATAACTAATCTGCTTATAGCGCAAGTAGCAAATAAAACTGTTATTAAAGATGCGGTTAACGCTACGGCCAACGATTCTTTGAGCAGGAATTCTTGGCAAATTCCTAAGGAGGAGCGTTTTACATGGGTAAGACAAGTCCAGCGCATCATTAATTTGACTAACAATGATAATAAATCCTTATTACACATTGTTGGTCCAACTGCAGCCTCCGCGCAAACAATAACGACTTTACTGTTGAATCTTCTTAGATCTGGACACATATCTGCCTATTCAGATACACTTGACACAACATTGCTTTCAAGTGAAAATGCGATTAAAGAAATTTTAACCGCAGATACTTTTAAAATTACTCAATATATTTTATTGGAATCCTGGAGATTTGACAGCTCCCTAGGCCAAATGAATGTGAAAATTCTTGGCATCGCGCCATGTTATCCTGTTAATACGGATTCTGCATGTCAGCCGATAGTATGGTTTAAATATTATCTTTTGCACCCAGTATTTGAGACATATGGTGTTGCAAAATCAAAGGAAATTAAAAGAAAACATTTCAAAAGGAAGACAAGCTTAGCCGACTATTTTGATATGCGATATTTCTCAGGTAAAATAGTTACGGTTACGCCCCATGATTCTACCGATCGGATATACAAGTTTAAATAGTTTGCATATATGTTTTAATTGAACAAACTGTCATTATGAAATTGCCTTTAGTACTCGTATTTTTATTTATTGTCTTTCAAACTTTCTCTCAGGTTCCAGATGCCTCAACTGTACCTGGTTCTTATTACGAGAACATGAAAAGATCTAAATATCAATATCCTCAGGGTGATGTATTTTGGACAAAAGAAGTGTTGCGATCTATCGATCTATCGTCACAACCCAATGACCAGCTATTACATATAAAAACAGCAAAAGATACTAATCAAACTATTATATCAATATTGCAGCAAGCGCTCACTAATAATAAAATACAGGCATTTGCCAATATGCATGACAAGGTTGCTCTTAATCAGGGAGATGCTATACGGTTATTAGCTGGCATTGATACAACCACAATCAAAAAAATATTTCTTTTAGAAAGCTGGCAGTTTGATCCGTCTATAAAAAAAATGATTTCGAGAATTGTAGGCATTGCTCCTTGTCGTTTTGAGAACGAGGATACTTCACATTACAAAGAAATTTTTTGGTTCAAGTACATTGCTTTACGCCCAATATTTGAACAAGACGATATAACTGACATGACAGTAAGAGACTTTTTTGAAAATCGTCTGTTTACAAGTAAAATTCTGAATATCTCTACGGTTGATACGGTTTATTATAAAAGATAATGTCCATCCTTCTATGTAATTTAATCAACTGATAACTTACACATAACGTTTATTATCACATATTTTATATAAAAAAGCCTAAATTCTACCATCCTTAAATCATAAATAATATTACCTTTGCCGCACTTTCTTTATTCCTATTCTTTAAGATAAATGTTGCGCGAAGAGTCGATCAAAGCTAAATGGCACATGTTGCTGCTGGCGCGTATTAGAGATTATGCTCAGCTACTGAAGCCTAATCTCAGCATCATGGTCGTGTTTTCCAGTGTGGTTGGTTATCTCATGGCCCCGGGTATCTCTTTTTCCTGGAAGGAAGTCATCATTTTATTTCTCGGTGGTTTGCTGGTTACAGGTGGCGCTAATACCATCAACCAGATAATAGAGCGTCACAGCGATGCCTTTATGAAGCGCACCATGAACCGCCCAATGCCTGATGGTCGTATGAGCCATATTGAGGCATGGGTTTTTGCCATTGTATGTGGCGCTTCAGGTTCCCTGCTGCTGGGTTATTTCTTTAATCCGCTCGCAGGCTTTCTTAGTCTCATCTCTTTATTGTTATATGCATTTGCTTATACCCCTATGAAGAAGATACACCCTATAGCAGTGCTTATTGGCGCTATACCGGGTGCATTGCCGCCACTTATTGGCTGGGTGGCTGCTACAGGCAGTCTTGAGGGTGTAGGCGGCTGGGTATTATTCCTTATTCAGTTTTTCTGGCAGTTCCCGCATTTCTGGGCTATAGCCTGGGTCGGCTTCGATGACTATGCCAAAGCCGGTATTCGCATGCTGCCTTCCAGGGAGGGTAAAACACGTTTCACGGGTCTGCAGTGCATGTTCTATAGCCTGGTGCTTATTCCTATGGCGGTTATACCACGTGCCATAGGCCTTACAGGCAATATTGGTATGTGGGTATGCATAGCTTGTGGCATCCTGTATTTCATGGCATCAGTTGTATTTTATTTGAGAAATGATTTTAAGTCTGCAAAGCGTGTCATGTTCTCTTCGTTTATTTATTTGCCAATAGTGTTGCTGGCTTTATTGTTTGATAAGATGTAAAATTGGAAAAAATGGAAACAACAGTACAGAAATCTGCACAACAGAAAAAGTTGCACCCGCACAAGTTCGCTATGTGGGTAGCCATGGGTAGTATTCTCATGATGTTTGCCGGTTTCACAAGTGCTTACCTGGTACGTGAGGCACAGGACAATTGGTTGCATTTTAAATTACCTTCTATATTCTGGGTGTCTTCTGTTGCGATTGTCATCAGCAGTTTCACCATTACTATGGGCATCCGCGCTTTCAGGCGCAGGGCCATGCCTTTATTCAGGGGCCTTGTCACGCTTACCTTGCTTTTAGGTATTGCTTTCGGCATTTGCCAATGGGTAGGTTTCAGCCAGTTATATGCGCAGAATATCAGGGTAGATGGTAATCCCAGCGCTTCCTTCCTGTTTATCATAGTAGGAGCGCATCTTTTACACGTATTGGGTGGAATTATTGCATTATTAATTGTATTTTTCCGCGCCTTTAGGAAGAATGTGAAGATTTACAATACTACGGGTCTTGAGGTTGTGGCCACTTACTGGCATTTCGTAGATGTATTGTGGATATATTTATTTGTGTTCTTTCTGGTAAATCAATAAAATTGTTTCGAAATTCGCAGCCGAATTCACAATAGTAACTTTTAAATTAGTCTATGTCACAAGCAACAGCTACTACAGCACCTGAACCAAAATATTGGGGCGGCGGACGCTCGCCTTTCAATGTAAGTTATGGTAAAATGATGATGTGGTTTTTCCTATTATCAGATGCCTTTACTTTTGGTGCCTTCCTTATTTCTTATGGTACCACCCGTTTCTTCAGTGCTGCATGGCCTGATGCCAACCACGTGTTCAGTACGTTCCCTTTCATGGGTGAGGCTAATCTGCCGTTGTTATTTGTGAGCTTGATGACCTTTATACTTATCATGAGTTCGGTTACTATGGTGCTTGCGGTACATGCCGGTCACTATAACGACCGTAAGAATGTTATCAAATGGATGCTTTGGACTATAGTAGGCGGTATTTGCTTCTTGAGCTGTCAGGCGTGGGAGTGGACACACCTGCATTCAGAAGGTGGTTGGTGGGGATCTTTCACTGATCCTTCTACTCCGGTTAGCGCTTTCGCTCACTTCTTCGATCAGCATAAAGAATCTGCGGCAGTGCTTTCAGCTCATGGCATGCAGGCTACGCACGATTTCTTCAACTATTTCTTCACTATCACTGGTTTCCACGGTGGTCACGTATTTTCAGGTGTTTGCCTTAATCTGATGGTTCTGGTTAATACGGTAAATGGTACTTACCAGCGTCGCGGTCACTACGAAATGGTAGAAAAAGTAGGTCTTTACTGGCACTTTGTAGATTTGGTTTGGGTATTCGTGTTCACTTGCTTCTATTTGCTCTAATTAAATTATTTCACAACAAATAATATTCTCATAATGTCATCACATCATAACCAGGATAGTATTCAGCATTTATACGAAGGCGATCAGTCTAAGCTTTATTCCGGCGTAATGCAGCATCATGCAGATGTAAACTCCGCAGAAAGCAGGAAGCAGATAGGTCGTATCTGGAAAGTGTTTTGGATACTGCTTGTAGTAACAGTAGTAGAAGTAATTCTTGGTATGTTTTTCAGCCACGAAATGCCAAGGGCGCTTGTTGCATTTTTCTTCCTGGCTCTTACGCTTTTCAAGGCTGGTTATATTGTTTCTGTATTTATGCACCTTGGCGATGAGCGTAAGAATTTCCTTATCACAGTACTTATTCCGCTTACATTGTTTATCTGGTTTATTATAGCATTCCTTACAGACGGTTTCTTCTGGCTGCACATGAATAGCATTACCCCAACACGATAAATATTTTTTGTTTGCCTAATATGTGTAGATAGGTTATTATAATGAGTACAAAGATTTCAAATAAAGCATTTCTAGGAGGTTTAGCGGTAGCACTTGTGCTACCGCTGTCTTTTTATTTTATTACCAAATTTTACCTCGGTAAGCACAATATTCACCTTCCGCCACATTATGTAGTGGAAGGTGTAGACAGCCAGGTGGTAAATGGTAAAATGCATTATGATACGCTCTATCATACGGTAGCCGACCTGGTACTTACCAATCAGTTGGGTAAGCAGGTGTCTATTAATAAAGACCTCGCAGGGAAGGCATTGGTTATTAATTTCTTTTTTGTCAACTGTCCTACCATTTGTCCGCGTCTTACCGGCAATATTGCACACTTTTTGCAAAACGCATTTAAGAAGAATGATAGTACGGTTCACTTCCTGTCGTTGACAGTTAACCCTGTTCATGATTCTTTCCCCGTATTGCGCACCTATGCCGACCACTACAATGCAAACCATGATCATTGGTGGTTCTTAACAGGCGATAAGAAGACGATTTACGATTTTGCCCGGAATCAGCTGTTTGTTTCAGTGCAGCCCGGCGATGGTGGTCCGGATGATTTCATTCATACGGAAAAGATAATTCTGGTAGATAAGCATCGCAATATACGTGGTTATTATAATGGCCTCGATACAGCAGAGCTCAGGCGTTGTGCAGACGATCTGGCCTTACTTACCATTGAAAAAGACAAGGGCGAAAAAAAATAATTTTATAAAATACATTGTATGTTAACTCCGGCAATAAAAAAGAATGATAAGCAGGCACGTTTATTAATTCTTACGGTATCAGTTGTAGTATTTGCTGCGGTAGCACTTTTGTCTAAATTCAAACTGCAACTTGACCTTGGCTTCAATCCCCACGTATTTGCAGCTATTAGTGCTATGCTCAATTCTACTGTTTCCATATTGCTTATAGTTGCTTTTATAGCGGTAAAAAATAAGAAGTTTGAATTGCACAAAAGGCTCATGTTGGTTGCTATTGTACTATCTGTGCTGTTCCTGGTAAGCTATATTAGTCATCACTTATTGGCCGGCGAAACCAAATACGGTGGTACGGGTACATTGCGCTATGTTTATTATTTCATTCTTGCCACCCATATCCCTTTAGCGGCTATTATCCTTCCGTTCATTTTGTTTACCGCCTATAGGTCGCTTACCGGAGAGTATGCTGCGCATAAAAAGATAGCACGCTACACATGGCCTTTATGGCTCTATGTAAGCATCACAGGTGTATTAGTTTACTTAATGATTTCACCTTACTATGTGCCGCATCTGTAAACCCAATTTTATTGCAGGATAATTTTTATTTTGTTATAACTTTATAATATGAAAAAGCGCTTGTTGATATTGGTTGTGTTTGTGTTTTTGGCACCGGCAGTGTGGGCTCAGGGTTGCTCTATGTGCACTAAAACAGCAGCGAGCCTGGGGGCAAAAAGTGCAAAGGGGCTTAATAGGGGTATCATATATCTGGGTTTCGTTCCGCTTTCTATATTAGGTACTATAGGCGCCATCTGGTGGAAGTATAATAAGAACAATAGCTAAATAGCTAACAGGTTCAGATGCCCTTTAATTATTGTTTTTAAACCAACACATGATATGAAAAAAGGGTTATTATCTCTATTGCTGCTCTGTATCTCTCTGCCGTTCTTTTTCTCCTCATGTGGACCCATTGTAGGCAAAGGCAAGATTTTAACCGACAATCGTACCGTATCTTCATTTAATGCAATTGATATAGATGCACCCGTTAAAAGCAATATTACCGTTACCCCCGGCGCACAACCTTCGGTAGTACTCAATGGTTATGAAAATATTATCAAAATCATAAAGGTTAGGGTAGAGGGGAATACACTCCACATTTATACAGATAATTTTTTGAATCTTTCTTCAGATAAAGATGTATCTGCTGAGATTACAGTGCCTTCGCTGGCATCATTATCGATATCAGGTGCCTCAGATGCTAATATCAATGGCAATATTAGCGGTTCAGATTTCTCGCTCCATATATCAGGCGTTGGTAAAGTCAATATAGCTAATGTAAATGTCTCCAGTCTTTCAGCACATATCTCAGGGGCAGGCGATGTTACTATCAATTCTGGCAGTGTAAACACTGCTCTATACCAGCTTTCTGGCACAGGCAGCGTTAGTGCATTCAATCTGCAAACTCAGCAGAGTTCTGCCACAGTTTCCGGTGCTGGCGATATAGAATTAAATGTTCAGAAACAATTAGACGCACATATTAGCGGAGCGGGCAGCATACGCTATAAAGGGCACCCGGTTATTTCTTCAGGTGTTAGCGGTATAGGAAAATTAACAGATGCAAACTAATACAAACTGATACCTTTTGCTTTGTTGGCAAAAAAATTGCTATATTCAAATTATAAAGAATAGAGCATGCCAGGAAAAAACATTTTACGTCTATCACTTCTGTTTGTATTATTAGTATGCAGTAAGGTATTAGCATTTGCCCAGTCCGCAGACCCATTGCTTAGGCTTTGGTATAATGAAGAAAAAAATGCAAAAATTGAGATATATAAAGCCACGGATGGGAAATACTATGGTAAAGTAGTATGGCTGAAGGTACCTGATATTGATGGTAAGCCGAAAACCGATATCCATAACTCTGACGAAAAGAAAAGAAACCAACCCATTATAGGCCTCATAATACTAAAAGGCATCAAAAAGGTTGGTAATAATGAATATGAAGACGGCACCATTTACGACCCCAAGAATGGCAGTACCTACAAATGCAAAATGTCCTTTGACGGCGACAAGCTAAATCTCCGGGGTTATATAGGTTTCTCATGGATAGGCCGTACCACTACCTGGACAAAGGCAGACTAAACCTGTTCAATATCATATCATTTAATGCCCGGCGTCATTTTTCCGCCGGGCTTTTATTTATATATTGTGGCAGTAAATTTGTTAAAATGTATTTGTTCCTTAATCAAATAACTTAATGGAAATTATTTGGTATAGAACTTGCCTTAAACTTGTTATACATTAATTTTTAATACTCTAGTTAATTTTTATCTTAGCCGCATGAAAAGGTTTTTAAGCAGCATAACAGGCGTTATAGTTTTCAGTCTGTTTCTTTTAATAGGCACTGCTCCACAGAGGGCATATGCACAGCCTGGGGTAGATGTGTCATTTCAGACATTCTATGATGATTTATCTCCCTATGGTCAATGGGTAGATGACCCGCAATATGGTTACGTATGGGTGCCATCTGTCGATGCAGATTTCCGCCCATATTATACTGATGGATATTGGGTAATGACCGAATACGGTAATACCTGGGTATCAAATTATCCATGGGGCTGGGCTGCCTTCCACTATGGCCGCTGGACCTATGATGACTACTATGGCTGGTTATGGATACCCGGC
>Ga0070665_100003120_pt1 | contig 17850 bp, 17 predicted proteins | sample KBSS13metaG_FD_65862 | JGI IMG/M metagenome (GOLD analysis project Ga0070665, IMG submission 65862) | Switchgrass rhizosphere microbial communities from Kellogg Biological Station, Michigan, USA - KBS S1-3 metaG | ecosystem: Host-associated > Plants > Roots > Rhizosphere > Soil ...
CGGGCTTCCCACCAAAACTTCGCCGCTCGAAGAGTCAGTAGTGTTCTTTTGTTTGTTGAGCCCCAGGCGATCGGCATGGACGGCGCCAATTCCGGAGAAAGCGGTGATGGCAGCAAGTCTCATTGATTGTGTGTTCATGTGCTCATCCTTTCTCCATCCAGAGCTGATGTGGTCTGTCAGGCTTCACTAAGTTTTGGAACTAGAGTTGCGTGAATGCAGTTCGGTGCGATAGGTCCCGTTGAAATGCTTCAACGGACCTTGTTGGGTATTCACGGAATAGCATCGACCAACAAGCAGGTGTTTGAAACAGAGGCGACATCGTCAACCCAGGACTCGGACCACTGAGAAGACTCTGAATCGAGCTCTTCATATGCCGCACACACAATCGCGGCTGACGCGTCGAGGGGAGACATGAACGCAATGACCTTTCCCCGCGCCTCCCTAGGCGGCCACTTAACTGGCCGCCTGAAACTCGATGGAGTGTAGAACTCAATTACGTTTGCCATAGACACTCTCCAATTCTTTTAGCGAACTTGTGGACCACTTCAGCCTGCTTTGAAATAGAGGCATGTAACGCCAGAGAGCTTCGTAAGAACATCAATATGACATCGGCGACTTACCTACCGCTTGTAAAACTTGATATGCGAACATCTCGATCTCCCGTTTCGCTTATAAGCATGAACGGACGGGTTCCACCCGACAACCCCATTACGCGGAGTATTCGTCCTATCTTTTTTGATAGGGTCATCGCTGGTACGCACTCTCCAGTGTCAAAAAGGTTGCGAGCACCATGCCTAACGTTGGCTTGCAAACTCAACCCGCGGGCGCAGAACTCCCGTCACCCAAACGACGAACGGAGTAAAATGCCTCGCATGCGTGTGGGATGACACGTATGAATGAACCAAGGCGAATCCGCATCCTGAGCGTCGAGGATCACCCGGTATTTCGCGAGGGGCTCGCCACCATCATTTCCTCCCAGCCCGACATGGAATTGATCTGGCAGGCCTCCAACGCGGCCGAGGCGGTGACCGAATTTCGCAGACATAGACCTGACATCACGCTGATGGATCTCAGGTTGCAAGGCTCAAGTGGTACCGACGCACTCATCGCAATTCGGGAAGAGTTTCCGGAGGCACGAGTCATCATCCTCACCTCATCCGGCAGCGACGCAGAACTTCAGAAAGCAATGCGAGCAGGCGCCGCTGCTTATGTGTTGAAGACGACGCCGAAAAACGAGCTCCTCACTGTCATTCGATCGGTGTGTCGCGGGCACAAATATGTTTCCGCTGAAGTGGCGGCTCGTCTTGCCGAGCACATGGGCGAAGAGTCGCTGACTGACCGAGAGTTGCAAGTACTTCAGCTGATTCGCGAGGGGAACCGCAATAAGCAGATTGCCGACCGCCTCTCGATTGCGGAGGCCACCGTGAACTTTCACATTAAAAATCTCGTCGCCAAACTTGGCGCCAATGATAGGGCTCATGCCGTGTCCATCGCGATTCGGCGAGGCTTGCTAGAGGTCTGACCTGTGGCACCTATAGAAAACTCCAGGTCCGTCGCCTCCCATTCTGGGGGGGCGGTGATCTGCCACTGCGCGTATCCTTGACGTCCTAGCAACTTCGCTTTGCGGCCATCATGCACATCACAAGGTACCGGGTAAGGGCATCTTAGATTTGGTCGAATTCGGAGCAGCCTGTGCTACCAAAGCTCATCTCGGTGAACGCGTCGCGGCTGCTTCCTTTGTGGCTACTCATCTTCTTCACGTCGAAGGTAATGGCAGTTGATCCGAATAAGAGAATCACCCAGTACGCCCACACTGCATGGAGGTTGCAGGATGGTCTCTTCAGTGGTGCTCCACACGCGATTACTCAGACCAGGGATGGCTATCTCTGGATTGGGACACAAAACGAACTCCTGCGATTTGATGGTGTTCGCCTTTCGAAGTGGGATCCTCCCGCCGGCGCACAACTACCTCCGTCCAGAATCTGGACGCTTTTGGGCTCTCGCGACGGGAGCCTGTGGATCGGAACCGATTCCGGGCTCGCGCACTGGAACAACCGGGAACTAGTTACCCCTCCGGCCGCAGACGGACACGTAAATTCAATTATCGAAAGACAGAACGGAGAGATCTGGTTTTCGCGCGTTCAACGATTCCAACAGAATGGTGCAGTCTGCAAGGTGCTCGGCGAACGAATAAAGTGCTATGGGAAGCCCGATGGGCTCCCGCTCGACACGGGAAACGCACTCGCTGAAGATACATCGGGGAATCTTTGGTTTGGCGATCCGAGCACGGTTGTACGCTGGAATGGTAGCTCGGTTCGCACATTCTCTCCCCAAGGCCTCGAAGGAAACCGGTCTGATGGCGTGACAGGAATCGCTGCAGCGCCGGATGGCTCCGTATGGCTAGGATTTGCGATCCGAGGACACGGCCTGGGCCTGCAAAATGTCGTAAATGATGTACTAACCCCATTCGTCACGCCAGAACTGGACAGCAGCACCTTAATCGTTAACACTCTGTTTCTGGATAGGGAGAAAACCCTGTGGGTTGGAACGGAATCGCAGGGGATCTATCGGATTCACGGCCACACCGTCGATCATTTCGGGGCTGCAGACGGTCTTTCGAGCAATTTCGTCAATACTTTCTATGAGGACCACGAAGGTGACTTGTGGATTGCCACGAGCCGGGGCATTGATTGCTTTCGAGATCTCCGGGTGACGAGCTTTACAGGCCGCGAAGGACTACCCATGGAAGAAGTGGATTCTGTCTTAGCCTCGCGGGATGGAACGATATGGGCCGGAGGTCCTGAAAACTTAGTCTCCATTCGGGGAAGACACGTCATTTCGATTCAATCGCACAAGGGCCTCCCCGGAAATCAAGTTACATCGCTGCTTGAAGATCATGCCGCTCGGCTCTGGGTCGGAGTAGACAATTCGCTTTTCGTCTACGAGAAGGGGAAGTTTCGGAGCGTTACGAAACAGGATGGGAGCCCGGTCGGATTCGTCGTTGGCATTGCAGAGGATAGCAACCAGAACGTTTGGGCGGAGACCACCGGTCCACGGAGAAGCCTGGTTCGGATCAGTAATTTTAAAGTGCAGGAAGAATTTCCTGGACCTCAGATGCCTGCCGCTCGCAAGGTCGCAGCCGCACCAGACGGGAGCCTTTGGCTGGGTCTGATGAGTGGCGATCTGGCTCGGCTAAAAGCCAATAGGCTGGATATTTTTCGATTCAAGAACAGTTCAACCCCGAGTTCCGGGTCGATGGTAAATCAGATATTGATAACTTTGGATGGAGCGGTGTTCGGAGCTACCTCCTTCGGTCTAATTGCTTGGAAGGATAGATCACAACAAGTTCTGACGATCAAGAATGGCCTACCCTGTAATGTCATTTATTCATTGATCGCCGATAATCAGGACACATTATGGTTGTACACTCAGTGCGGTCTTGTCGGGATTCCGAATGCGGAACTTCAAAAGTGGTGGAGGGACAGCAACAGCACTCTGCAACTGTACACTGTCGGTGCAGCTGATGGTGCACAGCCTGCATGGGTACCGTTTGAAGGCGCAACAAAGTTACCGGATGGCGAGTTATGGTTCGCCAATTACTCTGGTTTGCAGACGATTGACCCTGCCAACATAAGAGGCAACCCCATACCACCGCCGGTACATATTCAGAACGTTGTTGCCGACCATAGAAGTTACGGTGCAACCGACATTGTTGCCCTTCCAGCGAACACCGGCGATTTGCAAATTGACTACGCCGCGCTGAGCTTTGCCAACCCACAAAAGGTTGCGTTTCGCTACAAGCTCGAGCGGCGAGATAAGGCATGGGAGGACGCTGGCGCTCGTCGGCAGGCATTTTACAATGATCTTCCGCCTGGCCATTATCGGTTCCGCGTGATCGCTTCGAACAATGATGGCGTGTGGAACGAAGAAGGGGCGACGCTAACCTTCAGCATCGCGCCGGCCTGGTATCAAACCCGGACATTTCAGGCTGCCTGCGTGGTTTTGGCCATGCTGCTTGTATGGCTAATCCATCGCCTTCGTATACGGTATGTTACTGAGACAATCGCTACCCGCTTTGATGAGCGGCTTGCAGAACGTACTCGCATTGCTCGAGACTTACACGACACCCTGTTGCAGACAATTCAGGGCAGTAAGCTCGTTGCTGACGACGCACTAGAGACGCCATCCGAACCGGTACGGATGCGGAAAGCGCTCGAGCAATTGTCTCGATGGCTTCAACAAGCCGGGCAGGAAGGTCGCGCAGCCCTAAACTCCCTTCGCGGTCCCGCAACAAGTACCAACGATCTCGCTGACGCGCTCAAACGTGCGCTTGAGACTATGCCACTTAATTCATTGGCAGCCACGATTTCTGCATACGGGAATATCCGTCAACTCCATCCGATCGTGCGCGATGAGGTATACCGCATAGGGCACGAAGCCATCCGTAATGCCCATGCCCATTCGGGCGGAACACATCTTGACATTCAACTGCGATACATGGACGACCTGACTCTACGCATAGCCGATGACGGTCCTGGCACCACTCCTTCCAACTTCAGTGACCACAAAGAGGGTCATTATGGATTGAAAGGAATGCGAGAGCGGGCCATCCGGATCGGTGCAAAGCTCACCATCGTGAGCAGTAAGGGATGCGGCACGGAAGTGTGCCTTGTGGTGCCGGGTGTCATAGCCTTCGAAGATGCAGCAGAATCACGACAATCGTGGTTAGGGACCCTGCTAGGAAATGGCAAATCAAAGCTGAGGAATTCCTAGCTTTCGCTTCGCGATTTATGTCACGCAAGTGCCTCCACATCGACAGGCGAATCGCTAACGCAACATCATCCGCCTCTTTTCTTCGAACGTAGATACTTCTCTCACGAGAAGCGTCCTAGGAATGGGTGGAACATTCTGTTTTCTGGCCATAGGACTCGCGCTATGAACAAGTTGAGATGATTTTTGGCGAGTCCAAGTCAGGGGCTGCCCTGAACCCGGCTGAGAGAACGAAGTTGAGAGCATTCGCAGGAAAGACCGGTTCGTACCTCTGCTTCTGCACTCTCGCGGAGGATTTCAGTGAAGACGATAAGACTTTCTTCCGGGAGCTTGTCGAGGCAAAGATCGGCGTCATCATGCTCAACCGCTTCTTCCTCGAAATGGCATACTTCGAACTTCTTAAGTTTCAGAATGCGCATCGACGGGGCGGAGCAAGCATACGGCCGATATGCGCGTTACGACGATTCGCACGCTCGGAAACGAGTTCGCTACGAAGCACAACACCTGGCTTTAGGAGCGATCGTCGCTCACAGGAAAGTGCGCGAATACTCCAGCCACTGCACACCGTAATATGCCTGGAAGAAAAGTGATAGAGCGATCGCGTACAGAAGGCAAGCGACCGATGCATTCAGAAGAACGCCACGGCCTGGCAATCGCCAGAAACGCTGCAACGCCGAATCGCCTCCCATAAGAGGCACGATAAGCATGGCAATCAACGGAAGATGACCTACGACGTCCCGGCGTCCGAACGCCGGCATCGCCATGATAAAGACAGTGAGCAGGACCAGAGCTCCCATACGAAGCATCCCTCTTCCGGTCGCCAGATAAAAGGCTAGTGTAAACTCCACAAATCCAGCAAGAACGATAAATGTCTCCGGATTTATTCCCATCGTTATACGGCTGTGCATGCTCAATACCTCCTGCGTCCAGTGTGGATACACTAATTTTTCAATGGCCGTCCACATGATGCTGAACGCGAGGCATCCGGTCATGACAGCCACCCGGATTCGAGCGAGGCGAGGCAGGGAGATGCCAGCCAGAAACACGGCAATTCCAATAAAGTAGACGTAATCCAGCATGTGGAAGAGTCCGTACTGGCTCACCCCGTAAACGTAGAGGACGCAAAAGCCCAGCGCGGAGATTACGCAGGTCCGCCGCCATGCGATACAGAAAGCGCTGATGAACTGAACGTCAAAGACCCATGCCATCCTGGTGTGCAGCTCTGGGGTCAGGATGTTCAGTCCAATCGCCCACAGGCATAACAGAAAGGCGCCTGTTCCCAGGCGTACCCACTTCTCCTGAAATGTGTTGAAAGTCAATTCCGAGGATTTCAATCGGGGCAATCGCCTTGCTGCCCAGCCATCTGCTAAAAAGGCCAGAAAGAGCAGACCTGCGAACCCGGCGAAGACAGCGAAAAATACAGGCGTCGCTACCTCTGCGAAAGGCAAAGGAGGCTCTGTCACATCGTAGGAGGCAAACCATTTAACATGCGCTGAAGTAGTCGCCGGGAAGATAAGCTCGGCTACGAGAACAGCCAGTCCTGCCAGTGCCAATCGCACGTACATGTGAATAGAGGGAATTTTCGGCTTCATTCACGGCTCCAGCTAGAGATAAGCCGCGAATCTACCCCTTCCCCGACTGCTGTAACTGTTCCGACTACCTCATGGCCAAGGCCGGAGGGAAATTCAGGCTGCTCGGAGTAGTTCTCACGGTAGTACATGCTTCCAGCTCGGTTTAGGCCGACTGCTGCGACATCGATGGCGACCTCGCCCGCCTCAGGATGCCTTACCGGCACTTCCTCAATCTGTAAGACTTCGGGACCGCCAAGCTTGTGGAACGTTACTGCTTTTGGCATACATCCGCCTCCTGGGTGGAGAATAGGGGCTGTCGCCCGTTAAAGCACTTGTAGGCTAATCCTCAAATCGGACAAATTGGCTGGCCTTCAGAACAGCCGGAGGCCTGGAGTTTTCTATAGGAGCGTTATCCTCCTGTCTATTCGAGCTCCAAAAGGGCCACTCGAAGGACGATGGTCACGGCGTGGGTCCGGTCATTTGTCTGGCGCTTGTCGACGATGTTCCTGATAGGGCTTGCCAGAGTTTCAAGCATTGGGTGCATCTCTGGTCGCCGATCTCCCTGCAATCACGTGACAATTCGTTACTCTGCAAGAGAAGCCCGCTCTTACACTCTCGATCTTGAGAGCCATCGGAAACAAAGTCGCAAAACAGTGAAGAATTGTGTTCGTGCTCCCGACGAATGGAGGATCAAATGAACAAAGCTGAATACGGGCGCACGCGACAAACGCGGCCCCGTATTCGGACTCCACTGCTGAGTTCTGACTAACTAAGATTTGATTCGGTAGCAGGTCCGGAGCTTGTTGTAATTGATCCATTAAGTCCGGTTGGAAAGAAGCCGCCATGCTTGACACCGGCCTTCATGCCCAAAGCAAGATACAGAACCTGCCCCGCAGTCCTGACCGCTGGAAGGCCATTCTTCAAGTTGATGGATAGGTATTGATTCGACCTCCCAGTTGGCGGCAATACGAAATCAACACCATCCACCGGGCTTGATGGGATCTTCAGCCGAGCGACTTGTGTTCGGATGCTACCGACGTGCTCAGCTTCTGCAGCAAGCAACCGAGCCGCGGTGGTAATGATTTCCGGCGTCTTGAGCATCCCCGCGGCGCCGGAATACGCAGTGACGCCGATATCTTCCAGAACGCGCGCAACCTTGAGGAAGTCAGTCTCATTGCCAAAACCGATACCGAGAGCATTGAGATTAATGTTAGGCTTGGCAACGGCCTTTGCTCCTAAAGCTGCACGGATGAGAACAACGTGTGCTCTTTCGTCGGCCGCGATTTCTTCGGCTATCTCTCGGCTGAATACTTCATCATTGACAAAACTGACCCGCGAGCCGCCCGTCGTTGTTCCGCCTGTAGGAGGATTATCATTATTGGCCTGACCGTCAATTCCGATTCCGAAATTGGTGATCGACTTGCCCGTCGTCGCGTAGGTGTAGAACTCGGCTTCAAGATATTCGAGGTTAAGAGCGAAGTTCAAAATGTCCGTCTCGCTCACTTCCTCAGCGTGAGCGGCCGATGTTCCAACTAGAGTTGTCGCACATAGGGCTGCCGTGGCCGCGCCGACACTCTTAAGAAATCCGCGGCGATTGGGTGAGGCTGATACAAGTTCATCAAGAATCTTGGACATGTGATTCCTCCGATAACTTCTGATTGAGCAGGAGTCTCCTGCCGTGATCCAAGAGTGAAAACCCCGGGACTAAGGGAAGTATGCAGGTCAGGTTTGAATACTGTGATCCCAAAAGCTATTGGAGGTCGGCTATTATTTTCTCTAGGTCGCTTCGACAAAGTGATCAGTACTCGCCGGGATAGGAAAGTTGGCGTTCCATTCGGAAGCACTTAGTCGAAATCGCAAGAATCACGAGCGTCCCTCGATAGGAGTCTTGCTCCGCGCCAGCAAGGACGACGAGGTCGTTGAATATGCGCTCAGTCGCACCGTGTCACCGGCTCTGATTGCGGAATGCCAGAACACATCTGGCGGACAAGAAGCTTCTTCAGGCCAAACTCCAAAACTTCTACCTGCAAAATATACCGGATGACAATGAGGCCTATCCGCCTCACCAATAACTACCCCCTACTTCCATCAACTAGGAATCAGCTATGGTTAGCGAGTCCCGCCCGGTGTCCCGGGAGCACAATTAAACGGTGAATTCAACTCGAACGAAAGGAGGCAATGGGGGTAAGTTCTATGCAGGGGTACGGACTCGCCCCGCATGATAGAAGCCTTCCCTTTGAAAAATCCGATCACAAGCGGAGCGGTGGGTCCGAGGAATGTACTGTGGCCTCTCATCGCGGGCTCTTCTCGCATGCTACTTGATCGCTGGAGAAAACTATAGCGTTCGAACTGGTGAATGCGATATACCGTGGCGATGACTTGTAGAAGATGATGACCTAATTTAGGCAGTGAAGCCTTGCACAATTCACCGGGGTCTATCAATGATTGGGAAAGCCGGGCCGATCATGCCAAAGAGGCGATAGCTCGCAGCGATCGAGAGCGAGCCATTGCGGCTGATACGCCAGGAGCCACGATCAGATAGACACCCAACAAACAGGTATTCACTACATGCCTACAGCGACAATTATCGGTTCGGGACCCAACGGGCTCTCCGCGGCGATCGTTCTTGCCTCCGCTGGGATAAATACAAAGATCTTGGAACGGAATAGCCGCATTGGCGGAGCGTGTTCGACGGCCGAGACCACGTTGCCGGGTTTTCAGCAAGACTTGGGATCATCCGCATATCCGATGGGGTTGGCGAGTCCTTTCTTTCGGTCGTTGCCTGTTTCGATCCCCTGGATAATCCCTCCTGCTCAGTGCGCACATCCTCTTGACGATGGAACAGCCGTGCTACTCGAACACTCGATCGAGGAAACCATCGCTACACTCGATTCATACGACCGCCGGGCATACCGTTCCCTGCTGGAACCTCTGACTGGACAATTCGATCAGCTGATTGAAGAAGTTCTGAGTCCGATGTGGCATCTTCCCCGCCATCCGCTACTCCTTGCCCGATTCGGGCCTCTGGCACTCCTGTCCGGAAGCCGTCTTGCGAAGTCCTTCTTCCGCGGTCAGCGAGCCCGGGCGTTCTTCGCAAGTATGACCACTCACTCGATTCTCCCGCTAGAACAACCAACCTCGGCGGCGGTAGCGCTTGTCCTAATGGCAGCCGGCCACGCGCGTGGATGGCCGATTCTGCGAGGTGGAGCCCAAACCCTGTCTGACATCCTCGCTTGGCATCTTCAAGACCTGGGTGGCGATTTCGAAACAGAACACGAAGTCACGAGCCTTCCAGAGACTGACCTCGTACTTGCGGACCTAACTCCGCGTCAACTGGTTCGGATTGCTGGCTCTAGTCTTCCGCCAAGTTTTCAGAAGCGACTAGAGCGATTTCAATATGGCGCGGGCGCTTTCAAGATCGACTACGCTCTTAACGCACCGATTCCGTGGAGAGCTAGAGAATGCTCACGGGCTGCGACCGTTCACCTTGGAGGAACGTTTGAAGAGATCGTTGCCTCCGAACGCACATTCTCGGCTGACACACCGTTTGTCCTTTTGGGTCAGCCTTCGCTTTTCGATTCCAGCAGAGCTCCCGGCGATCAACATACTGCTTGGGCGTATTGTCACGTGCCAAATGGGAGCACAAAAGATGTCACGGAATTGATCGAACGACAAATCACGCGGTTTGCTCCAGAGTTTCCCGATTGCATATTGTCGAGATGTGTCTCGTCTCCCGCGAGTCTCGAACGCTGGAATCCGAATCTGGTGGGAGGTGATATCTTGGGCGGCGCTATGAATATCGGGCAATTGCTCTTTCGGCCGACTTCATCACTGTATCGAACTCCGAGACCTGGTCTTTATTTTTGCGGAGCATCTACACCGCCAGGCGGTGGGGTCCATGGAATGTGCGGATATCACGCCGCAAATGCCGCTCTTCGAGATATTCACTATCGGTAGTGTTGAAGATTAATCACTCAGAGTCACAAGAAAGATGGCAGGCCGCTGTGAGAGCGACGGAATGAACGAGTACACATGGACTGTTTCTATTTGCTTTCTTCATAGTACTCGTAGCCACGGGCCTGGCCGGTGAGATCTTGGGCCTCCGCGTGCTGATTTGCTCCAAGCTCGACGATTCATTTGTAAAGAAGCTCGTCGTCGTTGCTGCAACATATGTTGCCACGAGTTGGGTGATGGGCCTCCTCGGCGTCCATTTGTTGCGTCTGCATTTAACCGGAAACTGGTAGCCGCCCCGGCCGAATATCCTCCTAACTACTCGATCTCGCCTAGGCCCCAGGTCCGTTCGCTAACGAGAGAGCCGCCCATCGCACACTCCAAATACTCTAGTTCTATTTAGGTATGTCTTCTGCCATGAACCCGAGAACCATGTTTCGAATGGCAACCTTCGCGCATGCTCTCATCTCTTCAGCAATTGCTGCAAAAATTACTGCCTTGTTCCGAAGTTCATCTTTTTCGGCGTAGAGCAGCGTCACGGGGCCTTTCCTGAAGGCTTGCAAAAGCAATGCAAGCTGCTCTGGACTGCTCTAGCGATGCTGGAACTCCTCCTATTTGGGTGGATCGTGGATGAACCAATTGCACAGCTCTGTGCTTGGTGGAATATCTCGTAGCCACAGTTACTTTGATGCGCTCTTTTGTTAAACCCGGGACCAGCGGCGATCGGTGAGGATGCGGAACCCATTGTCCGCATCCGCCTCCTTAGAGACCCCTTTTTATCGTGCTGCGCATCAACCTCTTGTTCCCTGTTTATCCGACGCGCGCCAGCTCAGCACCCTTGGCCGTGATGATGTCCATCAATTCCGTCCAAGACTTAACAAATGCCTTGGCACCTTCGTTTTGAAGATCGGTGCCCAGCGCATCGACGTCTATACCCGATTCCGAGAATTGTCGTATGACGTCTTCCGCACTGGACTGCTCCGATGACATGCCATCGCTCACTTCGCCGTGATCCGCGAAGGCAAGGAGCGTTGCGTCGGGCATAGTGTTCACAGTAAAGGGGGCCGTCAACGCCTTTACATAGTGTGTATCCGGCAGCTTCGGATCTTTTGTACCCGTGCTTGCCCATAGAAGTCGCTGGGCATGGGCACCGAAGTTATACGCTCGCTGCCAACGTGGTGAGCATAGTAGACTCCGGTAGCTCTTATATGCTCGGCCCGCAACGGCGATGCCAAGCTGTCCTCTGAGATGCTCTGGCACTTGGTTCGCGACTGCAACGTCCCAACGGCTGATAAACACCGAAGCCACCGACTCCACAACCGGATTGAGACCTGCCGCAATGCGACGCTCTATTCCGCGGAGGTATGCTTCAGCGGCCGCAAGATAATGCTGGGCCGAGAAGAGCAGAGTCACATTGATTGGCACACCGGCAAAAATCGCCTCTTCAATAGCCGACACACCCTCCTGGGTGCCCGGAATCTTGATGAAGACATTAGGCCGCGCTGCGCGTGCAAAGAGAACCTTCGCCGCAGCAAGGGTGCTTGTTGCATCATGAGCCAAAGAAGGCGGAACCTCCAAAGACACCCAGCCATCGATGCCGTTTGTTCTGTCATGAGCGGCTCGGAAAAGATCCGCCGCTCTCGTTATGTCTTGCAGGGCAAGGTCAAAGAACAACGGAGCGCCAGCCTTACCGTTTCGCAAACCTTCGAGAATCGCAGCATCATATGCAGTGCTATTCTTCACGGCGTGATCGAAGATTGTGGGGTTGGACGTCAGCCCCGTGATCGAAAGATCGTTGATGTAGTGCTCGAGCGTGCCGTTATTCAATAGGTCACGAGTTATGTTGTCGAGCCAGAGGCTCTGGCCGAAGTCCCTAAGCGATGCTGTCGCCCTCATCGTCTGCTCATCCTCTTTAACCGTTTTATTGACCACGCGGAGTTACGCGTTCGGGAGTTCCTGCGCGAGGCCTACGCTGTGAATGATTCCCCATCACACGTGATAGCACCACGTGAGTGCCGCTAGTGGTAATACTGCATTTTTCTACAGAACACGAAGCGATCGCCGCGTCTGGGGGTCGTCGGATGGGTAAGGATAGCCGAACTCGCTTCCAGGTATGAAGCTAAACAAATGTTTAGGCGGGGAACTAGAGCTGTCGAGGGTGTCAGGTGTCGATAGTTGGCGCAGAGTACCGGTATGTTAATTGAACTGATCATGTTTTCAGCGGTGGTTATGGTTGGGATCGCCCTTCTTGTCTCCGATTCAATCAAGAGGGTCTATTCCATCCCAAGGAGTATGAAAGTCATGGTCCGTGCTCACCTCACTACCCGCTATGCTCCGGGGTTGGCTCCTTCCATACCAAATGGTCTCATTCCCACTGGTACAGAAGTTGCCGGGCACACCAAACGTCATACGGACAAATTGCCCGAATCGGGGAATGCATCGAGGACTCTTAAGGATTGGCAATAAAAGCCGCGAATTTCGGGATGCGCCGTCATTCGCTGACGCTCCATAGTGTTCAGCAGTAACTGCGAAGTTGACACCGCACCGGGGTCCTCCTCAGTTCCGTGCCGGATGTTACCCCGCGGTCCTTCAGCGGCTTCCGCCGCCGACGTGAAAGCTCCTTTCGGGAGAGAGCGTCAGGTTCATCGCCGTTGGTTAGAAAATGCCGCGCGAGGGTGCCTCAAGTGCGCCCCTAGGAGAGAGCAACAGATGAAGTTCCACGTCCCTATCGCCCCAAGTGCCGCTTCTTGCGATAAGAGCCAGAGCAGACGCGCAGGATCCTGTATCCGCCGCGGGGAACACCGCCAACGCTACGAGCCAGAAAAGTGCGCGTGTTGTCACGACGGGGACTGCACATCACGTCACAATTGCGGCGGAACATACCTCAAGTACTGCCAAGTGCACTGTCAAAAGAAGCGCGGACTGCTGATGAGTGCCAGGCTTTGCCTTTGTGCTTTTCTTTTCTGCGTATCTGTCGTCTGTGCCGCTGCAGGGCAGGAGATCTCCGCACCTGAACCACAGGCTGGGACCATTATCGGTACGATAATCGATGTCAATGGCGGCACCGTTCCCGGAGCTGGTGTCGTGCTCCAAAGCCCTTCCCCACACGATGATCCGCGCGTCGTGGCGAATGATAATGGCTTCTTTCATCTTGACCACCTCAATCCGGGAGTACCCTACCACGTCACGGTCAGCGCCAACGGATTCGCAGACTGGACCTCGCCAGAGGTCGTCCTCACGCCAGGTCAATATCTGGAGTTGACCGGAATCCAGCTCCGGCCTGCAGCGGTGGTAACGACGGTGAATGCGGTCTTTTCGACAAAGGAGATCGCCAGAGAGCAGGTCGAGATCGAGGAGAAGCAACGTGTCCTCGGCTTTATTCCCAACTTCTACGTGGTATATGACCGTAACGCTGTACCTCTGACGCCAGCGCTGAAGTTCAGACTTGCTCTCAAGACCTCAGCGGACCCCATCACCTTCCTCGGGACTGCCTTCGTCGCAGGCTTCGATCAAGCTACCGATCTCCATGATTACCAGCAGGGTGTGAAGGGCTATGGTCAGCGTTTCGGCGCGGCCTATGCCAATGGTTTGACCGACATTTTGATCGGGGGTGCCATCCTGCCTTCCATCCTGCATCAGGATCCGCGCTACTTCTACCAGGGCACAGGCACAAACAAGTCACGTATCCTCCACGCCCTCTCTACGCCATTCATCTGCAGGACAGATAATGGCCAACGTCGGCCGAACTATTCGGCCTTGGGCGGCTATCTGGCGGCGGGTGCCATCTCCAATGCCTATTATCCGGCATCGAATCGTGGCCCGGGACTGGTGTTTTCGACCGCTTTTATTGATATTGCTGCCAATATGGCTAATGGCCTCTTACAGGAGTTCGTTTTGCGCAAGTTCACTCCCACAGCTAAGAAGCTACCTTATTGAATAAGACGGTTTGCTGCACAGGTGTTTTACCGTTGCTATTTGCGAGATTGAACCACAACTTTCGATCAGTGAGGGAGTGTTCCAGCGCTCCGTCCTAGACCCTGCATAACGACTCGTGATCAATTGCCGTGCCGATGCGGAATCAGCGGCTCGATCGCGAAAGATGATCGGGCCGAAAGAGAGCAGGTTTCGATGCCGCGCTCTCCCTTGGATCGTTATGCCTATCACACACGATTGGCGCCGCCGCGATTCCTTTCACGGAGTTTCGACTTACCGGCGCAGACGGATGAGCATAGTGTGTGTTCGATGGGATAGCATAGGCCACCAGCAATAGGCGATAAACAAAGCCGTATGGTTAGAGGCGACGCAGATCAGTCGGTTGATTTGCGAAAGAGTTTTCGAAAGCACTTTGCGAAGCGACGCCGAAGCCTCTGCATGCACCCTAAAGAAAACTACAGCATTCCAACTGTCGCGTTTGAGGATGTCCCTCACAGGCTTCCGACACACAATCGTAGTGTACTCAGCTGATCTTTTGTCATCGTCGAAGAAAAGCGCGCGACACCACACCTAGGGACGTATGAGTCCTAAGGGTATCGCTCAGAGAAAAGAAAACGGATCAGAAAGAAGAGGAGTTGGCAATGCAGTATTCGTCACCCGTATTAGACATTCGCAAGATAGAAAGCGTCGGGAAGATCGAACGGCTGGGATCGATTTTCCTTCGGTATGGTTTGGTGATCGCAATTGCGTGGATCGCAGCGATGAAGGTCACCGAATACGAGGCAAAAGGCATTCAACCTCTCATTGCGCATAGCCCATTTCTCAGCTGGGGCTACAGTGTTTGGAGTGTGCATCATTTCACGATGATCATAGGCGCCATCGAGATGATCATCGCGACATTGATTGCTCTTCGGCGGTGGTTTCCAAAAGCATCCGCTGTCGGAAGCCTGGGTGCGGTGCTTATGTTTTTGACGACGTTGTCATTCATCATCACAACTCCAGGTTGGGAACCAAGCCTTGGCGGCTTTCCTGCGCTTTCAGGTGATGTAGGAGAGTTTCTGATAAAAGACTTAGTTTTACTCGGAGCTGCGCTGTGGACACTCGCTGACTCTCTGAGTGCCGTCTTCGCTCTGCCCAACTCCTTGCATGATCCATTCAACAAAGGAGACTGACATGGAGCCTTGGATTCATTGGCCCAATAGACCTGAAGGACATGCAAGAGCATTCATGACTCCGAGCATAATTACGTTTCTCACGTTCGCGCAGCGGTTAACGCTAGAAGATAGACATTTCCTTAAAGAATCAGGAATTTCATCGAACTAGCAGAAATAGAATGCGGCGCGACACCACGCGCTGGGTCGTTAAAGAACAGCTTTACAACAGAAAGAGAGGTTTGTGTGCACTTTAAAGGAAAAGTAGCGATCGTCACCGGTGGCAGTTCCGGCATTGGCAAAGAGACGGCCAAGCGCCTCGTTTCCCACGGCGCATCCGTCGTTCTCAGCGGACGGGATGAAGCAAAATTGCAATCCGCGGCGAAAGAAATCTCCTCGGACCCTGGCATGGTCCGGGTCTTTGCTGGAGATATCGGACAACCATCAACCGGAACGGCCCTTGTAAACCTGGCGGAGAAAGAGTTCGGAGGGCTGGACGTTCTAGTCAGCAATGCAGGAGTCTTTAAGCCGAAGCCCTTTCTCGAACTGACAGAGGAAGAATACGACTGGTTTCTAGACACCATCCTTAAAGGGAAATTTTTCCTGGCCCAGGCTGCTGCGAAAGCTATGAGGAAGCGTGGCGGCGGGTCGATCGTCCATACCGGTTCGCTCTGGGCACTTCAAGCCATAGGCGCGACACCGTCTGCAGCCTATTCAGCAGCGAATGCGGGGGTGCACGCGCTTGTTCACAATCTTGCGTTGGAATTGGCTGCGGATAAGATCCGGATCAATGCCGTCGCCCCGGCGGTGGTCGAAACTCCAATCTACTCCACTTTCCTTTCCAAGGAAGAGGTTCCGAAGGTTCTGCCGACCTTCAATGTCTTCCACCCCCTCGGAAGGATTGGGCAGCCGGGAGATGTGGCGGAAGCTATTCTCTTCTTCGCATCCGACCAGAGCGCATGGATCACGGGAACCATACTGCCGGTCGACGGCGGCGTGATGGCCGGTCGAAACTAGGAACATGACGGGATGGCGCGCGGTCCGATGCTGTCGCCGTCCCTCGAATGCAATCGTGCGCAGTTGGAGAGCATTCGCTGATGCCATTCACTGAGGAAAGCGATCGGTTCAAACTTTCTGAGATGAAGGGAGAAGAGGTATGCCAGATTATCGTAAAAATCCAGAGGCGCTATCCAGACTGACTCCAGAACAATACCGCATCACACAGCGCGCTCGAACGGAACGGCCGTTTAAGAACGAATACTGGGATAACAAGGAGCCAGGCATTTACGTTGACATCGTATCCGGCGAACCCTTGTTTGCATCCACCGACAAATTCGACAGCCATACTGGGTGGCCAAGCTTCACAAAGCCCATCGATAGCGACAACATTGTCGAAAACCCTGACACTAGCTACGGCATGATACAGACAGAGGTTCGGTCCACGCACGGAGACAGTCACCTTGGACATGTTTTCCCGGACGGCCCTCGTGACGCAGGCGGTCTGAGGTATTGCATCAACTCTGCGTCACTTCGCTTCATTCCTCTCGATGAACTTGAGAGTGAAGGATACGGAAAATACCGAAAGCTGTTCGAATCACAAAAAGGAAGGGAGTAGCAATATGAGCGGATCTACAGAAACCGCAATTCTTGCCGGTGGTTGTTTTTGGGGCATGCAGGATCTACTGCGTCGCTATCCAGGCGTCATTTCGACGCGTGTCGGCTACACCGGTGGCGACGTCGTGAACGCTACATATCGAAATCATGGAACGCACGCAGAGGCCATAGAAATTGTTTTCGATCCCGAGAAACTAAGCTATGGGAAGCTACTCGAGTTCTTCTTTCAGATCCACGATCCAACCACACTCAACCGGCAAGGTAATGATCGAGGCACGAGTTACCGCTCGGCCATATTTTATACCAACGACGAACAGAGGCAGACCGCAGTCAGAACGATTGAGCAGGTTGAAGCGTCAGGCGTCTGGCCGGGTAAGGTAGTCACGGAGATTTCCCCGGCTGGTTCCTTCTGGGAAGCTGAGCCTGAGCATCAAGACTATCTGGAACGTCATCCCAACGGTTACACCTGCCATTTCATTCGGCCGGGATGGAAAATCGCGAGTTAAATGCCGTCGCCTTGAGGTCACGTCAAACGGCCATGAAGACGATCGCCGGATTCGTTGTAAGGCCAAGAATCACGTCTTAAGTGCGAGAGCTCTCCGAGTCGACGAAAGGACCATTCTGGCCACCAGGGATCCCCAAGTGGCTAGCCAACATCGTTACGTGAGAGGAGCGACGGATATGATTACCCGTGGATTCACTGGAAGACAGCAACCGCCGAACCTTGCCAAGCGCATACCACCGGGCCAGCACCTCGTTGAGGGCTTTCCCGTTCTCTCTGCAAGCGCCACACCCAGCATCTCCACCGATGACTGGACCTTCGAGCTAAAGGATGGCCCACGACCGCTGTGCAAGTGGAC
>Ga0070665_100003121_pt1 | contig 17848 bp, 12 predicted proteins | sample KBSS13metaG_FD_65862 | JGI IMG/M metagenome (GOLD analysis project Ga0070665, IMG submission 65862) | Switchgrass rhizosphere microbial communities from Kellogg Biological Station, Michigan, USA - KBS S1-3 metaG | ecosystem: Host-associated > Plants > Roots > Rhizosphere > Soil ...
CGCGCCTCGGCCTCGGTGGGCCTGAGCTACGGCGCCCACTCGAACCTCTGCGTGAACCAGATCCGCCGCTGGGGGAGCGAGGCGCAGAAACAGCGCTACCTGCCGAAACTGATCAGCGGCGAGCATGTGGGCGCGCTGGCCATGAGTGAGGCTGGCTCCGGCTCCGACGTGGTCTCCATGCGCCTGGTCGCGCGGAAGCAGGGCGACCGCTACGTGCTGAACGGCACGAAATTCTGGATCACCAACGCGCCGCACGCCGACACGCTCGTGGTCTACGCCAAGACCGATCCAGAGGCGTCAGGCAAGGGCATCACCGCCTTCCTGATCGAGAAGGACTTCAAGGGCTTCAGCGTCTCGCAGAAGCTCGACAAGATGGGCATGCGCGGGTCGGACACCGGCGAGCTTGTGTTCGAGGATTGCGAAGTCCCCGAAGAGAACGTCATGGGCCCCGAGAACGGCGGCGTGGGCGTCCTGATGAGCGGACTGGACTATGAGCGCGCGGTGCTGGCGGCGGGGCCGCTGGGCATCATGCAGGCCTGCCTGGACGTGGTCCTGCCCTATGTCCGCGAGCGCAAGCAGTTCGGCCAGCCGATCGGCTCGTTCCAACTGATGCAGGGCAAGATCGCCGACATGTACGTGGCCCTGAATTCGGCGCGCGCCTACGTCTACGCCGTGGCCAAGGCCTGCGACGCGGGCATGACCACGCGGTTCGACGCCGCCGGCGCAATCCTGATGGCCAGCGAGAACGCGGTGAAGGTCAGCCTCGAGGCCATCCAGGCCCTGGGCGGCGCCGGCTACACCAAGGACTATCCGGTGGAGCGCCTGGCCCGTGACGCCAAGCTTTACGACATCGGCGCCGGCACCAACGAGATCCGTCGGTTCCTCATCGGCCGGGAGCTGATCGGCGGATGAGGGCGGTCGGCGGCATACTTCTCGCCCTGGCGCTGGCCGGATGCGCCAGCGTGCAGCAATCGGCTTGCCCGGCCGGACAGGAAAGGCTCAAGACGGCGCAGCTCTTCTTCGGCCAGCAGATCGACGGGAAGGCCAGCGTCAGCGAGGCCGACTTCCGCCGGTTCATCGAAGACGAGCTGACGCCGCGATTTCCCGACGGCCTGACGGTGCTGGACGCCAACGGCCAGTGGCGCGCTTCGGGCAATCCGCTGGTCCGCGATGCGTCCAAGGTCGTGTTGATCGTCCTGCCGGCGAAGGGCGACGCTTCGTCTCGCATCGAGGCCGTGCAAGGCGCCTACAAGCGGCAGTTCGGCCAGGAGTCGGTGCTGGTGCTCACCCAAGCCACCTGCGTCTCGTTGTAGGCCGGGCGCGTGGCGCTCGTGCTTGGCGCCGGTGTTGCTTAAAAGAGTGGCGCTGACCACGTCGGAGATTCTCTGTGATCGCCCCATTGCCGATAACTTCACCATGACCCTGGACGAACGCCTGCTCGCCTATGTCGACGGTGAGCTCACCGGCGAGGAACTGGTCAAGTTCGAAGCCGAGATGGCCGCCAATCCGCGGCTGAAGGACGAGGTCGACAAGCACCGTGGCCTCAACGCCCGGATGGCCGCCGCACGAGCGGAGCGCGCCGATATGGCCCGCGCCGCGGCCAAGGGTAAGGGCCAAAAGAGCGTCAGGGCCCCAGCCGCCGCCGCTACGCCGCGTGTGCAGTTGAGCGCCTGGCACTGGTTGGCCATCCTGGCGGGCCTCGCTGTGGGGGTCGCGGGCGGTCTCGCCGCCGGCCTCTACGCTTTTCCGCCGACCGGACCGGTGGTCGCAGAGGCCGGGATGCTGACGACGGGGGGAGACCTCAACGTCGCGCTCACCAACCAGCTGACGGGCCAGAAGGGGCCGGTGACGGTCGATGCGACCTTCCGGACCGCCAAGGGCCGCTATTGCCGCACTTTCCGCAGCACGCCCGACCGTCTGGCGGGCCTGGCGTGCCGCCAATCCAGCGGCTGGGTCCTGCAGACGGCCACCGTACTCGGCGCTGCCGACGTCATGCCGCGCGCGGTGCTGACGGCCGTCGACGGCCTGATGGTCGGCGCGACCTTGGATCAGGCCGCCGAGCGCGCGGCCCGGGCCAAGGACTGGAGATAGCACCGGCGACGCGGACGGCGAATATGCGAGGGCCGCCGGATCGCTCCGACGGCCCTCGTCCTGGAACGCCGCGCCGGACAAGCTCTGGGAGCCTCTCCAGGTCCGTCGCGGCGGCCAGCGTTGCGTCAGCGGTGGACGCCGCCATTAGCGCCTGCCGCAGCCGAGGCGCCGAGGTTGATCGTCGCGCCGCCGCCGCCCGCGGCCGAAGTGGTCGGCTGGGTGGATCCACCGGCTTGGCCGACCTGGCTTCCGGTCGCCTGACCGGTCGTCGTGGCCGCGCTGCTGGCGGCGTCGCCGGCCGTTCGCGCCGCGACGACGCCATTCTGGACACTGTTCACGGCGCTCTCGCGGGCGTCGCCGGCCTTGTCGACGGCCGCGCCGCGCAGGCCGTCAGCCCGCGCGCGTGTGGCGCCGACTGCGCTGTTCCCGCGGCTACGCACCGCACCGGCAGTGTCGCCGGCGCGGCCGCGCACGCCATCAATCCGCGATCCGATGCCGGAGGTGTCCGGGGCCGTTCCCCACAGGCCGCCGGCGCCGGAGAAGCTGCCGGCGGCGCCCGTCGGTCCGCCTAGCCCGCCCGTCAGTCCGCCAGCCAGGCTTCCGGTCAGGCCCCCGCCCGCGCCGCCCAAGAGTTGCGCACTGGCGCTCCCGGCCGTGGCGGCAAGCGTGGCTGCGATGGCCGCGGCGACAAGGCTGTGATTGATCTGCATTCTCGAACTCCTCGTTTGAAGGGCATCCGAGAGGTCCAACGACCGGGGCTCCGCGTTTCATCCCTGCCGCCGCCGACTATTTTCGCCCAGACGTGGCTGGCGGGCCCGCTGGGCCGACGCGTGCATCTATTCCGACCAGACCGCGTCCGAAGACAGGATCGGGCCCTGGCGCGCCCAGATCGATGGCCTCTTGCCCCAAGGCCGCCAGGGCCCTGGCGGCGGCGGCGGGATCCGGCGCGGACAGGCGGCGGGCCAGGAGGCCGGCTGCGATGGGGGCGGCGAAGGACGTGCCGCGCACGGTGACCAGGTCGCGGTCAAGGCCTGCGGCGCTCAGGTCGGCGCCGGGCGCGGCGAAATCGACATGGGTTCCACGCCCAGCTTCCGGCAACACGTGGCGAAGGCGGTCGACGCCGGTAACGGCCACGACGCCGGCGTAGGCGGCCGGATAGAGTGGCGGGGCGGCGGGGCCGTCGTTGCCGACCGGAGCCACGACCAGATAGCCACGGTCCACTAGCGCCTTCACCGCGGCTGCCAGCAGCAGATTGGGCGGTCCCACCAGGCTGACGTTGATAACCGCAACCCTGGCCTCGGCAAGCCAGGCGAGACCGCGGCTCAGGGCGATGGCCGATCCGCCGCTGGGCGTGGCGCCGTAGATGTCGGCCACATATAGCGTCGCCTCGCGCGCGCCGCCGCTCGCCTCGGCGATCAGGGAGGCCACGGCGGTGGCATGAGCGGTCGCCACCGCCCCACCAGGGGCGAAGGGGCGCTGGATGAGACGGGCTCCGCGCAGGGCGGGCCGTCCCGACGCCACAGAGCCATCGACGAGCCCGATGCGCTGCGGCAGGGCCGCGGTGGCCGTCGCCGCGCCAAGAGTCGCTGTGGAGGCGTCCACGCCGCCGCTTTCAAAATAAAGGTGATTGAAGTCGTACTGGCCGTCCGGATCGAGCTCATGCAATCGGCGGATCGCCTGTGTCGTGGAGAGGCCGCGAGGCGCGCTGAGCACGATGGGCTCCAGGCCCAGGCCAGGAAGTCGCTCGCGACCGCGGATCCCGAACCCGGCCTGCTTGAGCCGCCGCAGGGCCTGCGGATCGACGCCGAGCGCCAGGATTTCGCCGCGGACAACGGGCTGGCCACGGTCGTCGGGTTCAATGACGTCGGGGTGTTGCGCCAGCAAACGACGGGAGGCGGCCTCGTAGGTCCCGACCAGCAGGCCGGTGGCGGCCTCCCCCGTGACTTCGAGGGGCCGTCGCGTCAGCGGCCGGGGGCGCAAAGGCTCGCCGATCGACGGCACGAGTCCGGTCGGCAAGGCAGAAGGCAGGGCGCCGCCCACGCCCGGGAGGCCGATCCCCCCGGGCAACTGGGCGGCGGCCGGCGCAGCTAAGGCCATGAGCGAGGCAAAGCCCAGCGCAAGGTGGCGTTTCAGCCTCATGCGGCCTCCGTGGACGGTTCACCTTCGGTCCGAAGAACGTACAAGGCGACGCTTGGCGTCCTCATGCGCTAAATTCCTCAAGGCCTTTGGAATGAAACGTCCGGCGCGGATCGTTTAATCCGGTGGTGAAGGTGCTCCTTGGACGGATTTGAACGCGAGATTGTGGCGCTCTTGCCGCGTCTGCGCCGGTTCGGACGCGTGTTGGCCCACGACCCCGCCGACGCCGACGATCTCGTGCAGCTGGCGGTGGAGCGGGGGCTGACGCGTCGCGGTCAATTCCAGGCGGGGACTCGCCTCGACAGCTGGATGTTCGGGATCATGAGAAACGCCTGGATCGACGAAACACGTTTCCGCCGGAGGCGCAGCGCAATCCTTGCGCCCGCGGAGGACGCAGAGCGGGTCGGCCATGCGGGCGACGTCGATGCCGCCATGGCCGCGCGGGACGTACAGCAGGCGATGGCCACCCTGCCGGACGACCAGCGGATCGCCATCGCCCTCGTGCTCATCGAGGGCTTTTCTTACAAGGATGCGGCTGAGGTTCTGAAGCTGCCGATGGGCACCGTTGCGAGCCGTATCGTGCGAGGGCGCATGGCGCTCATGGCTCAGTTGCAGGAGTTCGCGTCATGACGCGTGATGAACGGCTCGTGGCCTACGCGGACGGCGAGCTGTCGGGCGACCAACTCGCGCGGTTCGAAACCGAACTGGCGGCGGATCCCGGCCTCGCGCAGGCGGTGGAAAGGCACCGGGCCCTCGCGCGTCGCCTGTCCGCGGCCTATGCGCCGGTGCTGGACGAACCTGTCCCAAGCCAGCTGATCTCCGCGGCGCGCCAGCAACCGGCCGCCCGCCGCGGTCCGCCGCAATGGGCGGCGATGGCGGCCTGTCTGGTGGCAGGCGTCGCGGGGGGCGTCGTTCTGACCCGCTACGCTGGACCGCAGGAGGGGCCGATCATGGCGCGGGATGGCGGCCTGGTCGCTATGGGCCGCCTGGAGACCGCCTTGACGTCGCAGCTCGCGTCGCAGGGCGGTCCGATCAAACTGGGCCTGACTTTCCGGACAGCGGCTGGACGCTATTGCCGGACCTTCCAGAGCCCTGAGGACCGGCTGGCGGGCCTGGCTTGCCGCGAGCCGGGCGGTTGGACCCTGCAAGCGACCGCGCGCATGGCGCCCGCGCAGACGCAGGGCGAATACCGCACCGCGGGAAGCGATACGCCGGGCGCAGTGCTGGCCGCGGTCGATGGCCTAATCGCCGGCTCCCCGCTTGATGCCGCCGCCGAGCGCGCCGCCCGCGACAGCGGCTGGAAATAGCCGAGGTTATTCGCCCGGGCGATACGTGCGCTCGGTGTGGCCCCTGAGCTGTTCGGGGTAGAAATAGACCTCGCGCAGGTCGCCGTCGGCATAGCGCTTTGCCTGGTCGCCGAAGTGCTTCGACGCCGGATCGCCGCTCTCGCCCCCGGCGGTGACGGCGCGAGCGCGGACCTTGTCGCCGAACTCCACCACCGCCACGAAGCTGTTGCCGCTGGTCCCGTAGTAGCGCTTCGTCCCGTCATAGCGGCGGGCGCCGAAGGAGGCGAGCGAGCCCCACTGGGCCGAGGCGAATGGCACGGAAATGCTCGGCTTGGCGTCGTCGAACTTCTGGACGATCGCGGCGTCGTTGCGCTGATAGCGGTTGATCTCGCCCCAAGGCGTGCGCCAGCTCCCGAAGTCCTTGGTCAGGCGGTCGGCGGCTTCCGTCAGCGCGGCCAGCTTCTGAGCGGCGGAGGCCTTGGCCATGGCGGCGTAGACGCTCGTGCCCACCCGCCTGGCGTCCGGGGCGGCTTTGGCCCACAGCGCTTCGCCCCAGAATACGGCGACCGAGGTGGGCACGGATTGCGCCGACCAGCGGTAATCCCAGCCGCGCAGGGCGGCGACCGGCTCGGCCAGCCTGGCCTTGTCGGCCGCCGGCGCCGCGTCATAGGCCGCGAGCAGCCCCGGTACGAGCTCGGCGAAGGCGGTCAGGTAGGGATCGTAGGCCGCCTCGATCAGGGTCGGCAGGGTGAAGTCCTTGCGCGCGCTCAGCACCCGGATGGCGTGGGCGCCGCGCGGGTTCTCGCCGGCCTGGTCCATGTAGCGGGGATAGTCGGTCTTCTTCGGGCTGTTGGGGCCGGCGGCGGTGTAGGGCCAGTTGTTGACGTTGAAGATCCAGCCGTTCGCCGGCGTCAGGACCTGCGGCAGTTCACTAAGTGCGTGGTTGCCCTTCCAGTCGGTGGCGGGGTCCGAGCCGTCCACGGGCCTGGTGTAGTCGAAGCGGTCGTCGCGCCTGGGCATGAACTGCGGCAACAGCAGCGCCACCTCGCCCTTGGAATCGGCGAAGAGCGTGTTGTTCGAGGAATTGGCCGCAAGCGAGGCCACCTTCAGGAACGAGGCGTAGTCGGTGGTCTTGGTCCGCCCGAACGACTGCTCAAGCGCCTCGATCGGCTTCTGCATCAGCGAGATGGCGATCCACTTGCCGTCCTGCTCGCGCACGATCGGGCCATGGTGGGTGCGGTAGACGGTGAAACTGCGGCTCGCCATCGATCCATCGGCGGCGCGATAGGGCACGACGACAGTCGAGACCGTCACCTTCCGCTGTTCGGCCCCATAGCGGTAGCGCGGCCCGTCGGCGTCCATCGAGATGGTCTCGACGAACTCGTCGACGGTGTCGGCGCCCGAGGTCGTGTGCATCCAGCCGGCATGCTCGTTGAAGCCCTGGTAGACGAAGATCTGGCCCCAGGTCGCCGCGCCATAGGCGTTCAGCCCCTCGTCGCTGGTCATCTGCAGCTCGGAGCGGAAGAAGAACGAGGTGTGCGGGTTGATTAGCAGGAGCGCGTGGCCGTCCTTGGTGATCGAGGGGGCGATGGCGAAGCCGTTGGAGCCGGAGGGCTCTTTGACCCGATAGGCGTCGTCGGCATCGAGGGCGGCGACTTGCTTCCGGCCATAGAAGGCCTCGAGCTCCTTCAGCGAAACCTTCTCGATGTCGCCGCCGATGCTCCCCTCGGTGAACGAGAGCGCCATCCAGGGTTCGAAATGCTTGATCACCCGCGGGCTGACCTTGGGATGGGTCGCCAGATAATAGTTCAGGCCATCGGCCCAGGCGGTCATCAGGCCCTGCAGCCAGGGCGGGCTCTGGGCGTATTTGGCCTTCAGGTCGACGGGATCGATGAACAGCTTCTGGCGCAGGTCCTGCCAGATGGCGGCCTCGCCCTCCGCCTCGGCGGTCCGGCCAAGCGCGGTGATGTAGTTGGTCTCCACGCGGTTGAAGTCGTCTTCCGCCTGGGCATAGACCATGCCGAAGACCGCATCGGCGTCGGTCTTGCCGTGGATGTGGGCGATCCCCCAGTCGTCGCGCACGATGGTGATCCGCGCCGCCTGCGCCTTCCAGCGGCTCATGTCGTCGGCCGCGGCGGGAGCGGCGGACGCTAGGGAAATGACGGCGGCGGCCAGGACAGCTAGGTTTCGCATGGACGCCTCAAATCACGACAGAGCCCCGGTTACAGACCATTCCGCCGGAGAGGTACAGAGCCCGCGAACCGCTCCAGGGTCTGGCTCAGGAATTGCGCGGACGGCGGTCGGTCCTGACGAAGTCGACAAAGCTCTGCATGGCCGGCGGCAGCTGTCGACGGCTGGGATAGTAGAGGTAGAAGCCGGCGTACTGCGGACACCAATCCTCCAGCACTCGCACCAAACGGCCCGCTGCCAACAGGTCGGTCACCTGCGCCTCGAATAGATAGGCGAGGCCCAGGCCCCCGAGCGCCGGCTCAAGCATCAGATCCTGGTCGCCGAGGGTGATTGGACCGTCCACCTCAACCGTCGTCTCGATCCCGCCAGCCTCAAACTCCCAGGCATAGTAGGCGCCGCTCTGGAAGCGGTATCGGATACAGGGCAGGGCCTTGAGGGCGTCAGGCGTGCTTGGCTTTGGCCAGCGGCTGAAATAGTCCGGAGAGCCCACAACCGCTGAGCGCTGCGGCGGCCCGATCGGGACCGCGATCATGTCTGCCGCGATCCGCTCGCCAAACCGGACACCGGCGTCGAACCCGCCGGCCACCACGTCGCCGAGGGCCGTGTCGGCGACCAGTTCGACCTTCACCCGCGGGTAGGCAGCGAGGAAGCGAGCGACGATGGGCGCCAAGACCGTTCGGACGGCGACGCTGCTGCCGTTGAGGCGCAAGACCCCGGTGGGCGTGTCGCGGAAGGCGTCGAGCTCGCCCAGGGCTTGAGCCACGTCCTGGAAGGCGGGCTGCACACGTCCGAACAGTCGCTCGCCGACTTCGGTCAACGCGACGCTGCGCGTGGTCCGGTTGAAGAGCCGCAGATCAAGGCGCGTCTCGAGGGCTCGTACGGCGTGGCTCAGGGCCGAGGCGGAGGTCCCGAGCTCGACCGCAGCGCGGCTGAAGCTTCGATGACGGGCGACGGCCAGGAAAGGTATGAGATCGCCAGGATCCACGGCGCGCATTGCTGAATCCAATTCAGTAGCCTTGTAAAATTCTATCGGATTATCGCGCAAATTGGCCAGGGCTAACCTTCTCCTCGTCGCCAGCGCCGGCGGCGCCCGAGCCCAGGAGAAGCAAGATGCCGATGCCCAAGACCATCCCCACCCCCAAGGTCGCAAGCCCCTTCGCGGCGATGACGGGCGACCATGTGGCCGTCCGCGTCCCCGACTTCGATCAGGCGGTCGCCTGGTACGTAGACAAGCTGGATTTCCGGGTGGTGCATACCTGGCCTTACGGCGACCTGAAGCTCGCTTACGTCACGCCCCCCGCCGATGACAGCTTCCGCATCGAGATCCTGGCCGGCGAGGGTGCCCAGCCGAAGGCGGCCTGGACCGACTTGGCCGACAGCCTGAACTACGCCGGTTGGCACCACCTGTGCCTGCGGGTCGAGAGCGTGGACGATACGGTCGCCGAGCTGCGCCGGCGCGGCGTCACCATTGTCGCCGAGCCCTTCGAGCTGGAAGACATCAGCCGCCGGCTGGCCTTCTTCTGCGACCCCTGGGGCAACCTGTTCGAACTGGCGCAGCGCCTCGACTAAGCCTGCCGCCCCTCAATCGCCAGAAATGCGAAAGGCCGCCCCGTTGCCGGGACGGCCTTTCCATAGTCGGACCGCAGAGCGGTTCGCGACCCTTTGCCAAAGTCGAGGCTTAGGCGCGGACCCCGTAAGCGGAGGTCCAGGTCGCGGGCGCAGCCTTGCGGCTTTCACTATGAGACACTGGGTCACCTCCTTTCAGCTGTTGAACAGGACCTTCAATATGGGTCGGTTCGCGCGGTTGCGCAAACGGCCTTGCGCAATCCTAGCCCGCTGAAGCCGCCTTCGCCGCCGCAGCCGCCTTCGACGCGCGCTGCTCATCGAGGCTGAGCCTGCGGCGCAGTTCCTGGACGGGGCGGGTGAGCTTGTCCAAGGCCGCGATGGTCGCGCGGTAGCCTTCGGCGACGGCCGGTTCGTAGGCGCTGAAGTCGCGGATTTCGACCTTGGCCACATCCGGCAGCACCAGCAGGTCGGTGGCGTAGCGGGCCGCGGCCACGTCGCGCGAAGTGGAGACGGTCGCGGCCCGCATCAGCAGCGAGACGATCGGCGGCCCTTTGCGCCACTGGCCCGACCAGATCCAGCGCCAGACCGACGAGGGCCGCGCCACGTCGTCGGCGGTGATGCTGCGGCCGGCGGTCACGTCGACGCCCACGATGGGGCCCAGCTGGGCGGCGCGCATCACGTCGGCGGGGAAGTTCTTCATCACCGCCCCGTCCACCAGGACGTTGTTGTCGTCCGTGGCTGGCGGCAGGATTCCGGGAAGCGAGATCGAGGCCCGCAGCGCCTTTCGCAGGAGGCCGCGCCGATGCAACTGATACGCGCCGGTCGTCAGGTTCGACGACAGGCAGAAGAACGGCAGCCACAGGTCGCCGATGTGGGTGTCGCCGAAGTGCTGGGCGAGCCGCTCGCCAACCTTCAACCCGTGGGTCATGGCCAGCAGGGGCAGGGCGACGTCGTCGAGGGGGCTCGTGTCGACGAAGGCTTCATGGATGCGGCGATCCATCTCCTCCTCGTCCCAGCCCATGGCGACGCCGGCCGCGACGATGGCGCCCATGGAGACCCCGCCCACGAAGTCGATGGGAATGCCGCGCTCGCGCAGCGCCCGCACCGCGCCGATGTGGGCGTAGGCCCGGGCGCCGCCGCCCGAGAGCACCAGGCCGACCGACTGTCCGGTCAACACCCGTGCGATGCGCTGCAGGTCCGAGAGGCGGTCGCGGCGCATGTGGAATATCCGCGCCGGATCGGCGAGATCCAGCCAGGCTTCCGAGCCATGCGGCGCGTGGGTTTCGGCCGGGTGCACCAGGATCAGGTCCACCAGGTTCTGGGCCTGCAGCGGCGACACCAGCTCCGTCACCGCGTCGATGTGGGGCGGCTTGCGGTCGCCGCGGCCGACGCGGAACAGCCGGTCCACCTGGCGGGCCACGAGGTTGCGCCAGCCGGCGTCGGCGGTCTCGGCGACGTAAAGGACGAAGTCGTGGGTCCGCTCGACCTCAGAGAACCACTCGGTGGGCGCGGCCTGGGCTTCTACACCCAGCACGGTCACGGAATAGTCGAGCCGGGCGATCTCGCGCGAGATGCGCTCCACAAGCGGCCTCAACGCGCCCGATTGTCCGATCGGCACGAAACCGAAGACGGTGGGCTCGCCGACACCGCCGCGGGTCGCCGCCTGGCGGCTGCGCAGCATCATCAGCTTGGCCAGCTCGATCATCACCCCGGTGTCGGCCTCGCAGGCCTCGAGGAACACATCCTTGGGGACCGCGATGATTTCCGAATCGCGCAACGCCACCACGTCGGCGGAATGAGGCGCTTCGGCGATCAGCGACATCTCGCCGGCCGGCTCGCCGGGCCGGATCACGCCCAGGAACTGGACCTCCTGGCCCTGTTCGCGCCGGAACGCGCCCAGCCGCCCGGCGCGGACGAAAAACAGTTGGTCCGACGGGTCGCCGGCGAAGAACAGCGTCTGGCCGCCCGGCAGAGAGAACCACGACGAGTTCTCCTGCACGAGCTGCTGGCTGAACAGGCGCGACAGCGCCGACTCGTTCGGAATATCCGGCAGCCCACCCATGAGGCGAACCTAGCGCGCGGCGGCGCCCGCCGCCATGGCTTCACCGCACAGTGAAGCTTGGTGCGGCATGAGGCCGCCGGCCGCACTGGTCAAACGCCGGGCCGCGTCCTAATCCAGGCGCATGGCGCTGCACATGATCAAGCTCTGCGTGGGAGCGGACACCATCGAGGACCTGGTGGAATGGCAGCGCACCCGCGAGGCGGGCGACCGCTGGATCATGCAAACCCGCCAGACGCCCAAGCGGGCGGCCGAACTGCTGGACGGCGGGTCGCTCTATCGGGTGTTCAAGGGCGTGATCCTCTGCCGCCAGTCGATCCTGGCGGTCGAGACGGTGGGCGAGGGCGTCACCGCGCGATGCGAGGTGACCGTGGACCCGAATATCGTGCGCGTCGCACCGACGCCGCGACGGGCTTTCCAGGGTTGGCGCTACCTACAGTCCCAGGATGCGCCGCCCGATTTGTCGCCCGAGGCCTTCGGCGACGCACCGCCGGAACTGGTGCGCCAGCTTCGCGAGATCGGCGCCTGGTGAGACTCGTGCTCTAGCAGGGTGATTGCTGGCCTTGCCGGGCGCCGCTACACCCGGCAGGGGGCGAACGCGGATTTTCGAGGATTCTGGCGCTTGAAACGGCTGGACTACGCCGTCGCCGCCTCAGCGGCCCTCTGCGTCCAGGCGGTCTGTGCGCCTGCGTTCGCTGCGCAACCGAACGCCACCCTGCAAGGCGACCTGCCCTCAGACCTCAAGACAGCCATCGTCCGCGCCATCGGTGAAACGGACCGGCCGATCGAAAATCGCTTCGAGGCGCGACGCCGCGCCCGCGCCGCGGCCGAAGACGCCGTCGCGGTTCTGAGGTCCGAGGGCTACTACGGCTATGACGTCCAGTCCGATGTGGGTCCGGATGAGGCGCCGGCGGCAATGGTGAAGGTCGCGCCGGGCCCGAGATTCCTCATCGCAGGCGCCAGCGTCGCCTGGGTCGGCGCCACGCCGGACGCCAAAGCCCAGGCCGCCGCGACGCTCGCCCTTCACCTGCGGAACGGCGACCCCGGGAGGGCCGCCGAAGTGGTCGGCGCCGAGGGCCGCGCGGTCTCCGCCGTGCAGCGGGTGGGTTACGCCGACGCCCAGGCCGAGCCGCGCGAAGTGATCGTCGATCACGCAGACCACACCGTGCGCCCGACGTTCAAGATCCGCGCCGGGGAACTGGTCCGTCTCGACGGCATGGACCTCACCACCGACGGCCGCACCCGGAAGGCCTGGCTGCAGGGTCTCGCGCCCTGGAAGAGCGGCGATGTCTACGATCCTGAGGACGTCGCCGAGCTGGAGCGACGGTTGCTCGACACCGGAGTCTACGACAGCGTCACGGTGGCGCTGGCGCCGATCGAGAAGAAGACCGCGGACGGCCTGCGCCCCATCGTCGTGAGCCTGGCCGAGCGCAAGCGTCGGACCGTCGAGCTTGGGGCCAGCTACGCCACCAGCGAGGGCCTGGGGCTCGACACGAAGTGGATCCACTACAACGTGTTCGCGCGGGCCGACACGGTGGCGCTGGTGGGTCGGCTCTCCAGCATCGACAGCCGGCTCGGCGTCGATGTCACCTTGCCTCACTGGGGCCGGCCGCAGCAGACCCTGAAGACCAGCGCGGGCTTCTACCGCAACCAGACAGACGCCTATGACGAGAGCGGGTTCGCGGTGAGCGGCGACGTGACCCGGCGCTACGGCAAGACCTCCTACGTCACCGTGGGCGCCTCGCTCGGCTACGGCCAGACCGACGAACTGAAGGTCAAGACCCTGATGCCGCTCGGGCGCGACCTGGTTACGGTGGGCACGCTGGCTGATGTCTCCTGGGATCGTTCGAGCGATCCGCTGAATCCCAAGCGTGGCTGGCGCTTCGGGGCGCGGGCGGAACCGACGTTCATTGTCGGCGACGGCGGCGATCTGCCGTTCCTCAAGATCCAGACCCAGGCCTCCTACTACCTGCCGCTCGGAGAGTCGGCCCGCACGGTGCTGGCCGCCCGCGTGCATCTGGGCAGCATCCTCAACGCGACGGTCGACGAGATTCCGGCGTCGCGACGGTTCTACGCCGGCGGCGGCGGCTCGGTGCGCGGCTTCGCCTATCAGGCGGTCGGGCCGCAACTTGCCGTGGACGTGCCGCAGGGCGGCGTTTCGCTCTTCGAAGCCTCTTTCGAGACGCGCTTCGACGTCACGGCCAAATGGGGCGTCGTGGCCTTTGTGGACGCCGGCTCGGTCGGCAGCGATCCCGCACCCGGCCTCCAGGACCTCAGCGTCGGGGCCGGGCTGGGCGTGCGCTACAATCTGGGCTTCGCGCCGATCCGCTTCGACGTGGCGGTTCCGTTGACCGCCCGGAACGGCTCGGGGCCGTACCAGATCTACATCAGCATCGGGCAGAGCTTTTGAGCGCGCCCGACGACATCCCGGCGCCGCTGAAGCGCTCCGCGATCCCGAAGGCCATCGTCGCGTTGGCGCTCGCCATCCTGGTGTTGCTCGCGCTGGGCCTTGCGGCCACCCGCTACGGCGTCCTCCTGCCGCAGGCGCGGCTGATGATCGAGGCGCGGACCGATGGCTTGAAGGTCGGCCGTCTGGGCCGCCTGAAGATCGAGGGGCTGAGCGGCGACATCTGGCGCGATCTCAGCATCCGCAGGCTGACGCTGCGCGACGAGAAAGGCGTCTGGCTGGAGGCGAATAACCTCCACATGACATGGCGTTATACCGATCTCCTGAGGCGAACTTTCCACGCCGACCGTATCGACGTGCAGCTCCTGCGGGTCCTGCGCCGCCCGACGTTGACGCCGAAGGGCAAGGACACCGGCCTGCCGGTCAATTTCCACATCGATGCGGCGCACGGGCGGGTCGAGCTGCTGCCGGCGTTCAGCTATCGGCGCGGGGTCTACGACCTCGACCTCCACCTCGACGTCGAACGGGTGGGCGATCTGAACGGCAAGGTCCGTGCCGCCAGCGCGCTGCGCCAGGGCGATCACCTGAACGTCGACTTCGAACTGGCCAAGACAAAGCCGCTGATGGTGCTCGCCGACGCCGTGGAGACGCAAGGCGGCGCGCTCGCCGGGGCGCTGGGATTGCCGGCCGACCGGCCGTTCAGCCTCCAGGTCGCGGCGGGCGGGAAGCTTTCCGAGGGCCGCCTGACTGCCGTGGCCGCCTCCGGGACGACGCAGCCGCTCCGAGCCGTCGGCGCCTGGAACGCTCAGGGTGGGTCGGCCTACGGGCGCGTGTCGCTCACCGCCTCCAGGCTCACGGCGCCCTATGCGGCACGCTTCGGCCCCGACGCCCGGTTCGCGGTGGCTGGTCGGAAAGCCACGAAGGACCTGTTCGCCCTGGACGCGCGGGTCATGGCGGAGAACCTGACGGGGCGGGCCCGGGGCCTGGGCGACGTCGGCACAAGGCGCCTCGGGCCGCAGGGCCTCACGATCGAGGCGCAGACCCCCGCGCTCTCGCGCCTCACGGGTGGACCGACGATGGGGCCGGCGCGGATCACCGGTCGTCTGACGGGCATGACGCCCGGCTGGCGCTTCGCGGGCCAGGCCCAGGCGTCGAAACTCGAACTGGGGTCCTACAGCCTGGCCCAGGCGGTGGGACCGCTCGAGGTGACCAGCAAGGCCGGCGAGTGGGGCGTCAAGACGCGGCTCACCGCATCGGGCGGACGCGGGACCGGCTTCGTGGCTGCGGCCATGGGCGCGGCGCCGAAAGCCAGTTTCGACGGCTCGCGATTGGCTGATGGCCGCCTCGCCATGCGTGAGCTGGTGCTTACGGGTGCTGGGATCAAGCTTGAGGCGAGCGGCGGCCGCAGCCTGCTGGGCGGGCTCACCTTCAAGGGCAAGGCGGCGATCTCCAACCTGGTGGCGGCGCGGGCCGGCGCGGCGGGATCGGCCAGCGCGACCTGGTCGGCGTCGCAAAGCAAGGCCGGCCAGCCCTGGACCCTCACAGCAGACGCCCGTGGCGACCGTTTCGCGACCGGTTTCGCCGAGGTCGACCGGCTGCTAGGCCCCAAGCCCCAGCTCAAGGCGCAGGCCAATGTCCAGGGTCGCCGCGTGTCGGTCGGCTCGGCCTCGCTGCAAGGGGCGGCGTTGAAGGCGTCCACGGCCGGGGTGCTGGCGCAGGACGGCGGCCTGACCTTCAAGCTCGACTGGAGCGCCAGCGGTCCGTTCCGCGCCGGTCCGGTCGAGATTTCGGGGAACGCCAAGGGCTCGGGCGCGATCACCGGCACGTTGGCGGCGCCGCGCGCAGACCTGCTGGCGGACGTCGACCAGATCGACCTGCCGCGCCTGCCGCTGAAGGACGCCCATGTCACCCTGAGCTTCCTGCGCAAGCCGGACGGCTCCAGCGGCATGGTCGCGCTGACGGCGGCCAGCACGTACGGACCGGCCAAGGCGCGCGCAGACTTCCGCTTCCCGGAGGGCGGCGTCGACCTGACAGGCCTGGCGCTGGACGCCGGCGGCGTGAAGGCGTCGGGCTCGCTGTCGCTACGCAGCCGAGCGCCGTCCGCGGCCGATCTCGACGTTGTCGTCACCAAGGGCGCGCTGCTGGACGCCGGCAAGGTCGCAGGCTCAGTGAAGATCGTCGACGCGGGTGGCGCGCGCGCCACGCTCGCGCTCACGGCGGAGAACGCCCGCATGGTCGGGTCGACGTTCGCGGTGCGCAGCGCGCGGATCACCGCGGACGGGCCCCTGGCGCGGTTGCCCTATGCGATGCAGGCCGAGGGGGCGACCACCAGCGAGCGCTGGAGCCTCAATGGGCGCGGCGTGCTCTCAGAGACCCGGCCCGGCTATGCGGCCACGTTCGACGGGATGGGCAAGCTGGGCCGCCGCGATCTGCACACCGTGGAGACCGCCGCCTTCCGCTTCGGCGGTCCCGAGCAGAGCGCGCGCCTGCGGCTGGCGGCCTCGGACGGCGGCCGGATCGATCTGGACGGGCGGCTGTCGGACGCCGGCGCGGACGTGAAAGCCCAAGTCGCGGGCCTGGGCCTGGGGCTGCTGGACGAGGACCTCGCCGGCAGCGTGGATGCGAACCTCGCGCTGCAAGGCCGGGGCGAGCGCCTGGACGGAACATTCGAGGCGAAGCTGGCCGGCGCCCGTGGCCGGGGCGCGCCGGCGGCGTCCGGCGTGGACGGCGTGGTCCGCGGACGGCTGGCCGACAGCACGCTCAGCCTCGACATGACCTCGTCGAACGCCCAGGGCCTGAAGGCGAACGCCAACCTGACGTTGCCGACCGAAGCTTCGGCGACGCCTTTCCGCATCGCGATTGCCCGCAAACAGCCGATGCACGGGCGATTTTCGGCGCAGGGCGAGATCCGCCCGCTCTGGGACCTGATCATCGGCGGCGAGCGCAGCCTGTCGGGCGTAGTGCAGACGGATGGGACCCTGGGCGGCACCTTGGCCGACCCCACCGCCTCCGGCCAGATCGCCGTCTCGACGGGGCGCTTCGATGACGGCGCCACCGGGCTTTCCCTGCGCGACGTGGCCGTGAAGGCGACGTTCACCAACGGCGGCGTCGACGTGACCGAGGCCCGCGGGGTCGACGGACGCGGCGGTTCGGTGAGTGGGCAGGGGCGGATGAGCCTGATGCGTGAGGGCGTCTCCAGCTTCAAGCTGGACCTGAAGGGCTTCCGGCTGATCGACAACGACCAGGCGACGGCCACGGCTAGCGGCCAGGCGACGGTCGATCGCGCGGCCGACGGCAAGGTGCGGTTGACCGGCGCCCTGTCGATCGACCGCGCGGATATCGCGCCCAACCTTCCGACGCCGTCGGGCGTGGTTCCGATGGAGGTCGTGGAACGGAACCGCCCCGCCGAGATGATCGAGCGGACGCAATTCCAGACACGGCCCGGCGACGGCTGGGCGCTCGACGTGACGTTGAAGGCGCCGCGCCGGGTGTTCCTGCGGGGCCGCGGCCTCGACGTCGAGCTATCGCTGGACGCTCACGTGACCGGCACCACCTCGCGTCCGAACCTCAGCGGCACGGCCCATGTGGTGCGCGGCGACTATGATTTCGCCGGCAAGCGCTTCGAATTCGACACCCAGAGTGTGGTCTATCTCTCCACCCGGGCCGAGCAGGTGAGGCTGGACCTGACCGCCACCCGGGACGATCCGTCGCTGACAGCCTCGGTGCGGATCCGGGGGACCGCGGCCAAACCGGAGATCACCCTGACTTCGACGCCCAGCCTGCCTAACGACGAGGTGCTGTCGCAGGTGCTGTTCGGCCGGTCCGCCTCGCAACTCTCGCCGCTGGAAGCCGCCCAGCTCGCTTCGGCCCTGTCGTCGCTGGCGGGCGGCGGCGGCTTCGACGTGATCGGCAACCTGCGGACCTTCGCCGGACTGGACCGCCTTGCGCTGGGCGGCGGCGATGCGTCGGGGGTGACGGTCTCCGGCGGCAAGTACCTCACCGACACGGTCTATCTGGAGCTCACCGGCGGCGGGCGGGAAGGACCCTCGGCGTCGGTGGAATGGCGGGTGCGCCGGAGCCTGTCGATCATCTCGCAGATCGCCGGGCAGGGCG
>Ga0070665_100003124_pt1 | contig 17837 bp, 21 predicted proteins | sample KBSS13metaG_FD_65862 | JGI IMG/M metagenome (GOLD analysis project Ga0070665, IMG submission 65862) | Switchgrass rhizosphere microbial communities from Kellogg Biological Station, Michigan, USA - KBS S1-3 metaG | ecosystem: Host-associated > Plants > Roots > Rhizosphere > Soil ...
CGACCGCCGCATCGTGGTCAACCGTCCGGACGTCAAGGGCCGCGAAGGCATCCTCTCGGTCCACACGCGCAAGATTCCGATGGCCGACGATGTGGAGATCGCGGTGCTGGCACGTGGCTCGGCCGGCTTCTCCGGCGCCGATCTCGCGAACCTGGTGAACGAGGCGGCGCTGAACGCCGCGCGCTACAACCAGAAGGTCGTGCGCATGCACGACTTCGAATTCGCCAAGGACAAGGTGTTGATGGGATCCGAGCGCCGCTCGATGATCATCACCGACGCCGAGAAGCGGGTCACCGCGATTCACGAAGCGGGGCACGCGCTGCTCACGGTGCTTCTGCCGCACGCCGACCCGATTCACAAGGTGACCATCATTCCGCGCGGCATGGCGCTGGGCCTCACGCAGCAGCTGCCCGCGGAAGAAAAGCACAATTACTCGCGCGACTACCTGAACGATCAGATTGCCATCCTGCTCGGCGGACGCATCGCCGAGGAAATCACGATGGACAGCCTGACGACCGGCGCCGGCAACGACCTCGAGCGGGCGACCGAGCTCTCGCGCAAGATGGTGTGCGAGTGGGGCATGAGCGACGCGATGGGGCCGCTGACGTTCGGCAAGAAGGAAGAGCAGATCTTCCTCGGCCGCGAGATCGCCCAGCACCAGGACTACAGCGAGGACACCGCGCTCAAGATCGATCAGGAAGTGAAGCGCTTCGTGACCGACAACTATCAGCGCGCGCACCATCTCCTGTCGGGCGCCAAGGACACGCTCATCAAGATGGCCGAGGCGCTCCTTGCGCGGGAAGTGCTCGACGCCGACCAGGTCAAGAAGCTCGCATCGGGTCTGCCGCTCGACGATCCGCAGCCGGTCATGGCACGGACCGCGATCGAGGAAGACGAGCCGAGGGCTCGCCCGAAAGAGCGCACGCCGATCGTGCCGTCGCTCAATAAGCCGCTGCCGCAGGAATAGGCAATTTACAATTTGGAAGTGACAATTTACAAAGAGAAGGCGATCTCTTTGTAAATTGTCATTTGTCCATTGTGAATTGCTTTCCGCCCCGCCTCACCTACACCGTTCCGCTCCCAGATGGCTCCTCGCTTCGGCTGGGCGACCGATGTCTCGTGATGGGCGTCCTCAACGTCACCCCGGATTCCTTCGCCGATGACCGGCCGCTGCTCAATCCCGCGGATGCTGTCGCCGCAGCGCTTTCGATGGAAGCCGCCGGAGCGGACCTCGTCGACGTAGGCGGCGAATCCACGCGGCCCGGCGCCCCCGCCATCTCGGCCGACGAGGAGCTTTCGCGCGTGCTGCCCGTCCTGGAAGCCCTGAAAGGCCGCCTGTCGGTGCCGGTCTCGATTGATACGTCCAAGGCCGTAGTGGCGCGGGCGGCCATCGCCGCGGGCGCGGTCATAGTCAACGATGTCAGCGGGTTGCGGCGGGACCCGATGCTTGCGCGGGCCGTCGCCGACACGAGGGCCGCGCTGATCGTGATGCACAGCCGCGGCTCCTCCAGGACGATGTACGCCGAAGCGGAGTACGGGGATCTGGTGGCGGAGGTGACCAGCGAACTGCGACAGAGCCTCCAGATCGCCAGCGAGGCCGGCGTGCCGCTCGAGCGGACGATCGTCGACCCGGGCGTGGGGTTTGCCAAACGGCCGTGGCACAGTTATGGTGTGCTGGCCCGCTTGTCGGAGTTCGCGCCGGCGCTCGACCGCCCATTACTCGTGGGGCCGTCGCGCAAGTCGTTCCTGCGAGAAGCGCTGAGCGGGCGGCCCGCGCACGAACGCGACTGGGGCACCTCGGCCGCGGTGACGACCGCGGTCCTGGCCGGTGCCCACATCATTCGCGTGCACGCCGTCGCTGAGATGGCACAGGTCGTACGGGTCGCCGAGGAGATACGGAAAGAAGGGCTGAGGGCACAGGGCTGAGGGCTAAGACAATGCCCACTGACGCCCGAGCCCCAAGCCCTAAACCCTAAGCCCTGCTGATGCACTGGATCACCTCATTCCTGCGCCGTCCTCCCATCGGCTGGTGGGATCTCGCCGACATCCTCGTGGTGTCGATCTTCATGTACGAGGTCCTCAAGCTGATTCGCGGCACGCGCGCGGTGCAGATGGCGCTCGGCGGCTGCCTGCTCGTCGGCCTGTTCTACGGATCGCGCTGGGGTCATCTCGAGACGATGAACTGGCTGGTCCGCAACATGATCGGGTACGTCGTCTTTGCGGTCATCGTGTTGTTTCAGTCCGACATCCGCCGCGCGCTCGCGCATTTCGGCCGCGCGCCGTTCTTCAGATATCTCGCGGACTCGTCCGCGGCGGAAGACACGATCGAAGAGCTGGTGGTCGTGGCGAGCCGGCTCTCGTCGGAGCGCATCGGCGCGATCATTGCGATCGAGCGTCAGATCGGCCTCCGCAACTACATCGAAGGCGGCATTCGTCTCGACGCGGTCCTGTCGTACGACCTGCTGCAAAGCATCTTCCTTCCGACGTCTCCGCTTCACGATGGGGCGGTGATCGTTCAGGAGGAGCGCGTGGCCGCGGCGGCCTGCTTCCTGCCGCTGACGGTGAACCCGAGGTTGAGCAAGGGTCTTGGATCGCGTCATCGCGCGGCGATCGGCCTGACGGAAGAAAACGATTCCGTCGCCATCGTCGTCTCCGAGGAGACCGGCAGCGTTTCGATCGTGGTGGACGGCCAGCTCGAACGCGGGCTCGACAGCGATGGACTGCGCACGCGGCTGCGGTCGCTTCTGCTGCAGCGTCATGAGAAGTCGCCGAAGCCGGAGGTCCAGTACACGTGATCTCCTCCAGGCGCGCCGTGACCTGGCTGTTCGGCAACATCTGGCTGAAGGCGCTCTCGCTCGGCCTCGCGCTGCTGCTCTGGATGGTCGTGTCCGGCGAGGAGACCGTCGAACGCGGGCTGCGCGTGCCGCTGGAGCTCACTCAGGTGCCAGCCGGTCTCGAGTTGCTCGGCGATGTGCCCGCCACCGTCGACGTGCGCGTGCGCGGAGCGTCGGGCACGCTGAGCCGGGTTGGAACCGGCGACGTGGTCGCCGTCCTCGACTTGCACACGGCGCAAGCGGGCCGCCGCCTGTTTCCGCTGACCCCCGATCAGGTGCGGGCGCCGTTTGGCGTCGAAATCGTGCAGCTGTTGCCGTCGGCCGTGACCATGGCGTTCGAGCGCGCGGCGTCTCGCGAGCTACCTGTCTCGCCGGCCGTTGATGGCCGGCCCGCGCCGGGTTTTGTCGTGGGTCCGCTGTCGTCGGATCCTCGCACGGTCGAAGTGATCGGGCCCGAGAGCGCCGTCATGCGCGCCACCGAAGTCGTCACCGAGCCCGTATCCGTCGCCGGCGCGCAGGAGGAAGTGAAGCAGTCGGTGGTCCTCGGCCTGCTCGACCCCGCCCTGCGCTTGAAGACGGCTCGTTCGGCGATGGTGACTGTGCAGGTGCTTCCGGCGCCGCTCGAGCGGACGCTGCGAAACGAGCCGATCCATCTTCGCAACCTCGGTCGAAACCTGCAGGCTGAGGCCGTGCCCCCGTCCGTGGAGCTGACGCTTCGCGGAAACCGCGGCCCGCTCGGCCGCGTGGTCGCCGATGATGTGGTGGCCTATATCGATCTCGCGGGACTTGGACCCGGCGAATATTCGCTGACGGTTCACGCCGACTCATCGCGCGACGCGGGCGTGACGCGCGTGACGCCGGAATCGGTCCACGTACGGATTACCAGTGGAAAACCATAGATTGTTTGGAACCGACGGCGTTCGCGGGAAGGCGGGCGTCGCGCCTCTCGATCCACAGACCGTGAGGCGGCTGGGCGCGGCTCTCGTTCGAGCGATGCCTCACGGCACGGAGTCGCCGCAGGTACTCGTCGGACGCGACACGCGCGAATCGGGCGCGTGGATCGAATCCGAGCTCGCGCACGGCGCGTGCGGCGAAGGCGCCTCGGTCACCAGCGTCGGAGTCGTGCCCACACCCGCCGTGGCTTTCCTGACCCGGACCGGCACGTACGACGCCGGCGTCGTGATCTCCGCCTCGCACAATCCGTACGAGGACAACGGCATCAAAGTGTTCTCGGGACGAGGCGAAAAGTTCACCGAGGCGGTCGAGCGCGAGGTCGAGGCGATCATCGCCGATGCCTCGTGGTCCGCCCGCGCGGGCCAGGCCGGCGACGTTCCGCGCGTCGATCTGGTCGACGCGTATCTCGATCATCTTCGAGCCGTGTTTCCCGAGGCGTCGGGGATCGAACGCTTCCCGATTGCCCTCGACTGCGCCAACGGTGCCACGACGATAGTGGCGCCCGAGTTGTTCAACAGCCTCGGCTTCGAGACCATCGTGATCGGGAACCGGCCCGACGGCCGCAACATCAACCTGCACTGCGGCTCGACTCATCCCGAACAGCTCGCGGAGACGGTCGTGGCGCGCGGTTGCGCGATGGGCGTGGCGTTCGACGGCGATGGCGATCGCGCCATCTTCGTGGATCACCGCGGCCGGATCGTCGACGGCGACGCCGTGCTCCTGATGTGCGGTCGGCAGCTCCAGCGCGAAGGCCGGCTTCGCGGCAACGCCATCGTCGCGACCGTGATGAGCAACATCGGACTCGAGCTGGCGTTGAAGCCGCTGGGCATCAACCTGGTGCGAACGTCGGTGGGCGACAAGTACGTGATGGAGGAGATGCTCAAGCAGAACCTCTCCCTCGGCGGCGAGCAGTCCGGCCACATCATTTTTTCTGACTACCTCTTCACCGGCGACGGATTGTGCACGGCGCTGAACGTGCTGCGCACGGTGACGCTCACGGGCAGAACGCTCGCCGACCTGGCCTCTGACCTGACGACCTATCCGCAGGTGCTGCTCAACGTCCGCGTACGCGAAAAGGTGGCGCTCCAGGCCGTGCCTGCGGTGGCCGATGCCATCGCACGCGTCGAAGCGCGCGTCGCCGGGCAGGGCAGGCTGCTCATCCGGTACTCGGGGACGGAACCGCTGCTGCGCGTCATGCTCGAAGGGCAGCAGCAGGACGAAATCCGCAGCTGGGCGCAGGAGATCGTCGATGTCGTCAAGGAGCACCTTGGATAGGGTCCAGGGCTGAGAGCTGAGGGCTGTCGAAGGACGCCCGAGCCCTGAGCCCCAAGCCCTGAGCCCTGCATGGCGAAGCTGAGTGTGAACGTGAACAAGGTCGCGACCCTGCGCAACTCGCGCGGCGGGCGCGAGCCGAACGTCGTCGAAGCCGTGGAGGTGTGCATCGCGGCCGGTGCCCCTGGCATTACGGTGCACCCTCGCGCCGACCGCCGCCACATCACGCCCGACGATGTGCGAGCGATCGTGCGGACCGTGCGCAACCACCAGGGGCTCGAATACAACATCGAGGGCGATCCGCGCGGCGAGCTGCTCGATCTGGTCGAAGAGGTCCGGCCCGATCAGTGCACCCTGGTGCCGGTGATGCCCGGCGAAATCACGAGCCAGGCCGGATGGCAGCGCGGCGGCGAGAGCGAACGCCTTCCCGCCGTCATCGCGCGCCTGCACGCGGCTGGCGTGCGCGTCAGCCTGTTCGTCGACGCGTTGCCGGACCCGATCCGTTGGGCGGCGTCCACCGGCGCCGATCGCGTCGAGCTCTACACCGAGCCGTTCGCGCGAGCGTACGAACGCGGGCCGGATGAAGGCCGCCGTTCGTTCGCATCGTACGTCGAGTCTGCCGAGCTCGCACACTCGCTTGGGCTTGGTGTGAACGCCGGCCACGATCTGGATCTCGCCAACCTGACCGTCTTCCGCGGGTTGCCGTTTCTCGACGAGGTGTCGATCGGGCACGCCATCATGTCCCGGGCGCTGTACGTCGGCCTCTCGACCGTCGTCCGCGAGTACCTGGCGCTGCTCGGCGGTGCGAGGGGCGGTGCGATATGATCAGCAGTACTTCTTCATGAAATCGGACGCCATCGCCTTTGGAATCGCCGGAATCCTGTTCGGTCTGATCGCCGGCTGGATCATCGGATCGCAGCAGGCCGCCACGCGGCCGCCAGCGGCGGCGCCCGCACAGCAGCAGGCGTCTACGGCAGGCAGCGGCTCCACGTCGCGCGCCGCGGTCCTCGACGAAACCCAGGTCAACGCGCTCAAGACGGTCGCCGAAAAGGAGACCTCGAACGCCACGCCGCGCGTGCAGCTCGGCAACCTCTACTTCGACGCCGAACGCTACGACGATGCGATCAAGTGGTACGCGGACGCGCTGAAGCTCGCGCCGAACGACGTGAACGTCAGTACGGACCTGGGTGTGTCGTACTACTACTCGAATCAGGCGGACAAGGCGCTCGCGCAGTTCGATAAGTCGCTGAAACTCGATCCCAGGCACGCGAAGACGCTCCTGAACGTCGGCATCGTCAAGGCCTTCGGCAAGCAGGACCTCGACGGCGCCGAGGCGGCCTGGAAGCAGGTCCTGGCGATTGCGCCCGACAGCCCCGAGGGACAGGCGGCCAAGCGCGCGCTCGACAGCCTGCAGTCCGCGCACGTCGGCGTGGCCCGGAAGCCAGGTGCCTGATGCTGCTGCGCCTCGCGCTCTTCATCGTGTTCGCCATCGTCTTCGCGCGCGGATTCTGGCGACTGGTTGACGGGATTGTCGAGGGCATCGGCGGCCGTCCACCTCGCGGTCAGGTGCCAACGCGCGGCGTGCAGATGGTGCGCGATCCCGTCTGCGGTACGTTCGTCCTGCCCGATCATGCATTGACCCTCGTCGACGGGCGCGCGCGTCTGTTCTTCTGCTCCGATGCCTGTCGCGCCAAGTATCAGGCGCGACCTTCGGCAGGCTCACGGGCCGAAGGGCGGATCGCTTGACCTCTGAATCGTCGCTGCGCGCCGACATCGTCGAAGTCGGCCGGCGGATGTACGCGCGCGGCTATACCGCCTCCAACGACGGCAACATCAGCGTCAGGCTCGACGCGAGCCGGCTGCTCATGACCCCCAAGAGCGTCTGCAAGGGATTCATGACGCCGGACATGATGTGCATCACCGATCTCGAAGGCCGCAAGCTGCAGGGCGATCGCGATCCCTCGTCGGAGACGTTGATGCACCTCGAGGTGTACCGTCAGCGTCCGGACGTGCAGGCGGTCGTCCACGCGCACCCGCCAACCGCGACGGGCTTTGCCGTCGCGGGCATTCCGCTCGACCGTGCGGTGCTGGCGGAAGTCCTGACCACGCTCGGCAGCATCCCGATTGCGGAATATGCGACACCGTCGACGAAGGAATTGCCGGAAGCGGTTCGAAAGTACATCCGCGCGCACGATGGCATGCTGCTCGCGAACCACGGGGCGCTGACCGTCGGCGGCGATCTCTTCGGCGCGTACTACAAGATGGAGACGATCGAACACTTCGCCAAAATCAGCCTGGTCGCGCGGATGCTCGGCCGCGAAAACCTGCTCTCGCGCGAAGAGGTGACACGGCTGCAGGATCTCCGCGGCTCGTACGGCATCAAGGCGCCGGCGCCGATCTGTGCGGAGACCGGGGAAGACGAGTCGTGCCAGGTCGTTCAGGCGCCCGCGGGCGGCGGCCGCCGCCTCGTGCCGGAGCTTGTGAAACAGGCTGCGGAGGCGGGTGGCGAGGGAGAAATTCGGCTAACATACCGGGAGCTTTCGGCCCTCATCGAGGATGCGATCAAAAGCTTACGGTGACAGGGCTTAGGGCTCAGGGCGCAGGGCTCCGGTGCCTCAGCACTCGGCCCTCCGCCCTTCGAGGAGACATGTTATGGGTGAAGCGTTAGGCATGATCGAAACCAAGGGTCTGGTCGCGATGATCGAAGCGGCCGACGCGATGGTGAAGGCCGCGAAGGTCACGCTCGTTGGCTGGGAAAAAATCGGCGCCGGTTATGTGACGGCGATCGTGCGCGGGGACGTGGCGGCCGTCAAAGCCGCGACCGACGCGGGCGCGGCCGCGGCACGACGCGTGGGCGAACTGGTATCGGTGCACGTCATTCCACGGCCGCACGCCAACCTCGAGGACGCGCTGCCGATCGGCAAGGCGACCACCTCCAAAGCGTAATCACCGGGTTCATGGTTCATCGTTCCAGGTTCAGGGTCCAACGCCGAACTCCGGACGCGGAACCCTGAACCGGCACGCTGAACCTTGAACGCCGAACCCAGAACCCGCTGATGACCAGAACCCGTTGACGAAATGATCGTCGGGAAAATTGTCGGAACCGTTGTCGCGACCCGCAAGGATCCCCGCCTGGTCAGCTGCAAGCTGCTCGTTGTCCGCCCGACGGATCCGCGAGGCAAGGCCGAAGGCAACTATCTGGTGGCCATCGACACGGTCGACGCAGGCGTTGGCGAGACCGTGCTCGTCGTCAGCGGCAGCTCGGCGCGAATGGCGGCCGGCCTGAAAGACTGTCCGGTCGATGCCGCGGTGGTGGGCATCATCGACAGCGTGGATCTCAGTGAATAGAGAATTGGATGATCTGGTAACAGGGTAATCGGGTAATCGGTAATCGGGTATTGATTGCCTTGTTGCTCCGTCGTCCAATCCGATTACTCGATGACCCAATTACTCGATTACTCGATTTGCCTATGCAACTAGCCAGGGTGATCGGCGATGTGGTGATGACTCGCAAGGACGAGAACCTGCACGGCATCAAGCTCCTGATCGTGCAGCCGCTCACCCCAGAGAACGAACCGGCGGGAAGGCCGCTCGTCGCCGTGGATTCAGTCGGCGCCGGAGTCGGTGAGACGGTGTTCTTCGTCCGCGGCAAGGAAGCCAGCTTCCCGTTCTATCCGGCCGAACCGCCAGTCGACGCCGGCATCGTCGGAATCGTCGACCATTGGGATGTCGGATGAAAGTAAGGATTGCCGGATTGCAGGATTGCAAAAGGGAAGGAGGAAGAGCAGACGGGAAGTACGCCCTTCGACCTTCCCTTTCTGCAATCCTGCAATTCCCCCATCCTGCAATGTAGGTATGCAAATCTGTAGAGTCGTCGGCACGCTCGTCTCGACGCAGAAGCACAAGAAGTTCGAAGGTGCCAAGCTGATGCTCGTGCAGCCGCTCAACATCGACGACACGCCGCGCGGCAACGCGTTGCTGGCGATCGACGGCGTCGGCGCGGGCGTGGATGAGAAGGTCCTGGTCGTGCTTGAAGGGCGTGCCGCCGGCGAAGCGCTTGGCAAGAAGGCCGCGCCCGTCGACGCGGCGATCGTCGGCATTATCGACACGGTGACGATCGATGACTGACGACGAGCTGCGCGCGATGATTCGCGAGTCGATTGCCCGGCATGGCGCCGCACCGGGCCATCAACGGGCATCGCACGGAGGCCCGGACGCCGCCTCCGCGTTCGGCGCGCATGTCAGTCATCTGCGCCTTCCGCTCCTCCGCGGCGCCGACGACGATGGCGCGTGCATCATCGAGCCGGCGGTGCGGTGCAACCACTGCGGCTTTTGTCTGTCTTACGGACACTAGGCAGGAGACATAAGGGCGGGAGGGGCTGGATAGGCGGGAACGGCAGGAAAAAAGCCTGCAGATATTTGATAGCCCATCCAGCCCGTCCTGCCTATCCCTGCCCATCCTGCCCAACCAGCCCACTGTGCCCATGACCAAGATTCTCGTCACGCGCCGGCTGCCGTCGTCGGTCATCGCCAAGCTCAAGGCGGCGGCGGAGATCGATCTGTACACCGGCGAGGCGGCGATTCCTCCGGACGAACTGCGGGCGCGCATCGCCGACAAGGACGCGCTCGTCTGCCTGCTGACCGACACCGTCGATCGATCGGTGATCGACGCGGCGCCGGCGCTGAAGGCCATCGCGAACGTCGCGGTGGGGTACAACAACATCGACGTCGCGTACGCCAAATCGCGCGGGATCGTCGTTACCAATACCCCAGACGTGCTCACCGAGTCGGTGGCCGACTTCACGTGGGCGCTCATTCTCGCCATCACACGGCGTCTGTCGGAAGGCGAGCGGCTGGTTCGCCGCGGCGAATGGAAAGGCTGGGCGCTCGACCTGCTGCTCGGGACCGAACTGCGAGGCAAGCAGCTCGGCCTGGTCGGCGTCGGCCGCATCGGCCGCGCCGTGGCGGCACGAGCCGGAGCCTTCGGCATGCGCGTCGCCTACACCGCGCGCAGCGAAACCGCGCTGTCCGGCGCCGAAGCGATGCCCCTCGATCGTCTGCTCCTCACCTCGGACATCGTGTCGCTGCACGTCCCGCTGACGCCCGATACACGATCGCTGATCGACAAACGTGCGCTGGCGAGGATGAAGCGGTCGGCGTATCTGATCAACACTGCGCGCGGACCCGTGGTGGACGAAGAAGCGCTGGCCTGGGCGCTGCATCATCATCTGCTCGCCGGTGCCGCGCTCGACGTGTACGAGAACGAACCGGCGGTGCACCCGGATCTGTTGACGCTGGAAAACGTGCTGCTCGTCCCGCACCTGGGAAGCGGCACCACCGAAACGCGGACGGCGATGGCGGATCTGGCGGTCGAGAACGTGCTGGCCGTGCTCGCCGGACGGCCTGCGCTCACGCCGGTCTAGCATGCCCAAACCCTCTTCGCGGACCGTTCACGCCGTCATGCGTGCGCTCGCTCGCGCGATCGACAACCTGGACCTTCCAGCCGTCGAAAAGATCGCCGAGAGCAGCCAGGAAGATCCATTCGAGGTGCTGATCGCCACGATGCTCTCGGCGCAGACACGCGACGCCGTCACCGCGGCCGCCTCGGCGCGTCTGTTCAAGGTGGCGCGGACGCCGAGGACTCTCGCGAAGCTCACCGAGCGTCAGATCATCAAGCTGATTTTCCCGGTGAGCTTCTACCGCAACAAGGCCGCGCACGTCAGGCAGACGTGCCGGATCCTCGTCGAGCGATTCAACGGCCGCGTGCCGTCGACGATGGAGGAGCTGCTGACGCTGCCGGGCGTGGGGCGGAAGACGGCCAACCTGGTGATGATCCTGTCGTTTCGCAGCCTGAAGAACATCTGCGTCGACACGCACGTCCATCGCATCTCGAACAGGCTCGGGTGGGTACAGACGCGGACGCCGGACGAAACCGAGCAGGCGCTTTACAAGAACACGAGCGCGCGCTGGTGGCCGTACATCAACCTGTATCTCGTGACGTGGGGACAGAACGTGTGCCGCCCGGTGTATCCGCGCTGCGGCACATGCGTGATCCGTCCGTACTGCCCGCAGATCGGCGTGACGCGCGTGGCAAAGGAATGAGACGACCAGAAGAAACCGCGGAGACCGCAAAGACCGCGAAGAAGTTCTTCTTGTACGTGTTCTGCGGCCTCTGCGTTCTCGGCGGTTCCTTCTTATCGTCGCCGGTCTTCGCGCAGACGGCGGGGCCGGTCATCGTCGTCGAGACGTCGAAAGGCACGTTCGAGTTCGAAACCTATCCGGCAGACGCGCCCAAGACCGTGGCGCACGTCGTGGAGCTCGTCAAACGCGGCTTCTATGACGGACAGCGCGTGCATCGCGCCCTGCCGGGGTTTCTCGTGCAGTGGGGCGATCCGCGATCGAAGGATCTATCCCTGGAACCCGAGTGGGGCCACGGGCAGAATGCGTCGAGCGGCAATCCGATCGGCGCCGCGGAGATTCAACGCAAGCATCTGCACACACGCGGCGCCGTCGCGATGGCTCACCAGGGGAACCCGGCGCTCGCCGACAGTCAGATGTACGTGACGCTCGCGAATCGTCCAGACCTCAACAACCGCTACACCGTGTTCGGCCACGTCACTCAGGGAGACGATGTCCCGGCGCGACTCGAGCGCGGCGATCTAATCGTGAAGATGTCCGTGAAAGAGTGACGGGGCGGACGCTTTCACGTCGCCTGCGAGCTCCGGGTAACGTTCGAGAAACTCCGGCGGATATTCGCCCTCGAGCGGCTGGCCGAGCTGACGCTTGATCATGACCGCGTTGGCGACGGACTTCGCGGAGAAATGGTTGTTCGTGTAGAGGTAGAGCTTCTTCACCAGCGCCTGCGCCGCATCAGCCGTCTCGGTGAATTCCTTCAGCTCGTCTGACGAGTACAAGTAGTTGTAGCGATCTTCCGATTTCTCGTGCCGCCACCACTGGGCGGCGTTCCGTCCGTGCAGCCGCATGTAGTAGAAGCCGCGGACGTTCGGCAGATAGTTCTGCCGAATCGAGAAGCGGAACTTCGGCTCGTCGATTTGCACCCACGCGGCGTTGAACCCGTTCAGGAGCGTGAGCGTGTCGGCGATGCGATCGCTCCAGCTCTTGTGACGCAGCTCCACGGCCACCTGGTAGTCACTGAACGCGGAGAGCAGACCCGCCAGATAGTCGCGGGAGGCGGGGGCGTCCTTGAAGCTGGCGGGAAACTGCGCGAGCAACGCGCCGAGGCGGCCGCTGGAGGCCAGCGGCTCGATGCCTCGACGAAAGGCGTCGATGTCTGCGCCGTTCGGCTCCGCCAGCGCATCGAGGAGCGCGGCGTCGCCTCCCGCCTCGTCGGGCAGGGCGCTGGTCAGCCGCTCTTTGAACATCCGGGGGTGCGTGAATTTCTGATAGAGCTTGATCGAGAACTCGAAGCGGGGCGGCGTGCGTGCCGCCCACGCCCGCGTCACCTCGGCGCGCGGCTGACCGTAGAAGGTGGAGTTCACCTCGACCGTGTCGAAGTGCTCCGCATAGAACGCGAGCTCGTCGAACGTTTTCGGACGGCCTCGGGCCGGCGGATAGAACACGCCGTTCCAGGTGCCCTTGCCGGTCGGATAGTTCCACCCCGACGTCCCGATCCGCAGGCTAGAGCTTGCCGTATTGATCCTTGTCGAATCCGAAGACTACCTTCGACCCTTTGATCATGATCGGCCGCCGGATCAGGTTGGGGTTCTCCATCATCATCGCGATGGCTTCCTTTTTCGATTTCGGCAGCGGCCGCTCCTTGAACACCGGGCTTCGCGTGCTCACGAAATCAAGAAAGCGATCCGCGTCGATGTGCTTCTCGAGGAACTCGCGCGACGGCGGCTCCTTGTTGATGTCGATCTGATCCACGTCGATGCCCGCCGTATCCAGAAAACTTCTGGCATTCTTGCAGGTCGTTCACGTGGGCTTGGTATAGAACGTCGGCTTCGCCATAGCGGTAGGATAATAGAAACCGTCGATGTTGACGATCAACGAGATTTTTCATTCGATTCAGGGCGAATCGACGCACGCGGGACAGCTCTGCGTGTTCGTCCGGCTGACCGCGTGCGACCTCCGCTGCACCTGGTGCGACACACCTTACGCGTTCCACGAAGGGCGCAAGATGTCGGTCGACGAGGTTGTTGCCGCGGTCGAGGCGTTCGGGTCGCCGCTGGTCGAAATCACGGGCGGCGAGCCGCTGCTTCAGGACGACGTGTACCCATTGATGGACCGGCTGCTGGCTGCCGGGCGTACAGTGATGCTGGAGACCGGCGGACACCGGCCGACTACCCGTGTGCCCGCGTCAGTGTTGAAGATCGTGGACGTCAAGTGCCCGGCGAGCGGCGAGTCTGCCCGGAACGACTGGAGCAACCTCGAGCGCCTCCAGCCCCACGACGAGGTCAAGTTCGTCATTCAGGATCGCGCCGACTACGATTTCGCCTGCGACGTGATCGCCCGGTACGATCTGCCGTCGAAAGTCGCCGCGGTGCTGATGTCGCCCGTGCACGGTGTGCTCGATCCGAAATCCCTGTCGGAGTGGATGCTCTCGGATCGGCTTCCGGCGCGCCTGCAGCTCCAGCTCCACAAGTACATCTGGTCGCCAACCACGAGGGGAGTCTGAATTGGGTAATCGGTTAACCGGGCAATCTAGTAATCGATCGAATAGGTTAGCCAATCCCATAACCCAATTACCCGATTATCCAATTACCCAATGAGAGCTGTAGTGTTGCTGAGCGGTGGACTGGATTCCTACACCGCCGCGGCGATCGCAAAGGCGCAGCGCTTCACCTTGTTCGCGCTGACGATTCATTACGGCCAGCGCCACGCGCGGGAGATCGAGGCGGCGCGCGCCGTCGCGCGGGCGCTTGGAGCCGAACGGCATCTCGAATTGGAAGTAGACCTCCGCGCGATCGGCGGATCGTCGCTCACCTCGGAAGCGGCGGTTCCGCGCGACAGAGATCTTCAGGCGACGGATATTCCCTCGACGTACGTGCCGGCACGCAACACGATCTTCCTTTCGCTCGCGCTTGGTTGGGCCGAGGTCCTCGAGGCGCGAGACATCGTCATCGGCGTCAACGCGCTCGACTACTCGGGTTATCCGGACTGTCGCCCGGAGTTCATCGGTGCGTTCGAGCGGCTCGCGGATCTGGCGACAAAGGCGGGCGTCGAAGGCGCCCGGTTCCGCGTGCACGCGCCGCTGCTCACGCTGGGCAAGGCCGACATCATCAGGCGCGGCCTCGAGCTGGGTCTCGACTACGGACTGACCCACAGCTGCTACGATCCATCACCGGATGGCCGTCCCTGCGGCGCATGCGACAGCTGCGTGCTGCGCGCCAGGGGCTTCCGCGAAGCCGGCGTCGCCGACCCGGTCCTCATGGGCTAAGATCGCGCGATCTCCTTGCGCATCCTTACAGACCAGCCCATCCGTCGACAGGTACTCGTCATCACCAGCACGCTGCTCGTGGCGTTCATCGTCGCCGCGGGTTGGACGGCGAGCCGGTCGCGGAGCGAACACGCGGATCAGCTGCGAGACGAAGCGGCGTCGGTCGCGGTGACGGCTGGCAACTATCTCACGACGTATCTCGGCGGCCTCGACTCGATGGCGTCCGCGCTTGCGCGACACCCGGCGGTGATGTCGCTGGATCGGCACCAGTGCGACCAGCTCTTCGAAGCCGTTCTCCGCGATCAGCCGCTGCTCCTCAACATCGTGGTCAGTGACCTCGTCGGCGTCGTCGATGGATCGGCGCTGCCGTCGATCGCCGCGCACCTGTCGCCGACGGCCATGCCGTACGTGAACGAGGTGGTCCGTACCGGCAAGCCGCAGGTCAGCGAGATCATGACCGGACGGATCTCGAACCAGCCGACGATCGTGCTGTCGTATCCCGTCCGCAACGTTCAGGGCACGCTCGTCGGCGTGCTTGGCTTTGGCCTCAATCTGACGCGCTTTCAGACGTTGTTCCGCGACATCCCTCTGCCGGAGGGATCGGTCGTGACGCTGTCGGACAAGGAGAGCCGGGTGCTGGCTCGAAGCCGCGATGCGGAGCTGTACATCGGCAAGCCGGCGGATCCGCATCCCATTCCGCCGCGAGATGTGCCGCGAACCCAGGTGCGGACGGGGCTGGACAACATCGAGCGCTCCTACGGCAACGCCGTGATCGAGCGCGGCCCCTGGCTGCTGAGCGTCGGCATTCCCACCGACGTTGCGATGGCGCGCGTTGCGCCGCTGCTCCGGCGCAACTTCATGATTGTGGCGATCAGCATCGGCGCCATCTTTCTCCTGTCGCTCGGCCTGTCGACGGCCATGTCGCGCGGCATGAACAACCTTCGATCGGCCGTCCAGCTGATCGCCGGCGGCGACCTGTCACCGCCGGTACAGACGCCCGCGCCGAACCGCGAGCTGGCCGAGCTCCAGGATGCGTTCAGCAGAATGGCGGCGAGCCTGCGCGAAACACACGCTGCACTCGACCACCGCGTGGAGCAGGAGCGAAAGATGCGGGAGACGCTGCAGTCGCTGCAGCGGCAAGTCGTCCGTCAGGAGCGCCTCGCGGCCGTCGGCGTGCTCGTGTCCGGCGTCGCTCACGAGCTGAACAACCCGCTGCAGGCCATTCTCGGAACGCTGGAGCTCCTCGAGCGCGATCGCGGCATCTCGCCTACGGTTCTCGAAGAGATAGCGTTCGTGAAAACGCAAAGCGGCCGCGCGCGCGAGATCATCCGCAACCTGTCCCGCTTCAGCAGCCAACAGGCCGGGCCGCCGACGCTGGTCAATCTCGGCGACGTCGTGAGCGAAGTGGTGCAGCTCCGCCGGCGCGATCTCGACTCGTCGAACATCGCGCTCACCGTCGACGTACAGGCCACGCGAAAGGTCTACGCCAACTTCACAGAAGTCGAGCAGGTCACGCTGAACTTCGTCATCAACGCGCAACAATCGATTGAGGTTGGGGGGCGGCCACGCGGGCGCATCCTCATCCGCGTCTTCGACGCCGGCAAGCGGGTGCGACTGGAAGTGCAGGACGATGGACCCGGGGTCACGCCGGAAGACGAACCGAAACTGTTTCAACCGTTTTTCACGACGAAACCCGTGGGCAAGGGGACGGGGCTCGGCCTTTCGGTGAGCTACGGCATCATCGAGTCCTACGGCGGCAACATCGGACACCGGCCGAACGAGTGGGGCGGAGCCACGTTCTACTTCGAGCTGCCGGTCACCGATCCGTCGGCGCGAACGTCCTTCGCCGTCTCACAAAAGGGAACATCGAAACCCGATGACGGACCGCCTGTACTACCTCGACCCGTATCTCCGGGAGTTTGACGCCACCGTCTCGCGAGTCGATCGCCGCGACGATCGTGTGCTCATCACGCTCGACCGCACGGCGTTCTATCCGACGTCCGGCGGCCAGCCGTTCGACACCGGACGTCTCGGCTCGATGCGCGTCGTCGACGTCGTCGACGAGGAGGACGGATCGATCGCACACGTCGTCGAACCCCGAACTCCGAACCCGGAACCCGGAACGAACCCTGCACCCGGAACCCTGAACCCGGAACCCGGTACATCCGTGCACGGCGAAATCGACTGGACACGCCGGTTCGACCACATGCAGCAGCACTCCGGCCAGCATGTCCTCTCGGCGGCCTTCGACAAACTGTTCGGCGTGCGGACCGTCAGCTTTCACCTGGGCGCCGCCGTGTCGACGATCGATCTCGCTCGCGAAATGTCCGAGGCGGAAATCGCCGCCGCCGAGACGGAGGCCAATCGCATCGTCTGGGAAGATCGGCCGGTGACGATCCGCTTCGCCGACGCGGAGGAAGCCGCGCGGCTGCCGCTGCGGAAGGAGTCGGTGAGGGGCGGCACGCTCCGGCTGATCGACGTCGAGGGATTCGATCTGTCGGCCTGCGGCGGCACTCATGTCGCGCGAACCGGCGGCATCGGACTCATCGCCGTCGCCTCGTGGGAGCGTTTCAAGGGCGGACAGCGGCTCGAGTTTCTCTGCGGCGGCCGCGCGCTCGGCGGTTATCGAAGGTTCCGCGACGCCATGAGCGCGAGCGTTCGGCTCCTGTCGGTCCTGCCGGCGGAGCTCGCGGGCGCCATCGAACGATTGCAGGCGGATGCGCGCGATCAGAAGCGGGCGATGACCGGTTTGCAGTCCGAGTTGGCGAGGTATCGGGCTGAAGAGCTCGCTGCGAACGCCGAAGAGATCACGCTGAAATCGGGAAACGCCGACGCGCGCCGCTGCCTTCTCGTCGCCCGAGCGCAGGACGCCGACGCGAACGGGTTGAAAAGCCTGGCAGCGGCCATTACCGCCAAACCGGGTTTCCTCGTCGTCCTCGTGTCTGCATCGACGCCGGCGCTGGTCGTCATTGCGCGATCATCGGATGTTGACGTCTCAGCTCAGCAGTTATTGGCGAAGTTGATGGCGCAGTTCGGAGGTCGTGGCGGCGGAAGACCGGAGATGTCGCAAGGCGGGGGGCTTTCAGCGACGTCGAATGCGATTATCGACGCGGTCCGCACTTACATCTAATTACAGATCCGACTCAGCAGTTACAGTTTCGTCGGCTCAGCAGTAAGTACTGCTCAGTTTTGCCTAGTAAATAAGCCAGCTGAGCGGTGGCACTTCACTTGCCACTGTCGGGCTGGCGAATCCGCCGCAGCGGCCTCGCTCACTTTTTCCGAATCACAACTGGAGCAAAGTCATGCGGTTTCCATCGCCGTTCTCGGCCGTGGTGTGTGTAGCCGTCGGTCTGTTGGCGGGAACGGCGTCGGCCAAC
>Ga0070665_100003125_pt1 | contig 17834 bp, 11 predicted proteins | sample KBSS13metaG_FD_65862 | JGI IMG/M metagenome (GOLD analysis project Ga0070665, IMG submission 65862) | Switchgrass rhizosphere microbial communities from Kellogg Biological Station, Michigan, USA - KBS S1-3 metaG | ecosystem: Host-associated > Plants > Roots > Rhizosphere > Soil ...
GCGAGCGTGTGGATTCCCGCGGGAATTCTCTCGGCGTAGAACGCAGCGATCGTATCTTCGTCGACCAGCACGTCCTGGCGGCGTGCCTTGTGCTCGAGCTCCGCGATCTCGGCGACGAGACGGCGGTTCTCCTCGAGAAACGGGGACTTCGTGGCGAGCGCGCCCGGCACGAGCGCCTCGCGGATGAAGACTTCGCGCGCCGCGGCAGGATCCGCGCCGCCGAACGAGACCGGCCTCCGTGCGACCAGCGTGAGGCCGTAGAGCTTCACGCGCTCGTAGGCGACGACCTCGCCGCGCTTCGGCTCCCAATGCGGATCGTAGTGCTCGCGCGTGACGCGCGACCCCGCGACTTCCTCGATCCAGTCCGGCTCGACGCGCGCCGCGCAGCGGGCGAAGAGGCGGGAGGTTTCGGTAAGCTCGGCCGCGATGATCCACTTGGCGCCTTTTTTTGCCATGCCGGAACCGGGATGCAGGTAGAAACGCAGTCCGCGCGCTCCGTCGTAGCCTTCGTCCTCCTCGCCGCGCATGCCGATGTTCCCGAGGAGGCCGGCCAGGAGCGACTTGTGGATGACGGCATAGCGGAGCGCGTCGATCGTCCCGTCGCGCGGGGCGGTCCATTTCCAGCCCGCCTCGATGAGCTCGTTCGCGAGCTGCGCATGCACGTCGCGCCATTCGGTGAGTCGCAGGTACGACACGAAATGCGTGCGGCAGCGTTCGACGAGCCTGCGATGCGAAAGCTTTTCCGCGAGCGCGTCGGCGAAAAAGTCCCACAACGCGAGGAGCGACAGGAAATCGGAACGCTCGTCGCGAAACCGCAGATGCGCCTGGTCGGCTGCCTGTGCGCGCTCGAACGGCCGCTCGCGCGGATCGGGCACGGCGAGCGCACTCGCGATCACGAGCGCCTCGGCGACGCAGCCGTTGTCCCGCGCCGCCTGCAGGATGCGCCCGACCCGGGGATCGAGCGGCAGCCGCGCGAGCTCGCGCCCACGCGTCGTCAGCACGCGCCGGTCGTCGACCGCGTCGAGTTCCTGCAGCAGCTGGTAGCCGTCGGCGATCGCACGCGGCGTGGGCGGCTCGACGAATGGAAAATGCTCGGGCGCTTCGAGATCGAGCGCCGCCATGCGCAGGATGACGGACGCGAGCGAGCTCCGCAGAATCTCGGGATCGGTATAGCGTGGCCGCGCCGCGAAATCGTCGTCGCCATAGAGGCGCACGCAGACGCCGTTCGCGACGCGCCCGCAGCGCCCGGCGCGCTGGTTCGCTGCGGCCTGCGAGATCTTCTCGATCTGCAGCAGCGTCGTCTTGTTGCGGAGCGCGTATCGCTTGACCCGCGCAAGCCCGGGATCGATGACGTATCGGATGCCGGGCACGGTCAGCGACGTCTCGGCGACGTTGGTCGCGAGGACGAGCCGGCGGCCGTTCGACGGCGCGAAGATCCGCTGCTGCTCGGCCACCGACAGGCGGGCGTAGAGCGGCAGGATCTCCATCGAGCCGGCATAGGGACGGCGGGCGAGCCCGCGCCGCAGCAGGTCGCCGGTTTCGCGGATCTCGCGCTCGCCGGGAAGGAAAACCAGGATGTCGCCGGGAGCCTCGCGCCACAGGTCCTCCACCGAGGACACGATCGCTTCCTCGAGATCCTCCTCGTCGTCGCGCTCGTTCTCGGCCGCGGCCAGCGGACGAAACCGCACGTCGACCGGATAGAGCCGCCCGGACACTTCGATCACCGGGGCGGGCTTCTGCAGGTCGCCGAAATGTCGCGCGAAGCGCTCCGCATCGAGCGTGGCCGACGTGATCACGAGCTTGAGATCGTCGCGCTTCACCAGCAGCGTCTTGAGATAGCCCAGCAGGAAGTCGATGTTGAGGCTGCGCTCGTGCGCCTCGTCGACGATGATCGTGTCGTACTGCGCGAGCATCCGGTCGTGCTGCGTTTCCGCAAGCAGGATGCCGTCCGTCATCAGCTTGATGTAGGCGGACGGCTGCGTGCGGTCGGTGAAGCGCACCTTGTAGCCGACGGCCTTGCCGACCTCGGTCCCGAGCTCCTGCGCGATCCGCGAGGCGACCGCGCGGGCGGCAATCCGCCGCGGTTGCGTGTGGCCGATGAGGCCCCGCTCGCCGCGGCCGGCGTCCAGGCAGATCTTGGGCAGCTGCGTGGTCTTGCCGGAGCCGGTCTCACCGCACACGATGACCACCGGGTGCGCGCGAATCGCATCGGCGATATCGCCGGCGCGCTGCGATACCGGCAGCTCCGGCGGCAACTCGAATGCCGGCTTCGCGGCGGCACGCTCGGCGCGCCGGGCCGCCGATCGCTCGATGTCGGCGGCCAGTGCGCTCCAGGCGGGCGCGGCGGCGCGCCGATCCCGAGCTTCGGCCAGGCGGCGCGCCAGCCTGGCCGCATCGGCGGCCATGACATCGGAGAGGCGCGCACGGAGCGCTGCGAAGGAGGCATGCATGGTGGAGAGACCGGAAACGAGGCGCCGCGTTGCGCAAGACGGTGGCGGCGGGGCCAATTTTACCGCGCCCGATCTACGGCTCATCGCGCGGCGCTATGATCGCCAAGGTCACCGACAAGGGGAATCGTCATGGGCAAGCGGACGACATCGCACACCTTGCGCACGGTTGCCGTCGTTGCCGCGGTCGTGCTTTGCACAGCGGCGACGGCGAGCACGCTGCGCTGGGCGAACCGCGGCGACATGCAGACCACCGATCCGCACTCGCAGAACGAAGGCCTCACCAATAACCTCAACAGCCTCGTCTACGAGTTCCTGGTCGACCGCGACAAGGAATTGAACCTGCGGCCATCGCTGGCCGAATCGTGGCAGCGGGTCGACGACACGACCTGGCGGCTCAAGCTGCGGGCCGGCGTCAAATTCCACGACGGCACGCCCTTCACGGCCGACGACGTGGTCTTCAGCTACGAGCGGGCCCGCGCCGAGACCTCGCAGCTCCGCGTGTACGCGAACCGCGCCGGCACGCCCAGGAAGATCGACGATCTGACGGTGGAATTCACCACGCCAGCGCCCAACCCGACCATGCTCGAGGACCTCGCGCTCGTCAACATCATGTCCCAGGCGTGGTGCGAGAAGAACCGCGCAACCCGGCCGCAGAATTACGCGGGCAAGGAGGAGATGATCACTGCGCGCGAGGCCAACGGTACCGGTCCGTACAAGCTCAAGTCGCGGCAGCCCGACGTCAAGACGGTGCTCGTCAGGAATGCCGACTGGTGGGGCATCAAGGCGGGACTCTTCCTCGGCAATGTCGACGAGGTCGTGTTCACGCCGATCGGCTCCGACGCGACCCGCCTCGCGGCGCTCATCTCGGGCGAGATCGACGTGATCAACGACCCCCCGCCGCAGGATGTGCCGCGATTGAAGCAGACGCCCAACATCAAGGTGATCGAGGGCGTCGAGAACCGCGTCGTGTTCATCGGGATGGATCAGGCACGGGACGAGCTTCTGTACTCGAGCGTGAAAGGCAGGAATCCGTTCAAGGACCGGCGCGTACGCGAGGCGCTCTACGACGCGATCGACATCGATGCGATCAACAAGACAACCATGCGCGGGCTCTCCAAACCCACCGGCGCTCTCCTACCTGCGCCGAAAATGTCGACGCCTGGACTCGAAGCGCGCCTCCCCTACGACAAGGCGCGGGCGAAGAAGCTCTTGGCCGATGCAGGCTATCCGAACGGATTCGAGGTCACGCTCGACTGCCCGAACAATCGGTACGTGAACGACGAGAAGATCTGCCAGGCGCTCGCCGCCATGTGGAGCCAGGTCGGCGTGGCGACGCGCGTCAACGCGATGCCGCGCGCGACCTACTTTCCGAAGCTCGAGAAGACCGACACCAGCCTCTACATGCTGGGCTGGGGCGGCGCTTCGACCGACGCGATCTTCACGCTCCAGCCGGTACTGTCGACGTATACGGGCAAAGGCGACGGCGACTACAACTATGGCCGCTACACCAATCCGACGCTCGACGGACTGACGCAAAAAGCGAAGACCGAGATGAATGCCGACACGCGACTGAAGCTCATACGGGACGCGCTCGCCGCGCACAGCGCGGAGATCAACCATCTGCCGCTGCACCGGCAGGTGATCCCGTGGGCGTCGCGCGGCAACGTCACCGTGGTCCACCGCGCCGACAATTTCGTCACGCCGTACTGGACGACGGTGCAGTAGCCTTCATGTCGGTGCCTTTGGGCGCCAGCGGTCGGGCGATGTAGCGCGTCACCGCCACGGCCCCCACGGCGGTGACCGCGATCCCGACGGCAGCGATCGCGTATCCCGGCATGGTGCCGATCTGCATGGCACGCAGAAGCGCGGACAGGGTCACGCCGGTGGCCACGAAGGCGGGCACGGCGGTAGCGTCGAAGCGCAGCAGGAGCCACAGCAGCGCTGCGGTCGCGAGGCCCGTGATGGCTCCGGCCATGAGTGCCGCACCCAGGCTTGGCGCGCCTTGCCCGATCGCGATCGCGCAATCCAGCGCGACGATGATGGCGACGCCCGCCCATGCATGCTTGCGCCAGTCGTCGGTGACGCGCGCCACGACGTAGACCACGAAGAGCGCAACGCCTGCCAGCGCGACAAAGCCAAGCCCTCCCACGACCGCTCCGGCCAATGGCGACCACAACGCCAGGGTGGACAGCGATGGCCATAGCGGCACGCCGCGCGGTCCCAGGTTCGACAATGCGGCTTCGAGACCCGCCACGAAGAGCGACGCGGCGATCCCTGCCTGCCAGGGCCGCAACCATCCGGCGATGGGCGATCGTGGCGCCGTGCGCGCATACCACGCGCCGATGCCCGCGGTCAGTCCGGAGACGAGCGCCGCGAACAGGCCGCCGACCACCACGCCCAGTATTGCCATGAACCATTGCGAGGCCACCGGCTCCGCCGTGCGAAGCTGCATGGCCTGCAGCGGCCATGCGTTGGCGAGACCGACGATCGCCAGGACGAACGTCAACGCCGCGGCAAGGCGCATCGCCCGGGTGTCGCAGCGGCCGCGGGTCCAGCCGATGACCCCGAGCACGACCGCAGCCAGGCCGGCGATCGACACGATGATCGCCGCCGACAGCTTGACGATCTGATGCCGGTTGTCGCGCTCGCGCTCCGCGCGTTGCCATGCCTCGGGCACGTAGATGATGCGGCCCGATCCGGCCACCTGATCGCCGGTCACCATGATCACGTAGCGCACCTCGCCGCCCTGGCCGACGTCAACCTTGGGATCCGTGAACATGAACGACCAGTCCGTGCGCGCGTCGCGCTTGTCCTCGTCCGCCGCGACCAGCTTGAGTGCGGTGGGATCGAGATCGAAGCGCGTCCTGAGCTCGCGCTCCGCGATGGCTAGCGCCGCCTCCCGCGTGAGCGTCGCGCCGGGCCGACCCTGCGGAAGCTGGTGGCGGACCGTGCGAATCCTGCCGTCGCCGCTCACGGCCACGCGCCATTCTTCCGCGCGCTCCGCGACGTCGCCATCGAAGCGCGCGTAGCGAATCTCCCACGCAGGCGGCGCGAGCGCGGCGCCAACCTGCGCGCGGTAGACGGCAGGGCCCGCCTCGCGCCACACGAACTTGTGCCATTGCCATTGCGAGGCTTCGTCCGGAGCCACGCGAACGACGGCCATCCGACGCCATTCGGGGCCGAGGCTCGCGCCCCGCTCGGCGAGTGCCTGATCCGCCTTCGCGATCGCGGCATCGCGCGTCAGCGGCAACGACGGCACGTCGATGCGAAACGGCGCGTTCAGCGCCCATAGCACCAGACCCGCAAGCCCCAGCCATGGCAGCGCACGCTGGAACGCAAGGGCGACTCGCGGTGCATCGGCGCGCGAGTCGCCGGTCGTATCCGCGGCGGCCACCGGACGTTCGGCGCGCGGGACGAAGGCGGCGTTATACAGCGCCGGCGGAAGCTCGCCCCATGCCCCCGACTGCAGCCTGCGCAAAAGCAGCACCGCAAGGGGCAGGAACGCCGCCATCACGATCAGGGCCTGTTGCACGCGCGCACCCCCCGAATGAATCAGGAACACGGGAATCGAGAACAGGACAAGATCGAACACCGCGTGCAGGATCACGGTCGGCACCAGCCCAAAACGCAGGAAGATCGCTGCCCAGATCATCGAGGGAACGATCAGCTCCACCAGCCGCGAATACGACGGAAATCCCGGATAGTTCGCGTGCGCGCCGCCAAACACCAGCGCCTGCAGGACGAACGCGATCGCGATGCCCGCACGGCGATAGCCGAAATGTGAGCCGATGATGGCGCCAAGCGCGAGTGGAATCGCGCGGAACACGCATTCCTCCATCGCGCCGGCCTGCAACGACAGCGCGATGGGATGCAACGCGGGGATCGACGAGCTCAGGATGTCCGGATCGGACAGCATCTCGGACGGCTGCCACCATCCGAGCCACCGGTTGGTTGCGTAGTAGAAGGCCATCACGAGCGCGAGCTCGACGGGCACGAAGAGATAGCCGCCCAGCGTGCGTCCCAGTATCTGCCGGGTCGCGCCCGCTTCGCGTGACCATACGCGCCAGAGCTGCGGCTGGTGGGGGAACGCGCGGCGCGAAAGCGATTCGGCCGCCATGAACGCGATCGCATAGCCGACGCCCCCCGCCGCGAATGTGAAGATGAAGGCGCCAACCTGCTTCGTCCAGAAGGTCGCCACCGTTTCGGTCGTATCGACGCTGAACCAGGCACCCGGTGCGGAGGCAAGCGACGCACAGGCGAGCAGCCCGCCTACGACAAGGCCCGCGAAGAATGCGGGCCGCCACTGCAGCCAGCGGTTGCGCAAAAGCCAGAGGATGCCAAGCATGCAGCCGCCCAGGCCGTACAGGACACCCGCGCTCGCGCTTGCGACGCCGGCGATCAGGTTGTTGGCGCTCCGCAGCTCCTGGAAACGGCGCTCGAATGATTCGGGTACGAAAACGAAGGGCGCGACTCCGGTCAGCTCGTCCCCCGAAACGGCGAGGCGGAGGCGCACGCGCGCTTCGCCGTATTTCGTTTCCGGCTGTTCGTAGACGAACGCGTGATCGACCCGGCCGCTCGGCAGCGTTTGCTGCGATTGGTCGTGCAGGGTGTAGCGTGCGAAATCGATCCCCCAGTCTTCCTTCGCACGCGTTTCGGCCAATGCACGCGCCTGGTCGACGGAAAGCGCCTTGGTCGCAGGATCGCGAAGATAGGTCTCTGCGACGCGCCGCAGGAAGCCGTTCGGACGTCCGTCGGGATCGAAGCGGATGATCGTCTCGTCGATCTCGCCCAGCCGGAAGAGACGCGCCTCCCACCAGTACGGCGCGTACACGCCGCTGGCCGCGAGTTGGGCAAACGCGCTGCGGCCTCCTCCCTCGAGCTCGATGTAGTTCTGCGTGCGGCTGTCGTGATCGAAGCGCGCCGCGACCCGCGAATCGGCGGGTGCAAGATGGAGCCGTGCTGCCAGCGCCTGGCCCTTGTCGATGGCTTCATCGCGCGTCATCCGGACGTCCAGATTGACGAGCGGGATGGCGAGCGGAAAGAGCTTCGCAGTCAGCACGAGCGAAGCGATCGAGAGTGTGGCGTAGGCAGCCCAGAACCAGGGCGAGCGGGTGGGTTTCAACTGGGGTTGATCCTGTGTAAAAAAGCGGGCGATCAGCGGCCCGCTTACGGTCGGGTTCCGACGATGCCGCGCGCGGCGAGGTCATCGATCGCGCCTGGCGCCAGGCCCAGACGCTCGCACAGCACGATCTTCGTATGCTCGCCCAGGAGCGGCGGCGGCAGCGTGTAGTCCAAGGGCCCATCGTCGTAACGGATGGGCGTCGCGACCTGCGGCACGATGCCCCCGAGTGAATGCGGCAGGTCGAGGCGCAGCCCGCGCGCGATCGCCTGGGGATCGGCGAAGACCTGATCCAGTGTGTTGATCGGGCCGCAGGGCACGCCGAGCGGGGTCAGGAGCGCAAGCCAGTCGTCGCGCTTGCGCTTTCGAAGCACCGCGGCAATTTCCGGGACGATCTCGTCGCGCCCGCGCACACGCGCAGCGTTGGTCGCGTAGCGCGGGTCGGCGGCCCAATGCGGCATGCCTGCAACCTCGCAGAACCGCACGAATTGCGCATCGTTGCCGACCGCGAGGATCAGCGGCGCATCGAGGCAATCGAACACTTCGTACGGCACGATGTTCTGGTGCGCGTTGCCGGCACGTCGCGGCGCCTGCCCCGTGACGAGATAGTTGAGGTTCAGGGTCGCCATCATCGCGACCGCCGAATCGAAGAGGCAAAGGTCGATTGCGCGCCCGCGTCCGGTGCGCTCGCGCTCCGACAGCGCGGCGAGTATCGCGACGGTGGCATACATGCCGGTCATCAGGTCCGAGATCGCGATGCCGGCCTTCTGCGGACCGCCGCCTGGCCGCGTGTCACGCTCTCCGGTGACGCTCATGAATCCCGCCATTCCCTGCGTGATGAAGTCGTATCCCGCACGGTCGGCGTAGGGGCCGCTCTGGCCGAATCCGGTGATGGAGCAGTAGACGACCCGCGGGTTGTCGCGCGCGAGGCTCGCGTGATCGAGGCCGTATTTCGCAAGCCCGCCCACCTTGTAGTTTTCCACCACCACATCGGCGCTTCGCGCCAGCTCGCGCACGATGCGCTCGCCTTCCGGCTGCGTGAAGTCGACGGCGACGGAACGCTTGCCGCGATTACAAGACAGGTAGTACGCGGATTCCGAGGTGTCGCGGCCTTCGGCATCACGCAGATACGGCGGGCCCCAGGCGCGCGTGTCGTCACCGCTGCCGGGGCGCTCGATCTTGATGACCGTCGCGCCCAGATCAGCGAGAAGCTGCGTGCACCACGGTCCCGCCAGAATGCGGGACAGATCGAGAACGGTGATCGGGGAAAGTGGGCCGGGCATGCGTCGGCGGGCCGCGACTTCTGCCCGCCCGGTGCTCCTTATACCGGCTCGGGCACCGACACTCAAGCACCCTCTGGCAGCACGACGACGCCGGCGTGACCCGATGCGCCGTCGAAGCGCAGCGGCGTCGACCGATCGAAGCGCGAGCGAGGTGTTCCTATTCGATCGCCTTGACGATGTCCTCGACCACTTTTTTCGCGTCGCCGAACACCATCATGGTCTTGTCCATGTAGAACAGCGGATTGTCGAGCCCCGCATAGCCCGCTGCCATCGACCGCTTGTTGACGACCACCGTGCGCGCCTTGTGCGCCTCGAGGATCGGCATGCCGTAGATCGGACTGCCTTTCACTTCGGCCAGCGGATTGACGACGTCGTTGGCGCCGAGAATCAGCACGACGTCGGTGTTGCCGAAGTCGCTGTTGATGTCTTCCATCTCGAACACCTGGTCGTACGGCACCTCGGCCTCGGCGAGCAGCACGTTCATGTGTCCCGGCATGCGTCCCGCCACCGGATGGATCGCGTAGCGGACTTCGATGCCCTTCGCGCGGAGCTTCTGCGCCATTTCCTTGACGGCGTGCTGGGCGCGCGCGACGGCGAGCCCATAGCCCGGAACGATGATCACCGAGTCGGCGTTCGACAGCATGAAGGCGACATCGTCCGGCGATCCGGATTTGACCTGCTTCTGCTCGGCGCCCGCGGCGACGGAACCGGGCTCGGCACCGAAGCCGCCGAGGATCACGCTGAAGAACGAGCGGTTCATCGCCTTGCACATGATGTACGACAGGATCGCGCCCGATGAGCCGACCAGCGAGCCCGCGATGATCAGCATCGGATTGTTGAGCGAGAACCCGATGCCGGCGGCGGCCCACCCGGAATAGCTGTTCAGCATCGAGATCACCACCGGCATGTCGGCGCCGCCAATGGGAATGATGATCAGGAACCCGAGCACGAATGCGATGACCGTCATGACGATGTAGGGAAACCATTTCGCATCGTCGGAAGACAGGAAGAACCAGATGCCGAAGGCGATCATCGCGATGCCGAGCGCTAGGTTCAGCAGGTGCTGGCCCGGAAACACCACCGGCGCGCTCTTGATGCGGCCCGACAGCTTGCCGAATGCGATGACCGAGCCCGAGAACGTGATCGCCCCGATGAAGGTGCCGATGAAAAGCTCGAGCTTGTTGCCCGAAGGGATCGGCACCGGCAGGCCGAAGGCGGCCGGATCGTGAATCGCCGCGATCGCGATCAGCACCGCCGCCATGCCCACGAGCGAATGGAACGCGGCGACGAGTTCCGGCATCTGCGTCATCTGCACGCGCTTGGCGGTGACCGCGCCGATGATGCCGCCCACCGCGATGCCGCCCAGGATCATGGCGACGTTCTTGGTGTGCGAATACACGAGCGCCAGGGTGACCAGCACGGCGATCGCCATGCCGGCGATGCCCAGCATGTTGCCGCGCCGCGCGGTCGACGGGTGCGACAGACCCTTCAGCGCCAGGACGAAGCAGATTGACGCAACGAGATACCAGAGTGCGACCTGATTGGCGCTCATGCTGACTCTCTCCCCGAGACCCGCATCACTTCTTCTCAGCCGGCGTTGCCTTCGGCTCTTTTTTCTTGAACATCTCGAGCATGCGCTGCGTGACGAGGAAGCCGCCGAACGCGTTGATCGACGCCATCACGACGGCAGCGACGCCAACCCAGCCGCCCCAGTCGAAGACCGCTGGTCCCGCCGCCAGCATCGCGCCTACGAGGATGATCGCGGAGATCGCATTGGTCACCGACATCAGCGGCGTGTGCAGCGCCGGGGTGACGCTCCACACCACGTGATAGCCGACGAAGATCGCGAGCACGAAAATGATGAGATAGAAGACGATGGGATCGACGCCGCCGGCCATGGGATGCTCCGTGAGGTGAGTGTTTCGGTTCGGTCAGCCGCGCGGCACCACGGCGCCGTTGTCGCACAGCAGCGTCGCCTTGACGATCTCGTCATCCCGCGCCAACGCGAATTCGCCGGTCTTGAGGTTGAGCGAAAGGGCGAGGAAATTGAGCACGTTCCGCGCGTAGAGGGCCGAGGCATCCGCCGCGACGAGCGCCGGCAGGTTGGTCCGCCCCACGATCTTGACGCCGTTCTTCTCGACCACCTGGCCCGCAACCGAGCCCTCGACGTTGCCACCCTGCTCGACGGCGAGATCGACGATCACCGCGCCGGGCTTCATCTGCGCCACGGTCTCCGCCTTGACGAGCTTCGGCGCGGGCCGCCCCGGAATCAGCGCGGTGGTGATCAGGATGTCGACGACCTTGCAGCGCTCCGCGATGATGCTTCCCTGCCGCGCCATCCACGCGGGCGGCATCGGACGCGCGTAGCCCCCGACGCCTTCGGCGATCTGCTTCTCCTCGTCGGTTTCGTACGGCACGTCCACCCACTTGCCGCCGAGCGATTCGACCTGATCCTTGACCGACGGGCGAACGTCCGATGCTTCGATCACGGCGCCCAGCCGCTTCGCGGTCGCGATCGCCTGCAACCCGGCCACGCCGACGCCCAGGATCAGCACGCGTGCGGCCTTGACGGTGCCCGCTGCGGTCATCAGCATCGGCATGAAGCGGCCGTACTCGCTCGCCGCCATCACCACCGCCTTGTACCCCGCGATGTTGGCCTGGGACGAGAGCACGTCCATCGACTGCGCACGGGAAATGCGCGGCAGCCACTCGAGTGCGAAGGCCGTCACGCCCGCGCCCGCAAGCGTCTGCACGCCCGCCGCGTCGAACGGATCGAGGAGACCGATGAGGCTCGCGCCATGCTTCATCTGCGCAAGCTCGCCGGCGTCCGGTGCCCTCACCTTCAGAACCAGATCGGCACCGAGGGCCTCTGCGGCGGTGCCGATGGTGGCGCCAGCAGCGACATAATCGGCGTCAGGCACGCTGCTGCCGATCCCGGCACCGGATTCGACGACGATCCGGTGCTGCCCCGACGCTGCGAGCTTCTTGACGGTTTCGGGCGTCGCCGCAACGCGCGTCTCGCCGGAACGCGTTTCGCGTGGAATGCCGATTTGCATGGTCTTATCCCCGGCTCGTGGACGCCGACCGGTCGAGTCGCCGGCGGCTTGTCGATGCGCGCCCGCCATCGTGCCACATTTCCGCGCCCGGGTGCCCCTCGTGTGCTACAACGACGCCGCGATCACAGCCCCGAGCTCGGCCGTCGTCGCCTTTCCACCCAGGTCGGGCGTCTTCGGCGCGCGGGCATCCGCCAGCACGCGCTCGATCGCCGCGACGATGGCCGCACTCGCCTCGGCATGACCGAGAAACTCCAGCATGAGGGCGCCGGACCAGATCTGCCCGATGGGGTTTGCGACGCCCTTGCCGGCGATATCCGGCGCCGATCCGTGCACGGGCTCGAACAGTGATGGAAACTTGCGCTCGGGATTGATGTTGCCCGACGGCGCAATGCCGATCGTCCCGCATACCGCAGGACCGAGGTCGGAAAGAATGTCGCCGAACAGGTTCGACGCGACGACGACATCGAACACCTGCGGCCGCTGCACGAAATGCGCGCACAGGATGTCGATGTGGTACTGGTCCGTGCGGATGCCGGGATAGTTCGCGGCCATCGCGCGGAAGCGCTCATCCCAAAACGGCATGGTGATCGAGATGCCGTTGGATTTGGTCGCCGACGTGAGGTGGTGCGCTTCGCGCCTGGCTGCGAGATCGAACGCATACTTCATGATGCGATCGACACCGGTGCGCGAGAACACCGATTGCTGGAACACGATCTCGCGTTCCGTGCCTTCGTACATGCGCCCGCCCACCGACGAGTACTCGCCCTCCGTGTTCTCGCGTACCACGACGAAGTCGATATCGCCGGGCTTGCGGCCGGCGAGCGGCGTTGCGATTCCCGGCATCAGGCGGCACGGGCGGAGGTTGACGTACTGGTCGAAGCCGCGCCGGAACTGGATCAGCGAGCCCCATAGCGAGACATGGTCGGCCACCGTCGCGGGCCAGCCGACCGCGCCGTAATAGATCGCCTCGAATCGACGCAGCTGTTCGAACCAGTCCTCGGGCATCATGCGCCCGTGCTTCGCGTAGTAGTCGCAGCTCCAGTCGAAATGCTCGTATTCGAGCGCGATGCCGAATTTCTTCGCAGCGGCTTCCAGCACACGCTGCCCCTCCGGCATGACCTCCTTGCCGATGCCGTCGCCCGGCATGATCGCGATGCGGTGCGGTGCCATTCTTCCCCCGTTGCGTCTTGTTCGATTCGGAGTCGATTGTAACGGCTCCTCTGCACGACGGCCGACCTGGTCACGACGGCCGACCTGGCGTGCGGTGCCGCGTTGGTCATCGGACTGCGCGAGCCTCCGAAGAATCTCATCCGTTTGGCCGATTCTCGATTGCGTCCCGGCCGTCCTACCCTGACGTCGTGTCCCGCGAATCGCGGGAGCAACCGGGAGAATCGCAAATGTCGATATTGCAGTTCTGGATCGGCGTCGCGGCGGAAACGGTAGTGGCGCGCGCGGTCGACGGCGGATTCGCCGAGCTCAATCGCGGCAAGGCCGGGCCGCTCGAGCGAATGCGCGAAGGCGACGGCGTCGCCTTCTATTCGCCGCGCACCGATGCGTCCCGCAGTCCGCCGGTGCAGGCGTTCACCGCCATCGGGCGCGTCGCCGGCGGCGCGATCTTCCAGGGTACGGCACAAGGCGAAACCTCGACCTTCCGGCGCGCGGTTCAATACCTGCCCGCGAAGCCCGCCCCCATCAAGCCGCTGATCGACGAGCTCGCGTTCATCCGCAACAAGACGCACTGGGGCGCTCCGTTTCGCTTCGGCGTCGTGCGCGTCGACGCGCGAGACTTCGGCCGCATCGCGGCCGCAATGGGCCGCGACTTCGAAGCCGACTTCCACGCATGACGTCCGCGGCGCATGCCGTCGCACGACCACGTTCGCCTCGACGGTCGTGCAGTGCGACTGTCATCCGGGCGGCGGGGCGCGCTGATAAAATGCGCTGCGCACGATCGAACCGAGCTGCCGTTCGTCGCGGACCTGCCCTCCTGCGGCGACGCGCGCAATGCTCACATGTGTCGCGCTCCCGCAAACACCGATCACTCCATGCTCCCGTCTCACGGCCCGCACCGGCGCGCCATTCTTTTCATGATCGTCGCCGCGATCTGCTGGTCGTCCGGCGGCTTTCTCGTGCGACAGCTCGCGATCGTCGACCCGTGGGAGATCGTGTTCTGGCGTTCGCTCTTCATGGCGCTTTTTGTCGCGGGCGTGCTTCTGGTGATGCATGGCCGCGCGATGCCGAGGGCGGTGGCGGCCGTGGGCAGCCCCGGACTGCTTGCAGGAGCGTTCCTCGCCGGGACGTTCTTTTTCTACATCGGCTCCCTCACCCGCACCACCGTCGCCAACACCAGCATTCTCATGAGCGTATCGCCGTTCCTCGCGGCGTTGGCGGGCCGATGGATACTGAAAGAGTCTGTCCCGATGCGGACGTGGGTGGCGATGACCGTCGCCTTCACCGGCATCGTCGTGATGTTCGCCGATGCACTGGGCGGCGGCCAGTTCGCAGGCAATCTGCTGGCGCTCGGCGTTTCAGCCTGCTTCGCCGCGCAACTCACCGTGCTTCGCAAGTTCCACGCCACCGTCGACATGCTGCCGCAGGTGATGATCGCCGGGGCGATATCGCTTGTCGTAGCGTTTGCGCTCGCGCCACCGTTCGAGGCATCGGCCCGCGATCTCGCGATCCTTGCCGTCATGGGCTGCATTCAGCTCGGTGCCGGATGCCTGCTGGCCACTGCGGCCTCGCGACACCTGTCGGCCACCGAGCTCGGTCTTCTCGCGCTGCTCGAACCGATCCTAGGGCCGGTCTGGGTGTGGCTCCTGGTGGGCGAGAACCCCGGAGCAACTGCGCTCGTCGGCGGGGCGATCGTGATGGGAGCGGTGATTGCGAACGAAGCGTTCGCGGCGTGGTCGGGACGGGTTCCGGCGGTTGCCCTGCCCGGCCGCTCCGACACGGCGTGACGCCTTCTGCGCTATGATGCGCGCCATCGAATCCCCGCGACTGGCATGAAACAGACCTTTCTCGATTTCGAGCAGCCGATCGCTGAATTGCAGACCAAGATCGACGAGCTCCGGTATGTCCACGAGGACTCTGCCGTGGACATTTCCGACGAGATCTCGCGGCTCACCAAAAAGAGCCAGCAGCTCACGAAGGAGATCTACGGCAAGCTGACGGCCTGGCAGGTCGCGCAGGTTGCGCGGCACCCGCAGCGTCCCTACACGCTGGACTACGTCAACGCCCTCTTCACCGATTTTCGCGAGCTGCACGGCGATCGCAGCTACGCCGACGATCCCGCCATCGTCGGCGGCCTGGCCCGCTTCAATGGCAAGCCCTGCATGGTGATCGGCCACCAGAAAGGGCGTGACACCAAGGAAAAGATCCATCGCAACTTCGGCATGCCGCGTCCCGAGGGCTACCGCAAGGCGCTGCGCCTGATGAAGCTCGCCGAAAAGTTCGCCCTGCCGCTGTTTACGTTCGTCGATACGCCGGGTGCGTATCCGGGCATCGGCGCCGAGGAGCGTGGCCAATCCGAAGCCATCGGACGCAATCTCTACGAAATGGCCGGGTTGCGCGTTCCGGTGATCGTCACGGTCATCGGCGAGGGCGGATCGGGCGGCGCACTGGCGATCGCCGTAGGCGACATCACCCTGATGCTGCAATATGCAACCTACTCGGTGATATCCCCTGAAGGCTGCGCGTCGATCCTGTGGAAATCGGCCGAGCACGCGGCAGAGGCTGCCGAAATTCTCGGCATCACGTCGGCGCGCCTGAAGCAGCTCGGACTGATCGACAAGGTCGTGAGCGAGCCCCTGGGCGGCGCGCATCGCGATCACGCCGCCATGATGGCCACGCTCAAGAAGGCGCTGGTCGAAGCGCTGCGCCAACTGCAGGATCAAACGCTCGATGCAGTGCTGGAAGCGCGCGAGGACAAGGTCCTGGGCTATGGCAAGTTCAAGGAGATCGTCTCCGGCTGACCCCATGCCGGAGGCCCTGCCTGACGGCGCGGAAGCAGCCTTCGAAACCGGGTCGGGTAGCGAGCGCGTCGACAGAGCCGTTAAGGCCGCGCTTGCGCAATACTTCGACGTCGAAACGCATGCCGCCGTCGCACTTTCCGGCGGCCGCGATTCGATGGCGCTCCTCCATGCGGTCGCCGCCTTTTCGGGCGCGCGCACCGGCGCATTGAGCGCCATTCACATTCATCACGGCCTCTCGAGGCATGCCGATGGGTGGGCCGACTTCTGCGACGCCGCGTGCCGCGCGCGATCGATTTCATTGACCGTCCGGCGTGTCGAAGTTCCCCGGGGGGGCCGCACGAGCCTCGAAGCCGAAGCCCGTCGCGTGCGCTATGTGGCCCTGGCCGAGGCCGCCGCAGCGATCGGCGCGCGCGTCGTCCTGCTCGCCCATCACATGGATGATCAATCGGAGACGCTGCTGCTGCAGCTCCTTCGGGGCGCCGGGCCGGCCGGCCTCGCGGCGATGCCCGAAATGCGCGAGGACGCCGCGGGACTCGTGTGGCTCCGTCCGCTGCTCGGCGTGCGGCGAATGGACATCGACGCCTATGCGCGCGAAAACGGTCTCGCGTGGATCGAGGACGACAGCAACGCGGATGGACGTCACGCGAGAAACGCCCTGCGACGATCGGTCACGCCCGAGCTCCGCGCGATCGCGCATGGTTACCCCGCAACGGTCGCGCGCTCGGCAAGGCTCCAGGCCGAGTCGGTGCTCCTCGCGAGCGACCTCGCCGCAATCGACGCGGCCGAGTCCTACGACGGAACTTCGCTCGACTGCATGGCGCTGGCGGCCCTCGCGCCCCATCGTGCGCGCAACCTGCTCCGCTGGTTCCTCCGGGAGAGAGGTTTGCCGGGGCCCTCCGCGGCGCGCCTCGATGCCATGGCGCGGCAATTGTCGGGGACGCGAGCCGACGCGCAGGTGCGGATCGCCCACGGCGGTGCCGAGATCGGCGTCCATCGCGGCCGTGTCGTGGTTCATTCCGTCCCGCCGGCGCCCTTCGAGCACACCTGGCACGGCGAAACGTCCATTGCATTCGGGCACGGGACCTTGAGCTTGGTCTCGGCAATGGGCGCCGGCATCGCGCGCCGGCGGCTCGACGTCGCGTGCGTGACGATCCGGTCGCGCCGCGGAGGCGAAACCCTCGCCCTCGCCCGGAATCGACCGCGCCAATCGCTCAAGGCGCTGTTGCAACGTGCGGCTGTCCCCGCGTGGTCACGGCAAGCCCTTCCGTTGGTCTTTTGCGACGCAGACCTTGCAGCCGTTCCCGGGATCGGCATCGACTACCGCTATCGCGCGGAGCCCGGCGTCGAGGGCGTGGAGATCGAATGGCGTGACGGTTGAGCCGGCGTGCGGGAAGTAATCCCGGCTGCCGCTTCGGAAATTGCCTCACGGGACGCGTCGGCCGCCGCAATCGCCTTCGAAGCGTGCGGCGGCGCTGCAGGATTGGCCCCAGGCGGCGATCCGTGCGGCGACCTCGATCGGCGCTCGCGCCCAAACGTCGCGCATGCGTCGGGGTTCTGTTGTGCCTGCGGACGAGGTGACATAGCATTGCTCCCCGGGGAGGCGCCGGACCCATTCGGGTTACGCGATCGGGCGCAAGAAATCCGTGGCCGACAGGGCCCGGTTTCGCGCGAGCCGAGTTGAAATGCGCCCGTCGATTTTTTCTGGAGGAGACATGAAGGTCCGTTTGTTCATCACGGCGCTCTGCGCGCTCGGCCTCGCGGCCCCGGTGGCTGCGCAACAGCCGATCGTCATCAAGTTCAGTCACGTGGTGGCCGTCAACACGCCCAAAGGCAAGGGCGCCGAATATTTCAAGAAGCTGGCCGAGGAGCGCACCAACGGCAAGGTGAAGGTGGAGGTGTACCCGAACAGCTCGCTGTTCAAGGATGGCGAGGAGATGGAGGCGCTGCAGCTCGGCTCC
>Ga0070665_100003131_pt1 | contig 17816 bp, 18 predicted proteins | sample KBSS13metaG_FD_65862 | JGI IMG/M metagenome (GOLD analysis project Ga0070665, IMG submission 65862) | Switchgrass rhizosphere microbial communities from Kellogg Biological Station, Michigan, USA - KBS S1-3 metaG | ecosystem: Host-associated > Plants > Roots > Rhizosphere > Soil ...
GCCCGGACTACAACTACGTCTTCGATGGAGTCACTACCGAGAACGACTCAGTCCAGGGCGGCTCTTTGACGCTGTCCTCTTCGCAGAACATCCAGTACTCATACACGACTCACACGACTGTAACGACCAGGACCATCGACACGCCGGTCTACGGGACGGTGAGCGTGCCTAGTCACCCGATGGGATTCGTGCCAGTTCCCCCCGGTCCCCCCGTCGCCGGTGGATCTACCAACAATGGCTCTTCGGGCGGTCCCTTCGATGCTCAGCCCGTATATGACTCCGGGGGCACCCTGACCGGATACAACTTAAGCCTTCCGGGAACGGTGCGCACAGAACAGACCGGAACAATCCGGACGACAGAAACAATTGAGGTCAACACGATCACAACAGAGGAGACGGAGGGTTTCACCCTCTACAACATCACGGGAGACGGTGGAAACGATGTGATCACTGCGACCAGCCCCTTCGCCGGCACTCTGGTGACCGGAAATGGGAACGTGTTCGTCGATCTCGGTGCGGGTCAGGGCTACCCTGATGAATGGACGGGCGGCGATCCACACCCATCTGATATGGTGGGTGCCTTTATCGAGTGCGGCAATGGCAACGATACGATCTACGGCACCAGAAACAGCGCCTTTGAATCTGTCGGTGGTGGCAGCTGGAGCGCCGATGTTATCGCAGCCGGAACTGGCTTCGATTACTTATATGGATCGCTGGGCACGACCTATTACGTTCCGTTGGAAGGGTATTCCACCGATGTAATCGCGGACGTCGGCACTAGTTTCCAGGGTCTGAGCGGCGTCTATGATCCACCGTCGACGGTGATGTTACCGTCCGGTATAGGCCCGCTGGACTTGAAGTATCGTGTTTTTCAAGATGCTAATTCCGGATCTGAGATCTTGCAGCTCGAGTACGGTAACTCCGACCTGTTGGTCTATGATGACAGTTCGCCTACCTTCTTTCAGTTTGCCAACGGCACACGGCTCAGCCGCGACCAGCTCATCGCGCAGGCGACGCTGCTGCCGAACGATTTCAATCCGGTCGTCACCGCCCAGACGCCAAATTGGAATTCCGGTGAAGGAGTCGCCGCGGCCTCTCTATTCACAGTAACAGACAGCCCCAACGACACCGCGACCTGGTTCCGTTTCGAGAATTCGGGTACGGACGGCGGATACTTCGTACTGAACAATCAGGTAGAGGCGTCGGGCCAATCGTTCATGGTCAATGCCAGTCAGCTCGCGCAATTGGAATATGTAGCGGGAAACGACGCTTCCACCGATCAAATTCAGGTCAGTGCCTTTGATGGAGCGGTGTGGAGTGCGCCCGCCTCATTGACCGTCACCGACGCAGGGGGTACGGCTACCGCAGGCGCCCTCCCGGTTATGATCGGAACCGTGCCGGCCCAAACGCTGAGCGGCGGTCCAGGAAACGCCTTCGTGGCGAGCCCAATGGGCGATGGCACCTTCATCACCGGCGCTAGCCATAACGTTGTGGCCTTCAACTCTTATAGTGGCTCGGACACTATCATCGGCGCATCTGGAGCATCCAATGTGTTGTCGCTGGGTGAGCTTGACGTCGAGAGTCTCAGCTTCCGCAAGAACAGTAACGATCTCATCCTGAGCGCACCCACGGGCGACTCCCTGACTTTCCAGAACTGGTATTCCGGCGCCGCCTATCACGATTTCTTTGCCCTCCAGGCCATCGACAGCCAGGACTACAATCCGCAGGGAAGCGATCCCCTACATCAGAACATCATAGAGAGCTTCAACTTCGGTCAGCTAGTGGACCAATTCGATGCGGCGCGCCAGTCCGATCCAGGTCTCAGTAGCTGGCAGTTGTCGGCGGGTCTCGCGACAGCCCATGTGGGCGGCAGTGATACACAGGCGCTGGGCGGTGATCTTGCGTATTACTACAGTGAGAACCGCGGCTTAGCGGGAATGAATCTGTCGGCCGCGCAGGCCGTCGTTCAGGACCCGCAATACGGGATTGCCCCCCAGACGGTTCACCCTTGGAGCGACGTCAGTGGGGGAGCGGTGCATCTCTGATCCAACCCATGCCCTAAGAACGTTGGACAAGATGCTGAAACGATCCGCTTGCAGCGTGACCCAGGCGCTGCAAGCGACCCTGCTGACGGTTATGTGCGCGACGAGCGCTCATGGCGTGGCATCGGTCGCGACGCCCGTGCCGGATCAGGACCAGGATTTGCCTGTAGCCGGCGTCTGCGCTGGCCCGGATCTGCCGCAGCCGTTGGAGCTTGCTGAGGCTGTTCAACACGCCTTGCGGAATGAACCTCAGCTGATTGTCGCGCAGCAGGAAGTAGTGGAGGCGCGTTCCGACGTGACCGCAGCCGTTGGCTCTTTCTTACCAACCGCAAGTCTATCGCTAATGGATGAGAAGTACGTTCCCGCCAATGGCGGAGGACCGGTCATCGTGGTGGGCAACAACATACTGGGCGGTCCGCAGACCCGGTCGGCTTATGGTGCTTTGAGTGTGACCTGGAATGTCATGAACAGCGGCAGGGATGTCGCCGGCCTACATAGCGCCAAAGCCGGTGTGCGGGCCGCCACGTCCGGATTGGACAGTCAGCTGGCCGATACCTTGAGTGGACTGTTGCAGGCCTACTCCGATCTTTACGAGGCGCAATCGGAAGCCGTCCATGACTTGCAAGCGGCCGCGCTCCTGAAGCAGATCTACGGACGCGCGCAAGAACGGTATCGAAGTGGCAATGGCACAACAGTCGCCATTGGACAAGCACGCACGGCCGAGTTGGATGCCGAGCAGACATTCAATCGCGCTTGCAGGGTCTTGACCGAAAAATCGGCTGCGCTGGCCGAAGCCGGGGGACTCCGCCTGTCAGGCCAGGAACGCTTCGCCGCCACACAGCTTCTGCCGATGCCCCTGATGGAGGCCTCCGACCCAGGGCCGATCAACGCCATCATCGAAGGCACGCCGGCGGTGGTCGCAGCCAAGGAGAGTGTCCAAGTCGCGACGGCGAAGTTTCAACAGGCAAAGCGCTCATTTGGACCGAGCATCGTGTTTTCTGCGCGCAAGGACTATCTCGGACAAGACCCCGACAGTTTCGGTGCTGCGAACCACCGCATCGCCCCGAGTGACTATCGCGTGAACCTGGGATTTGAGCAGCCTTTGTTTCCAATGGCGACCGAGGTCGCCGCTGTCGACAAGGCGCGAGCAGGACTGCGTAAGGCACAGGCCGGTTACGATCAAGCCCGGCTGGAGGTCCAAACGAAACTGGAAAACGCACTCGCTGCTCGGCGAGAAGCCGTCTTGGACAATAGGAGTTGGGGATGGATAACGAGCGTATCAACGCCATGCTGAGCGATCTACTGGAGAAGTTGGCCTCTGTGGAGCACGAAAGATGGTCTCATTGGCAACGGTATATTCATGGCAAATGCTCCAGGTTCGGCGACGATGGCGCTTTGCTAATACCGGGCGACCTTGTAAGGCATTGGGAAGAGCAGATTGCAACTCCGTACGAAAAACTTGCCGAAAACGAGAAGGAGAGTGATCGCGAGCAAGTAAGGAAATATCTGCCGCTGATAGCTCAGGCATTCCAAGATTACGCGAAATGAGTCACGCGTCGTCCGCCACCCTAGTTTGGTGGCTTCCTGCGCGGCGTCGGTCGCGCTTTGGAGCGTTCTCTGCAGGTTGTAAGGCCGCGTTCCCCAGCTGGTCTGCTCGTGATCTCGGCGTTTCGCCTATGATTTGATATCGAGAAGCGCGGCTGCGATGTCGGGATGGAGATACAGTCCGCATGCCTGTAAAGCATCAATCGCATCCCGAAGAGATGGGAGCAAGTTGTTGCGCGCCGCGGCTGCCAACAAGCCGAGGGTACCCGTAAGGGGAATTCTGAGAGCGGCTGCTGCTCGTCGTGCCGCCCGATCATCCAAGACTGCAATCGTGCCGGGATTTCTTCGGGCGTACTCAAGCACCTCGCTCTCCCCCTGACCAAGCCGCCACATTGCGAGCGGTGAAAGAGGCGGGGTGAGATCGACCACCGAAAGCCATGACCGTTGTGCGAGAAACCGGGCAGCGGGGTCTTCCGCTGGGCCGGCAGCAACCTCCGTAGCGACGGCGCGAGGGACGACTACGCTGGAAACGAGCTGCGGGATCAGATCGAGATAACCGGCACGCGCCAATACAATGAGGGGCGATGCGTTGAGCACCGCCGATTTCACGGCTGCAGTAGCAGGCGGGCGCTGGCGAGGGCTTCCTCGGCACTCTCCTGCATTGGAGAGACTTGAAGCCGTGACAATATTGTGAGGAACTCGCTGCGACTCACGCCGGCGATCTGGGCGGCCACTTCCTGGCTGACCCGCCCGACCTCGTACCACTTAGCGGCAGCGGCGGCGCGAAATTCGGCCGCGAGCTCGGCGGATTCGCGGTCTAGACCGGCGAATGTCTCGTCTGGGAGATCTATTTCGACGCGCTTCATAAGGTCAGCGTAGCCACCTGGGCGGGGGAGCGCAAGTCGCGGACCTGGATGTGCGTCCAGGGTGGTTGCCTCAGCGGAGCCCAGTCGCTCGGCTGTGAAAGGGCCCGATAGCGGGAGGGAAACGTTCCCCCGCTCCGGTCGCAGAGTGTCTGCCCGAGGCTCGCTGGAACCGAAGATGTCTCCATTGGACTCCTCGTATTCCCGCACGAAGCAACCCACGATTTCGAGCAAGCCTACGAGTGAGTGAGTCTCGCGGTCACCGATCTCGTCGACGAGGTTGTTCAGGAAATCGACCATGGCGCGATAGTGTCGTTCGTCTTTCACCAGTCCCAGCTTAACTGGTGCCGACGTCTGAAATTCCCGCCAGGCTCCGGCGAGCGTTTGAAGACCTTGCTGTACAGTGTTTGTCATAGCCGTCCTCTGTCTTTGCCGCACTAGCTTGCGGCCTCTGTGCTTTTCCGTTGCTGGTTGGGCCATATCGTGCTGTAGCATATAGTCACCATCATATTCTTTTCGTGAGAATTCCGGAAGCGCATGGAATGGCTGTTGTGCACTTCCGAATGGGTCCAACACGGGTTGAGTGGATGCAACGTTCAGCCTTTTCCGTTCGCTAGCGACTGGTGGTTCTCGCTCATCGGGCGCGCTCAATGCCGCACGTGCGCTGGTCAGTTTGTCCCGTCTGTTGCGGTCGTAGGTGTTGTGCGAGTCTTACCGCTATCGCTTCGCCGTCCGTCATCACAGGTGGAAGATGGCGCGCGAAGTGGCGTACGTCGGCAGCTAGTGTGATCTCCCCTTGTAGATCGAGCTTCTCGGCGATCTGCAGCCAGCCTCCGACGACGGACTTGCGGGTGTCAAGCAGCTTGCTTCTCGCTGGATCGTTGAAGGAACTAGTCTGCACTAGCTGTTTGGCGACGGCGGTCACCCGTTCGCGGACAGCGCTGGATGCGCCGCACTGTTGCGCGCGGAAGATCGCGTCGGGTGTCCTTCCTTTGTTTCGACCACGCACAACACGCGGCGTCGCGTTCGCGGCGATTCCTTGCTCTCTCATCAGTTGTGCGAAGTCTTCGCGCCAAGTGCGCAACATTGCTTGTCGATATGGAGGCGCTGACCCTTTTCGCTTTCAGCTTTGACGACCATGTGGACGTGCGGGTGCGGCCGGTCGGTGTGCAGCACCATTGCGTACCGGTGCTGGAGGGCGAACTTCTCGCGGGCAAATTTGCGGGCGGCGGACAGAACCTTTTCGGGTGGGGTGGGGGAGGGCATCGAGAATACGATGTTGTGGACTAGCTTGGTTTTCCTGGCGGTCGCGCGCCCGTCTCGTGGGGCGCGGTATTGACCAGCCGATAGCTCGAGGTGCCAGTCCCGAATCAGCGCCTTTTTAGCGTCTCGGTCGGCGATGCGGTCGCCTTCGTCGGTCTCGATAGTGAGTTCGCCTTTGCGGCTGATGTAAGCGAAGTGGGCGGCGACGGCGCCGGCCTTTGTGCCACCGCCCGTCACTTTCACCATGACTTCGGGTACCCGTCTGACCGTGCGCTGGATCTGTTCGATCTGAGCGGGAGTGAAGCGGCCGGAGGGACCGAGACGCCCGAGGCTGAAGACTTCGAGCATTGGGCGGCCGTCGCTTGGGAGCCTCACGGTGGGCCTTCTAGTCATATCGACTTTCCCAGGTAATGAGAGCCGACCGCGCCAGGTCGTGTGTACGTTGCTCGATGGCGGCGACAACAGTGCGGGTGAGGGCGAGTTCCTTTTGAAGATTGGGCGGCAAGGGCCCACCTTGCGCGATGCATCGTGCGGTGTGGGACAGTGCTCTGCCGAGCTTGGCGAGCACCGCGACTCCCTGCTTGAGTACGGTTAGCTCGTCGATTGTGAGCGGTGGGCTCGCCGCTATGTGCGCGCGGACGAGGGCTGCCAGATACATAGAGGATCGGATTCCGCGCTGCGAGGCGCGCTGGTTGAGAGCGAGTCGGTCTCCGGGGCGGAGCCGGATCGTGATTCTATCCGTCGCGGTTTGGCGTGCTGATTGCGGCGTTGACGTGCCGGCTGGAGGGCCATTGGACTCTAATAGGGCGCGTATCGCGACCAGAGCGAGTGCCGATTCCGAGACGCCGCGGTGGGCAGCTAGCTCAGCGAACCGCTGCTTTTCAGCGGAGGTGGGGCGTGCGGTGATGGACGGACCGCGAGATGTGGGAGCGTTGCTGGTCACGAGGAGGACCCTCCTTGTGCAGCAAAACGCGGACATCTCGCTATCCTGCCATCAAAACAACACCAACTCCAAACTAGGTCCATCGAACGTATGGCACGAGTCTGATATTGGAGAATTCTGAGGTGATAGGCAATCGACTCTGGTGATCGAGACAAGGTTGGCGTGTGAAGCCAACCTCGCCATGTCGATCGGACTAAGTAGCCCATGGGTGACTCTGCGTGCCGAGTCCCGTCGCGCCTATCCGTTACTGCCGGGGTTGCGCGAGGGGTCTGTGGGGAGCGGAGAGATTGGCAACGGGGTTTTTTGGCCGGGCTTTCGGAAACGGGCCGGGTCTATTGCGGGGCCCTGCGTGGTAGTCGATTTCGAGATGAGCGCGGTGATCGCCTCCTGAGATACGAAGCGGCGGCAACCAATGACGACGCTGGCGAGCTCGCCGTTATTCAGTAGCGCGTAAATCGTATTTCGGGAAATGCCGCCCAGGAGTTCTCGAGCTTCGGTGACGGAGTAGAGTTCGCGGGGTTTCATGGAACACCTATCGAGTGAAAGAAATACACAGTGACGTTTTGACCTTCAGTAAGAGCGGCGCTGGCCGCTTTGCTGATGGGACCAATCTAACTGGAGCCTTTTCGATGAAATAGCCTGAGAAGCGATCGAAATGACCCACATACGCATGTTGCAACTGAGGGGTCTTCGCGCCAGTGCATCCGTTTGCGACGGAATGCAACACCGGAGGCTATTGCTCGCAGTACCAGGCAAGACCCCCTTCCAGAGGAAGAGGGTCTTGCGCTGTCGTATCAGGTGGTCTCCTCCAGTGCGGCTAGCGCGGCATCAACGAGCGGCGTCGTTGGCGGATCGCAACGGCAGGTAACCGGCGGTCCGTGTTCACCGCGTCGCGCACCGAACCTGAACCCGGTGACGACGAAGATGTGGCCATGCTGTTTTCCTTGCTGCTCGTCGGTCCAGTGGGCGGCGATGACCCTCGCCTCGAGGATTAGCTGATCTCCTTTTCGTGCGCGTTCTGCAATTGCAGTCGCGATCGGGCCGAATGCTAGGAACCAGAGACTTGTCACGACGTCACCTAGTGCTTCCCCTTCACTTTTGATGGCTGCGTCGTCACCGACGAGACAGAAGCGGGAGAAGGTGACATCACCCTTTGCGCTCAACTCGGGGTTGCGCGCGAGATTTCCTACGGCGGTCAATTTGAAGCTGTTCATTGCTCCTCCTTTGCGTCGCTTCCGCCCAGGAACAGGCTGGATGTCGTGCGCTGATCGGGACGCAAATGACCCAACCTTTCCAGACGAGCCTCGATAGCGCGTACCGTTCGGCCATGCTTACTGGCGATGAGCGGTACAGGTGCGTTGGCGGCAAACTCGTCCTTGAGTTGCTGTTCCTCGGTTTCGCTCCACGTTTTGCCTACGCTCGTGGGCAGTTGCGCGCGGCGCTGTGCGCGAGCAGTCATCGCTTCAAGTGCCGCTATTGCCGCCAATAGCGCTCGGACGACATCGACTCGGTTTAGAACGGTGTCCGCTGGAAGCTCCGTCCCTTTGTCCGGGTCGATACCCTGGACGAGTGCCTGGAGGACTTGCTTCGACCTCTGATAGTTGGGTGCGCTCATGACGTGGCCCTCCCTGTCGTCATGGTCTTGGCATTGCCGAGAACCGGCGTACCGCCAAGTCGTTCAATGACCTTGGTAAGAACCTCCATTTGGAAGTGGAGCTTTTCGGCGGCGCATCGCCGCAGCACATGCGCGATCTCGGGATTGAAGTCGCCGCAATTGTCCTGGCTGAGTTCGACGCAGAGGGCGATCACGTCATGCGCCAGCGAGACGTTTCTGAAAACGTCCTCCAGGCGTCTGCGCAGCTTGGCGACCTGTTCTTCGCTGCCTCTCAGCAGCGGGACGGATGGATTGGCCGATTGTGCAATGTTGTTCATTGCCGTCCCTCCGCGTAACGGAATGGCGCCAGCGCTCGCGCGGCTGACCCGAATGGCTTTGGAAGGACGGGCCTGTAAACGAATCTATGGAAGCGGGCGCCTGTGGCGCGGGTAGAATTTCCCTGGCGTGATGAACCCATGATTGCGTACCTCATACGTACGTGGCTGTGGTAGGCGCTCGCTCGTGTGCAACCACGGGTGGGCGCCGCTCTTGGCAGCCCGAACTTCAGCAGGGGTATTGGGGTGGGGTAGAGACGCGCGGCGGAAGCAGAATGACTTTACTGCTCAATGCCTTAGCAGAAGTGCTGGAGTCCCTCTGCCGGCATATTCTCTTTTGTTTTCAATCAGCTGTAGGATCGCTCGGCTCCTGACGCATTTGTCATCCAATCAGAGAGCCGCACAGCCGCACGTCCTTTTCCCGGCATCACGCAAACCCGGTCCTCTTGCGAAGCGCGCGGACCAAACTCGAACAGGTGCCGGCGCGCAACGAGGGGAGACCATCATGGAACCGCTGACGTTATATTGCAGTACCCTCAACTTTTGGCATTGTAGTTGGCGACTACTCGAATAACCTTCGTGCCGGGACCCATTTCCATGAACTCGCCGGTTTTCGTGCCATTCTGATTTACGTAGTACAACACAAGACTCGAAAGACCCCACATCACGTCGATAAGCTCAAACTTGAGGTTTGGGTATGCTTCAAGTCCTCGCCTGAAGTACCCGAGTACCGCTTCTCTGCCGCTCACAGTTCCAGATGGATCGTTGAGAATCCTCGCCGCGACAGGAGACACCAGGATCACATCTGCTGCGTAGTGCGACATGATTTCATCGAGGTTATGCGAGTTCCATGACTCCACCCAATGTTTGGCAAATTCCTGTACTTCTTTATCAGTAAGCATCTCTCTTCTCCATGACAGAGACAGAACAAGATAACGGATCCATCACATTGAACGGTCGCCAACGGGAAAACAATTAAAGACCAGTTTGGGTCTGCCTCGACCAGACGGACGAAGGCCGCAGAGTGGCCAGATTGAGACATCCGTCGCGCTGGGATTCCGTTCCGATTGCGGACATTCGCCGGCCCTCAGTACCCTGTCGCCCAGAGCCGAGTATGCGGCAACTTTCGAGTCACCATGGAGCCAGTTGATTCAGATCCGGTGTCCCTGGAGCCCGGACAATTGCCCAGGTGGGCGCAGATCATTGCAGGGCTCTTCCTCACGCCCATTGCGCTCCTTTGTGTAATAGGTGCGGGGACTATCTTTACGCTCCCCAAGGTCCGGGTTAGCCCACCGCTGTTGCTATTGGGGGCGGCCATCCTTCTCGGCACCCTCTGGACCGTTGTAGTTTGTGTCCGCTTGGTTTTCGGCATAAAGCGCAATGTTGGCCTATTAAGACCTTCGGCCATGCGCATTGTTGCGATTGGCGCTCTTGGACTAATTGTCAGCGGCTTCTTTACCGGGTACTACCGGGAGCACCCCACCGTAGGCGGTATTTTGGCCATTTCCTATTTTGGGGCGGCACGACGCCTATTCGCATTAGCGAACTCGATCAAGTGAGGCGAACAATACCTTGTCGAGGCCAACTCGAGACGGTACAGACTAAAATGAATTATTTGGGCACCGCGAGACTCACACGCTCAGGCTGACCAAGGCGTCACTGATTTATCGACGAACCAAGGACCTCCGAGCCGTTCAGTTGCTACTCGGGCATGCGAAACTGGAAAGTACCGTGCGTTACCTGGGAATTGAGGTCGACGACGCTCTGGAGATGGCGGAACAGACCGGGGTATAAGATCGCGCGCCGTCGGCGCCTCCTGCCGCGGGCGCTGAACGGCCAGAACGGAACATTCGCCTTCGGCACCCGATTCTCCAGCTAGCGCGCGGGCGAAACCGCTCCATCGGTCCCCGCATGGACCGCACACGCGAACCTGCATCCAAACGCTCACCTCCGCGCATCTTCCTTTCTGGCCGCTCGACAAAGAGGGCCGTATCAAGAGAGGTAACTGCTATGCAACCGAACGTGGTTAAGGGCTACAAGGGTATCGGCATGGAGGGCCGGATCGCTGCCTGGTACGCGCGCAACACCGCGCGCGATATGCCCGACTTCTCGGCCCTGGCTCAGCGCGTGACCGCCACGCTGCCGGCGGGCAGCCGCATTCTCGAGGTAGCGTCAGGTCCGGGCTATCTCGCCATCGAGATCGCGCGGCGCGGTGAATATCAGGTCACCGGCCTGGATATCAGCCACTCCTTCGTGGAGATCGCCACCAGCAACGCGCGCCAAGCGAATGTAAACATTGATTTCCGGCAGGGTAACGCCTCGGCGATGCAGCTCCCGGAAAACACCTTCGACCTCATTCTGTGCCGGGCAGCCTTCAAGAACTTTTCGCAGCCAGTTGCCGCGATGAACGAGATGCATCGTGTTCTCAAGCCGGGCGGACGGGCACTCATCTTCGATCTGCGCAAAGATGCCTCCATGGACGACATCAATGCATACATCAAGCAATCGGACCTCGGCTGGGCCAATTCCGCCATCTACAAGGTGACATTTCGCTATGTGCTGCTCCCGCGCGCCTACTCGAGGCAACAGTTCGTAGACATGGCTTCGAACTCGGCCTTCGGAGCAGCGCGCATCGATGCCTCCGGGATTGGCTTCGAGGCCACTCTTCAGAAGAACGCCAGGCAGTCCAGCTAGCGCACGGTAGGCTCGAAACCCCCGCGGGATCGCTGCTCATCGAGCTTCACGAACGCGCTGAGCCATTGCGGTGGAGGTATGACCCTAGTCCTGCAAGTCCATCCCTTGCGGGCGATTCGCGGGTGCGGCTGCCGCAAAGCTGACAGTGGCCACGGACGGCTCAGGGTCGAACTGAGACGGTCGGTGTATTAGCCCGCCGCGCGGATCCGCTCCAGCCGATCAGCCGATCGAAGGGCACCACCTTTGATTCTCACCGAAGTATGCCCATCCCCATCCGGTGCATCTCAATGCATGACTACGTGCCTGTTTGCATTGCAAGTCGCTCCCGTCGGTCACTGCGAAAGTGCAGTACCGTCAGAAACAACGCCGCTGCCTGGAGCAGTGCGCAGAAGTAAAACGGCGCGCCGATGCGCCAGTCACCTTTGGGAAGGTGAGACACCGCCGTCAGCAGCGGCGCGCCGATGGCCGGCGCGATCACGGCCATCAGGCTATTGAGGCCGCCGACTGCACCGAGTGTCTTGCCCTGACTCTGTGCGTCTGCTGCACTTGAAATAATGCTCTGAATGGTTGATGACACTGTTGCGCCCAGCAGATTCACGAAGATGATCGCGTACATCATCCAGCCGTGGGTGGCAGCTCCCCATAGCGCATAGGCAAGCGTGGATGAAATCAACCCCAATACCGCGAGCCGCCGCACGCTGATGAGCTTCAAGATCCGGCCCAACAGTAAGCCCTGCACGATGGCCGAAACCACGCCCACGGCCGCCAGTGACCAACCATTGTCCCGAGGTCCCCAGCCAAATTTGAAGGTGGTGTAGAGTACCCAGCAGGTATAGAGCACAAATTGTGCGAGCCCACAGCAGGCCACGACAACAGCCAGCGGTGCCACGTCTTTCAATTGAGTCAGTCGACGCAGCGCGCTGAATGGATTGGCGGCCTTCCAATCAAACGCATGTCTGCGGCTGTCCGGCAACGATTCAGGCAATACGAAGTAGCCGTACAGCAGATTGAGCATCGCGAGACCGCCAGCCGCATAGAACGGCAGGCGCAAATTGCCGGAGCCCAACAGTCCGCCGAGCACGGGCCCGAGAATGAACCCGACGCCGAACATTGCTCCCAACATACCGAAGCGCTTGGCCCGCTGTTCTGGCGGCGTGATGTCGGCCACATAGGCACTGGCCACTGAAAGATTGGCCTGCATCGCGCCGGCCACCAGCCGTATGGCAATCAACATGCCGATGGAGATCGCCATCGCCGTCGTAAAGAAGCTGAGCATCAGGCCGGAAAATCCGATCAGCAATATGGGTCGGCGGCCGTAGCTATCGGAGAGCGCACCGAGAATGGGCGATCCAAAAAAATTGGCAAAGCTGAATGCAAAGGTGACGATGCCATACCAGAGCGCCTGGTCCGTTTGCGTGCCGGTGAAACTGCCGACCAGCGCGGGCAACACCGGAATGATCAGGCCAATCGAGACCATGTCGATCAGGGCCGTTACCATGATGAATGGCATGGCCGCTGTGCGGCTGTGACGCGGGGCGAACAGTTTGAAGCGTTGTTCAGTGGGATGCATAAGGTAAAGGGTAGCCTATTTGTGAGGCCTCAGCTCCGGACAGCAGCCAGTACCAGAGCGTCGCAACACCATTTTGTCGATCTGCTGGAATCGTCCGTGGCCGTCCCGAAGGTCCCTGTCAGTGGCGGCGCCGCTGCAGCTCTTCCAGCTTGCGCTTCAATTCCTCCAGCTTCTGCCCCGCCTCACCGAGCTTTCCGGCGGCGGTGAGTTGCTGATAATCAGACAGATCGCGCGCCGCGTCGGCAATCAGAGCGTTGATGTCTCCGGGCAAGGCGCTCGTCTCGGGTGCGGCGCCTGATGCCCCCGGGGCCGCCGCGGACGACCCGACCTGGGCGCTGAGCGTGGAAGCCGCTCCCCCGAACAGAGCCGCCATCGCCGATTCAAACGTTGGCCCATAAGAGAGGCGATCCTGTACCGCGAGTACGACCAATCGCAATTCCGGCATGGGACTGCGATTCGCCTGCAGGTAGATAGGTTCCGCGTAAAGCAGCGCGCGGCCGATCGGGATGACGATCAGACTGCCGCGGCGGACGTGCGAACCTTGCTGATTCCACAACGACAATTGTCCCGACAGCTGCGCGTTCTGGTCGATGCGCGCCTCGATCTGCAGCGGCCCGTCGATCAGCCGGGTCTTTGGAAAGTCGTAGACCACCGCCTGGCCATAGTGTTCGCCGTCGCTCCGACCCGCAATCCACCCGATCAGGTTGTTGCGGTTGGCGGGCGTGAACGGGAGGATCTCGATGAACTCGGTCGCTCGTTCGCCCGGCAGCCTCATCAGCACGAAGTTCGGCTCCATGACCTGCTGTCGCTGAGCGGTCGAAACAATCTCCGTAGCTACGCTCCACAGATCCTCGCGGTTGTAGAAGACGTCGGGATTGGTCATGTGGTACAGACCGTAGACCGCAGCCTGCACGTTGAGTAGCAACTCGGGGTAGCGCACATGCTTGCGCACCGCGGGCGGCATCGCCGAGGCGTCCGAGAACAGGCCTGGAAAGATGGCCCGGTAGGCGGCGATTACGGGATCCTTGGCGTCGAACACGTAGAACGTGGTTGCGCCGGTGTAGGCGTCGATCAGAACCTTCACACTGTTGCGAACGTAGTTAAACTGCTCATCGCCGAGATGGACCCGCCGCGCGTATGGGTAGGTATTTGAGGTCGTGAAGGCATCCATGAACCAGTAGATCCTGCCATCCTCGCCGACGACGACATACGGGTCGGGATCCAGAGTGAGGAACGGCGCGAGTTCCTGGACCCGTTGACGCAGGTTGCGACGCATCAGCAATCGACTTTCCGAAGTCACATCGTCGCTGAACGGCAGTTTCGCGATGTCCCCACGATCGAGCGCAATCAGCGTACGCCGCAGGAAGCCACCCAGCCGGATGCCGCCCGTGCCCTCGTAAGATGTGAGGTTGTTGGTATCGCCTTGCGGGTAATTGAACTCCCTCTGGCGCGTCTTGACGTAAACATCCGTATTCGTCAGCTCGCCGAAATAGATCTCCGGCCGCTTGATCGTAAGGCCCTCGATCGTGCTCTGGACCGGCATGTTGCTCAGAACGAGCGTCGGCAAGCCTTCGGGGGTGAAGCCGTTGACCGGATTCATGGTAACGCCATATCCGTGGGTATAGATCAACTTCTCGTTGATCCAGTTGCGGCTGCTTTCCGGCAGCTTGTCCACATTCAGCTCGCGAGCGGCGAGCATCATCTGACGGACGGACCCGCCGACCTCATAGCGATCGATGTCGATATCGGGAAAGTCGTAGTAGGTGCGAATTTCCTGAATCTGGCGCAACGTGTCCTGGAGCGCGTGCCAATCCCACAGCCGGATGTTTTCGAGCGTCGTCTGGTTGTTCGCCGGGTCAACCGCGTCAATGCCCGTGTCAGCGGGAAACGGGTGCGGCTCGATGCGGTCGAGCGCGTAAGCGCGCCGCGTCATGTCGATGTTGTATGCGATGAAAGGCCGTTCTCGCACCAGTTGGTTGGGCTTGACGATGAAGTTGCTGACGTACCAGCCCACGATTGCGACGATAACGTAGCAGGCGAGTGCGGGAACGATGGACGCGACAAGCCACCGGGGACGGGGCGTCAAGACTGCGCATATTCCCGCCAAAGCGGCACCCAGGACCAGCGCAATGCAGACGACCAGCATGCCGGACAGCGTGACGTGCGCGTCGGTGTATGTAACACCTGCGAAGATTGCGTTGTCCTGGAAGAGCCGCTCGAAGCGTCCCAAGTACATCTGCGCGGCGAGCGTCAGGAGCAATGCAGCGAGCGCGACCGACAGCCCGCGCCAGAGTCGAGTCTGCCCGGTGGCGACACGGCGCTGGGTCAAGAGACGCGCACCGCCGGTAGCAACGAAAAAAAGCGCGGCGATCACGCAGCCGATCACGGCTAGCGTCAGCAACCAGTCGGCGATGAGCTGCCAGGCCGGCAGCGAGAATAAGTAGAAGTTCAGGGGCTGCCCGAAAATGGGATCGGGCGCTGATGTGTCAAGCGGTGCGCGCCACCAGAGCGCCAGCGTCGTCCAGCGGCCCATCATGCCGTCGCCGATCCCGACGGCTATCGCAACTGATAGGCCGAGCGCGATGAGCTTGGTTACGGATTCAATCGGAAGTTTCACCCGTTGCCGGTTGATGAGAATCGTGCCACCGATCAACTCGTCGAGCCGCGCGGGCTTCAGCGCCAGGAACGCCCCATAGAGCACCAGAAACGTGATGAGGGCAGACGCGCCGAAAGTCGCGACCTGAAGGTTGAGCCTCGTCCAGAACACGGACGTGTAGCCGAGCGACTCGAACCAGAGTGCGTCAACGTAATAGGGCAGCGTCGCGCCGCCGCCGAGCACCACGAGGGCCACCACGGCAAGCAGAACGATGCGAAGACGCCGTTGGAGAGGCGGAGACGCATTGAGGGCGCTGGCGGTACGCCTGTGCGTGTCGTTACTCATTTTGGTGTTTTCGCTCCAACGCGCAGCGGATCGATCCGCACGCGGACCCGGTGATTCACGCGGACGCCAAGGAAATCAGCCCCATCCGGCGTCGCAAGTGCGCAAGCAGCAATGCGGCTGCGTGGTAGCGCATTCTGCGCCTAAGTACTCCCGCTTGTCGCCTCGGCGCACCATTGGCCGTTCTCGGTGAGGGAGTGGCTCCGTGAAGAGTACGTGTCGCCGGCCAGGTGAGCTCGTCTTGCCGCCTGACTCCAAATCTTACGGCGGACGGATGTTAGATTATGGTACTGACACCAACATATCCCGAATCGCTCGATGCAGCGTCGCAAGCGCCGTCCTCGAGAACGACCGGCGTCATTCGCCGCGGTAGCCGCGGCCCGGAGAGCTGCCGATACGCGCTCCACAAATGGATCATGCGCATCGACAATCCAAACATCCGGGCAATGCGCTGGCCGCCAGCCAGCACGATGTCCGGGAACGAGCTTGGGAGAGATTCGCCGGTTCGATCGTGCAAATCCTGCAACGCATTCAATAGAGGAAGCCCCACCCCTGACAAGTGGCGACGCAGCGGCAGGTACTCGGGATTGTAGGCGGCGAGCAGCTGCTGAATCGTTTTCCCTTCCATCGAATTCCCATAAAGCCGATCGGGTATCAGCGCTCCGATCGCGCTTTTGCCGCCCTGCGGGCCGCGCAACTGGCTGCGACCAGATGAGGACACACTGCGATGTCCCTGATTCAAAAGGTGCAATAGGGCGGTGTCGAAAGCGCCCTGGTTATTCATGCTCAATCGTCTATCTTTCCTAGGCTCGTCAAAAAAGGAGCTGGCCACATACCACAATCGTAACGCGTTCGGCGCGCTTGTGCTCACTTCGACGTATGGGACGTGAAAGCGTTCGCGGGCCCTGCGCGCTGTACTTGCGCGGACGGCAGGGCCGCTTATCGGGGGCGGCCACAGAGTGCGAGCCCCTGTCCAATTGAGGGTCACGCTCGTCGCCTCGTTAGCTTGGCCTTGCCGCAGAACGCGCTGTTGTACGCACGCTGCACGCTGACTGCACCGCCGATCATTGAGCACTGGATGCGCGAGTGCTCACGGGACTGTCAGTCTGTGCGCGCTCACGTGTCTGCGACAAGAGAGGGGATAGCTAATCGTGGATAGACCGGCCTGGGTAAGCAACGAGCATCAATGGCGTGAGGACTGCCGAGAAATTGTGGAATGTTGTCGGGATGTTGTGGAGGGGCGGCTGGGAGTCATTGAAGCGGCGCGGCGGCTGAAAGGGTTGGCGCTTTCGGTGCGGGACGAGAGCGATCCGGACTTTATGTTGTTCCGGGCGCTCGACTCGGAGAGTGACGCGCTGCCGGTCGGGCCGGTGCGGCAGTATTGGTCGGTGAGCGCGTTGGAGGAGGAAGACGCGAAGATCGCGGCTTTTGAGGAGAACGCGCGAAGGGTTGCGTGTTTGGCGGCCCGGAGGTTGGCTGAGAGGTACGGCGAGGCGTCGCATCCCAGCGAGCCCGTTGGTCGCGACGTCTGAGGAGGACGAAGTCGGCGAGGAGGCGGGTGATCAGGGTGAGGGCGCTCACGGCCGCAAGAGCAGGAGATGGGCGGGCGCCTGATTTCACAATGCGCCCGCCCACTGACGAGCGGATCCAACCAGGACTGATGTCGCAGACTTCAGGCCTGCCGTGATCTGCCAACCGGGGGCAGCGAGGACCTTATTGCGCCGGACAGTTGGTGCGTGCCGTTCCTTGTCGAATCAGTAGGTAGGTGTGCGTGCCGCCGCCGGACGCCGGCGTGCCGATCGCGGCAATGTTGCCCTGGCAGTCGATTGCCGTGGCATCCGACAGTAATACTGTGGGACCGCCGACCAGGTAGAAAGTCAGGTTGTACAACGTCCCGCCGGTCCAGACAAACGCTCGTCGCAAGACTTGTCCGGTTGCACTCGAAAGGGTGGTCGTCCAGCCCACAATCTCCTGAGAGTCGTTCACGCCCTCGGCGGAGCTGGAGTAGTCGTTGCCGGCAATCGCGCCC
>Ga0070665_100003132_pt1 | contig 17810 bp, 17 predicted proteins | sample KBSS13metaG_FD_65862 | JGI IMG/M metagenome (GOLD analysis project Ga0070665, IMG submission 65862) | Switchgrass rhizosphere microbial communities from Kellogg Biological Station, Michigan, USA - KBS S1-3 metaG | ecosystem: Host-associated > Plants > Roots > Rhizosphere > Soil ...
CCCGGCCATGATCACCGCTATGCGATCGACGCCGGCAAGCTCTCGACCGAGCTCGGCAGCCGCTGCAGCGTCGGCTTTGAACACGGGCTGAAGCAGACCGTGCAATGGTATCTCGATCACGAAGCATGGTGGCGCGACGTCATCAGCGGCGCCTACCAGGCGTGGATCGACAAGAATTACGGTTTTCGGCGTGCGGTCTGATCATCGATGCGGATCCTGGTGCTCAATGCGGACTACCCGCGCTTCCTGAGCTGGCTGTATCGCGGCCAGCCGGGGCTCGGCAGCGCGAGCTACGCAACGCAACTGGCGGCGCGGAACGCCAGCCTGTTCGGCGTCGCCGATTTCTATTCGCGGAATTTTTCCGCGCTCGGCCATGCGGCGGCGGAGTTGCACGTCAACAATGCCTGGCTGCAGACCGCATGGGCGCGCGAGCACGGGATAGCGGTCGAAGCCGCTGGTCCCGCCGTCCCCAGCAGCAGCACCGCGCTTCCCGGCTGGCTGCAGCGCGCGGTGACGCCGCTGAAACCGATGCTGCGGCCATTGGCGCGCAAGATCGGCCTCAGTCCCAGCCTCGACGCACAGGCCGAAAAGATCCTGATCGCGCAGATCGAGCATTTCAAACCAGACGTCGTGCTCAACCAGGATACTTTTCACGTCGACTCACGCCTGATGCGGCGGATCAAGACGATCGGCAACCCCGTCCTGATCGGGCAGGTCGGGATCGCGCCGTCGCGCGGCGTGGACTGGTCCGTCTACGATTTGATGATGTCGCAACTCGCCGCGACGGTCGGGTTCTTCCGCAGCATCGGCGTGCGGGCGGAAGTCAATCATCTGGCGTTCGAGCCCGGCATCCTCGACGTGCTGCCGCCGACGCCTGCGGCCGACATCGACGTCTCCTTTGTCGGGACCGTGTCGCCGGATCACCAGCAGCGGATCGCGCTGCTTGAGGCGGTCGCCGAACGGTACGATCTCAAACTGTTCGGCAACCCGCCGCGGACGCTGCCCGCCGCCTCGCCGCTGCATCGCTGCTTTCAGGGCGAGGTCTGGGGCGCCGAGATGTATCAGGCGCTGCGGCGTTCGAAGATCACGCTCAATTCCCACATCGACATGGCCGGGCGGGAAGCCGGCAACATGCGGCTGTTCGAGGCGACCGGCGTCGGCTGCTACCTGCTGACGGATTACAAGGACAATCTGCACACTCTGTTCGAACCGGACCGCGAGGTTGCGGTCTGGCGTTCGGTGGAGGATTGCCTGGCCGCGATCGATCGCGCGCTCGACGACGCAAAGGGCCGCGCCGCCATCGCCGCCGCGGGCCAGGGGCGAACCATGGCGCAACACACCTATCGCCACCGCGCCGCGGAGATTCTGGGCTTCGTCGGGCAGATCCGGGCGGGCCGATGAACATCCGCCACCTCGTCAGGCAGGTCGGCAAGCGCGTGGTCAAGGCGACGCCGCTCCTGCGCCGTCACATCCTGCCGTCGTCCGACTACCGCGTGCTCAGCGGCATCGACGAAGCGCGTGCTGCCGCGACTTCATCGAGCGGCTGGTTCGCCGCGCGAACGGTCGCGCGGCAGGAGCGCGCCTATCGAAAGCTCATCGCAGCGATGAAGGACGGCGAACCGCGGCTCGATTTCCGCATCGCCGCCGAAGCCGTCGCGGCCACAGGCCTATCCAATCCCCGCCTGCTCGAAATCGGCTGCGGCAGCGGCTACTATTCGGAAGTGCTGGCGACGCTGCTGCCCGGCGGCGTTCGCTATACCGGCATAGACTATTCGGACGCCATGATCGCCCGTGCGCGCGAGCACTATCGTGATATCGCGTTCGAGGTCGCCGATGCGACCAAACTTCCCTATGCCGATCAGAGTTTTGACATCGCCTTCAACGGCGTCTCGCTGATGCATATCCTCGACTACCAGGCCGCGATCCGCGAAGCCGCCCGCGTCGCGCGTTTCAGTATCTTCCACAGCGTGCCGGTGTTCGACGATTACCGGACCACCTATCTTGCCAAATATGCCTATGGCGCGCCTGTCGTCGAGGTGGTGTTCGGCAAGCAGGAACTGATGTCGCTGTGCCGCGAGGCCGGACTACGCCTGATCCGCGAATGGCCCGGGATCGCCTACGACGTTCACGACGTGACCGGCCATCATTCCAGCGCGGCAACCTATCTCTTTACGCGCTGAGCGCGTCACAACGGCGCAATCACGGTCCGTACATAGGGGCCGACGATGTTGTCGAGCAAGATCATCCGCTTGATCTGGGACAGGCTGGCCCACCGGTAAACATCCTCGTTGACGGCAAGCCTGGTCGCGTCCTCGACGAACAGCACCATGTTCTCGTTCGACTTCTGCCAGAACCGGCTGCCTTCTTCATTGTGCTTGGAGCGGTAGATCACGCGGATGTTGTCCCACGGCTCGAGGCATTCGGCGAACGGCGCGCGGCGCGCGCCTCGCAGGCCGCGGATGTTCTCCCAGGTGCTCTGGATCGTCGGACAGAACTGCAGGTAACCGATATTGCCCGGGTCCGCCTTGGCCTGCAGCAGGAACTCCACGCCGCGCCCGGCGGTCTCGCGGCACAGCAGCGCCAATGCGCCACCGTCCGATTGCGTCAGAATCGGCTGGTCCCATCCCGCGATCTCCCGCAGGCCGGGCGCGCTGCGCACCCTGACGCCTTCGATGCGAAAGAACTGCCCGGTGACATGCCCGATATTGCCGTTGTCGGCCTGTTCCCAGCCCGCGACCTCGCGCAATGGAATCAATTCCGCGGAGAACGGCACGTCCTTGCGCCGCGCCTCGAGCCAGTCGAGCAATTCGGCCGGGTCTTTCGCCTCGATCGCCAGTGAGGCCTGCAGGCGCCCGCGCAGCCAATCGATATCCTTCCGGTCGGCCATCAGAGCGACGCCCTCACCACTTCGACAACCTCATCCACTTCATCATCCCGCAAATGAGGATAGATCGGCAGCGAGAATATCCGCGCGGCCTTGGCCTCCGCCACCGGAAACTGCCCGGCGCGATAGCCGAGGTCCTGATAGCCCCGCATCAGGTGGATCGGCCAGCGGTACTGCACGGAACATTTGAGGCCACGGGCCTCGATCCGGGCGAGCGTGGCGTCGCGGTCCTCAGGCGCTTCGACGACGAAGAGGTGATAGACATGCCGGCTGTGGGCATTCTCCAGCGGCATTTTCAGCGCGCTGCCGGCGAAGCCGCGCCGGTAGCGAACGGCGATCTCGCGGCGACGCGCGATCCAGCCGTCGACCCTGGGAAGCTTCAGCGCGAGGATCGCCGCCTGCACCTCGTCGAGCCGTGAATTATAGCCGTGACGTTCGGCATAATAGGTCTTCTCCATGCCGTAGAAGCGCAGCGAGTGCGCGCGGCTGATGAGCGCCTCGTCGTCGCTGACGACCATCCCGCCGTCACCGTAACCGCCGAGCGTCTTCGTCGGATAGAAGGAAAAGGTCGCGGCCGTGCCGATGCTGCCGCACCGTCGATCCCGGTAGAGCGCCCCTTGCGACTGCGCGCAATCCTCGATGATCTTCAGGCCGTGCTTTTTCGCAAGCGCGACGAGCGGATCGAGATCGACGCACTGGCCGTAAAGATGCACCGGAATGATCGCCCTGGTGCGCGGCGTGATCGCAGCCTCGACCTGGCCGACATCCATCAGGAAGTCGTCCTCCCTGACGTCGACGAATACCGGTCGCGCGCCGAGAATCTGGATCGCGGCCACCGTCGGCACCGCCGTGTTCGGCACCGTGATGACCTCATCGCCGGCGAGAACACCCGCGGCCGCAAGAGCGATATAGAGCGCGTCCGTGCCGCTGTTGACTCCGACACCGCCGCCGACGCCGACATGGGCCGCCATGGCGCGCTCGAACGCGATCCCTTCCGGCCCGAGGATCAGTTGCCCGGACTTGAAGACGCGATCGACAGCCGCGAGAATCTCGTCCCGCAACTCCTCGTATTCGCGCCGGTAATCCCAGAAAGGAGGCAACATCGCTTGGTCAATTTCTTTCGATGAATTCCGGGTCAGTGTGCCGTACCACGCCATACAAGAAACGCGCGTCCGGCAACGATGTCCAGTAGCTGGAACACGAGCATACCGAGGTTTCGTACCCGGCTCTTGATGGTATGCGATCGCGCCTGCGGCCTGGTCTCCCGGGCTTCGAGCATCGGCGCCGTGATTTTTTCGACCGCCAGCAGTTCGTCCACATAGGGCCGATAAATGTGCTCGCGGGTGACGCGGGAAAACGGCGCGCCGAAGATGCGATGGCTGTTGAAGATGAACCACCGCAACCCCTTCCGCAGCCCCTGGAAGTGGAAGAAGATCAGCGGATGGGCCGCATCGATCATGACCCGGCCGTCGCGGAAATCGATCCGGTAGTTCGCAATGTTCCATGGCGCGAGGTTGGCCCCGACATGATCGACGGATTTGACGCGGGCCGACAGCTTTAAGAAAGCATCCAGATAACCCTGGTCCGCATAGCGCTCGCCGTCGACATGGTCGAAACACCATTCGATGCACCGCTCCCGCCACCATTGGATGACCGCAATGCCATCCGGATCGTTGCGCATCCCGACCCATCCGACATTGTAGGTCCCGAACACGCGGCGTCGCGCGAGGTTCGGCGCATAGCGATGCGGGATGATCGCGACCGTCGCCTCCGCCAATTCGTCGTAGACGGCATCCGGCGAGGCATAGAAATAAAGGTCGCCATCGAGATAGGTGATCCAGTCGGCATCCGGCTCACGCGCCCGGACGTGCAGCATCCAGGCCGGTGAACAGGTGAAGTAATATTCGACGATGCTTCGCGTCGGCCGGGTCGCGGCGAGTTCGGGATCGGCGGCTTCGAAATCCTCCAGCCGCACCGCCATCAGCCCCGGCAGGTTCAGCGAAACCAGGACACGATGACAGGCCTCGCTCAGGCACAGCACCCACAGCCTTGCGCCGGGCGCGTGCCGCTGCAGCGAATGATAGAGCGCCAGTCCCCGCGACAGGTAGTTGTGGTCGAAATAGGTGCAGTAGACGCGGTTCGGCATGATCCATGTGTCAGTCAGGCCGCGGAACGGACCGGAGGCGATGGCGGACTCGGACAGGCGCCCACCGGCCCTATCTACAAGAGCCGCCAAAACGCTGCAATGCGGCGCCCGTAAATTGTTGAAATATCGCACTTATGCGGAAAATTCCCGATTCCGCCGCGGAAACCGCCGGCGTCCGAGGCAGACCTCGAAAGCATTTTGAGCTGCGCCGGGCCGCGTGTTAACGAGGCCGGCAATTTACGAAAACGGCGACGCGAGCACGGGTGGCATGGACCGCAAAGGCATCATTCTGGCAGGCGGCCGCGGCACGCGGCTTTACCCGCTGACGCTCGCGACCTCCAAGCAACTGCTGCCGGTCTACGACAAGCCGCTGATCTATTATTCGCTCACCACGCTGATGATGGCGGGCCTGCGCGAGATCCTGATCATCACCACGCCGGAAGAGATCGACCAGTTCAAGCGCCTGCTCGGCGACGGCCGGCAATGGGGGATCGAACTCTCCTTCGCGATCCAGGATCGCCCCAATGGCATCGCGGAAGCGTTCCTGATTGGACAGGATTTTCTCGCCGGCGGATCGTCCGCGCTGATCCTGGGCGACAACATCTTCTACGGCGACAATTTGCGGGCGCTGTTGCGCAGCTCCGCGCAGCAGGCCCACGGCGCGACGGTGTTCGCATGCTGGGTCGACGACCCCGAGCGCTACGGCGTCATCGAGTTCGACGCGTCGCACCGCCCGCTGCGCATCGTCGAAAAGCCGAAGGCGCCGAAATCGAACTATGCCGTGACCGGCCTCTATTTCTACGACCGGCGCGTCGTCGATGTCGTTCGCGAGATGAAACCGTCGCCGCGCGGTGAGCTCGAGATCACCGATGTCAACCAATGGTACCTGGAGCACGGCGAACTCCACGCCGAGCGTTTCGGCCGCGGCTACGCCTGGCTCGACGCCGGAACCCATGAATCGCTGCTGGAAGCGTCCCAGTTCATCCACATCGTGGAGAAGCGCCAAGGCCTGAAGATCGCCTGCCCCGAAGAAGTCGCGTTCAGCCAGGGCTTTATCGACGCCGAACAATTGCTGCGCCTGGCTGAACCGCTGAAGAACACCGGCTATGGACAGTATCTCATTCGGCAGGCTGGAGTTCCCCGCTAATGCGGGATCGCCGCGGTCAATCGCGCGCGCACGCTTTCGATCGCGAGCGGGCTTGCGGCCACCACGACGACCACCAGCCATAGCCCGCATTCGATGAAGAAGCGCCATGGGTCCGGCAACGGAATGGTGAGCCGGATCGACGTTCCCAGCACCCAGCCGGCCAGCGTCACGGCGATCATCACCGCCGCCAGGAAACAGACATGCCGCAGCGGGTGCTGCAGCGTGCTGCGCAGGATGCGCCATCCGAGCACGCCGAACTGGACCAGCAGTTCGCAGGCGACGACGGCGATCGCCGCCCCGATCAATCCTGTCGACGGTATCAGGGCAAGCGACAGAACCAGGAAGGCAACGAGCTGCCCTCCCTTGGCCCGCACCAAAAGATCGCCGCGGTTGCTGTAATTGGCGTAACTCAGCGCCAGGATCGAAGGAGCGGCGGCGGCGGTGCCGAGCAGCAGCGTCATCGTGAGCGCCGGATCGTAGGGAACGATCCCGTGGGTCCAGAGCGCGAAAAAATCCGGCCAGAACGGCAACAGGCCGGAGACCACGACGGCCGCCAGCAGCGTCACCAGCACCGATCCGCGCGCATACAGGTTTTGCAGCCGCTGTGTATCGCCCACGGCATGATCGTGACCAAGCTCCGCGGCCAGCGGCAGCGTGGTCTGGACGCAGAGCACGCGCAGCAGGCCGGCGACCACGCGGGTCAGCCCCCATTGCGCGACGGCGACGCGATCGGACACGAAGGCGCTGACCAGCAGCACCGGCAGATTGAGCAAGGCGAGATCCGTGGCGCCGGCCACCGCGAATGGAACGGCCTTGCGGAACTGACCGGCCGTCCAGCGCCATGAGAGCTTCACGCGCCCGCTGCGCAAGTGCGGAAACAGCCGCGGGGCGTCGATCGCCAAAAGCCAGAGCGCGGCGGCCAGTTGCGCGGCGACGTAAGCAAGCGTGACGGCCAGCAGGCTGCCTGTTGCGACGATGGCCATCAATTGCCCGAACTGCCCGGCGAGAACGGCGGCGTTCTGCACCTTTACCGCGCGGCCATAGAGCCCGCCCGCGCGGTACAGCGCGGCAGCGAGATTGGCAGGCACCGTCCACAGCATCCCGGCGGCCATCACGATGAAGGCTGCGTCGAACTGCGAAACCGCGACAAATCCGAACAGTTTTGACGGCATCACCAAGGCCGTCCCCACCAGCAGCAGCAAGGTCAATGCCGCGATCAGCCCAAGATAAATCCGTAGCATCGCGCCGTAGAAACGCGCGGTGCGGCCGTCACCATCGACGGCCGATTTGAACTGAAGAAACCGGTTGATCGCGCGGAATTGCAGGCCGGCATCGGCGACGAAGACGAGGTTGCCAACGGCATAGATCGCAAGCCATGCCGCGAGCGTGTCGCCGGTCCAGTAGTGCAGGAGGACCGGGATCAGCGCCACCTGCTGGGTGATTCCCAGCACCATCTGGATCAGGTTGGCGGACCATCCGGCAAACAGCCGTTCGGCCCGGCCGGGCGCGGCGGGACTCGACGAAGGCACCGATTTGCCGCGCAAATCAACGGGCTCATCGCTCAAGGGGTCGGACCTCACAGTGGCGTCGCCGCCGGGGCTATCAGTCCGGCGGGAGGATGTCGAGGGTACGCGGGCAACGCCTCCGTGCCGCCATGAACGGCGGCGATCAGCCGTTGATTCCCGCGGCGGAAACCGCCAATTTGCGGCCTCGAACCGAGGGGCCACGGCCCGGCAAGCGAAGTGAAACAGTGACAGCAGAATACATCCCGTTCAACCGGCCTCATGCCACCGGCAAGGAGGTGGTCTATGCGGCCGAGGCGCAGCGCAACGAGCATCTTTCCGGCGACGGGCCGTTCACCAAACGCTGTCACCAATGGATCGAGGAACGGACCGGCTGTGCCAAAGCGTTGCTGACGCACTCCTGCACGTCCGCGCTCGACATGGCCGCGCTGCTGCTCGACTTGAAGGAAGGCGACGAGGTCATCCTGCCCTCCTACACGTTCGTCTCGACCGCCAACGCGTTCGTGCTGCGCGGCGCGGTGCCCGTGTTCGTCGACATCAGGGAGGACACGCTCAACCTCGACGAACGGCTGATCGAGGACGCGATCACGACGCGGACCCGCGCGATCGTCCCGGTGCACTACGCCGGCGTCTCCTGCGACATGGATTCGATTGCGGCCATCGCGAGGCGTCATGGACTGTCGATCGTCGAAGACGCCGCGCAGGGCATCATGGCCGGCTACAAGAACCGCGCGCTCGGCGCGATCGGCGATCTCGGCAGTTTCAGCTTTCACGAAACCAAGAACATCAATTCGGGCGAAGGCGGCAGCTTGATGGTGCGCGATCGGGAGCTGGTGCAGCGTGCCGAGATCATTCGCGAAAAGGGCACGGATCGCGGCAGATTTTTCCGCGGCGAGATCGACAAATATACCTGGCAGGATCTCGGCTCGTCATTCCTGCCGAACGAGATCACTGCGGCTTTCCTGTGGGCGCAGCTCGAGGACGCGGAGAGCATCACCCGCGAACGCATCGCGATCTGGCGCCGCTACCACCAGATGCTCGAACCGCTGGAACGGCAGGGCCTGCTGCGCCGGCCAATCGTGCCGGCGGATTGCCAGCACAACGGGCACATGTACTACGTGCTGCTCGCCCCGCATATCGAGCGCCAGTCGGTGCTCGACGGGCTGAAGCAGAACAGGATCGGCGCGGTCTTTCACTACGTCCCGCTGCATTCATCGCCAGCCGGTCGGCGCTTCGGACGCGCCCATGGCGAACTGCCGCTGACGACGTCGCTGTCGCAGCGCCTGGTCAGGCTGCCGATGTGGGTCGGCCTGAGCGAGACGCAGCAGCAGCGGGTATGCGAGACGCTGACAACGCTCCTGAAGACATAATACGGGGGCGGTTGGTCAGCGGCTGTCCGGTTCCCCGGTTTTGGCTGTCGAGCGCGGACATGGCACGCTCGGAACCGCCCGAGACGGGCGACTCGCCGCCCGCAAGCAGGAACAGAGCGAGAATGTGAGGCGATCTGGTCATGTCTGCCGTCGCCACCGGCCAACACGGCGCGACCGGGCCAGAGGTCAGCCTATCCGCAACGGCATCTGCCAGCAGCGGACGAGCAGACCGCCCCGATTCAACTCCTTGCAACAGGACGAGCGATGCCGGAAAAGGCGTCGCAAGGTCAAGCTGGTTCCGGGTTGGAAGGCCCTCGATGCGCGTTGCCATTATTCAGTCCTGCTACATCCCGTGGAAGGGATTTTTCGACCTGATCGGCCGCGCCGATCTCTATGTCGTGCTCGACGGTGCGCAATACGCGAAGCGGCACTGGCACAATCGCAACCGGATCATGACGCCAGGCGGGCCGATCTGGCTGACCATTCCCGTCGCCACCAAATCGCGCTTCGAGCAACCGATCGACGAGGTCGGCTTTGCGGAGCCGTGGGCCGACAAGCACTGGCGATCGATCGAACTGGCCTATCGCAAATCGCCGTTCTTCGCGGCGGAAGCGCCGGCGCTGAAGGCCGCCTACGAGGCCGCCGAGCGCCTCGACCGCCTCACCGACGTCAATACGCTGTTCCTGAAAGCGCTGATGCAGCGGCTCGATATCCCGACCGTCATGGCGCGCGACAGCGATTATTCCCCGCAGGGCACCCGCACCGAGCGGCTGCTCGACATCTGCGTGAAGACCAGGGCGACGAATTATCTCTCCGGCCCGTCCGCAAGAGATTATCTCGACGAGTCCCCGTTTGCCGCGGCCGGCATCGCTGTCGAATGGATGAGCTACGGGCCGTATCAGGCCTATCCACAACGAGGCCCGGCCTTCGATCACGCGGTTTCCGTGATCGACCTGCTGTTCTCGACAGGCCCTGAGGCAGCCGCCTATTGCCGGCCGTCAGCGGTCGAGCCGGCCACGGAGACCGGCTGATGCGGAACGTCTGGCGTCCGCTTGGACGGGTATTTTCAACGACGGCCGGCGAGCTGTGGAGCGTCAGCCACGCCTCGTATCCGACGGCGCTGCCGCTCGCCGGCGGAAGCGTGCGCATATTCTATTCAACGCGCGACGCTGCGAACCGCTCGTCGGCCGCGTCCGTCGACCTGACGATTGATGGCGACCGCTTCGAGGTAACGGGACCGCCACGCGGCCCGCTGCTGACGCCGGGCACGCGTGGCGCGTTCGACGCCGACGGCGTCACGGTTTCCTCCGTCGTCGCGCATGACGGCAAGCTCTATGCCTTCTATCTCGGCTGGACGGTGCTGGTGCATGTGCCTTTCACCAACTTTATCGGCGTGGCCGTCAGCGAGGACGGCGGAGAGAGCTTCCGTCGCGCCTCGGACGTGCCGGTGGTCGGCCGCAGCGCCGAAAATCCCCTGTCGCTCGGATATCCTTTCGTGCTGCGCGACGGGCCGGGCTGGCGCATGTGGTTCGGTTCGCATCTGCATTGGGGGCAGCAAGGCCTGGAGATGCTGCATGTGATCAAGCAGGCGCACTCCCCCGATTTGCTGCGATGGACGCCGTCCGACGCCGTCGTGATCGACGTTGCCGGCCAAGCCGATCCCGCCGAGTTTGCGATCTCACGGCCCGTGGTGCTGCGCGAGGGCGACAGCAGCCTCTCGATGTGGTACGCGCGGCGGCGTCCGCATTATGCGCTCGGCTTCGCGCGCTCGACCGACGGCAAGCGCTGGGAACGGCGCGACCAGGATATCAGCTTCACCGGCACGCCCGAAGCCTGGGAAAACAGCGAGCGGACCTATCCTTTCGTGTTCGACCATAGCGGCCGCCGCTACATGCTCTACAACGGCAATGGCTACGGCCGCGAGGGATTTGGGCTCGCCATTCTCGAGGAATGAGCAGTCACTTCGGCAGCTTGGCCCGCCGCATGGCAAAATACTCGGCGTCCGATCGCGGCGTCGTCACCTCATATCCGAGCAGGCGGCGCAGCGTGGGATCTTTGGTGAAATCCTCGCCGAGAAACGCCGGCAGATCGATCTGCTGGCGGAGGATCGGCGAGGTGTAGACTTGGTTGACCGCGCGCCGCTCGGCGCTCGAGCGGTTCGGCGCGCCGCTGTGATAGAGCATGCAATCCAGCACGATGTAGCTGCCTGCCGGCGCACAGACCTGCACGGCGGATGCTTCGACAAAGCGGTCGGAGGGAAACTCCTCCTGCTTGTGGGTCGCGGGCAGCACCAGCGTCGCGCCGTTTTCGGTGGTGAAGGCGTCCAGGCAGAACAGCGCATTGATCGCCATCGGCCGCGAGAACACGACATGCTGATACGGCAGGTCGCGGTGCCAGGCGCCTTGATTGTAGGTTTTGGAGGGCGGGTTGATGACGCCGTTCTGCTGCGACAGGATCTGATATCCGCCGATCAGCCGCTTGCAGACGTCCAGGATCGCCGGATTGCACGCCAGCGCCAGCAGGCTTTTGTCATAGGCGAGCGGCGTGCGCACCGTGTTGTGTTCGTCGATCTTCGCCAGCGCGTCGGTGCCGCCCGCCGCCGCATGTGCGGCGCGGCGCGCCGCGTCAAAACCCTGCGAGAACGCGTCGAGTTCTCCGGCCGAATAGCCGCCGTCCACCACCGCGTAGCCGAGCGTGCGCAGGCTCTCCACGGCGGCGTCGATGTCGCTGTCGGCTGTCACGCGTTCATTGATGCCGTAGGATCTGGTCATGGCTTCGTCTTGCTAGTTCTTGATGCCGGCAGGCAGCGTGATGGCGAGCCCGCCATCGCCCCGGATCCGCGCGGCGACGGCGTTCTGTGCGGAAGGATGAACTGCCACAAGGGTTGCCCAGCCGTCCAGTGTCGCCAGCCCATCATAGCGGACCGCGGTGCCGAGCGGCCATGCCTCTTCCGGATGATCGAGCAAGAATCGTTGCAACATCGAAAATGTTCGCGGCGCATAGGCGCGCAGCAACGCTGCCATCTGCCCCGCGCCGAACGCCTGCGCCGGCCGGCCTGACGCCGCCAATTGCCGTTCCAGTTCGGCATCCAGGTCCTTCCATGCGTCGAGATAGACGGCTGCGTCCGGCGATACATCCGCAAAGGCGGCTTCCGATCCCGCGGTCGCAGAGCGGGAGAATCTAAACAGCTGAAAGCCGGCAAGCGGGGCCGCCAACCCCCTATGGCCGACCAGTGACAACCCAGCTCGTTCCGCGAACGAAATCATCGCCGCCGGGCTGATGCTCCAGAAATGGTCGAAGAACAGCAATTCGTCGTTGGCGAATTCCGTGGTCGGGCACACGACGATCGCCTGCCCGTCCGGCGCCATCAGCGATGCGAGGGTGGCCAGAAACTGCGCGGGGTCCGGCGTATGCTCGATGGTGTTGATCGATATCACGACATCGAACGATCCATGCCCGGCGAGATCGCGATCGGGAAAGCCGCGCATCAAGGTGGGCCGTTCGCCGGTCTGCATGCGCGCCTCCGGCAGCGCCGGATCGATGCCGGTCAACCGCCAGGATGCCGCCTCATTGCGATCGTCGAGGGCGCGCAGCATCGCCCCTGACCCGCAACCGACATCGATCACCCGCAAGCCTGCCTTGTGCCCGGCGACCGCGTCGATCACCGCCTCCGCATAGGCCCTGCCGCGGGCGTCTTCGCCGCTGCCGGTGAGGGCCGGCAGGCCATAGGCGCCGGAAAAGATCGCCGAGATTTCGGCAGGCGCCGGGGGATGGCGATGGCGAATCAGCCCGCATGCCGCGCACCTGATCTTGTCGAGCGACCGCGCGATGATGCGGCCGTCGCTCAGCATGGACCGGCCGGCCGCCGGAACCGGCAGGCCGACGCCTTCCCCGCGCCCGCAGCCCGGGCATGTTTCGGCGCCCGGGGCCAATTGTCCGGCGCCCCGGAAGCTGCCGGTCGGCGAAACCATCATTTATTTCCCTGCCATGGCCCAGACACGCCGGACACCACCCTGATCCGCCCCCGCCGCCTTCATTGGCCCGCCGTGGTCTGCGGAACCCTGCACGTCGAGTTGGTCGGCGAACAGCAAGGGCATGCCTGCCTTGAGGTCGTATAGCAGCTTTTGCAGCGCCAGTTGTTCCATCTCGACGACAATGGCACCCGCATCACCGGCAGGGGGTAGACCGAGCCGCCGGCCGGCCGCCAAGGACCGCACGCTTGCGCCGGCCCGGACAAAACAACGAAAACAACCCCATGCACAGTAGAACGGCAAGCTATACCGCGCGCGCCACCACCACACGGCTGCCGCCGGCCGGCCATCGCCATCCGGCCAATGTCATGCGGACCTCGGCCCGCAGGATCGCTGTCAGTGCGGCGTTGAGGCGGCGATTGATCTTGAACTCGCGGAACGGATCCTGATCGAGATCCTTGCCCCCGCGCTTCAACCGGCTCGCGGCCATCAGCGGCAGCAGCACGGCGGTGTAGGACGAGGAAAACAATATCTCGAAGCCGCTGCGGCGAAGCTTCGCCTCCAGTTCCCCGCGCCCGTAGCGCCGCTCATGATAGGCAAGATCGTCGGCACGGCTCCAGAGCCATGGATGCTGCGGCACTGCGATGATCGTGCCCCCGCCGGTTCGTGTCGCCGCGCGCAACCCACGCAGCACCTTCTCGTCGTCGGCGATATGTTCGATGACATCGAAGGCGCCGGTGAGATCGAACAAGCCGGCCGCCGGGATGTCGCGCGCGTCCATTTGCACGAATTCCGTGCCCGAGGGCAGCCGCCGCCGGGCATGCGCCAATCCGGCCGGATGCAATTCGGATCCGGACAGCCGCTCCCAGGTGCGTGACGCCGCAAGGGCGCGCAGCACCGTGCCGGTTCCGCAGCCGACCTCAAGACAGCTCCGCGCCTCCGGGAAATATTTGGCGGCAAGGCCCGTGATCAATTCGCTGCGGGCGACGAACCAGAAGTAACCGGCTTCGAGTTCGGACAGTTCATCGAAATGGACCGGATCCATCCCGCTGACGGTATCGGCCAGGTCAGGCGCAAACATCGGTATGCCGTCATGCTGCGCTACCTGATGCGCACAGGCCGGACATCGCCAGCCCGGTGGCCAGACCGGCTCACCTGCCGCGACCGGCTCTACGGCGTTACACGTTAGACATCGGCGCCCTGACATTCTGGCCGATTAGATTCCCGCAGCGCCTCAGGCAAGCCCAAACTCCCCTTTTCGTCACAAAAAGCTACCCTCAGGGGAAAAGGGGCAGCCTTGAATCCGTTCGGTCGACTTGCTTATTGCATTTCGAGGCCGTTGCTGGCGGCGCCCGCCGCGGTCGGCGCAGTCCCAGCGCCTAGGTTGTGCCGCTCGTGCCGACCTGTTCGATGGTCCAGCAAAAGGATACCATGGCCATTCCTTTCGAACGGCGCAGGTACCGGAAGAGCATTTCAGATGAAGACCCGACGGATCGTGATTTTCGGTTCCGGCCAGATCGCCGAACTTGCCGATTTCTATTTTACCAATGACTCGACTTATGAAGTCGCGGCCTTCGCGGTCGATCAGGCTTTTCTGTCGCAGGGTGAATTTCGCGGCCGCCCGGTGGTCCCGTTCGAGCGCGTCGAGCAGGAATTCCCCCCGCAGGATTTCGATTTCTTCGTCGCGATCGGCTACACCAAGCTCAACCGGCTTCGTCCGGAAAAGGTCGCTGCCGCGCGCGCCAAGGGTTACCGGCTGGTGTCCTACCTGAGCAGCGGCGCAACCGTCTTTGCTGGCTTCGAGCTGCAGGAAAACTGCTTCATCCTCGAAGACAACACCATACAACCGTTCGCCCGCGTCGGAAGCAACGTCACGCTCTGGAGCGGCAACCACATCGGCCACCATTCAACCATCGAGGACGACGTATTCATTTCGTCGCACGTCGTCGTATCCGGCGGGGTGAGGATCGGCCAGGGCAGCTTCGTCGGCGTCAACGCGACGTTCCGCGACCATGTGGCGATCGGCAGGAACTGCGTGATCGGGGTCGCGGCGATCGTGCTCGAAGACCAGCCCGACCATGCGGTGGTGGCGCCGCGGGGCACCGAGCGGTCCAAAGTGCCCAGCAACCGGCTGCGGAATATTTAGCGACGGGCCCGAGCCAACGCTGAGGGATCAGGCTGGCGTGGAATAGAGGTTCACGAACGCCGCGAGACGCCCGTCGGGCCGGTTGAAATCGATGACCTGATCGAGATCGACGTCCTCGACGCCATGATGGGTGCGGCCGTCGAACAGCACTAGAGAGCCGAAGCCGCCCTTCTCTTCGAGGTCGATCTTGTCCTTGTTGGCGTCGAACACCACGCCACCGCCGGAAAAGAAGTCGACGTTCTTGCGGCTGAGCAGGACGCACACCTGATAGAACGGCTTTCCGATCTGGGCGTCGATCACCTGCGGAAAGTGCGAGTCCTGATGGGTGGCCATGAAGCCGCCGCCGCGCGGATAGTGATGGACCCGGCACGCGTTCCAGAACCGGTCGCGCTCCGGGTTCGAGCCGAAATCTGGCGCAACGCCCATCAGCCGGTTTCTGACCTTGACCATGAAGCCGAACAACAACCCGAGGGCGGGATAATTTCCGTCATTGGCATCGAAATAGATCGACTGCAGGTTTTGCGCGTACTGGTAGCCGAGACCGTTGCTGCCGCCGATCGCGAGTTTTCGCCAGGGCTCTGTCGCGAGCACGCTGTAGTGAAATTTTTCGCGGGTCGCATGAAGCTTGGACGCCTGGAGACAGCGATCATATTCCGCCCTCGCCTTCAGGCTGAGCTGCTCGAGCTCCGGATCGTGAATGATCAAGTATCCGTTCGAATTGAGCGCGTTGTCGATCTTGACCGGATCGATTGCAGTCATTTCCATGTCGAACACCTTCGATATCTGGGGCAGCGATATTTTGAGCGGCCATTGCCGGGCGGGAACCCCGCCAACATCGCAAACTGCCTATGTCGTCATGCGCGCGCTGTCAATTGAGGGTGGTTCCGCAAGTTCACGGAAATCGAAGGGTTCCAGCCTATTCCGCAGACCTATTCCGCCGGTTTGTGCCGCACCACCACCGTGAATTCGTAGAGCCCGTAATCCTGCAGCAGCGCAACCGAACGCCCGTATTGCGCCAGACAGTGCGACAGCATTCCCGGAGCGTCGGCATAATAGAGATTGGGACGCCGCCGCTCCGGATCGCTCGACAGGCTGAGAAGATTGAAGGCGAATCCGCGCCGTCCCGCGCGCGCCAGGACGTCGATGGTCTGGTGGATATAAGGGGCCCAAGATTCATTCGGCACATCGCCCTTGACGTTGAAGATACCGCTTGCAATCGCGAAGTCGGCAACGTCGGTGGGGTGAGCGCCGATCCGCCACTGCCGGTCGGCGCCCTCGCCGTGCAGCGCGCGCGCCGTCTCGATCATGCCGGGCGCGACGTCGTAACCGATGAAGGTGCCGCGATGGCCCTGCTCGCGCAGGAAGCGCAGGAAGTCGCCATAGCCGCATCCCAGGTCCAGCACGGAAGCATCCGGCGCGCCCTCCAGCAGGCGAAGGAACTGCCGGTGGCGAAGCTCGTGCGACGCCTGCCCGTTCCAGTCGACGCCCTGCGGGGTCGAGCCGTGAAGCTCCAGCTTGGAGCCGTAATAGGCCGCGACCTGCGACAGGATCGCGGGCTCGGTGGGGTCGGTCATCGCGGGCTGCCTGCATCCTGCCGTGGCGCATGGCCCTGCACCCGCAACACGTTGGACGACGGCGCCACCGCATGGTCGGCGCGATGCACGCGCCGCACGACCGTGTACGGCCGACGTTTGGTCTCGGACATGATGTTGGCCATGTAGATGCCGAGGATACCGAGAATGAGCGTCGTCAGGCCGCCGAGGAACCAGATCGAGACGATCATCGACGTGAAGCCGCCGACGGCGATGCCATAGACGAAGAAGCGGAAGAGAATAAACAGGATGACGGCGGCCGAGAGGCCGAAGATCAGGATGCCGGTGTAGAACACGAGATAGAGCAGCTTGGTCGAGGTCGTGGTGATATGCCTGATCGCAAGCTCGATCCGGTGCCGGACCGAGTAATCGCTCGGCGACAGCGACAGCTTGTTCAGGAAAATCGGTTGCTGCCGGAAGCCGGTCAGTTGCCACAGATGCGCGATGGCGAATTCGCGGTCGCGATGGCGGACCAGCGCGCGAACGTAGTCGCGCGTCATCAGCCGCGCCGTGAACACGTTCCGCGGCAAGGGGTGATCGCTCAGGAGATCGGCGAGCGTAAAAAACAGCGCGCCGGGAATCCTGGCCAGGAAGCCGCCGCGGCGCGTTTCCCGCATGCCGTAGACGACGTCGCAATCGCCCTGCTCGAAACGCCGGTAAAACTCCGCCAGATCCTCCGGCTGCTCTTCCAGATCGCTGTCGACCAGGAACACCAAGTCGCCAGTCGCATGCGCGAGACCGGTCATCAGCGCCTTGTGGTGACCGAAATTGCGGGCAAGGTCCACCACCACGACGCGCGGATCGGCCCGATGCAGCTCGAGCGCCAGATCGAGGCTGTGATCGGGAGAGCCGTCGTTGACCATCACCAGTTCGATATCGCTGGTGATGCGCTCCGCCGCGGCGATAACCCCTCGATAGAATTCATCGATCGTCGCTGCCGACCGGTAAAGGGTCGTCACGATAGACAGTTTCACGTGGCATCCCTTGTCAATCTTGTCCGGCTCTCGAAGCGGAACGAAGCGTGCCGATAT